>Ga0308159_1001001_pt1 | contig 48154 bp, 39 predicted proteins | sample PhyCR1_FD_201040 | JGI IMG/M metagenome (GOLD analysis project Ga0308159, IMG submission 201040) | Phyllosphere microbial communities from UC Gill Tract Community Farm, Albany, California, United States - DLSLC.R1 | ecosystem: Host-associated > Plants > Phyllosphere > Unclassified | place: USA...
TCACGATCAGCGGCGTGACCAGTCGCCCGAGCCGGAAGTGGACCTTGCGCCGTTCGGTGATCAGCAGGCCTTCGCAGTTCTTGTACTCGTGCAGGAAATTGGCGGCGCGCGCGACCGGCGAGCTCACCTCCGGGCGGTAGTCGTGGCGCACCAGCAGGCCGGTGTCATCGAAATAGAAGGTCTCCTGCTTGCTGTGGGTGTGGGCGCCATCGGGATACTCGACATCGATGCTGGTGCGCCAGTCGCCGCTGCTGCGCCGCGCCAGCCCCACCACTTTCAACCCCGGCAGCGAAAATGGCAGCGAGGCGTAATGCGTCATCGCATAGCCGAAAAAATAGACGGCATCGAGCACGGTCCACGGACGCCGCAGGCGCGAGACGCTGAGCATCTGCTGGCGGTGGTTGTCGCTGTCGAAGACCGCTTCGCGCCCTCCCCCCACCATGGCCACGCGGCCGTTGTCGTACAGACAGGAGCGGCCCGGCGCGGGATAGTCATGCAGCACGGCCTGGCCCTGGCGCGGCATCAGCGTGACCCGGTTGGGCAGCGGAAAATCGGCGTGCAGCCCGCGCCGGCGCATGGCCAGTCCGCCCATGGTTGTCACGTCGCAGACAATCCGATCGACCTGCTCGTAACGCGCCATGCCGCCATGGCGCAGGATGGCCTGCTGGATCACCTGCCTGGCCTGTGCTTGCATATTGTTCGCCATATCAGTCCTTTCAAGGGTTGGGATGCGAGGTGTTACGTGGCTGGAGCGGTGCTGGTGGCGGTGGCAAGACCGGCACCCTGGCCGTCGGCGCCCTGGTTGACGCCCTGGTTGACGCCCTGGTTGATGCCCTTGTTGATGCGTGCTGCGCGTTTGGCCTTGCGCCGTCCGTGCAGCGCCGACAGGCCGGTGGCGCCGGCAACCCAGTATGGCCGGGGCGATAGCGGGTGACCGGGCAGCGCCACCCGGCGCGCAGAACCTTCCGCGCGCAGCAGCCGCCAGTCCACGATGCCGCCGTCAACCCAGTGGCGGGCCAGTTCCGGCAAGTGGCCCTGGCCCGCCCACAACTCGGCCTGGGCGCGGTCAGCGACTTTGGCGCCGGCGCGGCCGGTGGTGGTCATGGTGGCGTCGTTGGTGGCGTTGGCGCCAGTGTTGGCAGCGTTGCCGTCGAGGTGGCGTTGCAGTTCACGCCGCAGCGTTTCGTGGCTGTCGGCCACCACCGCCAGCCTGCGATTGAACGGCGCACGGCCTGTTTGCAGGGTAAACGCGACATCGCTCAGCGCCGGCACCGGTCCATCCTCCAACACCTGCAACAGGTCGATGGCGCTCTGGCGCAGCGCAGCGTCGGTGCGGGCGGACAGCACGATCAGTTCCGGCTGCGCCGGTAGCTCCTGCCGCGCCGCCGGCAGGTACTCTTCCAATACCAGGTGGGCATTGACGCCGCTGAAGCCGAAGTTGTTGATCGCCGCCCGGCGCGGCTCGGTAACGCCATGCCGGTCAACCGGCGCCGGCCACGGTTGCGGCTCGGCGCTGAAAGCGAAGCGGCCGGCGGCCGCCGCCAGGTTGGCGTGCGGCCCCGCAAAGCCGGGAATGCCGGGCAAGGTGCCATGCCTGAAGGCCATCAGCACCTTGATGATGCCGGCGATGCCCGCCGCCGCCTCCAGGTGGCCGATGCTGGTCTTCACGCTGCCGATCGCGCACGAGCGCGCAGCCAATTCCACGCCTTGCGCCCTTGCCTGGCTGGCGTAGGCGCGGATCAGCGCATTCATCTCGATCGGATCTCCCTTGGGCGTGCCGGTGCCGTGGGCTTCGATGTAACCGATGGCGGCGGGAGTCAATGCCGCGTCGCGCAGCGCCATTTCCACGCAACGCGCCTGGGCGAACGGGTTCGGTGATGTGACGGTGGCCACCTTGCCGCCATGATTGACGGCCACGCCCTTCACCAGTCCATAGACCTTGTCGCCGTCGCGCAGCGCCTGGTGCAAAGGCTTGAGCATGATCAGGCCGGCGCCCTCCCCGCGCACGTAGCCGTCCGCGCCCTCGTCGAAGGAGCGGCACACGCCGCGCGGCGACAGCATGCCGGCCTTGGAGAACGAGATGAAGTGGGTGGGATTGAGCAGCACGCTCACGCCGCCCACCAGCGCCGCGCCGCAATCGCCGCGCCGCAGCGCGTGCACGGCTTCGGCCAGCGCCACCAGAGAGCTGGAACAGGCGGTGTCGAACGGGATGCTGGGGCCGCGCAGGTCGAATTCGTACGACACGCGGTTGGGGATCAGCGTGGTGTGCACGCCGGTGGACATATGGGCTTCGATGGCGGCCGGTGCCCGTTCGACCTGCATCTTGTAATCGAAATTGCACACGCCGAGATAGACGCCAGTATTGCTGCCACGCAGGCTGGCGGGCGCATAGCCGGCGTCTTCGAAGCATGACCAGGCCAGTTCCAGCATGATGCGCTGCTGCGGGTCCATCAATTCCGCTTCGCGCGGCGAGATGCGGAACAGCGCGGCGTCGAACTGGTCGATGTCGGCCATGAAGCCGCCCCATTTGCTGATAGTCTTGTTCTCGTCCTCGCGCCGGGTGGAATAATACTGCTGCCAGCGCCAGCGGTCGGCCGGCACTTCGCCCACGCAAAACCGGCCATCGCGTTGCGCGCGCCAGAACGCTTCATAATCGCCCGCGCCGGGAAAGCGGCAAGCCATGCCGATGATCGCGATGTCATCAGGCGGATCGGTTAGCTCAGACACGTTAGCTCCTTGGGCAACCGGCATATCAGGCCGGCTGCAGTTCGTCGAGGTCGAAGTAGCCCTGGTAGCCGTCGAGGTACACGGCGGGGCGGTGCTGGAACAGCACCACGGCTTCGGTGCGGGTGACCAGCACGGCGCCGGCGACGATGGCCGAACGCACGCGCGTGCCCACCGGGTAGCGCAAATTCCAGTCGCGCACGCGCTCGTGGACGGTGGCGGCTGGTGCGGACACCGGCGCCACCTGCCGCTCGCTACGGATTTTCTTGAGCAGGTTGGTCAGCACTTCGCCGTGGCCCAATTCCACCATCTGCTGGCCGGGGTCCAGCGCCAGCAGGTAGGCGATGGATTCGTGCCAGCGCACGGTGCCCGTGAGCTGGCGCGCCAGGTTGGCTGCCACCGCGCCGGGCTGGTACGGCTGCGCGGTGACGTTGGCGATCACGGGAATGGCCGGCGCGCGGAAGTCGAAGCTGGCGAGGAAGGCCTCGAACTGCTGGCGCGCCGGTTCCATCAGGCGCGAGTGGAAGGCGCCGCTGGTGTTGAGCGGGATGCAGCGCGCCTTCCCGGCTTCCAACAATGGCGCGGCCCGGGCAATTTGCTCGCGCGCGCCCGAGATCACCGTTTGCGACGGCGCATTGAGGTTGGCGATGTCGATCTGGTCGAGCCCATGGTCGCGCAGGATGGCTTCGATGTCAGCGGCATCGAGGTTGAGCACCGCCGCCATGGCGCCGTCGGCTGCCGCGCTCATGAGCTCCGCGCGCCTGCGCACCAGCCGCAGGCCGGTCTCGAAGCCGAACGATTCGGCAGCCAGCAAGGCGTTGAATTCGCCCAGGCTATGACCGGCCACGAAATCGGGCTTGCCGTGGCTGGCCAGGTGCTCGTACCACGCCAGCGCGCTCACCACGAAAATTGCCGGCTGGGTGTAAAGCGTTTGATTGAGCTGCTGGCGCGGATCATCGACGCACAGTTCACGGATCGAGTAGCCCAGCACCTGGTCCGCCTGCGCGGTCAGATCGGGAAACCGCTCGAACAGGTGGCGGCCCATGCCTTTCGCTTGCGAACCCTGGCCTGGGAACAGACAGGTTTTCCTACGACCTCCCATGGAAATTGGCCGGTGGCGGCGTAGCGCGCCAGCTTGTCGTGCGTGGCCGGATCGGAAAACAGTTCGGCGTTGGCCGCCACCGCCTTGTCGCGGGCAGCTTCGAGTCCACCATCGAGGCTGGCGGCGTAACGCTTGTAACGCGCGATGGCTTCGCGCGGCAGCAGCCGCAGACGCAGCAGGTGCATGCGCAGCAGGTTGGCGCTGTCGGCGGCGCTGGCATCGGCCAGACCCCACGCCACCGCCTGCGGCGCGGCTACCGTTTGCGTCAGCAGGGTCATGGCGTGGGCGCGGGCGCTGCCCACGCGGTCGGCCAGGAATGGCAGCACACAGGCGGGTATCAGCCCGAACAGCAGTTCGGGCAAGGCGAACGTGGCGTCATCCGCGCACAGCACCAGGTCGCAGGCAGCGACAAACCCCACGCCGCCCGCACTGACCTTGCCGCGCACATGCGCGATGCTGATGAATGGTCCGCGCTTGAGCAGCAGCCACAAGCCATACAGCGCCTCGGCGTTGCGCGCAGCGACCTGGCGATCGGGCCGGGACCGCCCTGCTTCATGCAGGTCGGCGCCCGGGCAGAACACGTGCGGCAAGCCTTCGAGCACCACCACCCGCGCCCACGCCGCACAGTCGCGCAGCACCGCCCCGCAGTCGGCCAGCATGGCGTCGTTGATGGCGTTGTCGGCATCGGGGCGGTGCAGCTGCAAGTAGCACACGTCACCCTCGCGCCGGGTGATCACGGTGGCGCCCGCCGGCGTTAGGCCATCCATGCATATTTCCGGTGATAGTTCTCGATACGGCGCAGGAACAGCTTGGCGCCCTGCCCGTCCGTTATCGCCGGCGTATAACGTTCGGCCAGCGTGGCGTTGCGGGTGCCGAAGCGCACCACGCCGCCGCCAGAGAGGATCTCGTCGTATTCGGCCATCGACAGGCGGTAGCGCTGGTCGAGCCGCCGGCCGATGTCCATGGTGCGCAGGCGCGCCTGCCCCGCGCTGGTGGCCACGCCGCTGAAGAACTCCGAGCAGCAGCCGGACCCGTACGAGAAGCAGCCCACCCGCTGCGGCGTGTCGAAGCGGCCGTTGGCGATGGTGCTGGCCAGCGATACCATCATCGCCGCCCCCATGGTGTTGCCCACCCGCTGGCAATAGTCGAGGCCCGGCGCCACGCGGCGGTTGAAGTCCAGCTCTATCTCGGCCGATGCAGCCGGCGCCAGCTTGCGCATCAGGCTGCGGTGTGCGCCCTTGATCATGCCGCCGAACGGCGTGTGAAACGCCAGGTACTGGAACGAGCTGGCGTAGTCCGCCTGCGGCACGCGCTTGCGGTATTCGAGGTACGCGTTCTCGCAGCAGTCGAGGTACGACAGCAGGGACAGATCGGCGTCCCCGGCCTCGCTGTCGGCCGACGGGCGGCAGGTATCCATCACCTCGTAGCCGTAGTAGCCGTTGGCGCCCACGTCGATCCGGAACACCTGCGGGTCTTCGCCCACCAGCATTGCCACCGCGCCGGCGCCGCCACTGGGTTCGGCAAACGACCAGTCCTGATCGTGCGTGTCCTCGTCCATCAAAAAACGGCTGATATCGGTGGCGACCACCAGCACCCGGGCGCCGGGCGAGGTTTGGGCGAGGATGAAATTGACCGCCATCTGCAGGCCGGCCACGCCCGAGTAGCAGGCGTTCTTCAATTCGAACAGCCGGCAATTGCGGTTCAGTCCCAGCAGCCGGTGCACATAGGTGCTGAGCGACTTGCCGAAATCGAACGACGATTCGGTGCAGGTGATGACCATCTCGATGCGGTCCTTTTCTTGCGGCGACAGCGCATCGACCAGCGGCCGCGCGGCGTTGACAGCGAAGGTGACCGGGTCCTCGTTGGGCAGCGCCACGGTCTTCTCCAGCATCAGCAGATTGTCGAAGCGGGCCAGGTCCAGCTGGCGGTGCCGCGCCAGCGCGCGCACATCGACGCAAGCCGTGCCGGCATAAACGTTCATCGCTTCTATTCCGACGTGTAGCATGTTCGCTTTCCTCTAGTTGGCGGTGAGCGCGGCCACGCGCTCGAGCATCAGGGCGCCCGCATCGCGCATCAGCTGGCGGCCGATGCGATCGACATGGCGTGCGCGCCAGTTCTCCAGCGGCGTGCCTTTCACGTAGCGGTTGAACGCACCGAGCGCGGGGCCGGTGTGGATCTGGTAGTCGACGCGATTGGCGGTGTCGCCATTGATGGCCGCGCGCATCGAGTGGCCGAAGTACCAGCGGAATACCAGCGCCATCTTGTGCTTAGGGTTGGCCTCGGCCTTGTCGACGTCGTCCTGGCGGCCGCGCGTGGCAAGAAAGGCCCGGGTTTCGCGCCATACGTCATCGAGCGGCTTGCGGAAGTATTTTTCTTCGAGCTGCGTGCGCACGGCGGCCGGGATCTCGGCTAGCGATTCGTACTGGCTGTAGAGCAGGTACAGGCGGTTGGCGCGCGCGGGGAAGAACACGCCCTTGCGCAGCACCTGCACCTTGGCACCCATCTCGAACATGTCGCCGGCCGGTGCGTACGTCGTGTCCTGGATGTCGATCTCCTGCAGCAGGTCCTTGACGGCGTCGTTGGTGCCCGCCTCCACCGTGCACTGGTTGATGGAACCGGTCAGCACGAAATCCGCGCCCAGGATGAAGGCCGCAGCCACCGCCTCCGGCGTACCGATACCGCCGGCCAGTCCCACCCGCAGCGAGCCCGGGTCGCACCCGAGTTCGCGGCGCAGCCGCTGGATGGCCGACAGCAGTACCAGTGCCACGCCCTGGTCGGTATGGCCGCCCGAATCGGCTTCCACGCAGATGTCGCTGGCCATGCTGACGTGGCGCGCCAGGCGTGCCTGCTGCTCGGTGACTGCACCTTCGGCCAGCAGCCGGGCGACAATGCGTTCAGGTGCCGGCTGCATGAACTCGCGCGCTACCTCGGGGCGCGACAGCTTGGCCAGTATCTTGTTGCGGCACACGACCGCACCATCTGGCCCTGCCTCCAGTCCTTGCAGGCGGTAATGCACCAGCGCGGGCGTGATCTGCATGAAGGCCGACGCCTCGATGGCGTGCACGCCCAGCTCCAGGTACAGCGCCACGGTGGCGCGCTCCATGGCATCATCGGCCACCTGCGCGATCAGGTTCATGCCCCACGCCTGGTGCGGCTCGAGCTGTTCGCGGATGGCGATAATATCGGCACGGATCTGCTCCAGGCTCATGCCGCCGGTGCCGAGAAAACCGAGCAGTCCCGCGCGCCCCATCGCCACTACCATCTGCCGCGAGGCGATGCCGCGATACATGGCGCCGGACAGGTAGGCGTAGCGCAGGCCGTAATCGCGGCGGAACTGCGCGCTGCCGAGCCGCATGGCGACGGCATCGGCTTCGTCGGCGCGATTGGCGGGGTCTATGCAGTGCAGCTGCGCGACTGCCGACGGTTCGGCGAAGTCGGCGCGGTTGGCGCGGTTGGCGCGCGGCTGGTCGAGCGTGAGGTCTTCCATGGACATGCTCCTGCACACGCGCGGATGTGGGCGTGGCGATGGTGAGGATCGGGTGGGAACGGCATGGCTGCGCCGGGACAGGCGCGGAATCTACAAGGGGAGTGATGCAGTGCGGCGGAAAATGACGCCGTGACTGCCACGGCTCCGCCCTTTCGCAAGGATGCGATAAGGACAATCGTATGCGAACGACATCAAGGCGTCAAGAACTGACTGGGGCTGTGTCGAAAAAACAAAAGACCGCCGCTGGGGGCGGTCGTTGGCGTAGAGGGCAGCTCACAGCAGCGTGTAAGGCTCGCCCTCGTCCTCCGTGTAGCGCACTGGTGCGAGCTGGTGGCTGGCGGCCAGTTCGGCCAGCGACGGCCCGGCTTCGGCTGGCAGCGCGATGTTTTCGTGCTCGAACACGCGCTCGAAAATCTGCGCTTCGGGCAGGCGCGCGGCGCTGGAAAACTCCAGCGGCTCGGACTTGTTTTGGTACCACACTCGATAAAACGGCATGCCAGTCTCCTCGGGGATTGATGACCCATTATGGCGCGTATTTCTATCGTGCGGGCCTGGCCATTGGAAGTATGCGCGCCAACACCCCTTCCCCGAACTCCCGCTGAATCGGCAAGTCCTTGCGCTGCGCATAGCCGATGTAGCAATCGCACTTGAAACGCGGGCAGCTGCGTTGCTGCAGCAGATCCGCCAGCTCATGCTGGTACAAATTCCCCAGCACCTCGGGCACGAAATGGCAGCGCGTCAGCGTGCCGTCGCCGTCCACCGACAGTGCAACCTCGCCCGCCAGGCAGCCCTTGCCGCGTGACGGCGCCGGGCGGCGGCTTTGTGCGAACCATGGGTCGATGGCGTCGAGCCAGGCCAGGTCGTCGGCCGCGTAGTAGCCGGGCCCGCGCCGGTCGTACGCGTTCAACCAAAGATAGATGTGCGACGGCAGCGCCGCGCGCAGCGCGCGGATGGCGTCGTAGTGTTCACGCAGCGCCACCACGCCGACCGAGTAGCGTACACCGAAGGCGTCGAGCCGCGCGCACCGCTCGACAAAGCGCGCCAGCGTGGTCTGGTCCGGGTGGTAGGTGCACCACAAGCCGATCTTGGCGCGGGAGGCTTCGTCCATGTCGGCCAGCCAGCTCAATGGGCCGGACAGGTTGGTTTGCAGCGCCACCTGGCGCACATTGGGCAGCGTGGCCAGGATATGCATGGCGGTGCGGTAATGGCGCCGCACCAGCGCTTCGCCCCACGGCGTAAACAACACGCTGATGGCGCGGTCCTGGGCAGCCACCCATTCGGTGAAGCGCCCTACCTCGCGCGCATCGCGCGCCAGCACGGCGCGGCTGTCCTGCTTTTTGGCGAACGGGCAGTAGTCGCAGGCATAATTGCAACTCGAGAGCGTGCCCCGGTACAGCAGCGCCAGTGCCCCATCGGCCGCTCTCAGCACGCCTGTCCGCTTTCGGCCATCAGTGCACGCACGGTGTCCGACGCCAGCCACGGACCGATGGTATCGGCGTGGGCGTAGCCCTGGTCGTTCAACCGCAGCAGCGGTCCGTCCCGCTCCACCAGTTCCAATGCAAACAGTTCGGCCAGCTGCGGCAGGTCGGCTTCGCAGGCGGTGCCGAAGCGCGCGGTGTAGGCGTCGCCATCGAGGCCCGGTTCGGTCAGCAGCGACTGGATCACGTAGCGGCGTTGCTGGTCTTCCACCCCGAGCACATAGCCATGTTCGGCCTGGGCGAAGCGCGCCTGGTCCAATGCCAGGTAGTTGTCGATGATGCCGATGGTCTCGGTGCGGGCCACCGCGTATTCGCTCGAGTAATGCAGTTGCGACGAGTACGAACGCGCGCCCGCGCCCAGGCCCACCATGCCGTCGTTTTGACAGCAGTAGGAAGGACCGGCGTCGCTCGGTGCATGCGGCGCGCGGAACATGCGCATCGATACCTGCACATAGCCCCGTGCGCGCAGGTGGTCGCGGGCGGCCGCGTACAGCGCCAGCCGGCTGTCGCCATCGCGCGCCAGCATGATGGGGTTGAGGGACTGTGCGCCCTGCCGGCGCGCCACCTTGCCCAGGCCCGTCTGCTCGCGCACGTATAGCGGATACAGGTAAATCTCTTCCGGCGAGAACGCCAGTGCGCTGTCGATCGATGCCAGCAGACTGGCCACCGTCTGCCCCGCGATGCCGTAGATCAGGTCAAGATTCAGGGTCGGAAAGCCCGCCGCGCGGATCAGGCCGATGGCGTAATGCACGGTGGCGTTCTGCTGCGGACGCGCCAGTGCGCGCATCTCCCCGGCGGCAAAACTCTGGATGCCCAGGCTCACGCGGTCGATGCCGTGCGCACGACAGACAGCCAGCCGTTCGGCGGTGATGGTTTCGGGCGAGGCTTCGATGCCGGCCGGCGTGGCATGCAGATCGATGCCAAGGATATCGCGCGCGCCGCACAGCAAGGTATCGAGCTGCGCCGCCGATAAATACGTCGGCGTGCCGCCACCGAGCGCGAAGCGGGCAAAGCTGCGCGCACCAAGCACCCCGTCCATCGCGCGCATTTGCACCAGCACCTGCTGCACGTAGCGCTCGACCATGTCGGCACCGGGCCGCGCCATGGCGAACAGGTTGCAAAAGCCGCAGCGCATTTCGCAGAACGGAATGTGGATATAGGCGAACAGCGCCGAGCGGTCCTGCTGCGCCCACAGCGGCGCGAGCGGGGTCGCCTGTGGCAGTGCACGATACGCAGCTTTGTGCGGATACGAATACGAGTATGCCTGGTACGGCGTGTGGCGCATGCGCTGCGCCAGGGTTCCCGGCTGTTCGGAAATGTTCATGATGCGGCTCCTGTTGCTTGTGCGTCGATAAGTGCGGGGATGAAGAAGTGCGCATACGGCACGTTCCAGACGCTGTCGTGCGCCACGCGGTGGCCACGATAACCGTCTTCGCCGTAAGCGCTGCCATGGTCGGAGCAGACCATGGCAAAGGTGGGCGCGCGCGCGGCGCAGGCGTCCAACAATGGCGCCAGCGCCTGGTCGACGTAGCGCAAGGCGGCCGCGTGGCTTTCCAGGTTGTCGGCGCGGCAGCCCGGCAGATACGCGCGATTGGGCGTGTGCAGTGCGGCCACGTTGATGAACAAAAAGGTGCGGCAGCTGTTCTGCGCCAGCAGATCGCGCGCCAGCGCCACCTGCTTTTCGGTGGAGTGGCGGCTGGCTACGCCCATGCCGGCGCTCCAGTAACTTTCCTGGAACAGCGCCGGCAGCACGCTGCCCAGCGCCGTCTGCTTGTTGAAAAAGCCGACGCCGCCGATGCAGATGGTGCGGTAGCCGCGCGCCGACAGCGCCTCGGGAATGCTCGCCTGCTCGAAAGCGAACGTGCGCGGCGACGTGGTCTCGCTGCCGGCAAAGGCGCTGGCGAACAGGCGCGGGTGGCGGCCCGGCGCCGCCGGCGTCGGCAGAAAACCGGCAAAAAATGCCTGGTGCGCGGCATAGGTAAACGTGGCGGGCGAGTGGCGTCGCTCCCAGCCGGTGGCTGGCAAAAAGCGGCCCAGCACCGGCAGCTCGCCGGCCTCGAACAGCGCCTGCGCCACGTCGTAGCGCAAGGTATCGAGCGTGATGAAGACGATGTCGTGGCTGCCCACGACCAGGTTCATGTCCGGCATGGGGACAGCTCCTGCAGTTGCGCCGCATAGGTATCGCGCTCCTGCCACAACAGTCCGGGCAGCAGGTCGCCGAAGGCGTTCGCCTCCAGCACGTGGGCCCGCCCCCGACGCACCACCAGGTCATAGCCGGCCACGCCGCTGCCAGGAAACGCCCGCGCCGCCTGCTGCACGGTGGCTTCCAGCGCCGCCATATCGGCAGCGTGGAGCAGCGTGGTGGCGTCGCCGCGCTGATTGTCGAGGTGCAGATTGGTCATCATCTGCGTGCCCAGGCGCGCTACCCGGTGCGCGGGCCGGCCGCCGATGGCGACCACGCGCAGGTCGTAATGGCTGTCGCCGCAGCGCGGCTTGTCGAGCCACGCCTCCGCATACAGTTCCTGCGCGGCCAGGGCATCGACCAGCACGGCGATATCGGCGGCGCGCTCATGGCGCACGATGCGCTTGTCGTTGAACAGGCAAATGCCGCCGTTCGCATGCAAGACGCGGGCCGAGGTAGTGGCCTGCTGGCGCCCTGCCCGGTTGCGCCGGTATGCCACCACGCCGGAGGCGGAGGAACCGTAGCGCGGTTTGAGGTACAGGCGATCGAGATCGTGCTCGGCGAGCAGCGCTTGCAGGTGGTCGTAGCCGTCCACGCGCCCCAGCAACGCCGGCGTGGGCACGCCGTGTTCATGCAAGCAGCGCTGGCACGCCAGCTTGTCGGTCATCAGCGAGATCTCGCCGGGGGCGTTGATCACGCTGGCAGCTTGCAGGTCCACCAACTGCTTCGACAGTCGCGCCATGGCGTTGGAAAAACCGGCAAACCAGGCGTCCATCGCCAGCAATTCGCCGTGTTCGGGGGCACGCGGGGCCGGCCGGTCCAGCAGGCGGCAGCCGTCACGCAGCAGGTGCAGGTGCGCGGCGGGATCGTCGCCGGGCGGTTCGATCTTGAACAGGCATTGCTGATCGAGCGCCTGCTCGAGCAACGACGGCCAGTTCAGCCAGTCGCGCCACTCCAGCACGCGCGCTGGCGACATACCCAGCTGCGCGCGCGCCATCTGCAGCAGCCGCACCCGCTTGCTGCCGGCTGTTGCCAGCACGACCATCGCGGTCATGGCACGTACCAACGATTATTCGCCGACGGCGACGTAGCGATGGCCCTCGCCGTCATACTGGTCCTCTTCCTGGGGATCGGCCAGCACGACATCGAACGGCAAGGCACGGAGCTTGTCCTGGTTCGCTGGCGAGATGTAGTGGTGGGACAGGTCCAGGCGTTTGAGGTTGCCGAGTTGCGTACCATTGAGCAGCGCCTCGGCCCCCGCGTCGCCGATGGTGCCCAGCGACAGGTCCAGCGTGGTGACGGTGGCGAGCAAAGGCTCGTTGGCCAGCCACGCAGCCAGGTCGTCGGCGATCTCCGAATCGCGCAGGCCCAGGTAGCGCAAGGTCGGCGTGGCCAGTTGCGCCAGCACTTGCTGGTACAGCGCCACATCGCCGGAGAAGCCGTAATCGTCGGCGCCCAGCCACAGTTCCAGGTGCTCCAGGTTGGGCATGCTGGACGCAGCCAGCGCTTGCGCGATCTTCTGGTCCAGGCCGCCGGATTCGATGGTGAACTTGCGCAGGTTCTGGTGGGCGAACGGCTCGATGGTCAGCTCGTTGCCGCCGCGGATGCGCAGCTCTTCCAGCTGCGGGAAAGCGTCGAGCAGCGGCTTGTAATTGCCCTGCACGATCCACGAAATTTCGCATTCCTCGTACGTCATGTCGCCGATGAACAGCGCGCGCAGCGCGGGCAGCTGCGGCGCATGGCTAACCAGCGCGGCGATCACCGCATCGGCGCCCGCTTCGTAAGGCTCGCCCCACATGCCAATCACCAGCGCCTCCAGCGTGGCCTTGTCGGCCCGCGCCAGGAAGCTGTCGATCAGCTCCGGCATCTTGCGCGTGTCGTCGTAGTCCAGCGCCAGGCGATAGACCACGTCGGGCGACGGATCGAAAGCGCTGTCGGGATCGTACTGCACGACTGTTTTATTGCGGAAGGTGGTGGTGCTGTCGGAAATCGTCATCGCTTGGGCTCCGTGGCGGACTGGTGGGGCCTGGCGCTGGAGGTCGTACTGCGGCCTGCCAGGATTACCAGGCCTGGAAATCTTGTTTATTCCTAAATCTTAGCATGGGTGGCGGAATCGTCACGACATTATTACGAACCAAACACTGGCTTTTGAGAGCCATTAGCTAGCTATGGCACAAAGCAAAAAAAAACACCCCAAGCCCTTGATTTTCAAAGGATTGGGGCGTTTTATCACGTACGGCTAAAATGAGGGCTGGTGCTCCGGGCCGGAATCGAACGTCGTTAAGAATCAACACCTTGCACACCGGTTGCGTAAAATCTGGGGAGTTTGTAATTGGGGGGCATAAACGTCAAGTGTCCCTATTCGAATAGGAATTCGACGGTGAAATCCCTAAAATCCGTCGCAGCCCGCAGGCACGCTCAATTTCATGACAATCACTTTCTTGAAGCTCTGCGGCTTGACCACCCGCGCCGACTCGGCCGCCTTGAGCTTTTGCGTCAGCATCCACTCCAGACCGGCTTCGCCGATGCGCTTGCGCCAGCGCGTCAATGAACTGGGATCGATCGGCGGCCGGGGCTGGAAACAGGTCTCGCCGCAGAACAACTGCCAATATGGATTCTCGACCCAGCCCCACACAACGTTCTCGTCGGACAAGGCGAACGTGTGCTGCAAGTACAGCAGGCCCGCATTGAGCCGGGTGGAGGCGGCGGGACGACCGCGCGAAGACGGGAAATGTCCGGCCCATTCGCGCTCGAAAACGCTCCAGTCGATGTGGGTGGCCAGCTGTGCCAGCGGATGCTTCAGGTTGACCAGTTCGTCCAAGCGTTGGCGGAACATGTCCGCGCTTTGTGATCCAGCTGGCTTCGGTCCCATTCAGGCCTCTGAAATTTGCAAGGAATTGACTCCATTTTAGCGAAAGCTTGCAAATCCCAGCTACTGTTTTTCGATCTTTCGGCAGTGGAATCAAGCGGTTAGGATTTGTTCAGGCCCGACTAAATACGCTGTACAGGGGGGGGCGGCTGGCCGGTTACCTAATCAACCAAGTCGGCGTCAGCACGAGCAAGCAACGGATGCAGAGCGCCGAAGGTTAATAAAGCAGCGACTAAAAATATTTTGTTTTTCATACTACCCTGCAATTATCCTGAAATAATGACCCAACCAATGTGACAGAAGCCCCCTACAGTATTACTGTAGATAGTCACATTTTTCCCCTTGGAGTAGGCCAACATTAAGGTGGCGAAAACACCAGTGTAGTTGTAGTTATTTGTATTGATGTAACTCCAGTCTACTGGCGCAGCCGGGTTTCCCGGACATGGGGACGTACCCTGTGAAAGCGTGACACGCAAGTCAAAATTCTCACCGTTACTCGCCCCACCGACCGACTCCATGCGAACTATCTTACCGGTCGTAATCCCGTCCCATGCACTCGCAGAAATACTCAACAAAAGCAAACTAAAAAAAGCTGCAACGAATTTCTTTTTTTACTATTCTCCAAATATGAAATATATGAAACAAGCCGATCTGGCGCTATGGCTAATTTCTCCATGGAAGTCCTCAGAAAGCAATAATCAGCTATAGCTGCATCACTTTGCGGCGACTGTCGATTATTTATCGGTGGAATATCGTCTGGATCACCCACAACATTGCCTTTAACGCAGGCATTGACGTTGTTAAACATGGTACGACGATGACGCTATGGCAGCTCTCCCTACGATTACTTCAAAACCATAAATTCTGGAATGGAAAAAGCGATGATCTTCGCATCGCAACTGGGGATTCCGCCCCATTGAATCAGCAGGGTTTTGCATTTAAGTTTTGCGAGCATCAACATCGAATAGCCTTGCGTCATGAAGGTTGTGTCACCGGCCAACTCACACCAAGCCGAAGAACAGGAATTAAGTGTGGTAAAAAAATTCTTCCGTTCGAATGCACGATGACATCAGTCACGGTGTCGTAGCAGTGTATGGCTGCACTTGCCGGGGTCGTAATGAGCGACCCAGCGAGAGCCAGCGTTCGGAAAAATTTAGATTTCACAATTATTATAATTTGTTACTAACGACGTTAACGACGGCGGGTAGACCCTGAACACAGCCGTCAACATAAAAAGCCAATGGGTGCCGCTTGAAATGAGATGCCATGATTAAAGCGACCATTTCCGTATAATTTGGGTGATCAGAGGGCAAAATATACCATTCGTTGCGCTGGCAGCCATCCGGATTGATCATTCCAGATTGGTTGAGCAGCAAGCCGAAATGCCCCTTGTAGTAGTGCACAGACGTCACGGGTTTTAGTTCCGTCATACCTCCCGCAAAACTCGTCGCCATTGATAACGTCAACAAAATCGCTACGATTACATTTTTTCTCATGTTAAAAATAGTGTTTCTACAGTAAGCTACGATGAATTTTTAAAATTTCCCCAAGAATGCCAGTATGCTTACTTTCCTATGGGAAATCCATTAAAATTTAATTATTGTTGCGCAGAAGACACTCCGGAACCAAGGCCGCGGCGCAGTGGCGTATGCGAAGCAACATGTCCAGTCTGCTGTTGTTGCTAACGGCGCTGCCAGCGCTTGAACTCAAGGTGGCGTGATAATCACGTAGTCAGGTATCGCATAAAGCGCGTTTTGCTGATCACAGCTAAACTGGTCCAGGCTAGCTGTACCTGCCGTTTTTTCGATTGTGCCACTTGCAACAATGCATAGGTTTGGGTGATATTCCGGCCTTCTCTACAATAATGCACGAATTGGCGCAGGTTCGGCTGGAGGTAAAATATATAGAGCCACTCGAATGGCTAATATTATCTACGACCACCATTTTTAGAAAATCCAAGCTCTTTACCGCGCCTTTGATACCAGCGCCCTGACCTCAAATGTCACCAGTTCCAACGACCCACGCACGACATTTTTCTGATGTGCCAGGTGCACCTCGCTCAACACATCCTGTTTTCCCATCAACGCGAGGTAGGAGGTTAAGGCATCGACGTTACGCGCTTCTCCTCTCAGCACCAACTTGCCACTGACTTTGTCGGGTAAAAACTCCAGCAACTCGATATCAGGACTACTGGCCTGCTCCAGCGCATGAAATACCGGATACCAGGAATAAGCCCGCTCTGCCGCCAGGGCCTGCCAACGGCGCGCAATATCGGTCTCACTGCGGGTTGGCTTGGGCGCGGGCGCGACGCTGCGCTTGGCGAGCGCCTGCTGCAAGATCGCCTCAGAGCGATGCGCTTGTGCTTGTGCCATAAATCCAAGGTAGACTCCCCACCCTGCGCCTGTGGCGATGACCAGCGCAGCCAGGCACGTCCAGCCCTGCCCTCTGGCGCGGGGACGCAACAACGTTCGGTAGTCGCGCATGCTCATTCCCAGCTCCTGTGCGGCAAGGTTCGGATGCTTGCAGCGGCGAAGCACGCAGCGATGATCTGGTTCGGTGCATCGCTGTTGTCGTGCGACCAGAATCCGACCTCTCCAACCGTTGGCATGGCGATCTGCGCCCGCCGCAGCAGGCGTCGCAGCGCCTGTTCGCGGTCGGCTACGACCGGCTGCACATCGAGTGCCATCAGTGCGGGCCCCTTGAAGCGCAGCAGCGTATAGCGATGCGCTTCGCCAAGCAGCAGCAGGGAGCCGCTAGCGCCACTTCCACGATGCCGACGGGGAAGCGGATGGCGCCAGTAGGCCGCAGCCGACACCGGCAGCACGCTGCGCAGGCGCAAGCGATTTTGACTTGCCTGTGCCACCAGGCGTTCCAGGTCGGTAGTTGCCAGCGCATATGCGATGCCGGCGTGTGCGTGCCGGCGATAGCAGTACTGCATGGTCCAGCCGCTGGCGGCGGAGGCGCCAGCATCCTCAAGGCAGGCTTCTGCATAGCGCAACTGCTGGGCCGACGTGCGCAACCCGTGCTGCCATGGAAGCACGACCACGCGGGCACGCTCGTCGCTGACGGTGACATCTAGCGCCGGGCGCCACCAGCGGCCTCCTGCGCTTCGCGCCAGCAGGGCGCCGGCAGCATCGGCCTGCGCGTCGCTCTCGGACGCAACCGCTGGCGCGATCAGCGCGCCACCGGCATACAGCCAGGTGCGCCCAGGGAAAATTCCCAGCGCCCGGCGCTCAAGCAACGAACGTGACACGGTTCACCTCCTGTAATGTGGTGTGGCCTTCGCGCACCATGTCGAGCGCAACGTCGCGCAGGAAGCGCGTACCTTGCAGTCGCGCCTGTTCCTTCAAGGCGCGGATGGGTGCACGCGCCACAATCAGTTCGCGGATGTCGTCGGTGAGGCGCAGTACTTCGGCGATTGCGCGCCGGCCCTTGTAGCCGCTGTTGCGACACTGGCTGCACCCGGCGCCGGCCATGAAGCGATAGGATTCGGGATCGCTGATGCCCGATTCGGCCAGTAACTCGGCGTCGGGCGCGACCGGCACAGAACAGTGCACGCAGTTTTGTCGCACCAGGCGCTGGGCCACCACGCCGGTCAGCGACGACACGAAGTTATATGGATCGACGCCCATGTGCATGAAGCGTCCGATCACGTCGAAGGTGTTATTGGCGTGCACCGAGGTAAATACCATGTGGCCGGTCAAGGCCGATTGCACCGCGATCTGCGCGGTTTCCGGGTCGCGGATCTCGCCCACCAGGATCTTGTCCGGGTCGTGGCGCAGGATCGAGCGCAGCCCCACTGCAAAACTGAGCCCCTTCTTTTCGTTGACCGGAATTTGCAGCACGCCCGGTAGTTGGTACTCCACCGGGTCTTCAATGGTGATGAATTTGTCTTCGCCATGGTTGATCTCGGTGAGCGCCGCGTACAAGGTCGTGGTCTTGCCGCTGCCGGTGGGGCCGGTCACCAGCATCATGCCGTACGGTTCCGACGCTAGCCGGCGCAGCAGCCCGATGGTGCGCTGGTCGAAGCCCAGCGAATCGAGCGTCAGCCTCTGCACGCTGTCCATCAGTGCCTTCTTGTCCAATACACGCAGCACCGCATCTTCGCCGAAAATGCTCGGCATGATCGAGACGCGGATGTCGATGTCGCGGCCTTTTGCCCCCACGCGGAAGCGGCCATCTTGCGGGATGCGTTTTTCGCCGATGTCGAGCTCAGCCAGCACCTTGACGCGGGCAATCGCCTGCTCGGCCAGCGTGGGGTTCGACACCATGGCGATACGGCTCAGCACACCATCGATACGGAATTTGATCAGCAAGCCCTGCGGCAAGGTCTCGAGGTGGATATCGCTGGCCTCGAGCCGCAGGGCATCGAACACGGTGGAGCTGATCAGCTTGACCGCCGGGCTGGCTTCGTCCTGGATCGACGTCAGGGTCAGTTCGCCGGTCAGGTCGCGCTCGTCCGCCACCGCAACATCATTGCTGACCGCGTCCGCCACGGCGCTGAACAAGGCCTCGTGCGATTCCAGCTTGGCCATCACTGCCGCCGGATCTGCCATGTACAGGCGCTCGGCGCCCAGCGTGGCCAGCCAGGCACCGAGATTATCAAGCAACGGCAAGCCCAGCACTGCCACCCGCGCGCCGTCCGGGTCCACGCCCACCAGCGCCTGGCGCCGCACCATTTCGCCATATTCGAGCCGCGACGACACCGGTGCGATCTGGCGCAGCGCGTCTTCCGCCAGCACCGGATAGTCTAGCAGCGTGGCGGCCTGGTCCAAGGCGGCGTCGGTTGAAACGCCGCACAGTGCGGCCAGCCGCAGCAGCCATTTGCCGGGGGCGCCGCCAGCTTGCGCGGCAGCGATCTGTTGCAATTCCATAGCACTCTCACTCATACAATATTGGCCAGATCGAAAATCGGGCTGTACAACATGAGCACGATCGCGCCGACGACCACGCCCATGCCCAGCATCAGCACCGGTTCGATCAAGCGGCCGGCCATGTCGATCCAGCGCGCGGTCTCCTGGTCGTAGAAGTCGGCGATTCGTGCCATCATTTCTTCCAGGTTGCCCGACGATTCGCCGGCCGCCAGCAAGCGCACCGCCACCTCGGTCGTCAGTCGGCACTGGCGCATCACATCCGACATGGGCAGGCCTTCGCTGATCATGCGTGCGGCCTGCTCCACGTCGTCGTGCATAGCCAGCGGCAGCGAGGCGCGTGTCATGCGCAGGGCCGACAGCACGCTCAGGCCACTGTTGAGCAGCATGCTGATGGTGCGGTACAGCCGCCCCAGTTGCAGCACGTGCAAGCGCTCGCCGATCCATGGCGATGCCATCACCCTGCCGTAGACGGCAGCGCGCAGACGCGGGTGCAGTATCGCGGCGATTACCAGCGCATACACTGCCCCTACCGCGCTCCACGCCAGCAAGGTATTGTTTTGCACGAAAGCGCCCCACCACTGGGCAAAGCCGGCACTGCCGGTTGCCATGCTGCCGGCGTTTTCATAAACGGCCGCAAACCTGGGCAGCACGTACAGCATCAGGAAAGCGATCACCAGCGAGCCGACGCTCAGCAACACCAGGGGATAGGTGGCAGCCGCGACCAGCTTGTTGCGGATATCGTCCACCTGGCGCTGATACAACATGTAGCGCTCGATCGACGTGCGGATAGAGCCGGTGGTTTCGCTGGCGCGCACCATGGCCACATACAGCACCGGGAATACCGACGGCAGGCTGGCCATGGCATCCGAGAGCTGGTTGCCGCTGCGCAGTTCGCGCAGCAGCGCCTCGTAGACGGCACGGCTGCCCGGCTTGCGGTCGTTATGTCCCAGGACGTCGATGGCGTCCACCACGGTCTGGCCGGCCGACAGCAAGGAATGCATCTGCTGGTTGAACACCTTGAGATCGAAGTCGCTGCGGCGCGCGCGCAGCGCCGGCAGTGTACCGCCGGCGCGCAGTTCGATGACGCGGCCGCCGCTGCTGGCGATCAGGCGGCGCGCCTCTGCTTCCCCGGCGGCGTCAACGGTGACGTCTTCGATGGTACGGGCGGGCGTGAGGACCTTGGCGTGAAATTGCATGGTTCAGTTCCAGCTCGTGACGTCGGCGTCATCGCCCTCGCCGCCGGACTTGCCGTCGGCCGCGTATGAAACAATGTCGTACTCACGCTCCTCCCTGCCGGGCGTGTTGTACACGTATGGCATCCCCCACGGATCGACCGGAATCGCTTTCTTGAGGTAGGCGCCATTCCAGTTCGGCTCGCTCAACGGCCGGTTGACCAGGGCTGCCAGTCCCAGCTCGGTGGCGGGATAATGGCCGGTGTCGATGCGGTACTGGTCGAGCGCTTTTTCCAGCGACTCGATCTGGGCCCTGGCGATTTGCGTCTTGGAGCGGCCGATCTGTTTGAAATACTTGGGCGCGACAAACGCCGCCAGCAGCCCGATGATCACGATCACCACCAGCAGCTCGATCAGGGTAAAACCACCAACGGCGCGTTGTCGTATCGATCGCATCGCTATTCTTTCGCTTTTGGAACATAAATAAATTGCCAGTCGCTGTAACGCTCGGCATTGGCAAAGCTGGCCAGGTCATCGCTAAAACCCTCGCGCTTGATCGGGCGGACATTGGAGCGGGAGCGCACACCGATCACGCGGTCATCCTCGTTGCGCACCAGTTCCCACTCGCCGTCCGGCGCCATCGGATCCCCATAGCGCTTGCGCAAGTGGCGACGCGGGTTGGTGAACCGCCCGTCGTACAACAACTCGCTCACCGCTTCCGGATACGATTGCGCGCTGCCGGGTGCGTTGACGTAGTAATCGCGGATTGCCTCGCGATACGCCATGCCGCGCCACAGCAGCTCCTCTTCTTTATCGCGCTGCTCAGCCACCAGCGTATTTTCCAGCGCCCGCACTGACGCCAGCGACAACGCGGCCACCAGAAACATCACGATCACATAGCTGAACCCACCCTGCTGCCGCATCTCACCAGTCCTTGAGCCAGGTGCCGTCGCGACCGGCGTTGGGCGCACCGCTGCGTACATCACCTACCGCCCCCAGCGACACGTCGGCCGGCGGCACCGGCACCCAGGTCTTGCTGCTTTGCGTAAACGGATCGACCGGAATCTTGCGCAGGTAGCGCTCTGTCACCAGTTCATCGATAGCATCGGGAAACCGGTTGCGGTCGGAAAAATATTTGTCGATCGCGTCGCGCATTACATAGAGATCTTCGCGCAGCACGTCTTCCTTCGCCTTATCAAGGTTGCCGAAGTAGCGTGGCGCCGCGATGGCAACCAGCATGCCCAGGATGGCCAGCGTGACCAGCAACTCGATCAAGGTAAAGCCGCGCTGGCGGCACTCACCATTGCGCATAAGGCACCCCGTTCAATCCCGTCTGCTCCGAGCGTGAATAGACATCGAACACGTCTACGCCCTCACGCGGTGCATCTTCGGGCGATGCGTATTCGCGCTTGCCCCAGGTGCTGGCGGCAGGCGCCTTGCGGTCCGGGTAAAACGGGTCGCGTGGAATGCGGCGCAGGAACACCAGTCTGGGACCGCCTGAATTCTTTTCATCGACGATGCCCTCGGTCAGCGCTTCGAGCCGGGGCGGATAACCGGACTCCTCGATCTTGACGACGATGCTGTGGCGCGCCACGGCTTCGCGGTAGGCGTCGATGCCGCGCCGGATGTCGCGCAGCGCCTGGCGCAGTTCGCGCTCCTTTTCGCGGCGCACGGTCGTTTCCACCACCGGCACGGCAACGGTGGCCAGCACGCCCAGGATGGCGGCAGCGGCCAGCAGCTCGATCAGGCTGAAGCCCCGGCTGGCGGCAAGCATGCGCGCTTTCATGGCGCGATGGCGATGCGATGCGACACCGGCAAACCGGGGCGTCCGACAGCGCTTTGCGCGCCTATCGGGGTAAACGCAATCAGGGAAACGCTGGCGTCGGGGGACTGGCGCCGCGCCCGCAAGGTCAGCGTCAACAGCGGCTTGGCGCCGCTGGCCGGGGCGCCGGCGCCGGTATCGAAGCCCAGCGATATCCGGCCGCTGGCCGCGTCGACCGACTTGCTCACCGAACCCTTGCCGTCGCGGCTGAAATAGCCGCCGTCCTCGACGCTCACCACATCGAATTCGGCCGGGTTGTACGCCAACTGGGCGGAGCCGGCACGCAGCGCTGCTGAGCTGTCCATATTAAGCGTGAGCGTCACGCTCTCGCCGCTTTTGACGCTGGCGGGACCGCTCCAGCTGATCCTGGGCGCATTCGGCGCGCTGGCGGCCGGAACCGTTGGCGAAGGTGCGGGCGGCACCGGCACCGGTGGCGCCATGCCATTGGTGATGGTGCCGCCGCCGGTGGCCGGCTGTCCCTTCTCGTCCACGCTGCGCAATTGCAGCGGCCGATCGCGCAAGGTGGTCTCCGTACCCGACCAGAACGATTCTGCCGCCGGGCCCTGCCGCTGCAGGTTGCGCACCAGCCGTGGCGTAATCGACAGCAAAATTTCGGTCTTCTGGCGATTGTCGTTCTGGCTGCCGAACAGGCGGCCCAGAATCGGAAAATCGCCAAGCAGCGGCACCCGGTTACCCGAAGACCGGTCTTCATCGTTGATCAGGCCCGCCAGCACCTGGGTTTCACCGTCCTTGAGCCGCAACACGGTGGTGACGTTGCGCGTGCCGATCTGGTAGGCCTGCGAGCCGTTGTTGGTCTTCACCGACGACACCAGCGAACTGACTTCGAGCGATATCTTGAGGCCGACCTCGTCGCGCAGATGGATGTCCGGCTCCACCTCGAGCTTGAGCCCCACGTCCAGGTACTGGATATTCTCGGTCACAAAATTGTTGGTGCTGGTCGTGGTCACCACCGGCACTTTGTCGCCGATCATGATCTTGGCCTTCTCGTGGTCGCGCACGCGGATGCGCGGATTGGCCAGAAGATTGGCGTCACCGTCGGTCTTTTGCAGGTTGATGGTGGCCGTCGGCACGGTGATGCCAATGCGGTCGGAGTTCAGGCCGCGCAAATCGCTGAGCACCATCGAACCGCTGGCCGCGCCGCCGAAGCCCAGCGGCGTCAACGTCAGCTGGCTGTTCCATTGCACACCGGCGTTGATCAGGCGCGACCGGTTGATTTCCAGCACTTCCACTTCCAGCATCACCTCCGGCTCCTCCAGGTCTTGCAGGCGGATCAGCTTTTCGGCCAGGCCGATGGTCTCGGGGCTTTCGCGCAGCACGATCATGTTGGACTTGTCCTCGACGTGGATATCCTTGAGCTTGAGCACCGTCTTGAGCATGGTTGCCGTCTGCTTGGCCTCGACGTTGGCGAGGTAGAACGCACGCACCATCAAGTCCTGGTATTCGCGCTGCTTGGCCTGCGTGTTCGGGTAAATCAGTACGCTGGTGGCGTTAAGCACTTTCTTTTCCAGTTGGCCGGTCGACAAGATGACGTCGATTGCATCGTCCAGCGAGGTCTGCTTCAGAAACACGGTGGTGCGCTGTTCCGGCCGCACGTCCCGATCGAAAATAAAATTGATGCCGGTCGTGCGGGACAATGCATCGAACACCATCTTGATGCTGGCATCGCGAAACTCGAGGTTGACCGGCTTGCGGTAGATGGCGCCCAGGCGCGGCACGACAGCAATCTGCTGTGCTTCCTGCGCATCCAATTCCGCACGCAGCGCCAGCGCCGCCGCATGACCGGGTATGCGGCGCAGCGCGCCAGCGGCCAGTTCGCCAGCGCGGACGGTATCGCCTTGCCGGAGCGCCTTGCGCGCGGATACCACCTCGTCGTCGGCGTGGCCGATTTCCAGCAGTCGGGCCAGGCCCGCGACCGCGCGCGCGTGCCCGGCGTCGAACTGGAGAATGGTGCGGTAGCTGGCCTCGGCTTGCTTGAAGTCGCCAACCGCGACCGCGTTGTTGGCGCCTGTCAGCAGCTTGTTAACAGCCTCTTCACGCACGCGCAAGTAATCGCGGCGGTAGCTCACCTCGTCAGGCGCCATAGCCGACGCCTCGGCCAGCTTGGCGATCGCAACGGGATAGTCCTTGCGCTCGGCGGCAGCCATGCCATCGCGGTGTTGCAGTTGCGCCGCGCAGCCGCCCAAGGCGAGCAGTGCTGCAACACCGGCGATGTTGCGGAGGAAGTGTGGAGACATCGGTTACCTATCCTGTGCTGGCAAGGGAAGCGACTGGCGCAATCCGGAGCTGATGGTTTCAAATTCGATCAGGGCGGCGTTCAATGCCACTACCTTGTAGCGCCCGTCCAGCACGTCGCCCAGGCGAGCGGGCAGTAGTTCCTCGCCCAGACCCAGGTAAATCACCCGGTCTTCCCTGTCGCTCATTTGCCCCAGGTAGCGGAACGGCAATGGCTGCGGTGGCGGTGGAGGCGCCGGTTCATTAGCCACCACTGCCGCCACAGTGCGCGTCTCCATTGATGCAACCGGCGGAGGTGCCAGCCAGTTGCGAGGCGCGAACGGATTCTCGTCAGCCGCCAGCCATTCCTTGGCCGGCTCAACAGGCGCAGCTGCTGCCGGCCTGGCAATGCGTGGCACTGCAGCCTTTCTCGCCGAAGCCTCGACCACGGCCAGCGGTTCATCCACCGGGTACAGGATGGCGCCAACAGTGGCAGCAAGCATCGCCGTCAGTACCAGCCTGCGCAGACGGGCAGCCTTATCCACGAGCGCCCTTGCTGAAAAAAGCGGACAGCGCGAGCTGGCAAGTGAGCGGCACAACCTTGGCATCCTCGCGCCGGCAGCGGATGGCATCGAGCACGACATTCGGTTGTTCGACAGCGAGCGCGGCCAGCAGTTTGCGCAATTCCGGGTAGCCGGATTTAGCTTCGAGGGTGATGCGGTAGCGCAGGTACGGTTGCTCGGCGGAGCTGTCGAGCACGTAGAAGATTTCGTCAGTGGGTACGCCGACATCGCGCGCCAGTGCGTGGAAGCCGGCGGTGAACTTGGCGCTGTCAAAGACAGGCAGATCGATGCCGGCCTTTACAGGGACAGGATTTGCGATGGATGGCGACGGTGTGTGCTGTAGGGTGGCAGACAATTGCGCGCGGGCTTCCTGACCACGATTGCTCCAGTAGCCCAGCACTGCCCCAACAGTAACGGCGCAAAGTGCTGCGGCGAACAGTAGCAGGAGGGGCAAAGGCTGGCGGCGCCACAGGTGCATGAATTGAAAAGCCCAAAGATCCAGCACACCAGTCATTCCCACAAGTTACATTAGTGTCAGCGTGGAAATATTCCACACGCCGGTGAATTATACCTGTGGGCATGCTCTGAAATGTCACAAATTGTCACACCTGTTAAGTTTTCGCGTGGATACAACAGTATTTTTAATGGCTGATAAATGTAGCAAAAGAACGGTGGTTGAAAATTGCCACTAGTTTTGAAAACGTGGAAGTATCAATTTATTCGCGCCCCCCCCTTTTTGATGAGCCGTCACCATCAAGGCTCGGCAGTCAGGCCTGAACGCGGGAGACTTCGGGATAAAGCAACTGACTATCAGTTCAAGCCAAAACTGACGATGACACACGCGCCGGGAGTTTCGTCGTAATACACGAACATGGTAACGTTCGACGCTTTTGCTGTCATCAAAGTAGCATAAAATCTATTTCTGTCAGCCTTCGAGAAATTATCCTGAAACGTCAGCAGGCCTCCACTACAGGTTGAGGATGTTCCCCAAACGGCAATGCTATCTCCGGGATAGTTCTCCAGTCGCCATTGAGTTGCTGGATTCGCAGACGAATAAGTGATTTGCTTTCTTTCAGCTTGAGCGCTTGCGCTCAGCAGCGCGCAGCTAACAAGCACAACCTTAGAAAATGCAGCAATGGATATTTTCATATTTATCATATTAATAATTAATTTGGTGAATCGGCCCCACTCCGACGGAAAAAAAGATTGTCCAGAGCCCAACTAGGTGGCAAATTGAAATTAGCCGCATTTCGCGTAAGGTTTTTATGGTATGAACAGAGGCCCGCACGTCGCGCAAACCCTCCTTGGCAAGGAAACTGCCGGCCCGTATGATTGTACGCACGGCATCGTTCAAGGTCGACGTGCGCGGCGCCAGCGCCGTTTGAGAAGAGATGCCGTCTGGATTTCATCCCCGACAAAGAATAGCGGGGCGGCCAGATCAGAGCAGGTGCGCCCCATGCGCATCAATTGGGGACACGCCAAGCCTCGACCAGTAGATTGCCAGCGCGCGCCCAATGCTCTCGACGATGTCCGTGTGCAGCTCCTCCACCCGGCAACCGTTCTTGAGCACGTTGAACAGCATTTCGTTTTCCTAATGCGCAATACCGATCGATCAGCTCGCTGCCGACGGAAGTTCCTGGCCCAAGCTCATTGGTATTTGTCGTCGTCGCATTAAATTCGCCCTCAACAGTCTGCTTTGTGGCGTTATCGATCGCGACAAAATGGAATCCCTTCTCCTGAGGGAAGGCATAAATATCCGTGCGTGGAAAGGTAGATTTCGGACCGCGCTCGCCATCAAGACCTGCATCAGGATACCCTTTGTCTTTTTTGTTTGCCGAAACAGTGTCCGCTGCGATTCCGGATGAGTTCCTGAACCTACTTTTCAGGAACAGTAGACGCTGGCTCTTTAACAGGCTCGTCGGCGGCGACCGCTTCGGGCAACGATTTCAAGCATTTCCATCGTCCTACCTTCAGCTTTCCAATGTGCCGCAGCATCTCACCATACAACGGGTGCTGCTCGTCAAGAATAAGCATTGCCCCACCATGCGTCTCCTCACTTGAGATCAGATTCAAGTGAATGACTCCAGCGCGATCTATGGCGACATAGCCGACACAGGGCTCCGGCTTACTGTCAGCTCCGCTTGCCAGTAAGCACCAAAGCGTTGCAACAAAAAAGAAGAAGATTCGCATCGTTTTCACTGACAACCTCCATTAGAGCTTCAGCACTTTGGCAGATTCTTCATATAGTCATAGGTTTCTGGCCAATCGCTCTTAAGTGATTTATCGCGGCTGTAGTACCTTGCAACGCCCTCAGCAAAATGCTCTTTAGGATCGCCTTTGAAGTACGGATTGATATCTCGACGACCATAGAAATCCCTACGTCTTGCCACATCAAACAGCGGCGCTGACGACAAGACTCCACGAGGATCGATCGAGTGCCCGAATTCATGATAGAAAAGATCAGAGCCACCATTTCCATACTTCCCAGATAGTGACACGACTAAGGCTCTTGGACTTTTCCAACCATTTTCCTCCACTGCAAAATCAATATAGCCGCCAGGGATTTTGGCCCAAGTGACCTGTCCCCATCCAGGCGCGGTTTTACTAGCGAGACTAGGGAACGCATCCGCCACCGAATCCTCAACAGTTATAAGTTGATTACCTAAGTCCCTAAAACGTTGCTTAAGAGCGTCTGGTAGGGCATCAAATTTATCTTTGATCGATGCTGCCGTTTCTCGCCCATTTCCTGTGCCCGGTGGAACGGCACTGCCATCATTAGTGGTTGTCGAACTAAAAGCTATCTTTTAGAGCAGGGTGCGCCACTAGAGTCGACCCGTAGAGCTCCAGCCCCCCTATCTAAAAACTCGGTGAGATCAAGCACCACCGCACGTGCCGTACCAGCATCATTTGCAGAATATACGCTCAAATCATAGCAATCCAATACGACCGCATTAGTTAGAGAAATAAACGAACTATCCACAGCATGGAACGACCAAAGAACGATGCCCTGCCTACTCAGCTCATCTTGAATGCTGGTAACCTTCTTCTCTATGTAACCATGAGACTTGGCATAGCTCTCTACCGCCGTTCGCAATGCAGCACCGTTAGTTCGATCAACATAAATTGCGACAGAAAACTGAGGCGTTCGTGTTTCATATGAGCAACCTAACTGCACCGTGATAAGCGCCACGAGAACTATTATTCGTAGAAGTAATTTAATCATTGCTTACCCGCCTCCAGGCGCCTAATCTCCTGCCGCTGCAGAATCAATCGCCCTTGCTCACTCCTATTCAAAATTTCTTTTTGAATATGTCGATTTTCTATTGAGAAAGCAATAGGCGACGTTACGATATTCATAAATTTTGATAACTGATTAGGGATCATCCCAAACCAAGCTTTTGGCTCGTTGTTGCCACCGCCATACGTATGGGAATAGATTACGTCACCCTCTTGAACCAAAGATCGGATAACTATGCCTTTATAGAACTTATGGTCAGGCTGTGTAACATTTATTATCCGATAATTATCTGGATCGTACACGTGCGTGACATGTCCACCTGAAATCACAAACGAAATTTCAGTTTCCGAACCCGTTCTAACAGGGCGCCCAGAACCATTGTGTGGCGCAGGATGTCGACTAGTTTCTTCAAGAGCATTTTCGAGCGTACAGCCGGGGACGCCAGTCTCGCAAATAGGTTGGACAAGTCTCGTCTTGTGAAAGTTTGAAGCTTTCTCATCATAGGTATTCGCTTGACCGCACGTAAACTGCTCTTGGCAAGCTTTTGGAGTCCCTTGCGCGGTGTTTGCCGAACTTGTAAAATATCCTGCGATTCTCATATGGCCGCGATAGCGCTAGATGCGGTATTGAGTACCGCGCCGTTTAGGGTGATACGCAATATAGAACCAGGCCACGCATACAGGTACAAAGCGTCTCCCTCATATTCAAGTTTTAGAACCTCTGCGTCCTTTGGTCCGCGCGCGATTACGCCAACCTGATCACCCGCTTGAAGCGAGACCTCTTCTCCCCATGGCTCTATTGCAATATATGAAATATAACCACTACGATTGCAAATTAAGATGCTCGATTCACATTGATCGTTTTCCATTTCAATTCCCGCCAAGTTTTAAAATCTTTTCAGCCAGTTCTGCCCGCAAAGTCGGTGTTGGCGTCGCCTTCAAGGCCGCCGGATTATTCACCATTAAATATTTTTCCGTCTGGCGATAAAACTCACCAATTGCTTTAGTTTCCGCTGGAGTGATTATTTGCAATATCTCCTGCGCTCTCTGAGGAGTCATATTCGACAACGCTTCCATTGCGCCCTTAGGGCCCTTAGACCAGCCAATTACATTTTCGCCAACCTGCGTAATGGTCATACCATTCGAGAATACCGGCACTACGCCTTTCTCAACCACGACAGGCCCTAGGCCGCCAATAGGCAACATTGATCCAACAGTTGCCGTAAACTTAAACCAAGCTTCCCCAACCATACTGTGCATACCCGTAAAAGCAGCTTGAGCCTCCTGCCAAGGTGTGCAACGCATGTACAGGCACGGGTTTTTGTTAACATGTTTTTCGACAAGCCCTGGCTGCTCAGGTTCCGACGGTCCATCTTCTCTATCCGGTAACCTATTGCACTGGCCACAACCCGCCGCTTGCAGCGGCTTGTCATTGTTTGCCGAACCTCCGCCACCAAATTTTGCATTCGCTTCACGATGCGGCGCTTTTCCAAATGAGCCGATGATCGTCACTACTGACATTCCACCGCTGAAGCCTACCGTACCACGTGTGCTAAATGTGCCAATGTCCTTGCCGTAATTGGTGGTTTTCCCTGGGACCTCCACCTGCGGAACATTGGGACAGTCCCCCTCCACTTCACCACCATTTTTGCAGGCGAACCCGGTGGGATCCGTATTATTGGTCGGGTTATTCAACACATACGAGTACCGATTGTAATTCTGCCCATCCATCGGGTTCTGAATCAACGGATCGCCACTCATAAACCGCGCCACCAGCGGATCGTACACCCGCCCGTTCATATGCACCAGATCCAGCTGGTCCAGCATCTCGTGGCCGGTGAAGCCGCGATTATCCACTTTGCCATCGATGCTGTTCGGCGTCGGCGTGCCGTCGACCGGTGCGCCGTCCGTGGTGCGGCGTTTACCCCAGGCGTCATAGGCCAGCTTTTCCTTGAGTACGCCTTGCCCATCGGTGATGCCCATCACGCTACCGAGCCGATCGGTATGCAGCCAGTTTAGTTCGGTCGCGGTATTGGGACGATCGATTTCCACGCCGATGCCCAGCGGCCAGTACGTCTTGACCGTAACGCCTCCGGCGCTGCGCTCGACCTCCTGCGCGCCAGCATAGATCACCGACGTACCGTCACCGCGGCTCTGGCGCGTGCGCTGGTGTTCCGGACCATACACGAACTGCGCGCTCACGCCGGTCCCGGTAATCTTCAACGGCATGTCAAAGCTGGTCCACGTGGTGGTGCGCCCGGCGCCCTGCTTCAGGTTACCGTTGTCGTCGTAAGTGAACGCGCCCAGGCCAGGGATGCTTTTCACTGCGTGCGGCCGCACTGCCGTGGCGCCCTGCTTCGGATAGACATAGTCGCCGGTGCCAACGCCGGTCTTGCTGAGCATGTTGCCCGCCGCGTCGTACCGGAACGTCTGCTGCGCCTGCCCCTGCACCGTGCTGGTCTCCACGCGATTTAATACGTCATACGTGAAATCTTCCTGGAAGCCGCCCTGGTCCCAGTACTGCAACCGTTTCACGACGCTGCCAATGGCGTCGTAGTCATAGCCTTCCTGCAGGCGGGCGGCGCCGGCTGCCGTGGTCAGCATGCCGGTTTTGAGCTGTTCGCCGTTCGGATCGTAGGTTCGCGCTTGTGTCAGGCCGTTACCCAGCACCACCGACGTCGGACGCAGGCTGGCGTCCTGGGCGCTTACTTTCCACAGCACCAGCGCACCGCGTTCCACTTGCGCCAGGTAACCGTTCCGATACCGCGTATCGAACCGCTTGATGCCATCGGTATTGCGCTAATACGACTGTGCCGAACATTTCTGCGTCATCCAATCATGCCTAGACACACTGCCCAAGCAAGACCACGGCATGCTCACCGTCTTGCAAGGCGCTTTCGCTGGCAATCCTATACAGTCAGCCTCGTAGCGGCTGAACAGTCACTCACAAGCTTTTTCGACACTGCCCATTTGACTTAAATTTTGTTTTAAGAACTCCACGCGGGATAATTTTTTCAGTAAGTGGGTCAAAATAATCAATGTTAAACTCAAGGCGATAATTTCCCTGCCTACGGATATCATAATGCCGATTCAATAATATTTCGTACTTTTGACTATCGCGCGGCTGGAGTCGTGCAAATGACTCCACCGCAAGTACAGGAGCATCCACAAAGGGGCCTTCATAGGGAACCCATTTTTTATCGGGACCGATTAAATGAAAAACTGGAAAGTCCGGTGGCAAATACAAGTCTGATTCGCCGATATTCTTATGCACTACTATCGCATAAACACAGCCACTATCCTCAATAATCCTTATATCGGAGCGAAGTCCCGCTGCCTCAAGCGATTTGACATCAGCAGCTATGCTATGACATGACGCACTTAACATTAGCAAAAAAAATAAGTGAACGATAAGTCGGAAATTCTTCATTTTATATACCTAACATAATTCTCAAGGCTATACGAATGCCATATTAAAAGCTCGGGAAACTTAGCGCGAAAATCTCCGATCAAGGACGGACTATTTATCACCATTGAACCATATTGACCGAAGCGATCTTGTGTGAAGCCCACATTTTTAAAGTGCGAAACTTCATGAAATACAGTCATTGCCTGATCTTCCGCCGAAGCTGTCCAGAATAACCCACCTAAGTAAATCGTATGATTATTGGGGTCAGGCACAACGGCGTAATATGACGCCGGGTTTCGATTTGCCGTAGCCCATGTCGCATGTCTAAAGTTTGAGACTGTCAACTTTGCACCTACGGATTTCTCCAAAGCTGCCACTCTCTTCATGTGGTTTACTCGATCATTATCTATGCCGCCAAATGCGCCGTAAAAAGCCCAACGATCATGCGGATTCCAACGTCTCAATGAGTTCTGCATTTTGTTCGCAAGCCTTTGCTGACCTTGCAGCGCACCTTGGATCACTACTCGCTGCATATCATCGAGCTCGCCACCATCGGAATTACCAGTACCAGACACCGTTGAAGAAGGTGCAGCAGGTTCTTTTGCCAAGATTGCGTTTGCCGAGTTCTCTGCATTCCCTTTTGCACTAACTCTACCCGGAGAGGTTTGGTTTGCCTGCGTATTTTTTTCAGCGGATTTCCCAGCAGCTCCATGCTCTCCAGAAGAAGTCACACTCTCTTGAGGAGCGGTGAAATTAGAGCAAATATGGGAACCTGTTGGCGCGTCACATTCAAAACCCGTCGGATCCGTATTATTGGTCGAGTTATTCAACACATACGAGTACCGATTGTAATTCTGCCCATCCATCGGGTTCTGAATCAACGGATCGCCACTCATGAACCGCGCCACCAGCGGATCGTACACCCGCCCGTTCATATGCACCAGATCCAGCTGGTCCAGCATCTCGTGGCCGGTGAAGCCGCGATTGTCTACTTTGCCATCGATGCTGTTCGGCGTCGGCGTGCCGTCGACCGGTGCGCCGTCCGTGGTGCGGCGTTTACCCCAGGCGTCATAGGCCAGCTTTTCCTTGAGTACGCCTTGCCCATCGGTGATGCCCATCACGCTACCGAGCCGATCGGTATGCAGCCAGTTTAGTTCGGTCGCGGTATTGGGACGATCGATTTCCACGCCGATGCCCAGCGGCCAGTACGTCTTGACCGTAACGCCTCCGGCGCTGCGCTCGACCTCCTGCGCGCCAGCATAGATCACCGACGTACCGTCACCGCGGCTCTGGCGCGTGCGCTGGTGTTCCGGACCATACACGAACTGCGCGCTCACGCCGGTCCCGGTAATCTTCAACGGCATGTCAAAGCTGGTCCACGTGGTGGTGCGCCCGGCGCCCTGCTTCAGGTTACCGTTGTCGTCGTAAGTGAACGCGCCCAGGCCAGGGATGCTTTTCACTGCGTGCGGCCGCACTGCCGTGGCGCCCTGCTTCGGATAGACATAGTCGCCGGTGCCAACGCCGGTCTTGCTGAGCATGTTGCCCGCCGCGTCGTACCGGAACGTCTGCTGCGCCTGCCCCTGCACCGTGCTGGTCTCCACGCGATTTAATACGTCATACGTGAAATCTTCCTGGAAGCCGCCCTGGTCCCAGTACTGCAACCGTTTCACGACGCTGCCAATGGCGTCGTAGTCATAGCCTTCCTGCAGGCGGGCGGCGCCGGCTGCCGTGGTCAGCATGCCGGTTTTGAGCTGTTCGCCGTTCGGATCGTAGGTTCGCGCTTGTGTCAGGCCGTTACCCAGCACCACCGACGTCGGACGCAGGCTGGCGTCCTGGGCGCTTACTTTCCACAGCACCAGCGCACCGCGTTCCACTTGCGCCAGGTAACCGTTCCGATACCGCGTATCGAACCGCTTGATGCCATCGGTATTGCGCTGATACGACTGGCTGATCGCACGGCCCCAGGCGTCGTATCCCAGCGTCGCCGTGTACGATTCATTGGCCAGCTTTTGCGTGGTCTGGCTGGGACGGCCCAGCGCATCATACGCTTGCAGGCGTTGATAATCCTTCTTCGCTCCGGCCAGCGTGTAGGCCTCGGCCAGCTTGCCGATGCCATTCGACGCCGTATCGTAGACCCAATAGCTGTTCAGGTCCGGCTCGTAGCGCGCCGTCATGCGGTCGAGGTCGTCATACTCGGTGCGGGTCAATTCGGCCTGCAAATTGTTTGCCGTATAACGCACGCGCTGTTTCGGACTCATCTGGCTGATAACCCGGCCCAGCGGGTCCATCGTGTAGGCGATGTGGCCCAGGTCGGGATCATACAAGTGCGTCTTGCGACCCAGGAGGTCGTATTCCACCACGATCACGTTGCCGTTCGGGTCGGTGGTCTTGGACAGGCCGCCGAAGGGCTCGTATTCGAACGACGCCACTTTGTTGTTCGGGTCGGTCACCTTTTTCACCTGCCCGATCACGTTGCGCTGCTCGATACGCCGGAAACCGCGCGCATTGGTCGATTCACGCGTGAAGCCGCGATACGCTGTCGTGGTGGTGTTCGTGGTGCCCCCTTCGAAGCGTTCGGTGGAGGTCACGCGATCGAGACTGTCGTAGGCGTTGCGGCTGTCCAGATACGCCCCCTCGTTCTCGAACCGGGGACGGTCACGCTCGAATACGCGTCCGCGGCTGTCATAGCGCTGGTCGACAACGATGACACGGCCGTCCAGGCCCCAGGTCAGCGAGCGCAGCACGTGCCCGGCGCTGTCGATGTATTGCACCTGCGGCACCGTGATACGGTCGCTGCCATGGACCGTGTCGGTGATCTGCGCCGCCACCGCGCCGCCCGGGCAGTCGCCCTGGCACGCTTTCAGGTAAAGCCGGCTTTCGTTGCCGTCGGCCCGCAACTCCCTGACCGTGCGCCCGAAGCCGTCAGCCTGCCAGGCTGTTTCCAGCCCATTGGCGTCCTTCACGCTTTTACGCGCGCCAGTCTCAGGATAGTAGGTGTGCGTTTCCGTGTGGCCCAGGCCGTTCTTCAGCGTTGCCGGGAAGCGGCCGCGCGTATCGTACGTCATCTCGGCCAGGGTGCGCGTGCGCACCGTGCCAGTTTGCGGATCGGTCCAGCGTTGTGTTTTCTTGCTCACCAACCCGAAGGCATTGCCAGTGCGGGTCGAATCCGTGACGACCTCGTATTGACTGTTACCCTGCTCCACCGTCTCCTGCGTCAGCAAGCCGGTCTCGGTGTCATAATCGTAATCCATGGTGCGCACCGCACTGGCCTGCGGAGCGCTGGTGCTGCTGGTGACCGTACGATGGGTGGGCAATGCCACAAGCCAACGTGTGCCGTCATTGCGATACAACGTCTCGGTCGTGTTGACGAACGTATTCGCGCCACCTTGGCTGGTGACCACGCTTTTGTTCACATTGCCCCAGTCGTCCAGTTCGTTGACGGTGGTCGCAGTTCCCAGCTCCGAGCATCCGGCGTCGATGTCCTGGCGTACGGTCTTGCTGCTACGCACGAACGGTAGGAACGTGCTCAGGCCATTGGACAAGGGGACCGTTTTGACCTCGACATTATTGTCTTCCGCCGAAATGGTGCAGTTGCCGGCGACGGTTTTGACACTGAGAACCATGCCGTTGCGCGGCCAATCCTGGGCGTACCGGGTGGTGGTGACAAAGTTGGTTTGCAGATCGGTGCTAATCATCGTTGCGAAGCCCAGCACGCCGCGACCGGCAACGTGCGTGGCGTTGTCGCGATACGCGTACCGCACGCGGCGCGCTTCCGCCACGCCGTTGCTCACGTTTAGCTGACGCACCACCTTGCCCGCAAAACTGCTGGGCTGAACCGGGTACTGATAACTTATCGAACCTGTTCTCGATACAGTGCCGGACGGCAGTCCATCCACGTATTCCAGGGATGACACGGCGCCCAGGCCATTGGTCACCGACACCAGCCGGTCCAGTGCCTGGCCAGGCACAGCAACATCGACCGGCTCGAATAATTCCCAGCGGCCGTCTTCCTGCCAGGTGTTATTGATGTATTTTCCGGGGCGATAATAAACAACCTGGGTGCGGCCAGTACCAAGCAAATCCATGAAATATGCCTGGTCCAGCAATGAGCCTGGCGCGTCCGGCAGCATGAGGCCAGGCCAGGCATTGCAGACCATATTGTCGTCGTTGGTTCCTGTACCGGCGGTGGTGTCGTCACCCATCACGCGGCACATCTGCACTGCTCCCGACATCCCAGGGCGGGCGTTCGGATGATTGACAAGCGGAGACACCATGATTCCGGGTGCGCCATCCCCGACGAAGTTGCCCACGGCCTGAATCGCGCGATACTCGGTACCGCTGAATTTTTGGCGCACGCTGCAATCGAGTGCCCTGCCGGTAGAAAGACACAGGGTGGTTTCTGCTTTTTTATTGTATGGCAGTGCACTGCCGTTCCAACCAGTTTCGATATAACCGAACATCAGGCTGTTGTAACCTGAACCGTTGAAGTCCGCGTACAGACCATTACCTTGGTACGGCTTATCGAATGTATAGGAGGAGCGTAGCACCGAATAAGGGGCACCTGGCACGGCTACGCTGGGGTCTGGGTAGAGATAGTCGGCGACGGTGCTGCCAGAAATTCCCGGCCAACCAGGACTGCTGATCGCCAGGCGCGGCTCGGTGTTGTACCAGGTGTTGGACTCAACCTGCTCTTTGCCGTCATTCGTGTATTGCTCAAAATACGGCTCGGTCCAACGCACATCGAACGGTTTTCCATTACCGGCAAAGTCGATCATCTGGGTGAAGCTCACGTACTCGCGTGCTTTCACCTCGGTGCTGCCGTCAAATCTGTCCACAATCAGGTTGCGGTCGTTGACGCCGACGATGGCAGGCGGTGAAGTGTCAGTCACGCAAGTGCTGATGGTGCACAAAATGGCGACTCCGCTATTACTCCTGGTGCTGTACACCGCTGAACGGCCGTCACCAAGCGGATCGAACACATATGCTTGCTGACCGCTATTGTTTTTCCATGCTGCGTTAAGTGCACTGCCACAGGTGAAGGTAATAACACTTCCAGGGGCCTGGGTAGTGCTACCCAGCGGTGAAAGACAAATTTTCGGAGCGTTATTGGCAACAACAAATATGTCAATCGCCCCGTCACCATTGAAGTCGCCGACATCAAGCGTGACAAATGACTCAAGCGTGTTAAGGCGATATGTGTGCTGACTGAATCCGGATCCGGTGTTATAGAAAAAGCGATAGCTGGACTGCAAAGTCCCCGGCTTGAGCGGATTACCCGCCTCACGGTAAAGTCCGTCGTAAGAATTAACATCGACAGGTACGAACGATGCCACGCGTTTTTCCAGTACGTCGGCGCGGCCGTCTCCATTGAAATCGCTAAAAGCAAAATAGTCGGCGTGGTTGGCGGCGCGCAAGCCGAAGTCCCGCGAGTTATTATTTGTCGTCAGGATCGGACCACCGCTCCATATGCCTCGGCTGACAAATCCGGCTGGCCTCGACGCGTCGGGCTTGCCCCAATCGAAACGCGTTGCGGGCAGGCATTCGGCAACCCCGCTTTGAGGATTGCGCGCGCATGCCGAGACACTGGCAAGCATGCTTCGACCGCTGGTCGGGCTCTGCTCGTATTTCAATGCGTAATCACGTACCAGCACGCCTTTGGACACCACATCGCCACTAAGATCTTCACCAAGATAGGTTTTGATATGGGCAATGCGAAGGCGCAGATCGCTCCGCGTTTCATCGATATACCTTTTCCATGCATCCGGGCGTCCCTCATGCACGAACTGCACAGCTGCGTGCGGTGATTTTCCCGCGCCGCCGTAGCGAATAAAGGCCGGACGATGCTCGCCCGTGGCGCCATCCTGGTCATAGGCAAACGAAATGTAGTTGCCCAACCTGTCATTAATCTGCGCCACTGCCCACGACTGCGCACCGTCTTTGGCAGCAGGCTGCGCAGCGGCGCGACCGCTGTTGACCAGCCCAATTACCGGCAGAACGTAACTGCTGCCAGTACCATAGCTAACAATCCTGCCGTCCTTCGTTTCCACGGTAAAACTCAGGCCACCGCCTGGGCCACCACTGGCCGATACAATACGCGCGACACTATCAATTTCAGTGCGGTATTCCGCGCCAGGCGCCCAGTAGTTATCATCGGACAGCGCGCGATTAGCCAGTATAAGTCGTTGCCCATCCAGGCATAATCGATCGGTCTTGGCAAAGCTGATTCGGTCATTCACGCCATCTTGCGCGATGGTCTTGCCGCATCGGTGGATGCTGGATAGCCCACCCAGTGCCCACCCCAGTCCCAGCGGCCCATTATTTCCTTGACCGGAATAGTTCAGCGTCAACGCTGGCGCAAGGCCCGCCGTTCCCGGTGGCACGACGAGTGGCATGCTGTAGCTGGCAGAACCATCGCGGCCGACTGACAATTCACCAGGCAAGGCCCCTGCATCGGCGTTGCTCAGGTGCGGGGGTGTGATGGTGACAGCCACCGGCGCGGAACTGCTTGGCGAAGTCCCCCCGGCAGGACCGCTGCCACCAGCGTCTCCGGAACCCGGGGGGGGCGGACTAGTTCCATTTCCTCCGTTGCCACCGTTGCCCCCGGACGTATCGTCGACAGCATCGTCGTCATCCAGCAAAAAGCTAAGAATATTCATGATGCTGGCGTTGGGCACCTGGGCACGCAACTGAGGCGCAAAACTCCCCAGCAACAAGACCAGCAGCAAAGTGAACATCGCACGGTTGCACGTGCGCTTGGCAAACAAGATAACTCGATTCTGGAGATGTTGCATCAATGTGGAAACCGGACGGAGTAAGGAAAGGCAAAAACAATGGGGGAGGCTAGCATGGGGCATTAGCTCTGACGTTGCACGTAAATGGCCCGGCTATTCGGCTAATGCTTAAAAAACCAGTAAAACCAAAAAAGATTAACCAAAGAATCGACTTCATTAATTCTGACGATAAATTGATGGTTTCAGTCTTAAAACGTCAAACGATAAATTTTTTGCCTATCGTAAAATGATGAAGTCAGGTACGGTATAAACCAGGTTCTTGGAATCGCAGCTTGCGAGATTATTCCATTGAATAATAACCGGCTTTTGTTTGATCTTTGCGGCCATTAGCATCGCATATCCGTTGTAGACGAACGCATCACTCCCTGCCACTTCGCACCAGGCCTGAGAGCATGAATTAGCAGTAGTAAAATAGATTCTCCCGCTAGAGTGAACAATAACATCTGTTATCGTGTCACTACATAACGCAGCGGCCGCTGGGCCAGCAGTAATCGCGCTAAGCAAGGTGAATAAAACAAAATTAATTTTGACTTTCATTTTCATTCCGTAAGCGCCATTTTTAAAAATACATTATTGTAAATGTTTTTTCCACAAAGAATCTATCCAAAAGTAACAACATTAAATTTGTTGCAACCATACAACTACACGCACTTCAGTGCCGGCTACCGCATATAGCCAGAAGTCAGCTCACTGCAGCTTCTTCGATAGCTCCTCCGCAGTGTCGTTGTAGTACGTCTCCCTTTGACCTCGCTGCGCTTCAAACTACATATCTCGCCTGCGCGCATTGCCGTCTCGAGCGCGTACAGGAACGCTACCGCAATCGCGCCACTCTTGGAGTTCACCGGCGCTTCGTCGAATCCCAAAGCGGCGCAAATGCGCTCGATTTCCTCTGAGCTGATGCGCCGGTCGCGCGGCTCGGATCCTTTAGGTCGGCGCACATCGGTGGTGGGACTTTTGACCATCCCCCCCCACTCGCGCCGCGCGGTCATGAAGACATGGGACAGAAGATTAAGCTCACGAATAACAGAAGCGAGAACCATATCGCCCAGGCGCTTGCCAGCAACCACTTGCCCAGCGATGGCAGTCAGTCGGTGGCGTTCCATGCGATGCCCGCGCTTATGCACGGAGACCTCGCTCAGATAGCGCTCGAGGGCCTCATCCAACGTTTTTCTTGCGGCTGGGTGCTGGGCAGAGCCGGGCCGGATTTCGCTCTCACGTTTAACTGCCCATGCGGCCGCTTCTGCCTTTGTCGAAAAGTTCTTCGACTGCCGTACGTCTGCCATCGCAACCTGCGCGCGCCAACCGGCTCCGAATTTCTTAATGCTTGCCATGATGCATCTCCTGCGTAATCGATGCGTAAATCATGCGTAAAGCGCGTAGCAGAAAACCGTGGTTTTTAAGGGTGATAAGTTGGAAATGGAGCAAAGCAAAAAACGCCATAAACCCTTGAATTTCAAGGATTTATGGCGTTTTATGATGTCCATCTAAAATGAGGGCTGGTGCTCCGAGCCGGAATCGAACCGGCACGCCTTGCGGCGGGAGATTTTAAGTCTCCAGTGTCTACCAATTTCACCATCGGAGCAACGCAGCGCAATATTATGACACAAGCGGCGCGCTCTTGCGATAACAACATTGCGATGACAGCCCTCACCCGCGTCGAGCTTCGCGCACCACCTCCGCCGCATCATGGACCAACTCGCCGATATCCTTGCCGCGCCGGCGCTCCAGCCACAGCACGACGGCACCCAGCCCCCACCAGGCGGGCAAGCCGGCCAATACCAGTACCGGGCACGCCACTGCCACCACGCCCAGTATGGATGGTGCGCCGTACAGCACGGCCAGTACCCGGGCCGAGTCGAACAACGTGGGCCACCAGCTATGTAGCGCCACCAGCAGCAGTGGCCCCAGCAAGGCGGCAGTACAGATCGAGCACGCAAACCGCACCAGCGCTTCGCGCCGCGTGCGCGGCCACATGAAGAGAAAAGTGAGCGCGGCAGCGGCCACGCCAGCGGCAATGGGCAGCGCCAGGAATTGAACCAACGCGCCGGCGCTGAACGGGGTGATGTCGGGAACGGGCATGATGGCTCTTTCTTGAGGTTTGATGAAATGTCGGTGAAGACACATTGAATAATAGCACTGCTATTATATAAATCAATAGCAAAGCTCGTCAGATGTGCAACAACGTGCTAAACTTCCTTTCATGAAACCTGACTCCACCTCCCTCGCCCCCTGGCAACTCGACGACGCTGCGCGGCTCAAGGCGCTGCTGGCTGCGCGTGAGCCGAAGATCTCGCAGGCGGAGTTCGGCCTGCAGTTCGACATCGGCTCGCAAGGCATGGTGTGGCAGTATGTGGCGGGCCGGCGGCCGCTCAACATCAAGGCCGCTACCGCCTTTGCGCGCGGCCTGGCCGTGCCGGTCGATGCGTTCAGCCCCACTATTGCGGCGCAGATTGCCGAGGCTTCGCGCTCGGTGGCAGGCATCGACATGCCCGAGGCGCAGCCGGTAACCGACGATGATGACATGGCGCCGCCATCGGTGCCGATCGAGCTGGTGTCTCTACATCTGCAAGCGGGCATCGACGGCATCGAGACCGTGCCGCTGTACGAAGAAAATGGCCAGCACCATGTGCCGCGCCAGTGGCTCGAAGAAAACGACCTGTCGCCGCGCGCACTGCTGGCCATCAAGATCAAGGGCGACAGCATGCAGCCGATGATGTACGAGGGCGATATCGTGGTGATCAACACGGGGGACAAGGCGCGCAAAGCCGGTGGCGTGTTTGCCATGAATTACAACGGCCAGGCCGTGATCAAGCGCCTGGTGTACCAGCGCCGCGAATGGTTCCTGGCGTCGGAAAATCCGGCGTTCCGCCCGGAGCCGTGCAAGGGCGCCGACTGCATTGTGATCGGCCGCATCGTGCGCTTCGATGCGCGCAACTTCAAGGACCGCCTGTAAGTGGAATTGACCGCTGCCGTTATCACCATCCGCCAGCTGACATTGGCGGTGGTCCTGGTGCCTGTGGACCTGACCTATCCCGAGCCCGGCGAACGCATGATCGCCGATGCCCAGCGCGTGTTCCCCACGCTGCCCATCATGCTGGTATCGCCGCGCGAGGGCGGCTATTCTCGCACTTTCGCGCACTTCGATACGACCAACCTGGTCGGCGACATTGACACCGACCAGATCGCGTGGCGCCGCTACGGCACCCGGCGCGCCAACTCCCGCCCCCTGCCGTTCTGAGCAGCCGGCGCACCGGCCATCTTTAACTCATGTTTCAATGATGCTGGTGCCCGCCCCCATCGCGCTTGATATTCAAGGCATCGGCCGCCGGCTTGGGCCCAGGTCCCTCCGGCACGCCGGGCGCACGTGGTGCCGGCGGAGTTTCGCCGGTCCACTCGTAAGCGACCGTGCCTTTCGGATGCTGGTACCAACCCGGGTCCTTGTAATCGTTACGCGCCAGGCCTTCGCGCACTTTCATCGTCGTGAACATGCCGCCCATTTCCAGGCCGCCGAACGGGCCGTCGCCGCTCATCATCGGCAGGGTGTTTTCCGGCAGCGGCATGCGCATGTCGCCCATCGAACCGCCCTTGTCGCCCATGACCATGTAGCCCGGCACCAGCTTGTTGATCTTCGCAGCCACGCCCTTGTGATCGACGCCGATCATGGTCGGCACGTCGTGGCCCATGGCGTTCATGGTGTGGTGCGACTTGTGGCAGTGGAAGGCCCAGTCGCCGGGCGCGTCGGCCACGAATTCGATGGCGCGCATCTGGCCCACGGCAATGTCGGTCGTCACCTCGGGCCAGCGCGCCGATGGCTTGACCCAGCCGCCGTCGGTGCCGGTCACTTCGAACGTGTGGCCATGCATGTGGATCGGGTGGTTGGTCATGGTGAGATTACCCACGCGTACCCGCACCCGGTCATCCTTGCGCACGACCATCGGGTCGATGCCGGGGAAGGCGCGGCTGTTGAAGGTCCACAAATTAAAGTCCGTCATGGTGTTGATCTTGGGCGTGTAGCTGCCCGGTTCGATGTCGTAAGCGCTGATCAGGAACACGAAGTCGCGATCCACCGCGTGCTGTTTCGGGTTCTTCGGATGGGTGATCCAGAAGCCCATCATCCCCATCGCCATTTGCGCCATTTCATCCGCGTGCGGGTGATACATGAAAGTGCCGGCATTGCGCGCCACGAATTCGTACACGAAGGTTTTACCGGGCTTGATACCCGGCTGCGTGAGGCCCGTGACGCCGTCCATCCCGTTGGGCAGCAACTGGCCGTGCCAGTGCACGCTGGTGTGCTCGGGCAGCTTATTGGTGACGAAGATCCGTACGCGGTCGCCCTCCACCACTTCGATGGTCGGGCCCGGACTCTGGCCGTTGTAGCCCCACAGGTTGGCTGTCATGCCGGGGGCGATTTCGCGCACCACCGGCTCGGCCACCAGGTGGAATTCCTTGACGCCGTCCTTCATGCGCCACGGCAGGGTCCAGCCGTTGAGCGTGACCACCGGGTTGTACGGGCGGCCGTTGGGGGGCGCCAGCGGCGGCGCGGTGGCCGACGACGATTGCACGGGCGCTTCGGGCAGCGAGGCCGCGCCGGCCTTGGTCACCATGCCGGCGCCGATCAGGGCGGCGCCGCTCAGGAACGATCTGCGGGTAGTCATGGTTGGTCTCCTTGCTTCGATTCTTGGTGGATGGTTTGCGCCGGCAGGCGGCCGCCGAGCGCGGCCTCGAGGTTGGCTTGGGCGGTCCAGAAGTCCTGCTGGGCGGCGATGTAGCCGCGCACCGCGCTGGCCTGTTCGCGGGCATCGGCCAGCAGTTCGAACACGCTCATCAGCATGCCGTTGTAGCGCAGCAGGGTTTCGTCGGCCAGCTTTTTACGGGCCGGCAGCACCTGGTCGCGGTAGTGGCGCGCCAGGTCGTACGAGGCGCTGTAATCGGCATAGCTTTCGCGCGCTTCGCTGCGGGCGTTGATGGCCGTCTGCGCCAGCATGTTGGCGGCCTGCATATAGGTCGCTTCGGCTCTGGCCACGCGGGTGGAACCCCAGTCGAACAGCGGAATTTCCAGTGCAATCTCGTAGCCCCGGGTGTTGGTCGCCCCTTCGCTGTTGGCCACCAGGCCCAGGTCGAGCACATTGATGAAGCGCGTGGTTTTGGTCAGCCCCAAGGTGCTGGCGGTGTGCGCCACATCGAGTTTGGCGGCCTGGATGTCGAGCCGCTCGTTCACCGCAACCTGTTCGATGTCGGCCAGTTCGGATGGTGCCGCCGGCAGATCGGGCAAGTGGCCCGGCAGCTTATAGGCAGCTTGCGCGCCGGCGAGGCCCATCAGGCGGGTGAGCTTTTCGCGCGCCACCACTGCGCCCTTGCGGGCCGCGTTGACGTCGGCAATGGTTTGGGCGTGATAGGCCTGTTCGCGCGCCACGTCCATGGCGCTCCAGTTGCCGGCGTCGCGCATGCGCTGCGCCAGTTCCGCGCTGGCCTGGGCCGATGCTTCCACCTGCTGCGCATAGTCGGCGCCTTGGCCGGCAGCCACCGCCGCCACCCAGGCGCGGCGCGTATCAAGCGCCACCCGCACCGCTTCGTTCGCGACCAGCAGCTTGCTGTGCTCGTAGCGGCGCCCTTCGATGCGGCCGGCCATCGGCGCGGTGATGAGTCCGAGCAGGTTGAAGGTCAGCGTGCGTTCGATTTCCAGCGCGCCGCCCCCGTGGCTGCGCTTGAAATCGAGTACCGGGTTTTGCAGGCGTCCCGCCTGCACCAGGTCCGCCTCGGCGATGCCAAGCGACCAGTAGGTCGCTTGCAGGCCATGGTTGTTGAGCAGCGCGATGTGCACGGCGTCGTTGGCGCTCAGCGGTTGCGCCAGTTTCTGGTCGATCACGGCGGCCAGCGCACGGGCATCGTCGTCGTTCTGCGGCAGGCGGCCGGCCACGCTGGCCGGTGCGCCGGTGCGCTGTTCGCTGACGGCGGCGGCGGCCTTGAAGCCACCGTCGCCGGACAGCGACGCGCAGCCGGACAGCAGCAACGCCGCCGCCATGGCGATCGCGCCGCCGGGTTTATGCAGACAAGTCATGTCTTACACCTCGATTTTATATATTGTATGAATGGTATGCGCGCAGAGGTTCCGGGCAGGATCTGTCGCGGCAATATCAGGGATGGCGCAGGCCGTGGACGGACCTGTCGCGGGAAAGCGGCTTAAGCCTGAGGGGGACGTTCGGGGTGGGCCAGATCGACCGCAGGGAGGTAGTCGGCGTAGAACGCGACGGCGTTCGAGATGGCCGGCAGCACAGGCACGGACAGCAGATCGGCAAGTACCGGGGCGCCGGCCACGCAGCAGGTGGAGCCGCCGCACTTGGCGCTGCCGTGGGTGTGGACGGGGTGAGAAGACGCATTATCGGTAGATTGCGCCGCGTGTTCGGCGTGTGCCTGTTGCAGCGCTGCCATCATGGCCGCGTGATCGTGGGGACCGGCCGGCATGACCATGTGGGCGTCCGCCGCCGCGGTAGCCGTAGCCGGGGAAGGCAGGCACGCCATCATCGCGGCCGCAGCGTAACCCTGGTAAGGGAGCGCCAGCAGCATGCAGTACACGATGAGGGAACGGAAGAAGATGGTCATACGGCCATGTTATCACAGGAGGCGTGCTTCCCGCATGGCCGCGCCCCTGTCGTCAGGCCAGGCGCACCAGCGGATTGGCGATGATGTTGTCGATCTGGCGGATGGCTTCTTCGCAGGCGGCGGTGATGGCGTCGTCTTCGGTATCGCGTACGAACTGCATGGTGGCGCCTTCGAATACTTCAACGCCGTCGGCGTTGGCGCGCTCGATGTCGCAGCTGGCCGTAAATTTATTGTCGTTTGTCGGCAGGACGGTGGGAACGATTTCCCAGCCCTTGTAGTGAATCTTGTCCATGTTTGGCTCCTATTGATGGCTATGCAGACTATCATGAAGGCCGCGCCGCCTTGCGCACGGATGGCCTGGGAAACATCAAAAAACCTTCCAGGCCTTTCCTTGATATGAAATTTTATTATAATTCCCGCCATGAATCCACAGATCAAAGCGTTCTTCGACGCGGCCACCGGCACCGTCACCTATGTCGTCCACGCAGGCGATGGCACCGACTGTGCCATCATCGATTCGGTGCTCGATTACGATCCCAGGTCGGGCCGCACGTCCACCACCTCTGCCGACGCGGTGATCGCGTTCGTGCGCATGCAGCACCTCAACCCGGTATGGCTGCTGGAAACCCATGCCCATGCCGATCACCTGTCGGCCGCGCCCTACCTGAAGCAGGAACTGGGCGGCCGCATCGCCATCGGCAGCCACATCGCCGAAGTGCAGCAGGCGTTCGCGCGGGTGTTCCCGCAAGCGCCGGGCATGCGCCGCGAGTTCGACCACCTGATCGAACCGGACGAGATATTGACCATCGGCGCGCTGGAATTGCAGGCGCTGCACGTGCCCGGCCACACGCCGGCCGACCTGGCGTACCGGATCGGCGACGCCGTGTTCGTGGGTGACACCATGTTCATGCCGGACGTGGGTTCGGCGCGCTGCGATTTTCCCGGCGGCTGCGCGGCCACGCTGTACCGGTCGGTGCGGCGCCTGCTGGCGCTGCCGCCGGCAACGCGGCTGTTCATGTGCCACGACTACCCCCCTGCCGGGCGCGAGGCGACGTGGGAAACCACGGTAGCCGAGCAGCGCGCGCACAATATCCACATCCACGACGGCGTGATGGAAGAACAGTTCGTGGAGATGCGCACCAGGCGCGATGCGACGCTGGACATGCCGGTGCTGATCCTGCCGGCGATCCAGGTCAATATCAGCGCCGGGCAGTTGCCCGACGCCGAGGAGAACGGCGTGCGGTACCTGAAGATACCGCTCAATTGCTTCTGATTACTGCGGTACCACGGTGCGGCCGATGTTCTCGTCCATGTTGGCGAGGTACCAGGTCAGCGACGTCATGACCGCCACCTGGCGTTTCAGGTCCAGCGGATTGACCTTGTCGAGCGTGTCGGCCGCCGTGTGGTGGTAGTTGAAGTAGTTGGTGAAGTCCACCAGCGGCTGGAACGACGGCACGCCCGCGCGCTCGAGCGGCATGATGTCGGCGCCGCCGGCCACGTCGCGGCGATCAAATACGCCGGCGCCGATCTGGTCGAGCGATTTTTGCAGCGGCGCAAAATACTTCACCATCGACGGCCGCACGCTGCCCATGAAGCCGAACGGGCGGCCGGCGCCGTTGTCCGATTCGATGGCGGCGAAATGCTGCTCCACCTTCTCCTTGTTCACTTCAAAGTAACCCTTGCCGCCGCGGGTGCCGTTTTCCTCGTTCATCCAGGCGATCACGCGGATGGTGCGGCGCGGTTGCAGCTTGAGTTTTTTCAGCGTGTCGATTACCGCCATGGCCGCTGCCACGCCGGCGCCGTCGTCGTGCGCGCCGGTGGCCAGGTCCCACGAATCGAGGTGACCGGAGACGATCACCACTTCTTCCGGCTTATCGGTGCCGGGGAAGTCGGCGATGACGTTGTAGCTGTCGGCGTCGGGCAGGTTTTGCGGCGTGAGCGTCAGGTGCATCTTGACCGCGCCGCGCTTGAGCAGGCGCGAAATCAGCATCGCGTCTTCCGCCGTCACTGCGGCGGCCGGAATGCGCTTGCCGTCCACCAGGCCGGTGTTGCCGGTGTGGGTGAGGCGGAAGTCGGCGCCGCCCACCGAGCGCACCAGCGCACCCACCGCGCCCAGTTCCTGCGCCACGCGCGGGCCGTTGCCACGGTAGTTGGAGCCGCGTCCATAGGCCTTGCCGGCCTGGCCGCCCTTGGCCATTTCGTCGTCGAACGGCACGTCGAACAGCACGATGCTGCCCTTCACTTCCGCCTTGCGCGCATTGAGTTCGTCGAAATCGCGCACCACGATCACCGGCGCGGTCAGGCCGGCAGCCGGCGTGGCGCCCGAACCGCCCAATGCCGACAGCACGACTTTTTGCGTGATGCCCGACGGCCGGCCGGCATAATCGACCAGCTGCGCCTTTTCCTCGCCGCGTACCCAGTGCGGTACCTTGACCGGCTGCAGCGTGACCTTGGCGCCGATCTTGCGCATGGCGTCTGCCACCTGCTCCACGGCCGCTGCGGCGCCGGCGGAACCGGACAGGCGCGGGCCGATCAAATCGGTCATGTCGGCCAGACGCTCGTAGGCCCAGTCCTCCTTCATCGCACTGTCACGGATTTGCGCCAGGGTGGCGGGATCGTTGGCCGGCGCCGCCCATGCGGTGGCGGAAGCGAAGGCCGAGGCAATCAACAGGCTGCTGGCGAGGATGGTCAGTTTCGATGCGGAGACGGATTTCATGCGGGCCCTGTAAAAAGTGAATGGATTGCAAGTTAATATTCAACGATAACCGATCGTGTCGCGCTTGTCATCCACATTGATTTGTCAGGGGTGCTGGAATAAGATGATCGTCCACAGCAAGAAGGAAAACCGTTATGCTCAAGGGTCAGATTTGCATCGTGCGCCACGTGATCGGCACCGACCTCAATACCTTCATCGCCCTGGTCAACGACCTGCCATCGCGCGGCGACCATTTTTCCACCCATTTCAAGTCGCCCGAAACCCTGCGCCGCGAATTCATGCAGCACGGCTTTGTCACCGACGACAGCGAGTTGTTCGTGATCGAGGACAGCCTGCACCACGTGATCGGCGTGATCACCCACTTCAAGAGCCGCACACCCACCACGCGTGAAATCGGCTACCGCCTGTTCGAGCCGAAGCTGGCCGGGCGCGGCTACATGACGGAAGCGTGCCAGTTGCTGGTCGATTACCTGTTCAACGTCCACCAGTACCAACGGCTCGAACTGCTGACGGCCCCGGAGAACAAGGCCTCGGTACGGGTAGCGCAAAAATGCGGCTTCACCGCCGAAGGGCTGCTGCGCCAGAGCTTTTTCATCAATGGCCGCTTCCAGGACGTGGGCATTTTCAGCCTGCTGCGCCCCGAGTGGGAGGAGCGCCGTTTGTAAGCGCGTTTGTAAGCCCGCTTGTAAGCTAATTGTTACAACCCGTCTTGATTGTAAGCAGGTGTTTAACTGATTGCGTGATTTTCTTGACGCTTTATAGTGACATTACCGGCAGACGTATCATTCCGATCCGCGCCGCAGCAAGGGGATTACCATGTTGATCAAAAAATTGATGGGCACCGCGTTACTGGCCGCAGCCGCAGTATCGTCGGCGGCTTACGCAGGCGACCGTGA
>Ga0308159_1001002_pt1 | contig 48068 bp, 43 predicted proteins | sample PhyCR1_FD_201040 | JGI IMG/M metagenome (GOLD analysis project Ga0308159, IMG submission 201040) | Phyllosphere microbial communities from UC Gill Tract Community Farm, Albany, California, United States - DLSLC.R1 | ecosystem: Host-associated > Plants > Phyllosphere > Unclassified | place: USA...
TTTCCGCATTACATTCTTGATATTAGGGATGAATTTGGAGATTACGTTATCGATAATTTTGTTGATGAGTATCTGGCAGGAAGAACACCAAACCCATGTGTATTATGTAATACACACATAAAATGGGAAGCTTTATTAAAGCGTGCTAATAAACTGGATTGTGAATTTATTGCCACAGGACACTACGCAAACATTCGCCAGCAAGATAGCGGTCGCTATGTAATTTCTAAAGGAAAAGACGAAAACAAAGATCAATCATACGTACTTTGGGGTGTTTCTCAAGAAAATCTTTCCCGTACAAAATTCCCTTTGGGTAGTTTTGCTAAATCTGATATCAGACAAATGGCTTTGGATATGGGACAGGAAGAGCTTGCCAAAAAATCAGAGAGTTATGAAATTTGTTTCGTTCCTGATAATGATTACAGAGCTTTCTTAAAACATAAAGTAGAGGATCTAGAAGATCGAGTTGCAGGTGGTAATTTCATTTTAAGTAATGGAATGGTTGTAGGCCAACATAAAGGTTATCCTTTCTACACAATTGGTCAACGTAAGGGCTTAGGTGTTGCATTTGGCGAACCTATGTTTGTTACCCAAATTTTACCAGAAAGCAATACCGTTGTTTTAGGCAAAGCCGATGAATTAGAACGTCGTGAAGCAATGGTTAGAAATATTAACCTGATAAAATATGCAAGCATTGAAGAACCAATGAATGATGTAATAACTAAAATACGCTACAAAGATGCTGGTATGCTAAGCACAATTGTACAGGAAAAAGATAGAATGCGTGTAGTATTCGACCACAATGTTTCTGCAATTGCTCCAGGTCAATCGGCAGTATTTTACGAAGGCAACGATTTACTGGGCGGTGGCTTCTTGGTTTAAACATCAATCCAAATAAAATTCAATCCCTATCACTAAAAATGTTAGGGATTTTTTTTTGATTCAATTATTTATTTAACCAAAACTCCTTTCAAGAATATTCCTAAAAACTATATCTACTGGTAATTTTTGCTTTACTTTGTCGCATTAAATCGTCCCATTATAATTTTTTCAGTTAGTAACTTAAACATTAATTATATGGAAACATCAACATTCTCAAAGTTTAGCGCCGAATTTCTTGGCACATTAGTATTGGTTTTAATGGGTTGCGGAAGTGCAGTAATTGCAGGTGCAAATGGTACAACAGGCGTTGGCTTGCTAGGAATATCATTCGCGTTTGGCTTATCAGTAGTGGCAATGGCTTATGCAATTGGGCACATTTCAGGTTGCCACATCAATCCCGCCATTTCCATCGGTATGGTTGTAGCAGGTAGAATGAAAGCTAGTGATGCTGCATATTATATTGTTGCCCAGATTTTAGGCGCAATTGCAGGTGCAGGATTATTGTATCTTATTGTAAGTAACCATCCTGGTTTTGAAATGAAACCTTGGGCATTAGGTTCAAATGGATGGGGTACTGGTTATCTAGGTGAGTACAATTCAACTGCCGCATTTGTAGCTGAAGCTGCATTTACATTTATCTTTCTGCTGGTTATTTTTGGTGCAACTTCAACAAAAAATATCAACGGCGGTTTTGCAGGTTTAGCAATTGGCCTAAGCTTAGTGCTTATTCATATCGTTGGTATTCAGGTTACTGGCGTTTCTGTTAATCCAGCTCGTAGTATTGGCCCTGCTGTATTAGCAGGTGGCGAAGCTTTAAAACAAGTTTGGATGTTTATTTTGGCACCAATTGTTGGTGCAGTTTTAAGCGCCTTAGTTTGGAAAGCTGTTTTAGAAAAAAACTAGTTTAAAGATTTATAACGGATAATGCAAGATGGATAACCAGCTTCAAAAAATCTTCTAAAAAATCTTCTCTAAAAGTAAAAAAGGTAAAGTGAACTGGAAATAAATTCAGATCACTTTACCTTTTTTTATCTTGAAAAACTGTAAGAGAAAAACATTCCATTTTCCATCTCACATACTCCATACTTTTATAAATTCTTTACAATTGCCTCATCCATAGGCTTAGTTTTAGAACGGAAACGGTGCACCAACTCTCCTTTTTCGTTAATTAAGAATTTTTCAAAATTCCATTTAATATCGCCCTGTTCTTCAGTATTTGTTTGCGCAGTTAAATATTTAAATAGTGGCGTAATATCATCTCCTTTTACGCTGCTTTTTTCAGCCAATAAAAACGATACATTATACTTTCCAGTACAAAACTCTTTAATTTCGGCATTAGTAGAAAATTCTTGTCCACCGAAATTGCCGGCTGGAAAACCAATTAGCACTACTTTTTTACCATATTCTTTCTGAAGTTTTTCCAAGTCTTCGTATTGAGGTGTGTACCCACATTTAGAAGCGGTATTAACTATCATAATTTTTTTGCCTTTAAATTTCGATAGTTTGATCTCTTTACCATCAATAGTTTTAAAGCTGAAATCGTAAACATTTTTTGGTGGGTTTGGAACCAAAAAGTTTAATAGGATTAGAATTGTGCTTATCATCTTTATTTTAAATTTATATACGAATATAGGTACAAATAGTTTTTGTTAGCGTAAAGTTCATGTAAAATGTAAGATGCAGGAGGAGTACAATCAATAACTCGAACTAAAGACTAATTAATTTCAATATTTAAGCTCTTAAGTTTGGCCTCTCTCACTTAGCAATAATCACTTTATTTTTGTGCCTTATAAGTTTAGGTCTTCGTTAATGAAAAGAATATAACAAACAGCTAAGCAGTTAATAACTAAATCTGGTCTTGTTCGTGTCTTGTTCGTCTCTCGTTCGTCTCTTGTTCGGCAAGCTGCAATTAATATATGGATGAAATACGATCGAAAGATGTGTGAATTGTAACATAGTTATAGCTTAATAAACTCTTTACCTTTTATATAACAGCTGCAATGTAAGCCCAAATAGAATTTAGGATCAGAAATTTAAGAAACGACACTAGATATTTGAACTAGAGAATAAAGCTATTGAAGCTAAAAGTGACTGGAATTGTATTCTACAATATATACCTAAAACTAAGTATTGTAGCCTCGTAATTTCCTAAAATTTGAGTGCAATCATTTAAAAAATTAATAAAAAAAATGTATAAAATTCATCTCAGGTTTGGATTTATGCTTTAATTATAGCTTTATTTGCACAAAAACGTATTCATGGCCAAAAATTTATTAATCGTCGAATCACCCGCAAAAGCTAAAACCATAGAAGGCTATTTAGGAAAAGATTTCCTTGTGAAATCTAGCTATGGCCATATTCGGGATTTAGCCAAAGGCGATATGGCTATCGATATTAAGAATAATTTTGCCCAAACCTACGAGGTGCCTGCCGACAAGAAAAGTATGGTTGCCGAATTAAAAAAATTAGCCAAGGAAGCCGAAATGGTATGGCTAGCATCCGATGAGGACCGTGAGGGAGAAGCCATATCGTGGCATTTATTTGAAACTTTAGGACTTAAAGCTGAAAAAACAAAACGTATTGTTTTTCATGAAATTACAAAACCAGCGATTTTAAAAGCCATTGAAAGTCCTAGAAGTATAGATTATAATTTAGTAAATGCACAACAAGCTCGTCGTGTTTTAGATCGACTTGTTGGTTTCGAACTTTCTCCAGTTTTATGGAAAAAAGTAAAACCGTCACTTTCTGCTGGCCGTGTACAATCTGTTGCGGTGCGCTTAATTGTAGATAGAGAAAGAGAAGTTCAGCAATTTAATGCGGCTGCCGCTTATAAAATAACAGCACAATTTTCTACTGGTAAAGGAAGGGAAGTTGTAAAAGCAGAATTACCACACCGTTTCGAAAGCGAAGTAGATGCAGAAAAATTCCTTCAGGATTGTGCTACAGCAAAATTCAACATTACCAGTTTAGAAACTAAACCTGCTAAACGAAATCCAGCTGCTCCATTTACCACCTCGACATTGCAACAAGAAGCTTCTCGAAAATTAGGTTTTTCGGTTGCCAGAACCATGCAAGTTGCGCAAAGATTATATGAGGCTGGAAAGATTACTTATATGAGAACGGATTCGGTAAACTTATCGGATACGGCTTTATCAGCTGCAGAACAAGAAATTAAATCGGCCTATGGTAATCAATACCATCAGCCAAGAAAATATAAAACGAAATCTGCTGGTGCTCAAGAGGCTCACGAAGCCATTCGCCCTACTTATTTCGACAGACACACAGTCGATGGTGATATTTCGGAAAAACGTTTATACGATTTAATCTGGAAACGTTCTATCGCATCGCAAATGAGCGAAGCATTGTTCGAAAAAACAACTGCTCAAATCACTGCATCGACCAGAAAAGAGCATTTAGTTGCTGAAGGCGAAGTGTTAAAATTCGATGGTTTCTTAAAAGTTTATTTAGAATCTACGGATGATGATGAGAGCGAAGAGAAAGAAGGTGGCTCTATCCTACCACCTTTAGCCAGAGGACAAGAATTATTTTTAAATGAAATGCAGGCAACAGAGCGTTATTCTCGTCCGCCAGCAAGATATACAGAGGCCAGTTTAGTTAAGAAATTAGAAGAACTCGGGATCGGTCGTCCATCTACTTATGCGCCAACAATTTCTACGGTTCAAAATCGTGGATATGTGGTTAAAGAAGATAGAGATGGTAAACAGCGTAAATTTACAGCCATCGTTTTAGCAAATGGAACAGTTAAAAAAGATATAAAGACTGAAATAACGGGTGCTGAAAAATCAAAGCTTTTTCCTACGGATATAGGCGAAGTGGTTAACGATTTCTTAGTTGAACATTTTAAAGGGATTGTCGATTTTAACTTTACGGCAAACGTTGAAAAAGAATTTGATGAGATTGCACAAGGTTTACAAGAGTGGACAAAAATGCTGCATTCTTTCTATAATCCTTTCCATTTAGAAGTAGAAAACACATTAGAAACCGCTGAACGTGCTACAGGCGAAAGACTACTTGGACTAGATCCTGCAACTGGTAAAAACGTTTACACTAAAGTTGGTAAATTCGGACCGCTAGTTCAAATTGGTGAACAAGATGACGAAGAAAAACCACGTTACGCTAGTTTAATGCGGAGTCAATCTGTAGCAACCATTCAATTGGATGATGCTTTAGAACTATTTAAACTTCCATTTCCTTTACCTGATTTTGAGGGTAAGGAAGTAATGATTGGGGTTGGTCGTTTTGGTCCGTATGTAAAATGGGGCGAAAGCTTTATTTCTCTACCTAAAAACGAAGAACCATTATCGGTTACTTTTGAAAGAGCTGTAGAAATTATCAAACAAAAAATGGATGATGATGCACCAATTGCACATTACCAAGGCTTGGGTGTAACAAAAGGTAAAGGTCGTTTTGGCCCTTTTATTAAATGGAACGATTTGTTTATCAATATCCCTGCTAAAGGTTACGATTTCGATAATTTATCTCAAGAAGATATTGAAACTTTAATTGGCAAAAAAGTAGAAAAAGAAGCTAACCGTTTCATTAAAGTTTGGGATGCTGAAAAAATCTCTATTGAAAATGGCCGTTGGGGACCGTTTATCCGTTTTGGTAAGTTGATGCTAAAATTAAGAAACAACGAGTTAACTAAACAAAAATATACAGCAGAAGAGTTAGCTGATGTTGATTTGGAAGTGATTAAAAAGATGATTGTAGAGCAAGTACCCAACGCTTTCGAAACCAAGAAAAAAGCGCCAGCTAAAAAGAAAGCACCAGCTGCTAAAAAAGCTGTGGTGAAAAAGAAATAGATTGTCGGTTTTTTAGTTGTTTGGTTTTTTAGAACATAATATATCTAAAAACCAAACAACTAAAAACTAAAAAACAAATATGAAAGCCGATTTACCCGAAAATACAGTTGAAGATATCGCGATGGCCGTTGTGCTGATGGGCGAAACACCAGAGGTAAAAAACTGGACGGTTTATTTAGTTAACCTGAAAAACGAACCAATCAGCAATGTTTTAATTAGTTCGAAAGGTTATGGAGAAAAAGATGGAAAACAAGTTAAAACATCTGTTTTAAGGCATTTTATTGGCGATATGGCCGCCAATGATTTTAAAGGCGTTGAAGCAATTGACCCAGAAGTTTTCGGTTTAACTAATGAATACTGGCTAAGCTATTATATCGGTTCTACCATTTACGATAAGAAATTTATATTCCTGCCAGAAAGTATTGTTGATACCAATTTAATTAAAATCCCCTTGGTAAACAGACCTGGTGTTATGATAAAGTAAGTTATAAGTTTTAGGTTATAGGTTTTGAAAAACGTAAAACTTATCACTTAGAACGTACAATGTTAAAGCACCTTAACCGCTTGTCTGCCTAATAACTTCCAACCTGCCTTCTCTTTACTCCAGATTAGCAAAATATACAATTTAACATTTCCAGGAACATTTTTATCGTTAGTTTTCGCATTTAATGTATGGCGGACCAAGGCTGTTTTATTTTGAATAATAACTGTTTGATCCGTTAGATTAATATCGACAAAATCAGATTCAGCAGAAAGTAAAGAATGTAAAAACTCTTGTTTGCTCTGAATTTTTCCGCTCGAATGTCCATAACTTAAGTTAGGCAGAATTAACTTGTCCAGCGCCAAACTATCTGGTTTAATCATCAAATTAGTTAATTTAGTTACTGCCTCTTCTACTCCTGCATTCTGAGCAAAAGAAAAATTAGCACAAAAAATTAAGCTCGAAAAAATTAATAGCTTCTTGATCATATCTGGTTGAATTGGGTTGATTTTGTAAACATATCTAAATCAAAGCAAATGCGCAAACTCAATTTTAGATAAGTCTTATCATTTGGACTTTAGCGGGGTTATTCGAAATTAGGATTTGTATATTGACGAATAATCAAAAAACAGTTACGTATATCGTTTCTAACCTAGCAAATAGCAATCAGACATTTGTAGAATAAAAATATTTAACAGATTTACACATCCATTTAAATCTAAATCTATTGAATTCTTGAAGAAAAATGATATTTCAAACCAAATCTTCACAACCTCCTAATTTTCAACATAATTAATTTTAATGCAAATTTTAGTTAATTTTCAACCACATCTACTTTAAAATTTCAAAAATGGAACAACCATCTACTTACCAATCGTCCTCCAAAAAGAAATTTATTTTCATAGGCTTACTTGCAGTTTCAATTGCTGCAATCGCCTTTGTTTTTTTTAATCGAAAGAAAAAAACAAATGAGGATAATCAAGCTTATGCAAAATATATCGAAGCTTATACGTCTGGAACGATTTCAAAAAAGAGTTTTATTCGCGTTCATTTAGCCAACGCAGCAACGGGAATGCAAGATTTAGGCAAAGCCGATTCTCGTGATCTGTTTGATTTTTCGCCATCTATTTCTGGAAAAACGTATTGGATTGACCCGCAAACAGTAGAATTTAGACCTGATGAAAACTTAAAACCAGGTAAAGAATATGAGGCGACTTTTAAACTTTCTGATGTTTCGGATACAGAAAAAGGCTTGGAAGATTTCGATTTTGAATTCAAAGTGATTACACCTGGTGTAATGCTTTCGCAAAATGGTTTGGTGTCGCAAAACAATACTTCTTTAGATTATATGAAATTAACTGGAGAAGTGGCAACTGCTGATGTGGAGGAAACATCAAAGATTGAGAAAATTATTGAATTAGATTTTGACCAAAAATTAAAGGTAAAATGGCAACATGATCCTGCTAAAAACACCTCAAAGTTTACGATCGATAGTATTAAGAAAAAAGCATCTGATCAAAACTTAAAATTAAATTGGGATGGCGATGCCATTGATGCTGAACAAAAAGGTGAAGAGGAAATTCGGATTCCAGCTTTAAATAAGTTCGAAATTTTAAACATGAAAGCTATCCAGGGTGAAGAAGATTATGCTTTGGTACAGTTTTCTGAACCGATTGGTGTTGGTCAGGATTTAACAGGTATGATAACGCTTGGAAACCTGGGTGATTTGCGCTATACCATTGATGGCAGTCAGGTTAAGGTTTATGCTGCCGAAAAACTGAAGGGCAATTACACGTTAAATGTTAACAATGGTGTAGAAAATATCAATGCTAAAACCTTAACTGGTGGCAAAACAGCTAATCTTGTTTTCGAGGATAAAATTCCATCGGTTACCATTGCAGGCGGTGGAACAATTTTACCAAATTCGGGCAAATTGGTTTTACCTTTCGAAGCCATCAATTTAAAGGCTGTTGATGTTACGGTAATTAAGATTTATGAAAATAATATCCCTCAATTTTTCCAAACCAATAGTTATAAAGATGGTAACGAATTGCGTCGTGTTGCAAAGCCGATTCTACAGAAAACGGTACGTTTAGATGAAGATAAGGCATTAGACCTGCATAAAAAGAATCGTTTTACCTTAGATTTAGATAAAATGATTCGCACAGAGCCTGGCGCAATGTACCGCGTAACGATTGCTTTCAGGCAGGAATACAACGCTTATAACTGCAAAGTAAACGATGAAAAAGTGGAGGGTGATGACGAAGGTTATTATGACGAAGAAGGTGGTAATTACGGCGAAAAGATAGATGAAGATGATGATTTCTGGCAACGCTACAACAATTATTACCCGCAAAATTACCGTTGGAATGATAAAGACAATCCTTGCACACCTTCGTTTTACACTAATGAACGTTGGGCAAGCAGAAATCTAATCGCATCCAATATCGGGCTAGTTGCAAAACGTGGCAACGACAACAGTATGCTTATTGTCGCTACCGATTTATTAACCGCAAAACCTTTAAGTGGTGTTAATTTAGAGCTTATGGATTACCAAAAGCAAATTATTTTCACCACAAAAACCGATGGCGATGGCTTTGCAAAATTTGATTTGAAACGTCAACCATTTTTATTAATTGCCAAAAATGGTTCAGAACGCGGTTATCTAAAATTGGATGATGGAAGTTCGTTACCATTAAGCCGTTTTGATGTTGGTGGAGATGTTGTACAAAGCGGTTTAAAAGGTTTTATTTATGGAGAACGTGGTGTTTGGCGTCCAGGTGATAGTTTATTTGTTTCTTTCGTTTTGGAAGATAAATTGAAAAAACTTCCCGCAAACTATCCAGTTACTATGGAATTTTACAATCCGAAAGGACAGCTTTATAAACGTTTAATAAACGGAAAGCCTGTAAACGGATTTTATACTTTTAAAACTGCAACCGAAAATACAGCGCCAACTGGTAACTGGATGGCTAAAGTTAAAGCTGGTGGCGCAACATTTACCAAAACATTGAAGATAGAAACGGTAATGCCGAACCGTTTGAAAATTGATTTTAATGTTGGTAACAGAACTTATTTAACCGCTGGGACTTCTGCATCTACCCTATCCGCAAAATGGTTATTTGGTACTCCTGCACAAAACCTAAAGGCTAAAGTTGATGTAAACTTAAATACTACCGAAACGAAATTTAAAGGATTTGAAGGTTTTAGCTTTGATAACCCAACCGTTAATTTTGAATCTCAGGTAAAAACCATTTTCGAAGGCACATTAAATGGCGCTGGAACTGCTCAAATCAACACCAATTTAAACGAAAATAATACTGCTCCTGGTGTATTAAGAGCAAACTTTACCACTAAGGTTTTCGAACCTGGAGGCAACTTCAGCATCGATAACTTTAGTATACCTTATCATGTTTACAGTAGCTATTTAGGTATTCGTCCTGAAAAAGGTGATAAATTAAGTGGCATGCTGGTAACAGGCAAAGACCATAAAATTGAAATTGTAAATGTTAACACTGATGGAAAGCTTTTAAGCGGAAGTAAAACGGTACAAATTGAAGTTTACAAAACGCAATGGCGTTGGTGGTGGGAACAAGACAATCAATATACGTATGCAAATTTCACACAAAATCAATACAACAAACTTATAGAAACACATCAGGTAAATTTATCAAATGGTAAAGGAAGCTGGAATTTACGTATTGATGAGCCAGAATGGGGGCGTTATTTAATCCTGGTTCGCGATTTAAATGGTGGGCATGTTACTGGAAAATCTGTCTATATAGATTGGCCAGGTTGGGCACAACGGGAACAAGGTGCTAATCCTACCGAGGCATCCATGCTATCGTTTACAGCTAACAAAGAGAAATTTACCGTAGGTGAAGAAATTACATTAACCATCCCAACGGCTAAGGATGGTAGAGCTTTAATTTCTATCGAAAACGGCAGCAGAGTTTTAAAAACATTCTGGATTGATACCAAAACTGGACAAACGCAATACAAATTTAAGGCAGAGAAAGAAATGGCGCCGAATGTATTTGCCAACATCACCCTGCTGCAACCACATGCACAAACGGTTAACGATTTACCAATCAGAATGTATGGCGCAATTCCACTTTCAATTGAAGACCCACAAACAATTCTAAAACCAACCATTAAGATGTTGGATAAAATTAAGCCCGAAACTGAAAATACTATTACCGTTGGCGAACAAAACGGCAAAGCCATGACTTATACAATTGCTTTGGTTGATGAAGGATTATTGGATTTAACACGTTTTAAAACACCAGACCCACACAGTGCTTTTTACGCCCGTGAAGGATTAGGCGTTAAAACCTGGGATTTATTCGACTATGTATTAGGTGCCTGGGGTGGTAATTTGGAACGTATTTTAAGTATTGGTGGAGATGGAAGCATCAACAAAAACCTAAATCCTGCTAAGGCAAACCGTTTTAAAGCCGTGGTTAAATTTATGGGGCCATTTACAGTTGGCAAAGGCGAAAGCAAAACACACAAATTCAAATTGCCACAATATATAGGGGCTGTAAGAGCGATGGTTGTTGCTGGGCAAGATGCGGCTTATGGTTTTGCAGAAAAATCTGTTCAGGTTAAAAAGCCTTTAATGGTTCTGGCTACGCTGCCTCGCGTTATTGGCCCTGGCGAAACTTTTACATTACCTGTTACGGTTTTTGCTACAGAAAATAATCTTAAAAATGTTTCCGTTCAGCTCCAAGCCAGTAATTTAATTGTTCAAGGAACGAATAAACAACAGCTTTACTACGCAAAAACGGGCGAGCAAATGGCCTATTTCGAAGTGAAAGCTCCTAATACTGTTGGTATTGCAAAGGTTAAAGTAATTGCACAAAGTGGTGCTGAAAGAACTGATTACGATGTAGAAATGGACATTCGAAATCCAAATCCTTATGTAACCAATGTTGTTTCTGCAACAGTTCAACCTGGTCAAAAATGGGCGATAAATTATCAACCTATCGGGATGACAGGAACAAATTCAGGCACCCTTGAAGTTTCTTCTATACCTGCAATTAACCTAAAAAAACGTTTGAGTTATTTAATTCAATATCCTCATGGATGTGTTGAGCAAACAACTTCGGGCATTTTCCCACAATTGTTTCTTGACAGACTAAGTCCACTAAACGAACAGCAAAAGGCGAAAACTGAATCGAACATCAAAGCAGGAATTACCCGATTAAAAGGTTTCCAGACTACAGATGGTGGGTTATCATATTGGCCTGGTGAAGGAAGCTCTGATGAATGGGGAAGTAACTATGCTGGTCATTTCTTGGTAGAAGCACAAAATGCAGGTTACACTTTGCCTGTCGGATTACTGGATGAATTGTTGCGTTACCAAAAAACAAAAGCTACAAATTGGGCACCGAATAGCAACAATTTTTATGGTGGCGATTTATCTCAAGCTTATCGTTTATACATGCTTGCACTAGCTAAAAAGCCCGAAATGGCGGCGATGAACAGGTTAAAAGCTTTCGAATATTTATCGGTAGCGGCGAAATGGAGACTGGCAGCCGCTTACAAACTGGCTGGACAAGGTAATGTTGCTCAAAATATGATTAGTGGTTTAGATACCTCCATTCAATCTTATAAGCAATTGGGTGGAACTTACGGATCTGATGTTAGAGATGAAGCCATGATTTTAGAAACCTTAACTCTTTTAGGTCAGAAAGCTAAGGCAGCAAGCTTATTGCAACCTTTGGCGGCTAAATTGGGAGAAAATACCTGGTATAGCACTCAAACGACAGCTTATAGTTTATTGGCTATTGCGAAGTTCTGTGGTTCAAACCAATCATCTAATAAATTGCAATATCAATATGTTTTGGATGGGAAATCAGCTCCTGTAAGTTCTAACCAATACATTAATAGCACTGCTGTTAACTTTAAAGGAGGCACGGCATCGGTTACCAATAGTGGCAGTAATGTACTGTTTGTACGTTTAGTTTTAGAAGGACAACCAGTTGCTGGTCAGAATAATTTCTTACCAAACCGCCCTGATGTTTTAGATATGAATGTGGCTTATAAACGTCTAAATGGTACACCTTTAGATCCAACAACTTTAAAACAGGGAACCGATTTTTATGCAGAAGTTACGGTAAAAAATCCTGGCAGAATGGGCTATTATGAACAAATGGCACTAACACAAATTTTCCCATCGGGATGGGAAATTATCAATACCAGAGTAAATGATAACCAAAGTATGTTAGCATCCTCCCCTTTTACTTATCAGGATATTCGTGATGATCGTGTTTTCACTTATTTTAATATCCGTGAGAATGAAAGTTTGGTTTATAAGGTATTATTGAATGCTTCTTACACTGGCAGGTATTATTTATCTGCTGTTCAATGTGAGGCAATGTATAACAATGATATTTCTGCTACGCAGGATGGAAAATGGGTTCAGGTGGTGAAATAAGATAAATTGACCTGCGGAGCTTTCATAAATAAACTTCGCAGGCTTCTCTAAGCTTATTAGAATTATTGTCATGCTGAATTCGGCAACTTGATAATATGGTAAACTATAATAAACACAGATTGCTTCGTACCTCGCAATGACTTATATAACGGTCGTCATTGCGAGGCACGAACCAATCTTAAAGCGAATTACCGACGTTTTTATTTACAAATAAAGAAATATAAATGCGAGGTTGAATACCAAAATCCACCGCCTCGGTTCTTTTCCTCACTAACTGAATTATAAAAAGAACTAACTTAATCGTTCGTGATGAGGAACTGAGATAAAAAAGTACCAAAATCAATGAATAAATCAACTGCCTCGGTTCGTGTCCTCACGAAACATAAACCAAATTTAACTTAATTGTTCGTGAGGACACGAACCATGGCAGCACAACAAAACTATGCCAACAGAATACGAAGCAAAATGTACAACCGCCTCGGTTCGTGTCCCCACGAAACGAAACATAAAACTAAGTTTAATTTAATGGTTCGTGAGGACACGAACCATGGTAACATAACAAGACAATGGCAACAGAGAGTACGAAGCAAAATTTACAACCGCATTGGTTCGTGTCCTCACGAAACGAAATATAAAACCAAGTTTAATTTAATGGTTCGTGAGGACACCAACCATGGCAGCACAACAAAACCATGGTGAATACGAAGCAAAATTTACAAATGCCTCGGTTCGTGTCCTCACGAAACGAAATATAAAACCAAGTTTAATTTAATGGTTCGTAGGACACGAACCAAGGTAACCTAACAAAACAATGGCAACAGAGTATGAAACGTGTCTTCACGAAACAGAATATATAAGTTTTTAACTTAGTGTAAATGGACAAATTATTTGAGGATCAGAGAAAAAGTTATATTGAAATAGGAAAAATATATTTTTGGACCGCAACAATTAACAAATGGCAAAAATTATTACTAGGTAAAGAATTTAAAGAAATAATAATTAGTTCGTTTGAACATTTAAGTAAGATAAAGAAAATTGATATTTATGCATTTGTTATTATGCCAAACCATATCCATGTAATTTGGAAAGTAAATGAGCTAAATGGAAAGAAACAGTTCAAGGCTCGTTTTTAAAGTATACAGCTCATGCATTTAAAAAGATGCTGCCAGATGAAGTATTAAGAAATTATCGTGTGACAGCTGTTAATAAGAATTACGAATTTTGGCAAAGAGATTCTTTAGCTATACATTTATATTCCCCCAATGTTGCATATCAAAAGTTAGATTATTTACACAATAATCCAACGACAGAGCACTGGCGACTAGCTGATGAGCCATCTAATTATTTGTATTCATCTGCAAGTTTTTATGAGAATAATGAAACAGAATTTAATTTTTTGAAAGACTTTAGATTAGAGTTTTAAGTTATTAAATGGTTCGTGAGGACACGAACCATGGCACACAACAAGACAATGGCAACAGAGAGTAAGAAGCAAAATTTACAATCGCCTCGGTTCGTGTCCTCACGAAACGAAATATAAACCAAGTTTAATTTAATGGTTCGTAGGACACGAACCAGGGTAACATAACAAAACCAGGCCACCAGAATATGAAGCGAAATTTACAATCGCCTCGGTTCGTGTCCTCACGAAACGAAACAAAAAACCACGTTAATTCAATTGCTCGTGATGACACGAAATGAGATAAAAAAGTACCAAAATCAATGAATAAATCCCCAAAAGCATTACTAATTTCAGATATTACTTGCGTTACACTGCTTTTGGTATTTTTATTTTTACTTCCTGCTAAGCTTTTCAAATCACCAACTTCATTTATTATCGAAGCCAATAATGGTAACTTACTAAGTGCCGCTATAGCGAGCGATGGACAATGGCGCTTTCCTGTTGCAGATTCTGTACCTGTAAAATTTAAAGATTGCATTATTGCTTTTGAAGATAAAAGATTCTACAACCATTTGGGAGTAGATTTTTTGGCAATGAGTAGGGCCATGCGACAAAATCTCAAAGCTAAAAGCGTAGTTAGCGGTGGAAGTACGTTGACCATGCAAGTTATTCGATTATCACGAAAGCAAGACCGAACCATTTGGCAAAAATTGTATGAGATTATTTTAGCTTTTAGATTAGAATTAAAATATTCAAAAGAAGAGATTATTGGCCTCTATGCTGCAAATGCACCATTCGGCAGTAATGTTGTAGGCTTGGAAGCAGCGAGCTGGCGCTATTACGGACGTGATGCAAAAACACTTTCCTGGGGCGAAATGGCAACATTAGCTGTTTTACCAAATAGTCCGTCGCTTGTACATCCAGGTAAAAACGCTACTCGGCTAATTAAAAAACGAAACGATTTACTGGATAAACTCGTCAAGCTCAAATACATCGATCAATCTACAGCAAACCTTTCTAAACTTGAACCTGTTCCGGGCAAGCCATTGCCCCTACCACAAAACGCACCTCATCTGTTGAATCGTTTTAAGGTAGAAAGAGCAACTTTAAAAATCAATTCGACCAGAATTAAATCGACTTTAAATGAAGATATACAACTAAAAGTAAATTCAATTCTGAAAAGATATAATAACCGTTACCGAGCGAATGATATTAATAACATTTCGGCTTTGATATTAGATGCAAAAACTGGAAATGTGGTTAGTTACGTTGGCAATATCTATCAACCAGAAAACGCAGATTTGCAGAGTCATGTAGATATGATTAAAGCACCGCGAAGTCCTGGTAGCACGTTAAAACCACTTCTTTACGCCAGTATGTTAAACGATGGTTTTATTTTACCACACACTTTGATTCCCGATGTGCCTACTCAAATTGCAGGCTACTCGCCACAAAATTATGACTTAGGCTATGATGGAGCAATTGCTGCAGATAAAGCTTTAAGTCGTTCGCTGAATATTCCTGCGGTTAAAATGCTGCAACAATACAAATATGAAAGGTTTTACGATAAACTTAAAAAACTTGGCATAGGAACTTTAAATCAACCCGCCGACCATTATGGTTTGTCGTTAATTTTGGGTGGTAGCGAGGTTACCATGTGGGATTTAGCCAACACCTACATGAGTATGGTACGAACGCTAAACCATTTTAATACTTACAAAGGTTTATACAATCCGGAAGATTATAAACAAGCTACCTATTTTGAAACTGATAAAAAAGAAAGCCAGGATTATCAGCGCAATTCGTTTTTAGATCATGGTGCAATTTGGGCAACTTTTAATGCCATGGAAGAAGTGATGCGTCCTGGCGATGAAGGGTTGTGGGAACAATTTTCATCATCACAGAGGGTGGCTTGGAAAACAGGAACAAGTTTTGGCTTTCGCGATGCCTGGGCTGTTGGTTTAACGCCAAATTACGTGGTTTGCGTTTGGGTTGGCAACGCCGATGGAGAAGGTAGACCAGGTTTGGTTGGGATTGAAGCTGCCGCTCCTGTTTTGTTTGATATTTTTAAATTATTACCTAACGGAAAATGGTTTGAAACTCCAAAAACTAAACTCAAAAAAATTAAAGTTTGTAAGCAAAGTGGTTATAAAGCTGGCGAAAATTGCATTGATATTGTAGAGGAATTGGTGCCCACGGCTGGAGAAAAAACCACTGACTGCCCTTTTCATAAACTAATACATTTAGATAGAACGGCCACTTACCGAGTTACCGACCAATGTGAAAGTGTAACCAATATGCAGCACAAAAGTTGGTTTATTTTACCACCAGCTATGGAGTATTATTACAAAATTAAAAACAGCGATTACAAGAGCTTACCTCCTTTTATGGCGGGTTGCGATATTTCTGGGGGTAATAACGTAATGGAACTTATTTATCCAAAAAATGGGGCAACTGTTTACATTCCTTTAGAATTGAATGGTTCGCGTGGCAAAATTGTATTAAATGCAGCGCATCGAAATCAAAGCTCGAAAATCTACTGGCATATTGATAATGAATATATAGCTACAACAACAAACTATCATCAACTGGCAATTAGTCCACCACCTGGAAAACACACTTTAACGCTCGTGGATGAAAATGGAGAAAGATTAGTGCAGGTTTTTACAGTTTTGGATAAGGAAAGAAAGCAAAAAGACTAAAGTATTAGAAATAACCACGCTTGAACACCGAAAAATTCAGATTTGGGTTAGGTTAATTATACCTGGGAGAACAGTGCAGGGATTATTAGAGTTAAACATTATATCCAATCACCTAAGTTGAAAATTGGCTACAGGGAATATGGAAGACTAACCAACTTGCGATTCATTGCCGTTGACTTTAATAAGCGGTATCCGATATAGCATTAAGTTTCTTGCAAAAACTTGAGTTTAATAAACCTGATAGAGTGAAAATACTTTTAAATAGCAGTAACCTTGCATGCACGATCATGCTGAGGCACGAAGCAACTGCAACCTATAGAAAAGTTGCTTCGGGTTTAGTATAACAGAACTTTTTAAAAGATTGAAACGATAGCAGGACTGCTGTAACCGATTATTGCAGAACATTGCTTTCCAAAAAATCAGCAAGCTAAAAAAATTAAATCTCTGTTTTTGTTACCACCAATTTTCTTTCAATCGTGCCATAAACAATTAAATATTGTGCAATCATATAGGTTGCCATAATTAAAACGCCAGCTTGTGGAATGGGCTGTGCAAATTTATTTATTGCCAAAGCACTATCTGATAACAGAAAAAATAATGCACCATATAATATAAGTTTATAACTAAAAATATTCACCTTACCATAACGATTTGCAGCCATTATGGCCATAAAAGTGATGATTATAGCATAAATTAAAACTGCAAATTGCATTGCTCCTAAAAATGGTTGTAGATAAAAAAACAAGCCTACGCAAAATATAATTAACGCACCAACAATCCACAAAAAGAAGGGATTTTTATAATTTGGATTTGATTTATGGTCGAGAATGAATGCCCTAACGTAAAAGATATGGCAAAGTAAAAATGCAATTAAGCCAAAAATAAAAAAACTTGGTTGGCCCGATTGTAGCATAAGCAAAACATCGCCAGCAAGCCCAAAAATTAAACCTGTAAAAATACGTTTATGAAATTTTCCTTTTAAATTGGTACTGCTGTAAAGCCACACTAAAAGTGTTACTACAATTAGTGGTTTTGAGAAATTACGTAGCTGGCTGTTTCCAGCGGCCTCAGCATATAGCTGAATGATGTAAACAACCGCGAAAATAAAAGAGAATAACTTAGTTTTCATTAGAATTGGGATTTTCCTTTTGCAAATTTACAAACCAAATTACAGATATTAACTGAATGGCGATGAATATTACCTGATAACCAATCGGGAATTTTAAAATTACAGCCAATGCTATGGCTAAACTTAACCTCGAAAATTCGAATTTAATTTGCCACTTTTTTTCTTCAAGCAAACCACCGCAGGTTATTAATGTTAAAATTGTAAATACTGTTCCAAAAATTACTGGAATAGTTTCCATATGTGTATAAGAAAACAATATAGCCGAACCAGCAGCCAATGCAACAATAAATTGCACTAAAACATAACCAGTAAGTTTAGATTGATATTCGGGATTGTACTTTTTATACAGCTTCGCATTAATTTCTGGTGCTTGCTGAAAGCCTCCTAAATGTTGAGGAAACCATCCTGGAGGTTTTATAAATACTTTAATCTTATCGCTAATTTTTGGCGATTGTTTGGCTGTTTTTATTAAATCATCCCAATAATGCAAGTTGGCCCAAACAGGGTTCCAGCTGGCTAAAGGTTTAGTGATGCCATAGTAAACTTCTTCTTCTTCCTTTTGAAAAGTACCAAAAAACCGATCCCAAATTATAAGCGTACCCGCGTGGTTTTTATCGATATATTTTGGGTTAGAGCCGTGATGAACGCGGTGATGTGATGGCGTGTTTAAGATGTATTCTAAAAACCCCATCGATTTTATGGCTCGGGTATGAATCCAGAACTGATATAATGTATTAAAAGAACTTAATGTTAAAAACATAATTGGGTCGAAACCAGCAAAAGCCAATGGCAAATAGAAAACCCAGCTAAACCAACCTTGAAACCAGCTTTGTCGCAAGGCTACAGTTAAATTATATTCTTCCGATTGATGATGAACAATGTGTGCCGCCCAAAGTGCGTTAACCTGATGGCTCATTCTATGAAACCAGTAATAGAAAAAATCTACGCCGATAAATAAAATAATCCAAATCCATACGGTTTTAGGCATATCGAAAAACCGCCAATGCTCGAAAATATATTTATATCCAAAAAATAGTGCTGTTTTCATGAAAATGCCTGTAAGCTGCTGCCCTATTCCCTGACTTAAATTTGCAATACTATCGTTTAAGCGGTAATAGTTTAGTTTTTTATAAAAATTGTAAGCTAATTCTATCCCAATCAGGATAAAAAATACGGGCACAGATAACGCAATGTAATCCACTTTCATAGCAACAAGAAATATATTTGGTTAGAAATATTATTGTACAATTTAATAAATATCTGCCTAAGCCCAAACATTCTTCTATAAACATTGTATTAGCATTGTTCATTTAATTAATTAAATATAAATATCAATTGAAAAAGGTACTGGTTGTAGATGATGATCCCGATATTTTAGAAGTTTTTCAGCTTGCTTTAGAGTCTGAAAATTATACTGTTTACCCTCTATTATCGCCAAGATTTATTTTTAAAACCATTAAAGAGTTTAATCCAGATTTAATAATTCTGGATATTATGTTAAATGGAATGGATGGTAGAGAAGTTTTTAAACAGTTGAAATCTTCTCCAGAAACGGACAAAATCCCTGTAATAATGGCTTCGGCCAGGTATAAAGAAAGCTACATCTCATCGCAAAAACATAATCCCGATGATTATCTGGAAAAACCTTTTAATATGACAGAGATGCTTCAGAAAGTAAACAGATTAACAGAAAATTAGAAAAACACATATGAAATTAAAATTATTAACGCCGATTGCGATACTATTTATAGCCCTATCGTTAAATGTTAAAGCTCAAAGTGGCCGACCAGATAAACTTTACTCCTTAAGTGGAATCGGTTTCGCTTTTCCAATGGGAGAAACTGCTGATTATCTTAAACCTAAATTCTCCACATCTTTAGGTTTAAATTTAGGTTTAGGAGATGGAGGATTGTTTCTTTATCCAAAGGTTAGCTTACATGCTTTCGAATTTAATCAGATTACACCAGATGCAGGCTATACATATAATATAGAAAAAGGAAGAGCCACCACTTATTTACTAAACGTTGCTTTAGGTTATAGAAAAATTGTAGATAAATGGGCCTTTTATGGTTTCGCTGGCGGTGGTGGTGGTTTTATTTTAACTCCACAAGCAGGCGTAAATGCACAAACCTTACAAGTGACAATGGATAACAAAACCAACGGCATGGGGATGATCGAAGCAGGTGGCGGTATAGAATATAACCTGGGTGGTGCCAATTTGTTTGCTGAGGTTAGTTACATGTACGGATTTACTAAAATTCAAAACAGAACTTTTAATACCTTACCCATTAGCATTGGTATTAAACCTAATTTAAGCAAATTGTTGAGCAAACTTTAAGCTACAAGGACTCAAAATTATAATAAGCGATTACGGTAATACGTTGTCGCTTTTTTTGTTTTAAAAATATATTGAAAATACTTTTATTACTAATTATTTTAGCATAAATTTGTATTCAAATCATTTTGATGTTATACGCAATTGTAGATATAGAAACCACAGGAGGCCATGCTTCGGCAAATGGAATAACAGAAGTTGCCATAAATATTCATGATGGTAATCAAATTGTAGAGCGCTATACTACCTTAATTAACCCTAAGCGTGATATTCCTGTATATATTACAGCATTAACAGGTATTGATGATGAAATGCTTAAAGATGCACCTATTTTTGAGGATGTAGCCTTACAAATCTATCAGTTGTTACATAATAAAATCTTTGTAGCTCACAACGTTAACTTCGATTATTCTTTTTTAAAGCACCATTTGGCAAACGCAGGTTATGATTTGCAATGCCGAAAACTTTGTACTGTACGCTTAAGTCGGAAGGTATTTCCTGGTAAGGTTTCTTATAGTTTAGGGAAACTTTGCAATGCCTTACAAATTCCCATTAATAACAGGCACCGTGCATCGGGAGATGCAGATGCAACAAGCATACTTTTTAACTTATTGTTAGAGCACGATTCGGAAGGTATAATTGCAGAAATGCTAAAAAAAACATCAAAAGAACAAGTTTTACCTCCGAATTTAGATAAAGCGGCAATTATGAAGTTGCCTAATCAACCTGGCGTTTACTATTTTAAAGATAACAAAGGGAAAATTGTTTATGTGGGCAAAGCGAAAGATTTAAAGAAAAGAGTAACCAGTCATTTCACGGGCAACCAACCAAACAGACAAAGACAAGATTTTTTAAGAACCATACATCATGTAGATTATGTTACCTGTGGAACGGAATTAATGGCTTTAATTTTAGAAGCCAATGAAATTAAGCGCCTTTGGCCCGAAAACAACCGAGCTATGAAACGTTACGAACATAAGTATGATTTATATATTTTCGAAGACCAGAATGGTTATATGCGATTAGCCATTGATAAGCATAAGAAAAACAATAAAGCGTTTCAAAGTTTTAATAACTTATTAGAGGGTTACAACTACCTAAATATGCTGGTCGAAAAGTATCAGCTTTGCGCTAAACTTTGTTATTTGCAAAAAACGGCTTCTAAATGTATCGCTCATGAAAATGGACAATGTTTTGGTGCCTGTAGCGGTATAGAAACGGTTGCAGTTTACAACAAACGGTTATATGCGGCTCTAGATGATATTCAGCGATTACAACCTAGTTTTGCTTTGGTAGATGAAGGCCGAAAAGAGGAAGAAATGAGTTGTTTGGTTGTTGAAAAAGGAATATTTTATGGGATGGGTTATTTTACGGATAAAAACTATCTTAGTGATGGCCTGGCTCCAATAAAGGAAAGCTTATCCATTTATCAATCCAATAGTTATATTATTAACCTAATTCTGAATCATGCAGAACAACATCCGCAGAAATTGTATAAATTATAATTTTTGATAAATGTTTCTGTATTTCTAGTTTCAGAACAAGGATAAATAGGTGTAAATTTGTCGAATGAAATTTTCAATAGCAGCACTATTGAGATATTAATTTAAAATTATGAATATATTTAGTACAGAAGCATTCAGAGAACTTGCACTATCTTTTGATGAAGTAACAGAGGCACCAAACCTTGGTAAAAACACATTCAAAGTAGACGATAAAATTTTTATTACTATTGATAATACCAATGCAAAAGCCATTTTTAAGTTATCAGTAGCCGATCAAAATTTATTTTCTGATTATGATCCATCTGCCATCTACCCTGCTCCTGCAGGTTGGGGTAAGCAAGGCTGGACAATTTTCGAAATTAACTTTATCGAAGCAGAAAAATTAAAAGAAGCACTTACTAAATCTTACTGCAGTGTTGCGCCAGACAAATTCGCAAAAAAATACAGTAAATAGTAAAATCGTTTTGTCTCAAATACCCCTTTAAGTTTTCTTATTTTAGTATGCTATCCAAAAATCGGATGCATATCTTTACATACAACAAAATATAAATGTTATGACAAAATCGCTTTGGATAAACCTTCCTGTAAAAGATGTAAATAAATCAAAAGAGTTCTTTACAAAAATTGGCTTCACTCCAAACGACAGGTATGGCGTTAGAGAAGACTCGGCCTCTTTAATGGTTGGAGAAGGTAATTTGATCATTATGCTTTTTGAGAAATCACTTTATGAAACTTTTGCAGGATCTGAAGTATCCGACAATATTTCGGGAACAGAAGTTTTATTCTCTTTTGATGCAGAAAGCACTGAAGAAGTTGATGAACTGGCACAAAAAGTTTTAGATGCTGGAGGAGAGCTTTATGGCAAACCTGGCTATAAAGATGGTTGGATGTATGGCTGTGGTTTCGTCGATTTAGATGGACAAAGATGGAGTATTCTTTATATGGATATGGCTAAAATGCCATTGGGTTAATCGACCCGAATATTTTATTTTTAAAACAAAGTATGCTTAGTATTTGCTTTTTTATTAAGAAACATCCGAAAATTTAGAAATAAATATCATGGAAAAGAAACCCTTAATCGTAGAAAGCATATATGATGTACCAACTGAAAAAGTTTGGAATGCATTAACAGATAACAGTGAAATTAAAAAGTGGTATTTTCAATTGCAGGATTTCAAACCTAAAGTTGGTTTTAAATTCGATTTTTTAGGTGGCCCTGATGAAGGTCCTCAGTTTTTGCATTTGTGCGAAATTACCCAAATTGAAGAAGGAAAAAAGATTGCTTACACTTGGAAATATGACAATTATCCTGGCAATTCAGAAATTACCTGGGAACTTTTTGAAGCTGGAGATAAAACCAGATTAACTTTAACGCACACTGGTTTAGAAAGCTTTGCCGAAAACGGAAAAGACTTTAGCAAGGAAAGTTTTAAAGGCGGCTGGAACTATTTTCTAAATGATGCCCTAAAAAAATATCTGGAACCAGTAGATTAAAAATTATTTAGGTCGCAGTTACTAACTGCGACTTTTTTTTATACTTCTCTACGAATCTCAAGTTCGACAAAAACTTCTTCTACAGGCTCTACCTTCTGTTTTCTAATTAGCCAAACCAGATATAAAACTAAAATGAAGGTGCAGATAACCGAGCCTTCTATCCCAAAGTTTCCGCCAGAGAATGTTGCGTTTCCAACTGGCCTTGATACCATTAAGCCTGGAGCATCTATACCGCTAACTTTAAAACCTAGTAAAGTTCCCTGGCAAAAATTCCATCCAAAATGCATCCCAACACTCCACCAAATATTTCTTTTTTGCAAAGTAATTAATGCGAAAACTATACCGCATAGTGTAATATTTATCATTGCAAATACAGAAAAATTGGGGTTTGAAATGTGAATTAAACCGAAAAGTAATCCGTTTAGAAATATTGAAACCCAGATTTTGTATCGCTCTGCAAAAACCACCAATGGAAAGGTTCTAAAAACAAATTCCTCAGAAATGCCTACAAAAATAAAAAATATTAGATAACTCAAAATTGAGCTCACTTCAAATTTAGTATAAAAGAAATCTACATTCCCGTTGATAAACATTAGGCCCGTACAAGCCAGAATTAAAGCTAGGCCGATTCCAGTACCTTTTAAAAAGCCAGGTAGCAAATTGTTTTTAACGACAAATACACGTTCAAAATTTCTGGTTGGATAAGTTTGAAATATCATGAACAATGCTCCTATCGCCATAAACGTAAGTGATATTTCGCTAAAGAACAAACTCGGCAAACTTCCCTCTTGAAATTTAAAAAGCGGCAATTGGGTTAAAAAACCAACGGGTATCGCCCAAAGAAATAAGTAGAAAACAAAAAGTAAAAGCCTTATTATTGGTTTCAGAAGATAGAAGAATTTATGCTCCATTTGAAGAGAATTGTTTTTTCAAAAGTTCGACAACAGTTTTGTCGGTTTTGAATGTAATTTCATCTATTAATAAATTTTCTATTTTAACCCAGCGAAAAGACTGTAGAATTTCACCCTGCCCATCAAAATCATAAATTTTTGTTTTAAAGGCAAGCTGAAGAGGCGCTTTCTCTTTAACCAAATAATAAACGCTAATAACCTGACTATCGTTAAATGAAGATTTCTCAAAAAAATCAGTAGTGTAAAAATGAGCGGTTACATCAATCTCTGCATTACATTCTTCAACAAATTCTCTTTTTAATCCATCAATTAATCCTTCACCAAGTTCCAAGCCTCCACCAGGAAACTTACTGAAACGAAAGCCATACTCCTGTTCATCACTAACCAAAACTTCATTATCTTGATTAATTAGCAAACCATAAACCCTAACGTTAAAGTAACTCATTTTCGAAATGCTTTTTGTTTCTAATTACAATTTCTGGCGTCCAAACAATTTCATTTTTAAAAGCCTCGGCTCTTACAGGGCATTCGCTCATGTGGCAATAATGGCAGCATTCTGGCAAGCAAGGATCTGCATGAATAAACAGTTCTGCCTTACGAACGCCATTTTTATTAATTAATTCATCGATTTGAGAAATCTCTTTATGCACTTTATTCAAATCGAAATAATAGGGCAAGGTAACATGACAATCGATGTGAAATTCAGGTCCATATTGTTGTGTACGAAGGTTGTGAACATCTATCCAAGGTTTATGTCTGTTCTTTTGTAAAACATCAACAACCTCCTCTAGCAAAGTAAAATCACTTTCATCCATCAAGCCACCAACAGAACCACGGGTTAATTTATAACCAGAATACACGATGTAAAACCCTACAATGAAGGACAATAGACTATCAAACCAAATTATATTTGTCAGTTGAATTAAAATTAAGCCTATAACAATTGCCCCACTTGTATAAGTATCAGTAAGTAAGTGTTTTCCATCCGCTATCAAAGTTATAGAATGCTCGTCTTTACCTACATTAATCAGGTAAAAACCAACAATCATATTCACTAAGCCGGTGATCCCAATAATTAATGTTCCCTCCAGCAATTGCCCTACCGCGTGAGGATAAACTAAATTGTATGAAGATTTGAATATAATAATTACACCAGCAATCAAAATTAAAATCCCTTCCACAAAAGCAGAAAAGAACTCTACCTTGCCATGTCCGTAAGGATGATTTTCGTCTCTTGGTTGCGTGCTTAAATAGATGCTGTAAAAGGCAAAACTGCCAGCTATAACATTAACAATACTTTCTGCAGCATCCGTTAAAATAGCGTTTGAGCCTGTTATAAAATAAGCTACAAACTTTGCAAGCATTAATACAACACTCACTACCAACGAAATAATTATAGCTTTCTTTTTAACTGTCACGAGGATTTTTTTTCAAAAATACGGTTATCATATAAATTAAATGATAAAAACTATTGCTTTTTTAGTGCAGAATAATATTTGGTTTATATATTTGCGGTCAAAGTAATTAACCATGAGCACCTTATCCAAAAGAATCAACAGTCTATCAGAATCTGCAACCTTAAAAATGACCAAATTAGGTCGTGAATTAGCTTCAAAAGGAATTAATATAATCAGTTTGAGCGTTGGCGAGCCAGATTTTAATACACCAGACCACGTTAAAAATGCTGCAAAAAAAGCATTAGATGAAAATTATACACGTTATTCGCCAGTTCCAGGCTATCCAGATTTACGCCAGGCAATCGTAAACAAGCTTAAAACCGAAAACAATTTAGATTACGACATTTCTCAGATTGTTGTTTCTACGGGTGCGAAACAATCACTTTCTAATGTGATCCTTACTTTAATCGATCCTGAAGATGAGGTAATTATCCCTACGCCATATTGGGTATCTTATTCGGAAATGGTTAACCTTGCAGAAGGAAAGTCGGTTTTTATTGATACGGATATTGATAGTAATTTTAAAATTACACCAGCACAATTAGAGGCTGCTATAACCCCAAAATCAAAACTTTTCATGTTTTCATCGCCTTGCAATCCTACAGGTTCTGTTTACAGTAAAGATGAATTGGCAGCATTAGTAGAGGTTTTCGAAAAACATCCAAACATTTATATCCTATCGGATGAGATTTATGAACATATCAACTTTGTTGATAAACATGAATCTATTGCGCAATTCGACAGCATTAAGGAGCGTGTAATCATCGTAAATGGTTTTTCCAAAGCATTTGCTATGACTGGCTGGAGATTAGGTTATATCGCAGCAAACAAGGAAATTGCAGCCGCTAACGATAAGCTACAAGGTCAAACTACTTCTGGAACTTGTTCTATAGCACAAAGAGCAGGCATTGTAGCTTACGAGCAAGGTTTAGAAAGTGTTTTAATAATGAAGGAAGCATTCCTTCGTCGTAGAGAACTTGTTTATAATTTATTAAATGAAATACCAGGTGTAAAAACCAATCTTCCAGATGGTGCTTTCTATTTCTTCCCTGAAATTAGTTCTTTCTTTGGCAAAAAAGATGCTGAAGGAAATGAAATCAAAGATTCATCAGACTTAGCTTTATATTTATTAAATGTTGGTCACGTAGCAACTGTTGGTGGCGATTCATTCGGTAATAACAACTACATCCGTTTATCATACGCAGCATCAGACGAGAGTTTGGTTGAAGCACTAAAAAGAATAAAAGAAGCATTGGCAAAATTGAATTATTAACTAAAACGCCTAATAAAAAATCCCTAGTTACAATGAAGCGGGCACTCAAAAAGTCCTTGTTAAAAATATCTTATTAAATATTGAGAAAAAATGGTAGATAAGGCCTCTTAGGATCGTCTAATTGGGGGATAAAATTTAAAAGATTGCGAATATCACAAAGAAAAGGGCTTATGGAATAAAAAATTCATAAGCCCTTTTTGAATGGGTAGTTTTTCAGTGCCCTCACAATGAACGAAGGCTTTTTTTTGTTTAATGTATTACATTATAAAACTTAACTAAGCATTTTATTTAAGCTATTTTCATAAAAGTATCTAATTCCCATTTTAAACCCTATATAAAAATACAACAAAGAGAAGTAAATGATAACATGCATAAGTTACATATTTTCTTATTTTTGTCTTACATCTCTATAAGCATTCAATGATTAGATCTTTTACCAATAAAGTACGTAAATTTAGTACAAATCTTAATATAGTAAGAACATTAAAGTTAATTTTAGATGCCTCTAAAAAATGGATGATAATTTCAATTTTATTCATTATAGTAGAAAGTGCCTTATTTTATTTATCATTTTATCAAGTAAAGGTTCTAATTGATATTGTTTCGAAACATGGAATTGGTAATTTAAAAAATGATTCAATCGTAATTAATTATCTTTTTTTCGCAGCAGCAGCGTCGATATCATATGCAATGATCAAATCTTTATCTGGCTATGTTACCGAAAAACAAGCAGCTAAGGTGACGGAATATGTTGATGACAAAATTCATCGGAGTGCAATAAACTTAGATCTTTCTTTTTATGAAAGTCCGGAATATTTTGATGTTTTAAAGCGTGCCAGGGATATGAGTAACGATCGTCCTAATCTTATAGTTGCATCTATTGTAGATATAACAAAAAACATAATTGGTTTGTCATTAATAGCATCTATGCTTATTACAATCGATTGGCGTTTATTTCCAATTTTAGCACTGTTTATTATTCCAACACTTTGGGTTAGGATTAATTTTGCTGATAATCAAAATATACTTAGGCTTTCGCAAACCGCATTAGAACGGAAATCTACCTATCTAAGTTCACTTCTAACTTTAGATGTACATGCAAAAGAAGTAAGAAGTTTTGGATTAGGCGAGCATATTCGTTTGATGTATGCCAATATTAGAATCCTGTTACTTAATGCACGATTAAGTATCAGTAAACAACGAGTAAAAAGAGAGGTTGTTACTTCACTAATAGCTTCTTTGGGATTCTTCTCCTGTATATCCTATATTGTAATTGGAAGTATACATGGTAAAACAACAATTGGGGATATTACTTTATTCTTAGTTGTATTTCCACAATCTTTTACGTCTTTGCAAGCACTCTCCAGTGCTATTGCCACATTATATCAAAACAACATATTTGTTAAAAGTATCTTCGAACTATTTGATCTAAAAAGTTCTTTACCAGAACCTCAAAACCCAATTGAAATTCCTGCTAAAGAAGATATAGACTTAGAATTAAAAAATGTCTCTTTTACTTATCCACACGCGGGTAAAATGACACTAAATAATATTAACCTGAAAATGCCATCGGGAAAGATCGTGGCTGTTGTTGGAAGTAATGGAGCTGGCAAATCTACACTCATAAAATTAATTTGTCGTCTTTATGACCCAACTTCGGGCTCGATAACTTTTAATGACGATGATATTAAAAATTTTCGCTATTCTGACTATCAAAAGGAAATTTGCGCCGTTTTTCAGGACTTTGGAAAATACAATGTAAGTGTTGCTGATAATATTAAATTTGGAGATATTCATAATAAAAAAAGAACCGAACAGGACATTGTAGAGGCAGCTAAAAATTCTGGAGCAAATTTATTTATCGATAAATTTCCTGAAAAGTACAATACAATGATGGGACGTATTTTTGAGGATGGACATGAAGTTAGTATCGGACAGTGGCAAAAACTTGCTATAGCAAGAGCTTTTTATAGTACATCACGGTTTATAATTTTAGATGAAGCCACAAGTGCACTTGATGCAATATCAGAAAAGGAGCTTTTTGATTCTTTAAGGGAAAGAATTGGGAACAGGGCTGCGCTAATTATCAGCCATCGTCAGTCTGCAGTAAAACATGCTGATTATATTTATTTTCTTTACGAGGGCCAGATATCAGAGCAGGGAACTCATGAAGAACTTATTGCACTAAAAGCTGGCTACTTTAATCTATTTAAAAATAACTCCTCTTTATAATTTGCTATGCGTAAAATAATAATTGTAACTACTTGCATCGATGATTGGGGAGGTAGCGAAGAGCTTTGGGGAAGAAGTACTCCTTTTTTAAAAGAAGCTGGCTTTGAAATATCCATTGTCAAGGAGAATATTAATAAACAACATCCAGAATTTATTAAGCTAGCGGAAAACAATGTAAAATTGATAGAGATTTTCCCAAGAAAATCTGCAATCATTAGAGTTAAGAAAAAAGCAGGAAAATTATTCAAAAAAATTGCTATTGGCTTAAAAATCGCACAATATGGAGGCGAGGATTTTAGTAATTATATAAAGATTCTAAAAGATAACTCACCTGAGCTGGTAATCATTTCTCAAGGAATTAATTTTGATGGACTTAAACTAGCTTATCAATGCTCAAAATTGAAAATCCCGTATGTAGTTATTGCTCAGAAGGCTGTTGATTTTTATTGGCCATATATAACCGATCGAGACAGTATGTCTGAGGCTTTATCCAAATCGAAACAAAATTTCTTCGTGTCGAAGCATAATCTAAGACTTACAGAAGAGCAATTCGGTAAAAGATTGCCTAATGGCCAAGTTATTTACAACCCGATTAAATTATCAGGTAAGATTGTAGCTTTTCCTAAGGACAACAAGGTCTTCAAACTGGCTTGCTTAGGGAGACTTTTTATTCTGGATAAAGGTCAGGATATTCTGATTAGGATAATGTCTGAGCAAATATGGCGGGAAAGACCTGTTATAGTTTCTTTTATTGGAAAAGGAAATGATGAAAAAGCGTTAAAAGAAATGGCTGCACTTCTTGGCGTAAGTAATGTAGAATTTAAAGGTCAAATCGATGATGTAGAAAGCATGTGGAAAGACTACCATGCCTTAATTTTGCCATCTAGAAGTGAGGGTTTACCCTTATCCATGGTAGAAGCCATGTCAGCAGGTAGACCAGTAATTATATCTAATGCTGGCGGAAATGCAGAACTTGTAGAAGAAGGAGTAACGGGTTTTATAGGCTACCCGAATGAGCAATCATTTTCTGATGCAATGGAGCGAGCGTGGAAAGATAGAGATAATTGGGAAAAAATAGGCTTAAATGCAGCTGAACATATCGCATCAATCGTTCCAAAACTGCCAGAAAAAGATTTTGCAAAGACTATTATTGAAATGCTTAATGTGAATTAGAATCGTATGAGTTTTATTAAAACTGAAGATATCAACCAATCAATACTAAGAGGAGTGAATTACCTTCATCAACATCAATTCCCAAATGGTGAATTTTGTGTTTACATGGGATTTGATGATAATTTAACTCATACTTTTCCTTACAGCAACGTGTTTCCTACGTCATTAATATGTCACTCGTTGCTTCAATTAAAGCACTTAGATAAAGTGAAACAAATGCTGGAAAGTTCAAGTTTATTCCTTCAATTTCAGTCTATGAGAGGTGGAGTATGGAACAATTTCACATCGTGGAATCCATTATTTAAAATTTGCCCAGCAGATGTTGATAATACTTCTTGCGCATCTAAAGTATTACAAGAGTTAGAAAAAAGCTATCCAGAAAATAGAGGCATAATACTTAAGAACCGCAACAAATCTGGGTTATTTTACACGTGGTATACGCTTCGTCCAAATCTTATCTTCGATAAAAATTACTGGCTACTTATTCTAAGGGAATATAAAAATCCGCTTAAATCTTTTATGTTTTGGCATAAATTTGAGTGTAGCCGAAATGATGTTGATGCCGTGGTAAATGCAAATGTGCTCTTTTATCTCGGCTTAGATAATGAAACTATACCTCTTATTAATTATATGGTAAATATAATTAATCAAAATAAAGAGAATGATTGTGACGAATGGTATCGAAATCCATTTTCTATATATTATTTTTTCTCGAGAAATTACAAGAAAGGAATTACTGAACTAGAATCAATAAAACAGCCAATAATAGACCGCATTCTAGCAACTGTAAAAGAAAGTGGTTCGATGGGGGAAAGTATTCTGGATACCGCATTTGGTATAATATCTTTATTAAACTTAAACTACTATTCACCAATTATCGAGAAAGCGGTTAAATATCTTCTAAAAAACCAACAAGATTATGGAAACTGGCAAAGGTGGGTGGTTTATTATGGAGGTGCAAAAAAACTAAGCTGTTTTGGTTCTGAAGAATTTACTACGGGTTTTTGTCTTGAGGCATTAGCTCTTTACAAAGAAACTCAGGATAAATGAAAATATTGAATATTATAAGGTCGCATGAATGGTGGGCATATAAATTACCTCCGTTATTAGCTATTGCTTATGCTACTACTTTAATGTCTTCTACCCCACTTTATAAAGTTGCTTTATGGTTTGTTTTTCTTTTAAGTTCTTTGATTATTGGTGCAGTATATGTAAGTGTTATTAATGATATAACAGATCTAGATGAAGATTTAGCGAGTGGAAAATCAAATAGAATTCAGCAAGTACCGGTTCAGTTTAGGTGGTTTATCCCTATTTTGTGTATATCAATTGGTTTCGTATTTGGGTATTTTATTTATCCCGATGTTTTATCATGTAGCCTATATTTTTGTTCTTGGGTAGTTTTTAGTCTATATTCGATAAAACCAATAAGACTAAAAGCTAGAGGTATATTTGGAGTATTTGCAGACTGTTCTGGATCTCATCTTTTCCCAAGTTTATTAATGGTATCAAGCGTTAGTTATTATACAAATACAGCCATTAACTTTACTTGGTTTTCATTAATTGGTATATGGGCATTTTGCTATGGTCTTAGAGGAATTTTATGGCACCAATTCTCAGACCGCGAAAACGACATAAAAGTTAAACTAAATACTTATGCAAGCAAAATCGAACCTCTTCGTTTCAAAAATCAAACTATAATTATTATCACATTAGAACTTTTAGCATTATGCGGTCTGCTTTATAAAATTTCGATAATTGCAGTCTTTATTGCTTTGATTTTTTATATTATATTAGTTTTCATTCGCTATAAATGGTTTGCCAGTCAGCTTATAATAATAATTAAGCACAAACCAGGGAATTATCAAATACTTATGGCAGATTATTATCAGGTATTTTTGCCAGTCTCACTTTTAGTAGCCTCTTCTCTATCAAACTATTATAACTTATTTATACTCATTGCACACATAATTCTTTTCCCTAATGCAATTATTGAAGCCATCGCTAATTATATAACTTTAGCTAAAATATTATTTGCAAAAATTTTTTATAGAGTAAAGAATAATTAAAACAAACTATTAATCAATTCCCTATTCCAAAATGAATAAACAAGACGTTAAAAATTTAGTGAAAAAGATTTATTTTGCATTCTGGTGGAGATTTCAAACCTTAAAAAGCAGGTTAATAAAGAAAAACAAAAATGACAAGTTAGCTTTTGTATTTGTAGGAAGAAATGAAAGTTGGTCAACACTTGGTAGAGAACTTTATGCAAAAAACGACAAGTTCAGACAAATTATTCAAGAGTGTAATTCAATTTTACTTAAGTTGGACAGCGTTGAAATTTTATCTTATTTCGATGAGCCTGTAAATGATTTCTTTTTTGATGAGGATGCTAAATTTTTTTCCATTTCGGCCATACAAGTAGCTATTGTTGATATTGCTAATGATAACGGTATATTTCCAAACGCAGTAATAGGCGTAAGTATGGGAGAAGCAACAGCAGCTTATGCTGCCGGTGTACTTACCAAGTGGGAAACAATGAGGATATTAACTAGTTATGTAGAAATATCTAAATTAGAGGAAAGACAATACTCACTGTTAGCATTAAATTTAGGTTATTATAAAGCTCTAAAATTTTGCGAAGAATCTCCAATATGGGTAAAAGTAATATACGAGAATAGTCATTCAAGTGTATTAATTACATGCGAATCACAATATGTAACAAAACTTAAAAACTTTGCTAAAACAATTGACTTATCTTTAAGGCAAGTATCTGAAAAAACGTACATGCCTTACCATACGCCATTACTTAAAAGTCAAAAAGAATTTCACAAATCGTTACTTAAAGAAATAAATCTTACACCTTTAAAATGCGACTATTATTCTCCAACTTTAGGAAAAAAAATAGAAAAAAATACCATTTTAGATTTAGACTATTGGTTTAATGTAATTAGTGAGCCTGTGCAGTTAAACTCTGCATTTAAGGCTCTTCTAGATGATGAATGTAGAACTTTCTTTCAAGTTGGACCCCCAACTCTATCAGACCGCCAATTCAACATTAGTTCTGAATCAAATGTAAACATTGTAAATTCGTTCAATGCTAATGTAGCTGAATTACAAAATCTTGAAAGCTGTTTTTATATATTAAAAAAAATTAAATTTGAATCCTCACTAGTTCCATTATCCGATTCAGATTTTTTCAGTAAGTATAAAGAAAGTTTTAATTCTTACCAGATCAACGCTACTAAAGCCTTTGATTTTCTAAGACGACATGGAGAAATTCATTTTCTGCCTCAAAACGGAGCATGGTTAATTTTGAATTATGAAGCTATAGACAATGTTTTGAGAGATCCTGAGATTTTCTCAAGTTCAATAATAGCAGAATACGATCCTATTTTATTGGGTGCTGACCCTAAAGTGCATAAAGTTATTCGTGGGTTACTACAGCCACTATTCTCTCCCGCAGTCATAAACGAATTAGCAGAATTCACACTAATACATGCAGAGCGTATTCTTAATAAACTCTTTACACAAGATGAATTTGATTTTGTTAAAGATTTTTCAGATCCTTTATCTTTTACCGTTTTATGTAATTTTTTCGGTCTTCCAGCTGAAAGTGCAAACAGGATGATAGATTTTACAGGTAAAGATTATCACAAGCCCATTTATTGGAAAAAATTAGAAAGTTTCTTTAAGGAAGAGTTTAATACTTGCGAATTAACTAGAGAGGACTGTTTATGGGCAGAGTTACGCAAACTTTCAAGTGAAAATAGATTTATTATATCTGATGCAATTAGTTTGTTAAAAATAGTTTGGACTGCTGGAATGGCAACCACTAGTGCTTTGATAAGTAGTTCTATTAATTACGTATTAAATGAGGAGGAGATAACAAACCAACTACATACTGACGATAAGCTTGTTTCTAAATTTATAGAAGAATGTTTACGTCTTCAACCTCCTTTAGAGGCTGTTTTCAGAATAACAACACAACCAATAATCATTTGTGAGCAACAAATCCCAATAAATACAACATTACTGCTTCATTTAAAAAGTGGCATGTTAGATCCCAAACAATACTTAAATCCAGAAACATTTTCAATTTCTAGGCCTGCAAAAAAACATCTAGCATTTGGTGCTGGAATTCATCAATGTATAGGTATGGGCATTGCTAGAGCGGAGGCTAGAAGTGCTCTTTCTACTGTACTGAAAAAAATTGATGAAATAAGAACATATAATTTTTCAGAACCTGAGTATGTTATTTCCGACCTAAAAGTAATGTCTTCATTGAAACTATCAAAGCTAAAATAACTCCAATCAATAAAACTCACACCGTATTTTTTATTTAATAGATGTCGATCATTTTTTTTTTAAAAAAATCATAAAATTTTGGTGATAACATCCTATATTTAACTGTCTACAACATCCTATAATTAAAAACATTAATGGCCAATCAAAAGTTAGTCACCATAATCATCCCGACTTATAATAGAGAAAAGAAACTTCCTGATGCCATTGAGAGTGCTATTAATCAATCATATAAAAACATCCAAATTGTTGTAATAGATGATGGTTCGATAGATCAAACAGCAGAATTAATCAAAAAATATCCTCAAATAGAATATCATTACAAACAAAATGGAGGTCAGGCCTCTGCCCGAAATTTAGGATTATCTTATGCAAAAGGCTCTATTATTGCCTCGCTTGATTCGGATGACATTTGGCATCCTGACTTTTTGGAGCAATGCATATCTAAATTGGAAGAAGAAAATCTTGATTTTGTATTTGCAAATTGGGAACAGGAAAGTAAAATTGGTAATCCTTGGGATTTTTTAAATAACGATCCGTTTTTAATCCCATACTTCCCAAAGGAACAGGATAATTGGGTTTTACTAGAATATAATGAACTTAGAGACTTATATCTAAAATCGTGTCCTTCGCCATCCTCGTCTGTTGTTATTAAACGTTCTTCAATATTAACAGGTTGGGATGAGGAAATGAATATTGGCGACGATTGGTGTATGTATCTAGAACTAATTTTATCAAAACCCTGCCGTGCTGCATTTACACTACAAAAATTATGGAAAAAGCGTGTTGATGAAATTAATATTTATGATGGCAGAAAATGGAGTGAGGTTTTAGAATTTTTATATATAGCTGATGTAAAAGCTAAAATTTTAAAATTTGAGAAACTTTTAAAACCAAATGAACGTAAAATTCTTGATGAAAGGTATATGAGTGGTTTAGTTGAATTTGCTAAGCACAATCTAATTCGGGAATTAAATTTTAAATATTCTCTTAATTTAATGGTGAAATCGTTTGCGATAAATATTCCATTTACATTGGGGCAAATTCCAAAAGTTTTTATGAAAGGTTTACAAAGAAAAATAAACCCTCAACAAAAACTCAATCCTTAAACCATTATCCGCATTCTAAGCCATAATTATTTCCTTTTAGAGTATTTTTATAGCTTAGAATATATCCTATCCTCTCTAGCTTCTAATTGCTTCAACAGGATCTAATCTCGATGCCGAATATGCAGGCCAGAAACCTGATATTGTGCCTATTATTACAGATATGCCAATGCCTAGTGTAATGTTATTTAAGCCAAGGATAATGTGAAAATCGGTTATAGCTCCTATTGCCAGGGCGAGTAAATAAACGAGTAATAATCCAAGCAAGCCACCCAAAATACATAGCGAAATTGCTTCGAATATAAACTGTAAAAGAATAAAATATCTTTTAGCACCAAGCGATTTTTGAATACCTATAATATTAGTGCGTTCTTTTACCGAAACAAACATAATATTAGCAATACTGAAACCACCGACAAGAATAGAGAAACCTCCGATTACCCAGCCAGCGATATTAACAACATCAAACATTTTATTAAGCTGATTAGAAAGGATTGTTGTTTTATTCAAGGCAAAATCATCTTCCTGGTTGGGCCTTAACCTGTGAATTGATCGCATTAAACCCTGCAACTCACTTTCTACTTCTTCTAATGATACATGATCAGATCCTCTAACTGTAATCTGTGGATTATAGCGCTCATTCTGTACATCCAAAATTCCCTTAGCAAAATTTATAGGCAGGTTAACACTTTTATCTAATGAGGTGCCTAACATATCTTCGCCTTCTTTTACGAAAACCCCAATTATGGTAACTCTCCTACCTAAAACTTGTACTTGTTTTCCAATAGGTTCTTCATCACCAAATAAACCCTCTGCAATTTCGGCTCCAATTAAGCAAACTGGCGTACCGTTATTGCTTTCATTTTCAGTAAAATAACGTCCAGATTGCAGTTCAAAATTCCATGTTTTATTAAAATCCTGAGAAGCTGCAGAAATAGAAACCCCTTCAACTGAACCACTTCTATATTTAATAGTTCTATTACCTGTAGAAATTTCAAAAGTTATACCATCAGCATTGCTCATTCTTTCTTTTAAGGTTTCGAAATCCCTAATTGATGGTTGCGGACGGTTTGCGTATTTCCACCATGGATAATTATCGCCAAAGCTCCATGGCCATTTCTGAATGTAAATTGTGTTCGAACCAAGCTTATCGACACTCGATTGCAATTTACCACGAAAGGTATCCACACCAGAAAACACAAAAATAATTACAAAAATACCAATAGTTATCGCCAGGAGCGATAACATTGTACGTAATTTGTTTTGGCGTAATGCATCAAATGCAAAACGAAAACTCTCGCCTATTAGCCTGAAAATTATCATAATTATCTGTTAGATGCAAAGAAGTGAAAAAGGTTACAGTTCATTATCAAAACTAATTAATTTTATATCTATTAAACATTTTTTTAATTGTATAAGCATATTAAAACATAATACACTATAATTGCGTTTGATAAAATACGAAAAAGAAGAATTAAATTCGTATTTTTGCACCTCAAAAAATTCATCAAGAATGAAATTATCACAATTCAAATTCAACTTACCAGAGGCACTAGTGGCTAACAATCCAGCTGAACAACGCGACGAAGCACGTTTGATGGTTTTACACAAAGACAGCGGTAAAATTGAACATAAAATTTTTAAAGACGTTTTAGGTTATTTCGATGACAAAGACGTTATGATATTAAATAACACAAAAGTTTTCCCTGCTCGTTTATATGGCAATAAAGAGAAAACTGGTGCTACAATCGAGGTTTTCTTACTTCGTGAGTTAAATAAAGAACTACGTTTATGGGATGTTTTAGTGGACCCAGCTCGTAAAATCCGTGTTGGTAATAAATTATATTTCGGCGATGACGATTTGTTAGTTGCTGAGGTTGTAGATAACACTACATCTCGCGGCCGTACAATCCGTTTCTTATTCGAAGGAACTGATGAAGAATTCAGAAAAAACGTTGAAATTTTAGGCGAAACTCCACTTCCTAAATATATTAAACGTAAAGCTACTGCTGAAGATAAAGAACGTTATCAAACAATTTTCGCGAAACACGAAGGTGCAGTTGCAGCTCCAACTGCAGGTTTACACTTTAGTCGCGAATTAATGAAGCGCCTTGAACTTAAAGGTATAGAATTTGCCGAAGTTACCTTACACGTTGGTTTAGGAACTTTCAGAACTGTAGAAGTTGAAGATTTAACTAAACACAAAATGGATTCTGAGCAATTTATTATTGAGCAAAAAGATGCTGATATTGTAAATAAAGCTTTAGAAGAAAAAAGAAGAATTTGTGCCGTTGGTACAACTTCAATGCGTTCTATCGAATCGGCTGTTTCTGCAAACAGAACTTTAAAAGCTGCTAACGACTGGACAAGTAAGTTTATCTTCCCTCCTTACGATTTCAGTATTGCAAACTCGATGATAACCAATTTCCACACACCTGAATCTACTTTATTAATGATGGTTAGTGCTTTTGGCGGTTACGAAAACGTAATGAATGCTTACGAAGTTGCAGTAAAAGAAAAATATAAATTTTATAGCTATGGTGATGCCATGCTAATTATCTAAAATCGATTCAAGTATTAAGTATCGAGTATCGAGACTAAAGTCTATACTTGCTACTTGATACTAAATACTTGATACTTTTGATGATGAAATATTACGCTGTAATTGTAGCAGGAGGTTCGGGAAATCGAATGCAAACTGAAACCCCAAAACAATTTCTATTGCTTAATAACCTTCCGGTTTTAATGCACACTATAAAGGCTTTTGCGCAAAGCGATTCTCAACCAAAAATTTTAGTTGTATTACACACCGACCAGCACAATTATTGGCGAAGGCTTTGTAATGAATTTAATTTTAACATACCACATGAAATTATTGCTGGTGGCTCAGAGCGATTTAATTCTGTTCAGAATGCCATTAAAACAATTAACGAAGATTGCTTCGTCGCAATACATGACGCAGTTAGACCATTAATTTCAAAACAGCTTATAGATTATAGTTATAAGCAAGCTACTGAATTAGGAAATGTAGTTGTTGCAATACAATCTAGCGATAGTGTTAGGCTTTTAAAAAATGGCGAAACATCTGCCATTAAAAGAAATGAGGTTTATCTAGTACAAACCCCTCAGGTATTCGATCTATCAGTTTTGAGAAGTGCATACGAGCAAGACTTTGAATTAGTCTTTACAGATGATGCAAGTGTTGTAGAAGCACTTGGAGAAAAAATAAATATTATCGAAGGAGAAAGAAACAACATAAAAATAACCTACCCCATCGATTTAGAATTGGCAGAAATGTTAATTAATAAAAATACCCTTTAAATTATAAAGGGTATTTTTATTTTGTTTAGGCAGCTCTGCCTATAACCTTAAGTAATATTGCTATAACAGCTATTACAAGTAGAACATGAATAATTCCACCTACATCACCAAAGCCGTGAAATACAAAACCTATAACCCATAGTATTACCAATACTACCGCTACTAAATACAATAAATTCCCCATAGTGTTAATTTTTTAAGTAAATATTGAAGTATTAACACACACGATAATCTTTTGTTTAAAAAATGTAAAGATTTATTTTGATCTCGCCATTTGCCTCTATTTTCATCGCTTATAAATAAAATGCAAAAAAAAGCTCCCGATTTTCATCGGGAGCTTTTTAGGCTTTCTTTAGTATTCATCCTCATTAAAGAAGAAATCTTCTTTAGTAGGATAATCTGGCCAAATTTCCTCTATTGTTTCATAAGGCTCGCCGTCATCTTCTAATGCCTGTAAATTCTCGATAACTTCTACAGGTGCTCCAGAACGGATACCGTAATCAATTAACTCATCTTTTGTTGCAGGCCATGGTGCGTCTTCCAGGTGGGAAGCTAATTCTAGTGTCCAATACATATCTTCAATTCAATTAAATTCTTATTCTTAATATTTCGCAAAGTATATTAAAATTTCTGAGCAAAACAAACTTATTTTTCCACCATTAAACACGAGGTATCCAAATGTTTTCTTCTGCTCCGAAATCAATATTCAGTTTTCGTGCCAAAACAAATAAATAATCGCTCAAACGGTTTAGATAAACTGTTACGCGTTCATCTACAAAACTATTTTCTGCAAGTTCTACAGTTAAACGTTCTGCCCTTCTGCAAACACATCTGGCAATATGACAGTAGGAAACTACCGTAGTACCGCCTGGTAAAATAAAATGCTTTAATGCTGGCAAGCTTTCGTTCATAGCATCCATTTCGTTTTCAAGCAAAGTAACGTCGCTATCATGCAAATCAGGAATCTTCATTTTAGATTTTTCAGGGTCGGCTGCCAAAGAAGAGCCTACCGTAAATAATCGATCCTGAATCTCTTTAAGTAATTGCTGATGATGGGCATCGATGTTCTGGCACATAATTAACCCGATGTACGAATTTAATTCATCAACGGTTCCGTAAGCTTCAATACGTAAATGATATTTTGCAACACGAGTGCCACCAATTAATGATGTCTGGCCTTTATCGCCAGTTTTTGTGTAGATTTTCATACCCTTAATCCCTAAAGGGAAATTATTATATAAAATCCTAAAAAGTCCCCGTTGGGGATTTAGGGATTAATTTATTTTTTCCCAATCGCTTCCGCTTTCTTTTAAAGCCTGCAAGCGTGGTGAAACATTTTTTATATCGGTATTCAAGTAATCATTCTCTATCAAACCATCACGCATACGTACAATTCGGTGTGCATGTTGAGCAATATCTTCCTCATGAGTTACCAAAATAATTGTATTTCCTTTGCTATGAATTTCTTCGAGCAAACCCATAATTTCGATAGAGGTTTTGGTATCTAAGTTACCCGTTGGCTCATCGGCAAGAATAATAGAAGGATCGTTAATTAATGCTCTGGCAACAGCTACACGTTGACGCTGACCACCAGAAAGCTCGTTGGGTTTATGATCCATACGATTTCCTAAACCTACATTTTCTAATGCCTTAGCAGCGCGAGCATCTCGATCCTTTTTACTGTTTCCTGCGTAAATTAGCGGCAATGCTACGTTATCTAAAGAAGTTGAGCGCGGTAAGAGATTAAATGTTTGAAAAACGAAACCGATTTCCTGATTGCGAACTTCAGCTAAAGCATCATCCGTCATGTGGCTTACGTCCGTTCCGTTTAATATATAAGTTCCACTCGAAGGTGTATCTAAACAACCCAAAATATTCATCAACGTAGATTTACCTGAACCAGAAGGACCCATTAACGCTACAAACTCACCTTTGTTTATATCTAAACTTACTGATTTTAGAGCATGAATTACCTCTGAACCGATAACGTATTTACGTCCAATTTCTTTAATGGTGATGAGTGGTTGCGACATAGTTTTTATTTTTTAGACAAGGGTAATGGTTAAGATGTTACAAGCGATTTTAAAAAACATCAATTATGTTACTAAACGCAGCTTAAATTTTAACCAATTAATTGAAGCTTATTTCTCAATGATTTTTGGAACCATAAAAAACTCATCTGTATGTTTTGCTGCATTTTCCAAACCATCGGCAGTAGAAATTTCCTGTTTAACAACATCCTCGCGCCACACATTTGTAGCTTCATTCATATAAACCAAGGGTTTAACAGCAGAAGTATCTAGTTCGTTTAATTTTTCCATAAACGATAAGATCTTATTCATTTCAGGAATGAGGGTTTCAACCTCTTTTTCATCAATATGAATCCTTGCCAAATCGGCTATTTTGTGAATGGTCTTTGCGTCTAAATTCATATTATAAAAGTTTGCTATCAATCAGTTTAAAAACCTTTTCTTTTAATCCATCTGTATCACCATCTGTTAGCTGAGATGTATTAATTGGTTTGTGGATGTAAATATCGCAAATTCCAGGCTTACTTCCATACTTAGCGCCGTCATCCCAGTTAATTTTCCAAACATTGGTTATACTTACTGGCACTAAAGGAATATTTTTTTCTATTGCAAGGCGAAATGGACCATTTTTAAACTCGCCAAGTTTTGGCGGGTAGTGATCATCTATTTTGCCCTCTGGAAAAATGATTAAACTCATCCCCTTTTCTAAATTTTCGCCTGCTTTTTTAAAAGCCCTGAATGCTGATATTTTACTATCTCGTTTTACAGATATATCAATAGTTTTAAAAAATATGCCTAATACAGGGTTATTTAATAATTCATCTTTGCCCATAAAATGATACCGCCCTTTTGCCAAAATGCAAAATATCATAATATCTAAATTAGATGTATGGTTGGCGCAGTAAATATAAGTTTGCTTGTTATCTAATGGCTCTTCAAATTTATAAGAGAAAAATACCCCAGCAAATAAACTACATAGAAAGCTATTTGCCATTCGGCAAAAATTTAATATCCCATAATACTTCGGATTTTTAGACGTAATTATATAAATCGGATAAAAGAGTGCAAAGAAAAACAGTATCCAGAAAAGGTACCAAACGCGATGTAATTGCCTAAAAAATTTTATCATAGATTGTCAAAAATATAAAATAGTTTGATAATTCATTATGATATAAGCTCACGATCTCAGTGCTGATCAGATCATAATCATTTTATTTTCAATTACATTAATCACATCAATAAAAGAGCACATTATTATAATAACTATCCGTAGTAAATAATATCTGTGTCCAGTACTTAGCCAGGTGTTCGCCAGTATAAACCCAGTTCCTAATACCGACGCTAACCCAGAGATGACCTTAGAAATATTTGACGATAAAATGGATATGACCACAAGGTGCAGGTATTGATTAACCCAGGAGAAGATATTTTTTTATGATATAAAATTGAATCTATACTATAGTTTGATGGCTTTTTATTTTTAATTTCGTGCCATTATGAAAGAAACAGTGGTGAGTGGCATCAGGCCAACAGGAAAGCTACATTTAGGAAATTATTTTGGCGCAGTAACTAACTTTGTAAAAATGCAGTACAATTACAACTGCTATTTTTTTATTGCCGACCTCCATTCTTTAACTACACATCCAGTACCTGGTGATTTGCATGGTTATGTAAGACACGTTTTAGTAGAATATTTAGCTTGTGGCATTAATCCTGAAGAGGCAACAATATATATCCAATCCGATGTTCCAGAGGTTTCTGAGCTTTATTTGTACCTGAATATGAATGCTTATTTGGGTGAATTAGAACGCAGTGCATCTTTCAAAGAGAAAATTAGAGCAAATCCTGATAATGTTAATGCTGGTTTATTAACCTATCCGACCCTAATGGCGGCAGATATTTTGATTCACAAGGCTACAAAAGTTCCTGTTGGTAAAGATCAGGAGCAACATTTAGAGATGACCAGGAATTTTGGAAATCGTTTTAATAGAATGTATAATACCGATTTATTCCCAGAGTCGTTTGCGTTTAGTTATTCTGAAAATTTGGTAAAAGTGCCAGGTTTAGAAGGTAAAGGTAAAATGAGCAAATCTGACGGTGATGGAAATTGCATTTATTTGTCTGATAGTCCAGAAATTATTCGCAAAAAGGTATCTCGTGCGGTTAGCGATAGTGGCCCGACGGAAGAAAATCAGGCAAAGCCCGAAGCTATTCAAAACCTATTCGATTTAATGAAAATTGTTTCTACCCCAGATACGGTTGAGCATTTTGACGGTTTATACAACAAAATGCAAATTAGATACGGAGATATGAAAAAACAGCTTGCAGAAGATATGATTATTTTTAACTCACCAATAAGAGAACGAATTGAAGAGTTATCTAAAGATGATTTATATTTAAGACAGGTTGCTAAACACGGTGCTTTAAAAGCTCGAGAAAGTGCGCAGAAAACCATTAAAGAAGTTCGTAACTTAATTGGGTTTAAAAGTTTTTAATTTTATTTAATAGATTTGAGATAAGAGACTTTAGATGAGCGCTTAAAACCCTTCATTTTCCTTCTTACATATTTCACATCTTACATCATTATATATGCACATAGCAATAGTAGGAAATATAGGCGCTGGTAAAACAACTTTAACTGGTTTGTTGGCAAAAAATTATGGATGGGAAGCTTTATATGAAGCTGTTGATAACAATCCGTATCTCGAAGATTTTTATAGCGACATGAAACGCTGGAGCTTTAACCTTCAGATTTATTTCTTAAACAGTCGTTTTCAACAAATTACAGACATCGAAGTAAATAAACGTAATGTTATTCAAGACAGAACGATTTATGAAGATGCACATATTTTTGCTGAAAACTTACACGATATGGCTTTGATGACTACCCGTGATCACGATAATTACCGTGCTATTTTCGATAATATTACATCGTTTATTAAACCTCCAGATTTGCTGGTTTATTTACGTGCTTCTGTGCCAACGCTTGTAAATAATATACAACGCCGAGGCCGCGAATATGAAGCTGGTATTCGTATCGATTATTTATCTAAACTGAACGAGAAATATGAAGCCTGGATTAAAGGCTACGATCTTGGTAAATTATTAATTCTTGATAAGGATAAATTGGATTTCACTAACAATCCTGAAGATTTAGGTACGGTAATTCAATCTATAGAAGCCGAAATAAACGGATTATTTTAATTTTTTTTAGCTGTAAGAAAAAACGATTCAAAATTGTTACCCTGAACTTTGTAAGAAATCTAAACTTTTATTTCACTTTAAAATACTCTTTATCAAACTCATAATTATGAAGAGTTGTATAATCAGTTAAGGTTTTTTTTAAGTAAAATTATCAATCTATAAACGATGGAGAAAGATTTCGAACATGATAAACCAGAAAACTGGAAATGGGGTATTTTCTATTTTAATAGAAACGATTCAAGATTTATCATCAGAAAACGAATTGAAGTTTTGGGGTGGACACTTAATTTTGCACATCCAATTTCCTACATTATTTTGGGGTTAATTTTTGCTTTTGTAGCCTACAGGCTCTATCAAAAAAATATATGATAGATAAAAAATCAGTTATCGGGATAATTCCTGCTCGCTTTGCCTCTACCCGATTTCCAGGCAAGCCATTGGTAGATATTGCTGGCAAAAGCATGATACAAAGGGTGTATGAGCAGGCATCCAAAGCAGAAAGTTTATCGAAAGTGGTAATTGCAACCGACGATGAACGTATTGTTGAAGAAGTTAAAAGATTTGGTGGCGAGTATGTAATTACAGCCTCAACACACCAAAGCGGAACCGATAGATGCGCTGAAGTTATTGAGCAGCTTACTGGTTTTGATATTGTAATTAATATTCAGGGTGACGAGCCTTTTATAGAACCTGCACAAATAGATTTACTTACCAGTTGCTTTGTTGAAGAAAAAGTTCAGCTGGCAACCTTAATAAAACCGATAGAAAGTCAGGAAAGTATTTATAATCCAAACAGTCCAAAGGTGGTAATTGATGTAAACGGCAGGGCAATGTATTTCAGTAGAAGTCCTATTCCTTTTATTAGAAATGGAGAACCAGGTGTTTGGGCAGAAAAACATCAGTTTTACAAACACGTTGGTATTTACGGTTACCGAACAGAATCCTTAAAAGAGATTACAAAATTAGCACCATCCTCATTAGAAATTGCTGAAAGTTTAGAACAGCTTCGCTGGATTGAAAACGGATTTTACATCCAAACAAAAATTACAGATTTAGAAACTGTTGCTATTGATACACCAGAAGACCTTAAAAAGTTGAATAAGCTTTTAAAGGCTTTGAAATTAGAGTAAATTGTACGAAGCAATTTCTTTATTTGAGATTGCTTCGTAGCTTAAGATAAGGATTTTAGCTTACCACTAACTCCATTTGGATATTGCAACGTGTATATGGCGTAGGTTTGCCAGCAACCTTTTCAAAACCTAGTTTATGGTAAAGGTTAATGGCGGGCTTGAGGATAGTATTACTTTCTAAATAAATTTTAGAAGCACCCAATTTTTTTGCCAATTCTATAATTGCACTAGAAAGTAAAAAACCTATATTTTTTCCTTGTGCTTTCGGTGAAACAGCCATTTTTGCCAACTCGAAATCGTATTCCTCATCATCCATTTTAATCAACGCACAAACACCTAAAGGTTCGCCATTGTAAAGTGCAACTAAAATATGTCCACCATTATCTAAAATATAGCCTTGCGGATGATCTAAAGCTTTGTAATCAGATTCTTCCATTTTAAAATACACTGATATCCACTCTACGTTTAACGCCCTAAATACTTCCTGGTATTTTGGCTCATAAGCAACAATTTCAACTTGCTCGCTATCTCTAAGTTTTTTCTTGTCTTCCACTCTTTTTAATAATGTTTTTTGTTCTAATAAAAATTCCCACTCACCTATCGCTTCCCAAAGTTTGTTTTGCGTTTGTGCCGATAATTCTTCAATAGCCGCATTAACATCAATTAACTGGTTAGTAACCTTATCCGAAATGATCAAACCTTGTTTAGAAAGGCTAACTACATTACGTCGCCCATCACTTTTATCTTTCTTTTCCAATACATAACCTTTCTTTAACATCTCGCTAATTATTTTGCTTACCGATGGATGTGAATGACCAATCTCTTTAGCTAACTCTGTAATGGTTTTCTCCTCTCCTTTTGATAGAGAATAAAATACGGGGAACCATTTGGGTTGCATATCTATATCGTAAAGTTTATAAATCTGTGCTGCGTCTTCGGTAACCTTGTCGGTTAACATTCTTAATCTACTTCCAATAGCAACCTTACCTGTTTGTTCGAAAAAGCTCATATATTAAATTAATTACGTAACTGATTACGCGATATTACAAAAAAATATCTTCCCATTGGATAAATTAAATTATTTTTAGAAAACGATATACTATGAGGAAGTTTTTATACTTATTGCTTTTCTTATTTATAGCTAAAAACGGAATAGCTCAAAAGCCATACGGAATCCTTTTAAAAACAAATTTATTAAATCTGGTTGCTAAGCGACCATCATTTTCTATTGAGAAAACTATCGCACTAAAATATGGCCTGGAACTTTCTTATATCACAGGAGTATTAAACTGGGGAAGAGATTATGAATATAACGGATTTTTACTGCGGGCAAAAATGTATGCTTATGAAATAAAACAACATGAGATTACGCCTTTTTTTTGGAATATATACAGGAAACTTAAACAAAACAATTGTATCAAATAATGCCTACGTTCATCCTACTGGATATTTATCTTTTGGAAATGATAGAAACTTCAAGGCGAATTCCATCCGTTCGGGTATTAATATTGGGTTTCTGTATATTCCAGCTAAAAGATTTTTGCTCGAAACAACTACTGGAATAGGTTATGGAAAGTACTTCAACATAGAAACATTTCAAGGAAGCGATGCTCCAAAAGGATATATAGATTTTCAATTAACTTTATCAATAGGTTATTCTTTATAATTCGAACTAAAAATTTGATAAAACTCTAAAATTCGTATTTTCGACCATGAGAAAATTATCATTACTTATCATTACATGTGTTGTTGTTCTATTTGCTTGTCAATCAAATCAAAAAGAAAAAGCAGAATCCATAGAATTTAAGAATGTAAATTCGAGCATAGGTAAATCATTTTCAAATTTAAAGACATTAGATACATTTAAAATTGAATTAACTGGCAGAAAGCCAGAAGATATGGTTTTAAACTTCAGCATCAAAAATGCTGAAGGCATCGAAATTTACAATGCGAAACTAAAAGGTACTGAGCTTTTGGGTAGTACAGATCCCAACATCGATTTATCGAAAGAAAAAGATCAAATTATTTTTCTTAAAACAATAGCTAACGACTTTTTTAGTGATGATAATTTTCTAGAACCTGCAGTTATGCCAGATGATAAAGCTGATAATTACACCCCAGATAAAGCGCTTTATGAGGAATTAAAAAAATCGGGTTTAAATGGCTTTAAGTATCGTTTAGGAAAAGAGAACAACATTTACATTGCCTGGAGCGAAAAAGAAAAGAAGGTAAAGATTTATTACAATTGTTGTTAATTCACTTTTTATATCTACTAATTATCTTCTTAACCCCCATCACAAAAAGCACAAATTATCATCATAATTTAAAGCGAAAAACGAAACTGATCTTAATAATTGTTATCGACTAAGCTTTACCAAAAAATGTAATGCAACAAAACAATTTTATAATCCATTAAATAACATTGCTTTATCATTTTTAAAATTACCGAGTTTTATTTCTGCTTGAACGACTAATTTTACTACCTTTGTACCCCGTACAAAAAGCAACATTTTTTGCCTTTGTTGCATAAATTCAGAAACATGACTAAGTATATTTTTGTTACGGGCGGTGTTACTTCCTCTTTGGGTAAGGGCATCATTTCCGCTTCTTTAGCTAAACTTTTACAGGCACGAGGTTATCGTGTAACCATTCAAAAATTCGATCCGTACATCAATATCGACCCGGGAACTTTAAATCCTTACGAACACGGTGAGTGTTTTGTTACCGAAGA
>Ga0308159_1001004_pt1 | contig 47967 bp, 40 predicted proteins | sample PhyCR1_FD_201040 | JGI IMG/M metagenome (GOLD analysis project Ga0308159, IMG submission 201040) | Phyllosphere microbial communities from UC Gill Tract Community Farm, Albany, California, United States - DLSLC.R1 | ecosystem: Host-associated > Plants > Phyllosphere > Unclassified | place: USA...
ACTGCGTGCAGTACGACGAGTCCGACCTGCATTTCATCCAGCGCCTGTGCGAAGAGGAAGGCATTCACTTCCACTTCCAGCACAGCAGCAGCGGCCACAAACTGGTGTTCGGCGACGATCAGACGGTCTTCCGCAAGCTCAAACCGGTGAGCTACCAGCAGGACTCCGGCATGGCCGCCGACAAACCGGTGATCAAACGCTTCAACCTGCGCCTGGAAACCCGCACCACCCGGGTCAGCCGCCGCGATTACGATTTCGAGAAACCCAAGCTTTTGCCCGAGGGCGCGGTCAAGTCCGAATTCGCCCCGGACCTCGAGGACTACGACTACCCCGGCCGCTTCACCACCCGCGAGCGCGGCAAGTTCCTCTCGACCCGCGCGCTGGAACGCCATCGCAGCGACTACAAACTCGCCGAAGGCAAAGGTGACGAACCAACCCTGACCAGCGGCCATTTCCTCACGCTCGCCGAACACCCGCGCGCCGAATGGAACGACCTGTGGCTGCTGCTCGAAGTCTTCCACGAAGGCAAACAACCGCAAGTGCTCGGCGAAAACGTCACTAGCGACGTCACCGACAACAAAAGCGATTTCCATCAGGGCTACCGCAACAGCTTCCTCGCCACGCCGTGGGACGCACACTACCGCCCTGCCCTCGAACACCCGAAACCGAAAGTCCTCGGCAGCCAGACCGCGATCGTCACCGGCCCCGCCGGTGAAGAGATCCACTGCGACCAATACGGCCGCGTCAAAGTGCAATTCCACTGGGACCGCGACGGCCAGTCCGACGACAAGACCACCTGCTGGCTGCGCGTCGCCAGCGGCTGGGCCGGCGCGGCCTACGGCGGCATCGCCATCCCGCGCATCGGCATGGAAGTCCTCGTCACCTTCCTCGAAGGCGACCCCGACCAGCCGCTGGTCAGCGGCTGCCTGTACCACAAGGAAAACGTCGTCCCCTACGACCTGCCGGCGAACAAGACCCGCAGCACCTTCAAAACCCTCAGCTCCCCGGGCGGCAAGGGCTACAACGAATTCCGCATCGAAGACAAGAAAGGCGCCGAACAGATCTACATCCACGCCCAGCGCGACTGGGACGAAAACATCGAACACGACCAGAAGATTCGTGTCGGCAACGAACGGCACGACACCGTTGAAGCCAATACGCTGAGCGAATTCAAGGTTGAAGAGCACCGGATTACCCATCTGGACCGGATCAGTGAGATGCGCGCGGACGATCATTTGACCGTGGGCGTGACGCAGCATGTGAAGGTGGGGACTGGGCAGTTTGTTGAGGCTGGCAACGAAATCCATTACTACGCCGGCCAGCGAGTGGTGGTCGAAGGCGCGATGGAACTGACCGCCAAGGCCGGCGGCAGCTTCGTAAAAGTCGACGCCGGTGGCGTGACCATCAGCGGCGCTGAAGTGAAGGTTAATACCGGTGGTGCGCCTGGGGTGGGCACGCCGGCGGCGCCGTTGTTGCCGGGGCCGATGAAGGTGGCTGACGCAGATAAGGCTGGTACCGTACCTATTCCGCTACCCAAGCGCCTGAGCGAGTCCGGCATCACGCCGTTGTGCGGAAAACAAAGTAACGGCGCTTGCAGCCGTAAGGATTGCACATGCATGTAAAAGCGCTGAGCACCCTCCTCGAAGCTCCACGTTACTCATTCGAGGAACTGCCGAGAGAAAGCTCTGATGTGAGGTTATGTTTCATCATTGACCGCGTCCGCCAGCCAGAGGCCATGAGCCGTCTTTACCGCGTCGGTGAACCTGTGGAGGCACAAGCTCTTTTTCTCAATACCGATTTTGCTGAAATCGCCGCCGACGGGCCTCTCTGGCTGGTCGCACCTTGGGGCAGTCGTCTGGCCGCCGAGGCGGCAAAACTGTGCGAAGAGAACTACTCTGGCATCGCCCTTACCACTGCGGATCCGATCAAGTCATTGGCGCACGCACGTTGGCTCCTGCGGGCCAATGATGGTTCTGGCGGCCAGAGTTTGTTGAGCTATCACAAACCTAGTCTGTGGGCTGCGCTGGCCTATACCACCGGTGAAAGTTTGCACCAACTCTTCGGGCCCTGGCAGCGTATATACAGCCCGGCGCCGGCCCACTTCGGGCGTAATCGCGGTCGATGGCTGAGTTGGCGCGCCGTTTCGGAACTTGAATGGCTGGGCGACGTTTCAGCTTTCAATCTGCCGCCTGAAGCACCGAGCGTTCAGGCGCATCTTGGATGGGTTTATTGGGCAGACGAGCAATACGCCGCTTACGGTGATCCTACCGATGAACAACTCCCCCACCTCGTGGCGAACCTCCAGACGCTGGTTGACCACAACATTTATGAAGGTCGCCATCTGCTTAAGCTGGGCGCAATCACCAACGGCCCTCTGCTCGAAACGCAGCCAGAAGTGATGGCCATCCTGCAATCCAGGGAAGAGTCGTTCATCAAAGTCCAGCAGCTGCAGCAACTCGCTGTCAGCGCTGCTTGATGACCCGTCAGTACAGAATGAATGGAAGCGAAATGGAAACTGATATCTCTCAAGCACCCAAGGTAGATTTCAACAAACCGGCTGCGAGCGCATCGACTTCAGCGGTACCGGTCGAGACCAAGCCAGCTCTGGAACTTGCCCCCCAGCCGGAGGCGCCTGCCACTTGCTCCAACGCGTTCGATGAAGTCAAGACCCCCTGCTCGACGGAATATGGCGAGGTAATCTACGCCACCAAGGAAAAAATGTTTTACCTGTTGCCTAAGCGAGCGGCCAGCTCGATCAAAGAGGCGATGAATGAACTCGAACAACATATCAGCGCCAGCAAGTCGCCAGAGGAACGACTCAAGGGGATGAACACCGCCGGGTTGCTGGAATACTTCCTTGAGCCAAAGCTGAGCAACTTCCTGCAAGGCGAGCAAAAAGCCCGGATGCTGGAAATAGAGGCCCAAGAGCCCGATATAGCGCAGCCCACCATGGCTATGCGCTTGAAAGCTGTCAGCCGAGAGGCCCGCAACAGCGCGGCGCTCGACAAACAAGCGGATCAGAGTGACTACGCGCGCAATCGCGAACTCGCCAATCAACAACAGGCGAGTCTGCTGGAAGCCAACTCCGACGGTCAGAAACTGCAACGTCTGTATAGCGAATGGAAAAAGCTGAAGGCGGTCGCAATCGAACAGGCAAAAACTGCTGGTTACACCTACGAAAGCGGCAACCTGTTTTCGCCTGGGGCAATCGAGGCGAGAAATCGCGTACAGACTTACTTGAAAGCCCGCGCAGCGCTCACCACCAGCGGCAAATTGACGACACTGAAAGAAGCAGACATTCAAAAAAACAAAAAAGCCTATTTGGACGCCACAAATTGTGTAATTGATGGCAAGGCTCGGATGTGTGGTTATTTGAAGGAAGTTGCCGACGAGCGCAAAAAAGTCGAAAAAGACTTTGCTGCCTATATCGATTCGATTTTGAAAGTTGCCGACTACGGACTGGCGCTGCCAGAGTTCGCGCTTATTCCTGACACGGGGGACATCAGCGCAGGCATCGAGAAATTCAAAGCCTATCTTGAGATGGAACAGCTGCAGGTCAAGTACACCGAGCAGATCCGCACCAAATATAAAGCCTGGATTGACGCCAGCGGGCAAAACGTTGCGGCACCGGCAGGTATCGTGGAAGCAGAACAGGCCGAGTGGCAGCGCATTCAGCAAGATCGCTTAAAACTCCGCGAAGACGCCGAAGCAGCGGTTGCTGCTGCCCTGCCATTACGACACCTACTGTGGGAACCCGAGCAGTTTCAGCCAAAACCGGAAGAACGCCTGGTCAAAGCCGGCTTCCCTCTGCGCGAAGTAGCGCTTTTCAACAGCCCCAACAGCCCCGTCAAACATCTCAGCCTGCTTAACCTCGAAGGCATCACCAAGGTGCTGAAAAAGGACGCGAGCGAGATAGGTGCAACAGCTAGCAAAGATCTGCGAAAGCTACCGGGTAACAGCAACGGCAAGGCAGCCTCGGATACTGACGACAATCCTTTCCACGAATGGCTGCGACTGCAAGGCGCGCTCGCGATCAAAGATCAGCAAAGTGACTGGTTTGATGAGAAAGGCTGGTTTGATGCCGAGATGTTCCACTCCTACCTGAAGTCGAAAAACTACAAGGTTGAGACTTTAGAGGATGCCGGAGCCCGTAAAGACTGGGGGCTTCGTATTCGTCAGTTGTTGTTCAAGGAAGAGGTCAGGAGCTCGTTGCGTCTGTTCGACAACAGCCCTCAGGCTCAACTGGTGCGCTGCCTGACACCGCCGCAGGCGTCCATACACACTGGCACGAAAATAACCGGACCGTCGTTCAGTGTGGCGGATAACTTCAAAGCCTCCGCCAAAGCTGAAGCGAGCCTGGGCATTGACCTCGCCCGTGGCGAAGTTGAGCTGATGAAAATGGATCTTCCAGGTAAAGATCAGGCGAAAGACATCCTGATCCCTTACCTTGATTATGAGGAAAACCGTAAACACCTCAATCTCGGTCGATTCTCGATCCACTTGGGGGCGAGAGCCTGGGGTTACACGGGCGCCACCCTCCTCCTTTCTTCCAGCGTCCAGTTGGGCCGTGCAAATGTTCAAGGCGGCCTGAACCTTCCAGAAATTACTGACGCAAAACGGCCCGAAACGACCCATTCAACCGCTGGAACCGTAAGAAGCGAACCAGTCGTTGAAGGCAACGCCGCCAAGGTTCGCGTAGAGGACGGTGCCAAAGCCCAATTCAATCTTTTTGCGGGAGTCCAGGCAGGGATTCTGCTGACAGGCGCCTTGAACTGGGCGCCGCCGAAAGAAATCGCAGCGTTGCGCACCGCTCCTTCGCCAGGAATGGCCAATAGCGTCAACAGCACCAAAGCTAGCCAATGGTCGAGCCTGGCGAGACTGACCGCTGGTTTCACCGCGGCCTACGGGCTCGGCGCCAACGCTGATGTCGGAATTTCATTGCATGAAGGCCGCTTTATCATGCGGTTCAAAGCTTCAGTCATCGTCGGAGCGGGTGCGGGTGGCGAGTTTCAATTTGAAGTTGGCTATGACGGTGTGACCGACCTGATCAACCTCGTGCGCCGAGAGATTCACAAAAACCAGGATAAATCACTGGTATTTGTAACTGATGAGGCGGCTGATTATATAGACAAGCTCAACTTCCTTGGCACCGCCGGGATGGAAGTGGCGATGACTTATATGCAAGGCGTGGATATGGTGATGTCTTTGTATGAGGCTCTGACTGGTGGTGGTAGAGGAGCAATTATCGCTCATACGATCATGAATTATAATAATCCAAGAGAGCTAGAACAATGGATATTAGGAGCAACCCCGGGCGCGCTTGGCCCGATGTTCATGACCTTAATATCCGCTGCTGAGGAATTTAAGATAGACGAATTTAATGGCAGCGGCGCAAAATCAAAAACTTACTCGAAAGAACAATGCCAACTACTCCAGCAACAAGCAATTGAACGCGTACTCGGACTTATTGTTCGTCAAGCTGAGAAGCAAGGGACGATATCACTTGCTCAAGCACAATTTGAAGAAGCGTGCATGAGTATGAATCGCTTCGGCACCAAAGCGGCAGTCGGAGCAGAGCAGCGCTACTGCGAAAATCGGTTGCGAATGGATAACTTCATGTCAGAAGCAGTTTTGAGATTACACGGCGATGAAAACGACGAGATGCGTCTGCGTTACAAATCGCACGTTAAACTTCTAGGCTCAAATCTGGATGGCTCATGCCACAGAGTCCAGTATTATGGAAACACTTTTGTTCCAGGTGGAAAAGCAACCTACAAGGCTTCAGGCTTATAACTAAAGGAACAAACGCAGATGTCACGAACATTAATCAGTTTTATTACCGCAGTTGGAATTTTTTTCTCTGGTTATGCGCTCGCCGAACTTAGCCCTCCCGAGCAAGCCGCAAAAACTCGAGGAATAATGTTATTTAAGCAGTACAAGCCAGCGGAAGCTGAACTTCGAGTCGCCGCTGAGGCGGGAGATTCGGAAGCACAATTCTATCTAGCCGACGAACTTCGCCAAAAAAAACAGCGAATGACTGCCGAAGCGCAGAAGTGGTATGAGGCTTCAGCATACCAAGGTGATTATTATGCAATGTTCAAACTTGCAACCACCTCCGTGGATCTTTGTGCCGCTATCAACCAGTGCCCTCAAGGAAGCAAAAAGCCCAGTGAATGGCTAGATCTGCTGATTAAAACTGCAACGCCTCGTGCTCTGAGTGGAAATGGCGAAGCAATGGCCGTTTTGTACAACGCAACTTCAGATTTAGAGTGGTTGAAAAAATCAGCGGCGGCTGGATATGCGCCGTCACAGTGGTTGCTCGCTAATCGTTACGCTGAGGGCGAAGGTACATTCTTATTGCCTTGGAAGAGAAAACACGCTGAGGAGGAGTTATTAAGATCTGCCTCAGAAGGCGGTTACCCTCCAGCGATGGTTGAATACATATCGATTCTTTTTCAACGAAACGATTTAGAAGGTGTTCGTTATTGGTGGGAAGTGGCAGCAAAAACCGGCTACCAAACTGCCGTGGCAAGTTATGGAGCGTATTTATCCCATACACCCGACAAAGTTGGCTACCCCATCGACTTAGTTAAGGGTTATGCACTGATCTCCTTGCTTAAAGAACTGGATGGTGGTGGAAACATTCAGGTTTACGTGGAGAGCAAGCTGCCCAAAATTGCGGAGAAAATGACGCCTGCTCAAATTGAGGAGGCAGAAAAATATGCAATTGAATGGAAGGCAACACACCCACCTCTTTCTTTCTTCCCAGAAAAATTAGGTTTTTGATTTTGTTTGCTGATCGTCGACAGCTCGCCCGAAGGCGTCCTGCACACGGCCGCCACAGCTATGCACTTCACGGTCAAAGAACTCCGCAGTGCAGATGATGGCACATATGCGATCGATTATTCCCGGGTGACCAAACCCGAACCACTGATTTTGCAGCGGCAACCGACAATAACCGCGCCGCTCCAACTGCCGAAAGCAGACAAGGCACCAGCCTTTGTAGGAATTCGCGATACATCCCATAGAAAACCGTTGCACTCCCAGACAGCCCGCGTTCAGCCTGGTTAACCGTCCCTTAACGCCGTAGTCAAAAACTCCACTGAACCGCACGCCATCAACCATTCTGGCTGTTGCCCAGTGCGGCAGATTCGGGTGAATCACGCCGAACTCTAGAACCGTCGCACGGGAGTCCTCTCATGAACATTCGTCTTTCACTGCTCGCAGCCGCCCTCGCCTGCACCGCATTCACCGGGCTGGCCCAAGCCAATGACACAACACCCTCAAACGCCGTGCCCTACAAGTACGGCATGCCGCTGCAAGTGGCGAAGGTAATTGCACTGACCGAGCCACCTACCCTGGAATGCAAGGTCATCACCGCTGACATGAAATACATCGACAACAACGGCAGACGTGAAGAAATCAGCTACCGGAAATTATCCGACGCGTGCCAGCTACAGAACTGACAGAAACGTCTGATTCGCGGCTTTGCGGTAGGCGGGAGGGGTTTCGGCGGTTATGCTCGGAGCCTTCCTCACTGCCGCAAGGATTCGCCATGCAGTTGTCGTTTCGCACGTTGTCCGGGCTCACATGTTCGTTGTGTTTTCTGTTGGCGCTGGCCTGGGGCATTTTCCCCGAGCGGCTGCTGGCGATCTGGAGCGTCGAGTATTCCGAGGGGGCCGGTTTTGTTGCGCGGCGCAGTGCGGTGCTGTTTGCGGCGTTGGGGGTGATGTTTTATCTGGTGCGCAATGCGCCGCCGTCGCTGGGGCGCAATGCGTTGAGCAACGGTTTTATCGTCGGTTGTCTGGGGTTGACGGTGCTGGGTTTTGCGGAATGGCTCAACGGTCATGCCGGCCCCGGGATTTTGCTCGCGGTGCTGGTCGAGTTCGCGCTGGGCCTTGGTTTTGTGCAGGCCCGGCGCGTGACGGTCGAACTGGGTGAAACAGTGCGTTAAACGGCTCGCGAGCGAGCGGTGCTTTGATGCAGCGTAGTCTGTTGGGCCAGATCGGAGCGCAGCCCCGCGACCAGATTGTTGATTTCGCGACAGCTGTTGAGTCGGCTGGCATCGATGCCGTTGACCTGCAGATCAACCTGATCGGTCCGATGATCGCCGAAGACCTTGACGGTCATCGACAGATCCGGCGACAGCGTGCATTGGCAGCGTTTCGGCAAAAAACTGCTTTCGATGATGTTGCGTAGTTCCAAGGCAGACAGAAACATGGCGAACCCTCTCCTTACTGTGAGATGCCAATCAAGTATTCACGCTGACCGTTGCGCCCCTGCGCGGGTGTGTCCCCGCTGTTTCCCTGGGTGCGTCAAGCGGCGGTACTGCGAAATGCCCATTGGAGTGTAGGCGCCCAAATCCGGTGCGCCGCACTGAAACAACGCATAAAACGTGCCTTTGATCGGCTTGTTTTCACTCCTTTAAAATCAGTAACTTGGCGTAGTGGCCAGCATTGTGATATTTGCAAAATGCAAAAAAGGCCTGCCCGAGCACTGCATTTTGCAACTACGTCCCGATTTGCATTAAGCATCCATGACAGCAAGAATGCCTGCCACTACCTCGATACCCGCACGGAGGCTTCCATGGGTTCTTTACGCGTATATGCGATCACCGGGCTGCTTGTTGCCAGCCTGTCCACCCTCGCCCATGCGGCCAAGCTCGAAGACGTCGCGCCTTATCCGAAGGCTGAGGCCGGCTTCACCCGCCAGGTCATTCATCTGCCCAAGCAAGAGCAGGAAGAGAACTTTCAGGTCGAAATCCTTGCTGGTAAAACCCTTGAGGTCGACTGCAATCGCCAGCGATTGGGCGGTACGCTCGTCGAGAAGAATCTCGAAGGCTGGGGTTATCCGTTCTACCGTCTGGAACAGGTAACCGGTCCGATGAGCACTATGATGGCCTGCCCGCCCGGCTCGCAAAAGAAACGCGTGTTCGTGCCGGTTATCGGTGATGGTTTCAAACTGCGCTACAACAGCAAATTGCCGGTCGTCATCTACGCACCGTCGGACGTAGAAGTGCGTTACCGGATCTGGTCGGCATCTGAAAAAGTCGGCACGGCGCTGCCGGAATAACCACAGCAAGGAGTGCACGGTTTGATTACCTGCCACGTCAAATACGTCATCGATCCCTATCAGTTGACCGAGTTCGAAGATTACGCCAAAGCCTGGCTTGGTATCGTCGAGCGTTTGGGCGGCAGCCATCACGGCTACTTTCTTCCCTCCGAAGGCGCGAGCAATATCGCTTATTGTCTGTTCAGTTTTCCCTCGCTGGCAGACTATGAAAGCTATCGGCACGTTGCGATGACTGATGCGGAAAGCAGCGCACTGGTTGCCAATCTTGTAGAGAAGAAATTCATCGTCAGTTACGAGCGCAGCTTCCTGCGCCCAATGCTGCCGTAACATTCATCAAGCCGGAACGCCGCGCAGCGCGGCGCGCTCGGCGACATGACGCAGACTGTCGAAGTTGATATTGGCGCCCGAATCAATCGCCACGAATGTCTGCCCCTGTACGCCGCTTCGTGCCACGTATTGCTTGATGCCTGCCACTGCCAGGGCGCCGGAAGGTTCGGTGATCGAGCGAGTGTCGTCGTAGATATTCTTGATCGCGGCACAGAGGTCATCGTTGCTGACCGTGATGACTTCGTCCACGCAAAATCGGCAGACTTCGAAGCCAAATGCGCCGATTTGTGCCACCGCGACACCATCGGCGAAAGTGCCAACACTGGGCAACACCACACGCTGATCCGCGTCCAGCGCAGCTTTGAGACACGCCGAGTGTTCGGATTCAACGCCGATGATGCGCACGTCCGGACGCAGATATTTGACGTAAGCGGCGATGCCGGCAATCAGCCCGCCGCCGCCCACCGGAACAAAGATTGCGTCCAGCTCCCCCTGATGCTGCCGAAGGATTTCCATCGCCACGGTGCCCTGCCCGGCAATCACCTCGGGATCATCGAATGGCGACACGAAGGTGCGTCCGCTGAGCTCGGCCAGTTGCAGCGCATGAGCCAGCGCGAAGGGAAAGCTCTCGCCATGCAGCAGCGCTTCCGCCCCCCGACTGCGCACGCCTTGTACCTTGAGTTCGGGCGTAGTGGATGGCATGACAATCGTTGCCGTGATACCCAGTTCCCGTGCCGCCAACGCCACACCCTGGGCATGGTTGCCAGCCGAGGCGGTGATCACCCCGCGCGCTTTCTGTTCTTGGCTCAGTTGCACCAGTTTGTTGTAGGCGCCACGGATCTTGAAGGAGAACGTCGGCTGTAAGTCCTCACGCTTGAGCAAAACACGATTGCCCAGCGCATCCGACAACGCCGGCGCCGCTTGCAGTGGCGTGCGCACGGCAATGTCATACACCGGCGCGGCCAGAATCTTTTTTACGTATTGCTCAAGCAGGGCTTGCTGGTCGGGGCTGTGCGGCATGGTCGTCTCCTGACGTTTTTTCAGAACCCCGGAGACAGAAAGTGAAAACCCGCCTCGAGGGCGGGTTGGGTGCTGCAGTCGTGAGCTAGCCCGCCAAATGAGGAATGGCGGTAATAATGCTTGGCTGGCAGCGCAGTACGGTGGAAGTCATGGAATGGAAAGTAGCCTGCGCGCTGCTGGCGAGTCAATGGCCAAATTCAGCCGCAAGCGTTAGTGTGGCGACTCTCTCATCACACCAAGGAAGGCACGCATGATCTCCATCGCCCTGCCCCTCACCGCTTTGCTCGCTTTTGGCGGTTACAGCGTTTCGGTGATGCTCCAGGCCGAACAGTCATTGATCGACTTTGGCATCAGCCTGATGTCGGGCAAAATTCCATTGCGAGCAGGCTCGCTTTCTCGGGTAACGATGCCAAGCATGGGGCCACGGTTTCGATTGAAAAATCCCGAATAGTGCGTCTGTCAACTGTCAGCTCTGACAGTTATGGGAAAGATTCAGATGCGGTAACTTGGACTTTCACCGGGAGTCCGCTCCCACAGGGTTGGTGCAACAGGGAGCAACAGGCGATGAGTGATTCCAATAAAAGCACTACCGGCACCTTTATTGCTCTTATAGGAAATGGTTCTTTTGGATCAGACACAGTGACTCTTTCCGAACACTTGCAATCATCAAACTTGTATTGGCGCGGTCTAGGCCGACAGGCTATCAACTCAAATGTGCCAATAAGCTATGCATGGCTAGGTGTTTACTTGCCTGTAGGAGCAACACCAGACACCTATACGCTAAGCGAAAACGGCCCCTATCGAGCAAGCTATGGTCGCGGCACTTTGAACGATCCAAAAACTTATCAGGCAACGAGTGGCACCTTGATCCTGAAAGTTGTACCGACAGAGGGAGATCCGCGACTGGACGGCAGCGTCGAGTTCACCGCTAAACTCCAAAACGGTGAGGAAACAGTCGAGATCAAGAATGGCCGGTTCGTCATGGAAGGCCTAACACCTTAAGAGCCTGACCCCTTTGCCAAACCCCTTCGCGCGGCTCCGCTGCAATCAACCCCTCTGACGCAGGTGCCGACGGCGGTCTTGTAACCGCTCGCGACTGAACGATGGACCTGATCGTTCATGGCAAGGCTCCCTACGGGAAAAACATCGGATCGACGGCAGATGCTCCCGAGCATAGCGCTTGAATTTATCCGCACGCTGAACAGTCACTGACAATGTAATAAACAAAATTCCACCCGGGTTTGTCCCCGCGCGGACTGAACCTTCTGGGGAGCCTTGCTCATGACTATCCGTTCCGTTATGTTCGCCGCCCCGTGGCTGTTGGTCGCGGTAATCTCTAGCCCGTTGGCGCTGGCTGCTGAAGAAAAAGGCCAGCCGGTGCAAAAACCCGAATGCCCGAAAGGTCAGGTCTGGGACAGCAAATCGCAGAAATGCGCGTTGCAAACCAGTGCCGTCCACGATTCATCACAACCTGAACATTGATAAGGGAAGCCGCCATCAGCGAGCAGGCCTTCAGAGCAGAACTCGGACGACATCTGGCGCGACTGTGGCGCTACGGTTTGCTGTTGTCGCGCAATCGGCATGTGGCCGAGGATCTGGTGCACGCGACTTGCGTGCGCGCACTTGAGCGCGCGGGTCAGTACGTAGCAGGCACGGGTATGGAACGATGGTTGTTGGGCCTGTTGCATTCGATCTGGACCAACGAAGTACGCGCGCGCCGGGTGCGTCATGAACCTGGCCGCAATGGCGCAGAGGCTCACGATGTCTTTGCCGCGAAACCACACGTCATGGCTGCGCAGGTCATTCGCCGTGTCGATGCTTTGCCGGAAACCCAGCGCGAGACGGTTTATCTGGCTTATGTCGAAGGTTTTTCCTACAGCGAAGTCGCGGAAATTCTGCACGTTCCTGTCGCGACAGTCATGACGCGTCTGGCCACCGCCAGATTGAAACTGGCTGAATACCCACCGCTGTACCCGGTTCCGACCTCTAACGAGGCTGATTACTCATGAAGGCACCTTCAGATGAGCAACTGGTTGCCTGGCTTGACAATGAACTCGGCGCAGAGCAACGCAACCTGCTGGAACAGGCCATCGCTGACGATGCGTTGCTCAACCTGCGCGTGCAATGGCTCAGCCGCAGTAATCTGCCTTACCAAAACGCCTATGACGAACTTGCGCAACAGGCACCGCTCGAACGGTTGCAGGCGCGGCTGGACGCGGTTCCCTCGCCTGAAAAACCGAGGCTGAGCCGTCGCTGGTTTATCGGCGCCGCCGCGGCAGCGTTGTTTGCCAGTGGTGTCCTCGCCGATCGCGCGTTCCTTGGCTGGCAGGCAACACGGTCAAATCACTGTTCGTCACCCGCGCGGGACGCGGCAAGCAAGCGCCGGCCCATGAGCGGGCATGACGCTGCGCCAGAACCGGAAAACAAGGCGAAATTGTTAAAAGCCGCCTCGGCGCATGAGCAGTCCTGAACTATGCTGAGCGACTGTTTTCAAGGAGGACATGCAATGCCTGATTCATCCCGTGCTGCGTTATTGGTGATCGACGTGCAGAACGATTTCGTTCCCGGCGGGCAATTGCCAGTGCCGGAAGGTGACCATATCGTGCCGTTGATCAACCGGCTCGCCCGCCAGTTCAGCCAGGTCATCATTGCCCAGGACTGGCACCCGCCGGGCCACGCTTCGTTTGCCTCAAGGCACCCCGGCAAGCAACCCTTCGATAGCATTCAATTGCCATACGGCGAGCAAACGCTGTGGCCTGAGCATTGTGTGCAAGGCACAGCCGGCGCCAGGTTTCACCCTGACCTCGATTTGCCGCACGCCCAGTTGATCATCCGCAAGGGCTGCAATCCTGAGATCGACAGCTATTCAGCGTTTCTCGAAGCTGATCGCCGCACCACCACTGGCTTGTCGGGCTATCTGAAAGAGCGCGGCGTCGACACGGTTTATATGGTCGGGCTGGCGCTTGATTTCTGTGTAATGTTTTCCGCGCTGGACGCACGGGCGGCGGGCTTCAATGCTTATGTGGTGCTGGATGCGTGTCGGGCGATTGATATGAATGGATCACTGCAGTCGGCGATGGAGAGAATGCAGAGCGCCGGGGTCGGGTTGATTCAAACGACAGAGCTCGCCTGAACAACACACCCCCCTGTGGGAGCGAGCCTGCTCGCGAAGGCGGTCTATGAGCGAAGCATAAGTCGACTGATCCGACGCCTTCGCGAGCAGGCTCGCTCCCACAAGGTACTCGGCGCTTGAAGTCTCAGGTTTTCGTCGGCAACCATAACCTGAACCTCGCGCCACCCAGCGGTGAAGGTTCGACGGTCAGTGTGCCGCCCTGCGCTTCCAGAGCCCGGCGGCTGATCGCCAGACCCAGGCCAAATCCACCGGTCGCCCGGTCACGACTGCGGTCGAGTCGATAGAACGGCTCGAAAATCCGCTCACGTTCGTCATCGGGTATACCGATGCCGTCGTCGTCAACCCAGATTTCACAGCCCTCGGCATTGACCTGCACGCCAATCTGAATACGTTTCTCGCAATAGCGCATGGCGTTGCGCAGCAGGTTTTGAATGGCTCGCGCGGTCAGGCGCGGATCGAGCGAGAAGCGTTCGAGCTGACCATGCAGCAACACGTCGATAACGATCTGCGGCGACTCCAGTTCTTCGTCGACACTGCCAAGAATACTGTCGATGAATTCGTCCAGCGACACCTCGACCTGTTCGGGCAGCTGCGCCGGATTCTGCAAGCGACTGTACGACAGCAACTCCAGCACCAGTTCGTCCAGCTCGCGAATGTGCGCGACCAGCCCCTGCAAGCGCTCGCGGCTGGCGGCCGGCAAATCGTCGGACAGCGCCAGCGCCAGGCCGAAATCCAGACGCGTCAATGGCGTGCGCAATTCATGGGACACGGCGTTGAGCAGATCACGTTGCTGGTTGAGCAGTTTTTCGATATCGCCGGCCATGGTGTCGAAAACATGCGCGAGGCTGCCGATGTTCGAGCTTGGCGCGATGTGCGTGCGCTCGCTCAAATGCCCTTTACCGAAACGTTCGGCGGTGCCTTTCATGCGCTCCAGATCACGCCAGTGCGGGCGCAACCAGATCAACAGGCACGCCAGCAATGTCGCGCCGATCAGCACATTGATGCTCCAGTACAACAGATCGACATCAACCGGATCGGGCGGCACAACCATCTTCACCGCGGTGGTGTCGTCCAGCGCCGCTACTGCCAGCGTGCGCCAGCCCCAATCGCCGATGCGCACAACGTTTTCCTTACGGCGCAGGCGCTCCCGCTCGATGTCAGTGAACTGTGCGTCATCGATTCGAGCGAGAACGATGTGCAGCGGCTGGAAATCCTTGTCCAACGACGCTGCCAGGGCCGGCCACTGATCTTGCGGCACCGCGTGAAACTGGCGGGTAATCAGCGATTGCAGGCCACGTGAAAAATCGAGGTTGTAAGTGACGAAGCGATCCCGGAACGCCATCACCACCAGATCCGGCACCAGATAGATCGCCGCACTGTAGGAGACGATGGTCACCAGATACAGACGAAACAGGATGCGAAACATCAGTTCAGCATTCCCATTCGGAGCGGCTGAACAAATAACCCTTGCCCCAGACAGTCTTGATTTTGCGCGCCTCGCCGGCATGGTCGTCGAACTTGCGTCGCAGCTTGGAAATCGCCACGTCTACCGAACGATCGGTGCCGTTGAATTCGATGCCGCGCAGGCGTTGCAGAATCTGGTCGCGGCTGAGTACTTCACCGGCATGCCGGGCCAGCACCACCAGCAGGTTGTACTCGCCACTGGATAATTCCACCGGTTGCTCGCGCCAGGTCACCGTGCGCTCGGACAGGTCGATGCACAGATTGCCCATGACGATACGGTCATTGACCGTCTGCGGCTCGCCCAGACTGCTGCGGCGCAACAGTGTGCGCACTCGCGCCAGCAATACACGCGGCTCGCACGGTTTGGTGACGTAATCGTCGGCGCCCATTTCCAGGCCCAGCACCTGATCGTGGCTGTCATCGCGGGCGGTAAGCATGAGGATCGGCAGCATTGCCGAATCAGCGCGCAGCAAGCGGCAAACCTGCAGGCCGTCGAGCCCGGGCAGCATCAGGTCGAGGATCACCAGATCCGGCGGATTGGCCCGCGCCCGCTCACGCACGTGGTCGCCACGGCCGATCACGCTGACGGAATAACCGTTGCGTTCCAGGTAGCTGGAAATCAGTTCGGCGAGAGCGGTGTCGTCTTCGACCAAGAGGATGTTGGGCATGGGGGTGATCCAGAAAGTGCGGTGGCGAACGATACAGCGCATTCGCGAGCAGGCTCGCTCCCAAACGTGGAATGCAATCCCCTGTGGGAGCGAGCCTGCTCGCGAAAGCCATGTATCTGTCGCAATAAATTTCAAGGCTTGCAGGATATACGCCCTCACCCCTCCCCGAGCAAAACCCTTACACAATTTCACACAGCGCCTACAAAGCTTCACCGCTAATCTCGGCATCTGCCCGTAGGATGCGGACTTCAATATTGGGGGTTGTACATGTCGAACAAACTGCTGGCCGGGCTCGGCCTGATCGCGCTGGCGCTGACGCTGAGCGCCTGTGATTCGTCGTCTGACACCGAGGTGCAGGCACCGCCGGCCACCGTGCGCATCGAGACGATCAAGGCGCATCCCCTGACACTCAGCAGCGAACTCAGCGGGCGCATTGCCGCGCCACGGATTGCCGAAGTCCGCGCACGGGTGGCAGGTGTGGTCCTGCAACGGACCTTTCGCGAAGGCAGCGACGTGACGAAAGGCGACGTGCTGTTTCGCATCGACCCTGCCCCCTTCAAGGCTGATCTCGACAGCGCCGAAGCCGCGCTGCGCAAGGCTGAAGCCAATGCGTTCCAGGCGAAACTGCAAGAGCAGCGCTATGCGCAGTTGATCGACGACAAAGCCATCAGCGGTCAGGATTACGACAACGCCCGCGCCAACGCGCGGCAGACCGCTGCTGACGTAGCGGCAAATAAAGCCGCGGTGGAACGGGCGAAACTGAACCTTGGCTACGCCACCGTTACTGCGCCGATTTCCGGTCGCGTCGGTCGTGCGCTGGTGACCGAAGGTGCCTTGGTCGGACAGAACGAAACCACGCCGCTGGCACTGATTCAGCAACTCAATCCGATCCACGCGGACCTCACCCAGTCGACCCGCGAGCTCAATGAATTGCGCCGCGCGTTCCGTTCCGGGCAGTTGCAGGAAGTCGGTCATGATCAGGTCAAAGCCACGCTGATCCAGGACGACGGCAGCCTGTACCCGCTGCCCGGCAAGTTATTGTTCAGCGATATCACTGTCGATCCGGGCACCGGCCAGATCATCCTGCGCAGCGAATTTCCCAACCCCGATCTGGATTTGCTGCCGGGCAGTTTCATCCGCGTGCGTCTGGAACAGGCAACGATCGCCAACGGCATCACCGTGCCGCAACGCGCCGTGCAGCGTGACAGCGCCGGCATTGCCCAGGTGCTGACCGTCGACGAACAGATGCGCGTCGCCCAGCAACCGGTGCAACTGGGCGCGGTGCAGAACAATCGCTGGATCGTCACCGGTGGTCTCAAGCCGGGCGATCGCATTGTCATCGAAGGCCTGCAACATGCCCGCCCCGGCGAAACCGTGCAGATCGACGACAGCCCTCTTCCCATTGCCCAGACCTCGGGTCAGTAAGCAGGACGCTTTTTCATGCCGCAGTTCTTTATCGATCGCCCCGTATTCGCCTGGGTTGTCGCGCTGTTCATCCTGCTGGCCGGTGCGCTGGCCATTCCGCAACTACCGGTGGCGCAGTACCCTGACGTCGCCCCGCCGCAGATCGAAATCTACGCCGTGTACCCCGGCGCCTCGGCGCAGACCGTCGATGAAAGCGTGGTCAGCCTGATCGAAGAAGAGCTCAACGGCGCCGATCACCTGCTGTATTTCGAATCGCAGAGCAGCCTTGGCAGCGCAACGATCAAAGCCACATTTCAGCCCGGCACCAACCCGGAACTGGCCCAGGTCGACGTGCAAAACCGCCTGAAAGTGGTCGAGTCACGTCTGCCGCAAGCGGTCAACCAGCAAGGCTTGCAGGTGGAGAAAGTCTCTTCCGGCTTCCTGTTGCTGATCACCCTGACCTCCAGTGATGGCAAGCTCGACGACGTCGCGCTCAGCGATTATCTGGCGCGCAACGTGATGAACGAGATCAAGCGTCTGGATGGCGTCGGCAAGGCGCAGTTGTATGGCGCCGAGCGGGCCATGCGCATCTGGATCGACCCGCAGAAACTGATCGCTTTCGACCTGACGCCCGCCGACGTCAACGCTGCCATCGTCGCGCAGAACGCGCAAGTTTCTGCCGGCAGCATCGGTGACCTGCCGTCACCGGCGTCGCAGGAAATCACCGCAACGATTCTGGTCAAAGGTCAGTTGTCGACGCCGCAAGAGTTCGCCGACATCGTGCTCAAGGCCAATCGCGACGGCTCCACCGTGCGCGTCGGCGACGTGGCGCGGGTTGAGATCGGCAGCCAGGAATACCAGTTCGGCACACGCCTGAACGGCAAGCCGTCGACAGCGGTTGGCGTGCAATTGTCGCCGGGCGCCAACGCGCTGAACACCGCGACTCTGGTGCGGGCGAAAATGGATGAGCTCTCGCGCTACTTCCCGGCGGGCGTTGAATACAAAATCCCGTACGACACTTCGCCGTTCGTCAAGGTCTCGATCACCAAAGTGGTTTACACCCTCGGCGAAGCGATGCTGCTGGTCTTTGCGGTGATGTTCCTGTTCCTGCAGAACGTGCGCTACACCCTGATACCGACGCTGGTGGTGCCGGTCGCACTGATGGGCACCTTCGCGACCATGCTCGCGCTGGGGTTTTCAATCAACGTGTTGACCATGTTCGGCATGGTGCTGGCGATCGGTATCCTGGTCGACGACGCCATTGTCGTGGTGGAGAACGTCGAGCGGATCATGGCCAGCGAGGGCTTGTCGCCCAAGGAAGCCACGCGTAAAGCGATGACGCAGATCACCGGTGCGATCATCGGCATTACGCTGGTGCTGGTTGCAGTGTTTATCCCGATGGCGTTCATGCAGGGTTCGGTCGGGGTGATCTACCAGCAGTTCTCCTTGTCGATGGCCACGTCGATCCTGTTCTCGGCATTCCTCGCCCTGACTTTGACCCCGGCATTGTGCGCAACGCTGCTCAAGCCGATCGCCAAGGGCGAGCATCATGAAAAGTCCGGATTTTTCGGCTGGTTCAACCGCCGCTTCGAGCAACTGACTGACCGCTATCAGGGCTGGGTCGGCCTTGCACTGAAACGCAGCGGTCGCTATCTGCTGATCTACGTTGTGCTGCTGCTCGGACTGGGCGTTTGCTTCGCACGCCTGCCCTCCTCGTTTTTGCCGGTAGAAGATCAGGGCTACACCATCACCGACATTCAACTGCCGCCCGGCGCGACCAAAAATCGTACGGTGGCCGTGGCTGAACAGCTCGAGGCGCACAACGCCGGCGAACCGGGTATCAGTGACAGCGTGGTGATTCTCGGTTTCAGTTTCTCCGGTAGCGGGCAGAACGCAGCCTTGGCGTTTTCGACGTTGAAGGACTGGTCACAGCGCGGCACTGAAGATTCCGCCAGCTCGATTGCCGATCGCGCCAACATCGCCCTGAGTGAAGTCAAGGACGCCATGGCGTTTTCGGTCCTTCCTCCGCCGGTGGACGGTCTCGGCACATCGAGCGGTTTCGAGTTCCGTTTGCAGGATCGTGGCGGGCTCGGGCATGCGACCTTGATGCAGGCGCGCAGCGAATTGCTCGCCGCCGCCGAGAAAAGTCCGATATTGATGAACGTGCGTGAAAGTGCTTTGGCCGAAGCACCGCAAGTACAGCTAGTCGTTGATCGCAAACAGGCGAACGCGCTGGGCGTGTCATTCGCGGACATAGGTAACGCCCTGTCGACTGCGGTGGGCTCGAGTTACATCAATGACTTCCCCAATCAGGGCCGGATGCAGCGCGTTGTCGTGCAGGCAGAAGGCGATCAACGCAGTCAGGTCGCCGACCTGCTGAAAATGCATGTACGCAACAACACAGGGAATATGGTGCCGCTGTCGGCGTTCGTACAGGCCAACTGGATTCAGGGCCCGGCGCAGTTGACCCGTTACAACGGCTATCCGGCGATTGCGATTTCCGGCGAACCATCACCGGGGCACAGCACCGGTGAAGCGATGGCGGAAATCGAGCGTCTGGTGGCACAGGGGCCGAAAGGCTTGGGCCAGGAATGGACCGGCCTGTCGTTGCAGGAACGCTTGTCCGGCAATCAGGCGCCGATCCTGCTCGGGTTGTCGCTGCTGGTGGTGTTCCTGTGTCTGGCGGCGCTGTACGAGAGCTGGTCGATTCCGACCTCAGTGTTGCTGGTCGTGCCGCTGGGTGTGCTCGGCGCGGTGCTGGCGGTGACGATGCGTGGGATGCCGAACGATGTGTTCTTCAAGGTCGGATTGATCACCATCATCGGCCTGTCGGCGAAGAACGCGATCCTGATCATCGAGTTCGCCAAAAGCCTGTATGACGAAGGCCACGACCTGATCGATGCGACGTTGCAGGCTGCACGCTTGCGTCTGCGACCAATCGTGATGACCTCGCTGGCGTTCATTCTGGGTGTGGTGCCGCTGGCTATCGCAACGGGCGCCAGTTCGGCAAGTCAGCAAGCCATTGGTACCGGGGTGATCGGCGGAATGATCACCGCGACACTTGCGGTCATCTTCGTGCCGGTGTTCTTTGTTGTTGTGATGAAGCTCGTACGACGATTCACCAAGCCCCACTGATTCCAATTGTGGGAGCGAGCCTGCTCGCGAATGCGCTCGGTCAGTCAACATCGATTTTGAATGTACCGACGCTTTCGCGAGCAGGCTCGCTCCCACAGGAGTTCTGCAAATATCCAGCGCTGTGGTCATGTCCGTCATCGCTGGGCTAATGTGTCTGAACCACTTTGGCCCATCGAGTCCCCATGCGCTTTCTCGCCCGCACCCACCCTCGCCTCTCTGCCGGCTCTCTGCTCGGTCTCGCCACCGGTTTTTTGGTACCTGTCGATTCCATCGTCAGTAAAATTCTCATCGGCTGGAACGCCGGTGTCTGGGCTTACCTGATCCTGATGTTCTGGCTGACCGTGCGTGCCAAGGCACCAGACGTCAAACGCATCGCTGAAGTCGAAGACGAAAATGCCGGGCTGGTACTGTTCGTGGTGTGCATCGCCGCGCTGGCCAGCCTGGCGACCATTACCTTTGAGTTGGCCGGGACCAGAGAACTCGAAACCACGCACAAGCTCATGCATTACGGTTTCACAGCGCTGACAGTGATCGGTTCGTGGCTGCTGATCGGGGTGATTTTCTGCGTGCACTACGCAAGGTTGTATTACACCTGGGATGGCAAGGAACCGGCGTTGCGCTTTGCCGAAGGGCTGACCACGCCCAACTATTGGGACTTTCTGTATTTCTCGTTCACCATCGGCGTGGCAGTGCAGACAGCGGACGTCGGCGTGGCGACTCGGGACATACGAAAGATCGTGCTGGCACAATCGTTGATCGGTTTTGTGTTCAACACCGCGATTTTAGGGTTCTCGATTAATATCGCTGCAGGCCTGTTTGGTTAAATCAACACCTACCGCATCGCGCAACGGCTATCCGTCTGTGACTTAGCCTGCCGAAAAGGTCAGTTGAAAAGATAGACGTAGACAATTTGTCGGAATGAGTGAGCCAGATTAACTGTAAAAGTACAGAAAAAACCCATTCGCGCGTCTCTACGCATAAAAATCGAGCCGTGTAAACTGTCATGTCTTACAGTATACAAAATAGCCGCAGTGGACTTATATGGAACATCCAGCAATAGCATTCAAAAGGTGCTGCCCGGATTACCTATTTCAACTATGGAGCATACGATCATGAGAAACGCAGCCATGAAATCTGTTTGTGAAATGGAAGTTAAACAGGACACATTTAGTGCAAATCTGGAGGATGGCTCGTCCTTTATCGCCACATCCACCGAGCTAAGAAGTTCATCAACGCCTGGGCGAGGTGATGTTTGGGTAATCATTGCCACTGATCGAACTGATTACACCAAAACCCTAACCATTACCGTCGCCAAGAACGTAACCAACACGATCGGCAAAATCAACGAAGACGACGAAGCGGTTTCTCTGTTTTATAACAATTATATCGATATCGAAAATCCAACCTTTCAAGCCGCAACGTCGGGAACGATCCAGTACGCTCTTGACATCGCAAACTTGACTTTGATTGGCTCATTCAATGCCCAAATCAAGAAATTCGGTGGCAATGGTACTTACCTCTGTACTGGACATATCAACACCAGCCTTATATTCAACCCTTGATAAATGAAAAGGGCCTTGGAATTAGCACCAAGGCCCTTTACGCAACTTTAACCAAAAAAAACCCTAGTATGACTTACCACTTAAACTGTACACCAAAGGTTCCACCCATAGGCATTTCAATATTTTTCCCGCGCATGTATTCAAATTCCGCATGAGCCTGCCAACGCTCAGATAGATTAATTGCAACGCCCGCGCCGATTTCGACTCTGGAACCAGAGAGATCGTTATTGAATACGTTATTGTTGACTGCAACTTCGTTGTTTGAAGAGAATTCGTGCGAATAGGCACCACGCATATAAGGTTGTAATGTCGCACCATTTCTCAAATGCATGTTGCGCCCAATCGTTGCACCAATCTTGCCAAGCAAGGAGCGAGTGCGATCGCTTGCTGCATGCAAGCCGTTGTCCAAATCATAATCCTTGCTCTGAATGACCACCGCAGACCATTGAGTATTAGGTTGCACGAAATAGCCTTCACCAAGATCGAAATAGCGACCTGCCTCAACAGAACCACCCATGCCATTATTGTCATAGTCGCCCTTGGACCGCGTACCATCGGTCATCCCCACCTTCGCGTCGTTCTGGAATCTATTGAATTTTAATACGCTGTCGACGTAGTAACCACTGACATCATCCATCCACGTCAGATACGTGCCCACGTAATAGCTTTTTATCGTTCCGGAAGTACCCCTGTGCAAATCCAGATCAGAAGAACTATGACCGCCCATTATCCCTACCAGCCACTGGCCATCTCCCAGTTGCAGCGGCGCGTCAGCACCCAGCGTGAAACCTTGTTGCGACTGACGATATCCGTCACCAAATGCGTCATTGACGTTATACCGGTTGTGGTTTACCAAGCCCCACCAGCCTGACTTATCCGGATTGAAACGTAGTTCACCCATACGACTGCGCAGTGAGGTCAATTCGCCATACCAGACGGTAGGCGCAACGTTGAACAGAGCCGTCACCGCCCTTGTTGATGGGCTAACGGTGCGCGTCTCAGGGTCAAGGAACCAGCCATGCCCGGTTTGATCCTGTTTCAACCCATAGGAAAATGTGCCCAGGTCAACTTGCCCGCCGGTATTAGCCAAGGTAAACGTAGCGTCACCTTCTGCAATATGGATCACTTGAACCGGCTGACCGCTCGCCGGATCGCTCCCGGTGCTGGCGATTAACACTTGATGGTTACCCGTAGCAGTGCCAGTGACATTAAGAAAATCACTTTGATTCGTTGCAAAATTGCTTTTCATTTCAAACAACCCGCTACCAGACAGGTCATTTACATCCAAATGGTAAAAAGCTTCGCCGGCACCTAGTTTGACTGTACCGCCGTTTAATGCCAGATCACCGACCGAACTGTTTCCCGTGAGGTTCCATTTCGATTGGGCATCAACAACAACGCTCGCCACATTATTCATCATACCGGTCAGTTGTGATCCCTGCTGTAACACGACCGCTGCGGTGCTCGTTGCATCAGCCGTTACATCACCAACCAGTGAAGCCTGGGTAAAATTCAATGCTGCATGACTGCCTTCAGCAACAGTGATATTCCCATTCAAGTCGCTGAGTCCAACATTGAAGAGAGCATCTCCTGCCCCTCTCACCTCAAGGATTATTCCGTTGCTGCCCTGGAGCGTGGAGCCATTGAGTACATCGATCCGTGTAGCCGTCGCTGTGACGCCGGCGTTGTCCACAACGATAGCAGAGCCGTTTCTACCTTCGACACTCGATCGATCAAGCTCTAATTGGCTCGAATCCAATCCTGCCCCTTCGAGATTCAGCACTGCACCATTTTGGCCGCCAATGATATTTGTATGATTTTTAGCTGAAGCAGTACCACTCAACAACGTCAGGCCGGTGCTGCTGGTGCCAGTACTCTGAATCGTCGAATTATCAAGATTCAGAGAACTGAAAGCCGTGACGCGAGCGCCGCCGGTTACACCAGTGATGGTGCTATTCAAGACCGTAGCCTGCGAGCCAGTACTGCTACGTATTTCACGTACCAATTGCAAACCGAAACGGTTGGCATTGATGGTACTTCCGCTTATCGAAGCGGTGCTATTGACCAGTTCCAGACCGGCTCGCGCATTGCCACCACTGACAGTGGTGTTGATAAGATTGACGGATGAGCCTGAGGAAACGGAAACCGCACGAGTCGAAGCGTTATTGGCATTCAAGGTGGATGAAGATGCATTGATATTCAGCGTTTCCGCGCTTTCTACATTCAAAACGGCATTCTGCGAAAGGCTCCATTGCTCCACATTATCGCCATTATTGATAGTATGCGTACCGCCCACGAGAGTGCCGGCAATTGAAGTCTGACTAATCAGTACAAAACAATACACCGAGGTCATTCGCCATCCGGTTAAAGGGGCGTAAGTAACTTTTTTTAACCACATATATAAGATCCCTGCGTTGGCCTCCCTGGGGAGCGACTTCTAAATCTTGGATGAGGTGATGCTACCCACATCGGGGCCGGCACATTACAACCCCGGAGACACTTGGTATGTAGGAATAGTCTGAAAACGGTGTTGGCTTTTTTACCGAATGACAAGCGAAAATCGCCGGGAAGCTAAGCTTCCTGGCGATACGTAACTCAGAATCTAAACATTCGGGGTTCCTTCGCAATAATTGTTACTGTCATTCAGCAGCGAAACAACATTGAAAAAAATCTTCGATGGATTTGCGATTCCTGAAACAGGCACCTCATACCAGATTTTTATATAGCCGTTTGGTAAACCCGCACTAGCTGGCGGCTGAATCGGTTTCAGCTTGGTCAAATAGGGCTGGATATTCTTAACGAAAGAAACGGTATCTCCAGCTTGGATAGTATAAGTATCTGTAAACTCGGTACCGGTGATTTCATCGAGGCCTTTATCATCTGTAGTGCCTACCGACCTCAGCGTGACGACCGTCCCGGCTGGCATATAGTTAGCATTGATCGGCACAGTTACTGGCAGTTCGCGAGTTGGCGTCAGATACCGACAGGAAACATTACCATTGAAAAGCCGAACGGTTGGCGGGTCCAGATCAATCAAAGCATTATCAAAAGTAACTTCGGTGTCTGGTGATTTAGTTACGTTAACGGCATTGGCTCCCTCAATTGTCCAGTAAGCAATTTTTTTACCTGCCGTGATCGCATCAACAACGTCTTTATCAATGGTAAAAGTTAAAGGCACGGTGGTATCAGTAATGAGTTGATCGTCCAACTCCTTGCCGTCTAACCACAACCGGGCAACCTCATCGCCGACCAGTGTCCAAGTAGTACCGGTGGCGATCATTGGCGTGCTGATCGTTGCGTTCTGACCACGATCACTGCCAATGATATGGTTCGGTGTACCGGAAGCGCCCGTTACAGTAACCTTGACCATATTGATGTTTTCATTCCCGGGAAATCCCGGATTCTCTGGCCCGCGATAACTGAAGTCGAGTGCAGATTTCGTAGGAATAGAGTCTTTTGGTGGTTCAACTCCGCGGGTAAATTGATACTGCGCTGTGATGGCAAGCGCTGCCGTCGAAGTCCCCCAAAGTGACAAAAGCCTGTTGACAGGAATTTCGAATTGAAGTTCTTTCGGCGGAATCGTCGGCGGCCCCAACTGTTGAGCGCCTAATGTGTACGTAAGGGTGCCATTACTGATGGAGGGCCTGATCGTATCAGTTGGATTACCGTTTTCAGTGTAGGGAACATTCAAATAAACCTTGCCCATCAAATCTCCCAGATCGACCGGATCCGGATCAATGCCGGTGGGGATATAACAGTCTATCAGCCTCGGCTGCGGGCGCCGCTTTACGTTGAACTGGCGAGCATAGGAGTTGGCGCTTGTATTACCGACCACATCGCGCAATACATACCAAAGAAAATACATCGAATCATCCGGCGGTAGTTTATCGCGCGGAACAGCTACATTCGGTGATGACAGTGTCTGGGTATGAACAGGCGTACCAACACCATAGTTAGTGCCGATGAATACATCGATCTCATCATCTGCGCGATTAAATTCGTAGCCGACAAACACAGTAAAGCGAAGCGCGTCATTTGCCTCGAGCCAATCATCATCAATATCAGCGCCGAGTGGCAAGTTCGTGAAATCTACTCGATTAGGCGGAAGCTTCATACCCGAAGCTTTATCTTGTTCTGGTGCGTTCCTGTCGATCTCTACCGAAAACCAGCCGGTTTCATCCGGGTTGCCATTAACGCCCGTGTAAAAAACAAATTGATACTGCCAATTTGTTGATGCTTTTGTCAGATCATCGTCCGGCAGATCGGTAACTGTTGCAGGCGCTTCGATATCCAGAAATTCTGGACGCGCCGCAATCGTACCCAAATCATCCTCTTTAATGACGGAAACCGATCCCGCAGTTCCTTTGCGGCCCCACAGTGCCCAACCATCTTCATCATGCGGAATATTAATCGTTTTCGTATCAAACCTTATGATGATCTCGCCTGTATCAAGGATTGCTTTCGGAATTAGATCATCAACAATCTTGCCGACAACTTCCGGTTGCGTCGCCAGCACGCCTACGTTGACGTTTGAAGTACGTAATGCCAAACGAGACTGTTTGGCGAGTTGCTGCGCTGGTATTTTTTTTCCCTTTCCAAACTTTTCTTGAGTAGTCATTTTTTTCTCCTTTAAAAACCAACCAGTCAATACTTCCTGGAAACTTGATATTAACGAGAGCAACACTCACACCCCGTCAAAGCCGCCTCCAGCACATTGACACCTTGTTACATTCATCCCGACAAACCCAGACACATGGAACACGGACAACTCTGCACTTTCTGCGGAGGGCCACCACATGGATCACTTTCACCCGGTTGAATCCGGTCTATCTTGACGTGCCCCTTCGACGACTTTGCAATGGGCACGCCATTACGTTTAATGGTATAGCTAGCCACCCCGGAATCGCTGTCGTACATTGGTCTGACATAGACAAAGGCTATTTCGAAAATAAAACCCTTCTCGACATCCGTTGCATTCAATTCTTTGAGCAAGTGATACACGGGAGTCAGCGGCGGACCCGAACCATTCAAACTATCAAAGCCTTGCCACTCCAACACAAACTCGTCCTTGACTCTGAACGTCAGTTCTGGCGCGATTGCCACATTTATTTTTTCGTATACGGGAGTTTTGGTCACGCAGTTCAAGTATCCGAAAAAATTAACATCCGGAAAACCTGGAGCTTTGAGTGTCGGCGTTAAAACATGATCGATCGTTAGTTTTTTTGGACTTGACGGATCCGGATTCCCATCATATCCCTCAAGGAGATAGTGTATAAAAGCCACGCCATCGACGCTCATTCTCTCAGGGGTTAATGCAAACGTGAACTCTGGCTTGTCATCGACGTAGGTATAAGTTTCTTTATACATCTCAGTCTCAGTGCCATTTTGCTCCCAATAAATGTAAAGCGTTGACGAGCGTACAGGTTGACCAGGCTGAGGGGCTTCAGGAAAACGCGGCCAACGGGGAATTCTGATTGTCGTACCATTAATCAATTGCTCTAACGGAATCCGCCCATCCGGATCCAGATCGCTCACGCCGTCGATCTTTAAATTCGCAGCTGTAATATGTTCATTGCTCGGTCCCATTACAGGCTCTCTCTTTCAACCATGTCATTAACGAACATTCGCTCGACAAAACATTTAAAGAGATTGGGCGCCAATTTTTCAGGCATGCCTACTGTCAGATCTGACAGGTGTGGATACCGTTTATCGGAAAGGGCCGCGAGTTCTATAAAAAGCTTCTTGACGCTTGACGCCCTTATCGTGTTCTCTGAAACCGGTTTCAGTAATACTCCAATAACAACAAGGTTCACCCATGAACGACTTTTCCGCCGCCCAGCGCAGCCGGGTGACCATGCTCGACGTCGCCGATCATGCTGGCGTGTCCAAGGCCAGCGTCTCGCGCTTCATCGGCGATGACCGCGCCCTGCTCTCCGACGCGATTGCCCAGCGCATCGAGCGAGCCATCGCCGAACTCGGATACCGCCCCAACCAAATGGCACGCGGTCTCAAACGCGGGCGCACGCGCCTGATCGGCATGCTGGTCGCCGACATCCGCAACCCTTATTCGATTGCCGTCATGCACGGCGTGGAAACCGCCTGCCGTGCGCACGGCTACAGCCTGGTGGTGTGCAACACCGATCGCGATGACGAGCAGGAACGCCAGCATCTGGCGCTATTGCGCTCGTACAACATCGAAGGGCTGATCGTGAACACCCTTGGCCATCACCGTGACGAGTTGCACGAGCTGCACCGCGAGATGCCGCTGGTGCTGGTAGATCGCAAGGTCGCTGGCCTCGATAGCGACATGGTCGGGCTGAACAACTCGCGCGCTGTTGAAATGGCGCTCACGCATCTTCAACAGCGCGGTTATCGTGATCTGGTGTTGGTCACCGAACCGTATGACGGCACCAGTTCACGTATCGAGCGAGTCAGCAGTTTTCAGGCGCAGATTGCGCAGCGTCCGGGCCTTACCGGGGCAGTGCTGGAAACCGGCGCTGATCTGCAGAGGCACCTTCAAACATTTTTAAACACTCCTGGAAACGGACCGAAAGCGTTGTTTTGCGCGAATGGCGTGGCGGCGCTGGCGGCCACGACCGCGTTGCGGGCGATCGGCTCGCGGTTGTTCGAGGATGTCGGGCTGATCGCTTTGGATGATCTGGATTGGTATCCGTTGGTGGGCGGCGGGATTACTGCGCTGGCGCAGCCGACTCAGGAGATTGGCGCGCGGGCGTTCGAGTGTCTGCTCAGGCGTTTGCGTGGGGAGGATGAGGCGCCGCGGGTGGTGGATTTTGCGCCGGTGCTGGTTGAGCGAGGATCTACCCGTGGGGTTGGCGGTGTTTGAGCTGACGCTTTCGCGAGCAGGCTCGCTCCCACAGGTGACCGCGTTCCACTGTGGGAGCTGACCTGCCAGCGATAGGGTACAAAAGAACATAGATATTTTTTTTGAACAGAAATGAAACCGGTTTCAGAGGTAGATAACAATGAATAAACCTGCCGTTTCCATCAGTTTGTCCAGCTACGGCGCCGAGCTTGTGCGCCAGCGCGGGCAAGATTCTTTCATCAACGTTCTGGCTGCGGCCGGCGCCAATCGCATCGAGTGGCGTGAGGAGCTGCTGACCCGTGAAGAGCCGGCGCAACTGGCTGCGGCCACCGAGGCGCAGGGCTTGCAAAGCATTTATTCGTCACCCACCGAGCTGTGGCTTGCCGGGCAGGCACAGCCCAATCCCGAATTGATTACCGCACTGCAACAGGCCGAAGCGTTCGGTTCGAAATGGCTGAAAGTCTCCCTCGGCTACTTCACCGACACCAACGACCTGCAAGCCTTGGCCGAACGTCTGCAGCAAACGTCGGTGCAACTGCTGGTCGAGAACGATCAAACCTTGTACGGCGGGCGCATCGAACCGTTTCAGCGCTTCTTCGCGGCGGTCGAGCAGCACAACCTGCCAATCAAAATGACCTTCGATATCGGCAACTGGCAGTGGCAGGACCAGTCCGCCGCCAGCGCTGCGCGCCTGCTCGGCCGGCATGTCGGCTATGTGCACTGCAAAGCCGTGGCCCGTCGCGCCGACGGCAAACTGGTCGCGGTGCCGCCCGCCGTCAGTGACCTGCATCTGTGGGAACAACTGTTGCGGCACATGGCCCAAGGCGTTATGCGCGCGGCCGAATACCCGCTGCAGGGCGAAGACCTGCTGCAACTGACCACCGAGCACGTCGCCGCCCTCGCCCGCCTCGGCCAATCGCGTCTGGAGCCTGCCCATGTCTGAGATCGATATCCTCTCGTTCGGCGAAACCATGGCGATGCTGGTCGCCGAGCAAACCGGTGATCTGGCAGCGGTCGAGCACTTTCACAAACGCATCGCCGGTGCCGACAGCAATGTGGCCATCGGACTTTCGCGATTGGGTTTCAACGTCGCGTGGCTGAGCCGGGTCGGTAATGATTCGCTCGGACGCTTCGTGGTCGAGACCTTGGTCAAGGAGGGACTGGATTGCAGCCACGTCGATGTCGACCCACAGCACCCGACCGGTTTCCAGTTCAAGTCGCGCAATGACGATGGCAGCGATCCGCAGGTCGAATATTTCCGTCGCGGTTCGGCGGCCAGTCACTTGGCGCCGCAGTCAATCAATGCGGACTTGCTCAGCGCCCGCCATTTGCACGCCACCGGCATTCCGCCGGCGCTCTCTGCCACCGCGCGCGAATTGTCCTTTGAATTAATGAGTCGTATGCGCCATGCCGGGCGCAGCGTTTCGTTCGACCCCAATCTGCGCCCGAGCCTGTGGGCCAGCGAACGCGAGATGATCAGTGAGATCAACCGGCTCGCCGCCCTCGCCCACTGGGTCTTGCCGGGTTTGAGCGAGGGCCGTCTGCTGACCGGTTTCGAAGACCCGGCAGACATCGCTGCGTTCTATCTAGATCAGGGCGCCGAAGCGGTGGCGATCAAGCTCGGGCCGCAAGGCGCTTATTACCGCACGCCGCTGGATCAGGGCTTTGTCGCTGGCGTGCCGGTGGCTCAGGTCGTCGATACGGTCGGCGCCGGTGACGGCTTTGCGGTGGGGCTGATCAGCGCCCTGCTCGAACATCAGAGTGTGCCCGAGGCGGTGCAACGCGCGAACTGGATTGGCAGTCGGGCGGTGCAGAGTCGTGGGGATATGGAAGGCCTTCCTACCCGCCTGGAATTATCCGATGAATTTGAGGCCGTCTTCGCGAGCAGGCTCGCTCCCACCTTTGAAATGCAATCTCCTGTGGGAGCGAGCCTGCTCGCGAAATGGCCAGCCTGATCACCACAAACTGAACGAACCTGCTGCGACAAAAACAACAAGCTCAGGAGCAAGACCATGAAAAACGCTACTCTCGCCGCCCGCCGCTGGTGGTACATCATGCCGATCGTGTTCATCACCTACAGCCTGGCGTATCTCGATCGCGCCAATTATGGCTTCGCCGCCGCTTCCGGCATGGCCGAAGACCTGATGATCACCCCGGGCCTGTCGTCGCTGCTCGGCGCGCTGTTCTTTCTCGGTTACTTCTTCTTCCAGGTGCCTGGTGCGGTCTACGCGCAAAAGCACAGCGTAAAGAAGCTGATTTTCGTCAGCCTGATCCTCTGGGGTGGCCTCGCTACCCTGACCGGCGTGGTCTCCAATGCTTATTGGCTGATCGTCATTCGCTTCATGCTAGGTGTGGTCGAAGCGGCGGTGATGCCAGCGATGCTGGTCTATCTCTGCCACTGGTTTACCCGTGCCGAACGTTCGCGGGCCAACACCTTTCTGATCCTCGGCAATCCGGTAACCATGCTGTGGATGTCGGTGGTTTCAGGTTATCTGGTGCAGCACTTCAGTTGGCGCTGGATGTTCATCATCGAAGGCTTGCCGGCAGTGCTGTGGGCGTTCATCTGGTGGCGTCTGGCCGATGACCGTCCGGCCCAGGCCAAGTGGCTCAGTGATCAGGAAAAGCACGATCTGGAAAGCGCACTGGCCGCTGAACAGGTCGGCATCAAAGCGGTGAAGAATTACGCCGAAGCGTTCCGTTCGCCGAAAGTGATCATTCTCGCGTTGCAGTTTTTCTGCTGGAGCATCGGCGTCTACGGTTTCGTGTTGTGGCTGCCGTCGATCCTCAAGGCTGGGGCGAAAATGGACATGATCGAGGCCGGCTGGCTGTCGGCGCTGCCGTATCTGGCGGCGGTGATCGGCATGCTCGCGGTGTCGTGGGGTTCGGACAAGTTGCAGAAGCGCAAACGCTTCGTCTGGCCGCCGCTGCTGATCGCCTCCATCGCGTTTTACGGTTCCTACGCGCTCGGCGCGGAACACTTCTGGTGGTCGTACACGTTGCTGGTGATCGCCGGCGCCTGCATGTACGCGCCGTATGGGCCGTTCTTCGCGATCGTGCCGGAGATCCTGCCGGCCAACGTTGCCGGCGGCGCCATGGCGCTGATCAACAGCATGGGCGCACTCGGTTCGTTCGGCGGCTCGTATCTGGTCGGTTATCTGAACAGTTCCACCGGCTCGCCCGGCGCATCTTATCTGCTGATGAGCGGTGCGTTGCTGCTGTCGGTGGTGCTGACGATTTTTCTCAAGCCAGGCGCCAGTGACCGCGTCGTCGCCAAAACCGTTGCCACGCCGCGCGTGCCGGCGCATTCCTGAAAGGACTTTGTCATGAAAAAACACGTCGTGCTGTACAAGAAACTCTCGCCCGCGCTGATGGCGCGTCTGCAAGATCAGTTCGAAGTGACGCTGATCGAAAGCCTCGACGCCGACGGCCTCATGCAACTGCGTGACGCCCTGCCCCGCGCTCACGGCTTGCTCGGCGCGAGCCTGAAACTGGACGCCGCGTTGCTTGATCTGGCCCCGCAACTGCAAGCTATCGCCAGCGTTTCGGTCGGCGTCGACAACTACGATATCGATTACCTCAGCCGTCGCAAGATCATGCTGACCAACACCCCGGACGTGCTCACCGAAACCACCGCCGACACCGGTTTCGCCTTGATTCTCGCGGCCGCACGGCGGGTGGTGGAATTGGCGAACATGGTGCGCAGCGGCCAGTGGAGCCGCAACATCGGGCCGGCGCATTTCGGCACTGATGTGCATGGCAAGACGCTCGGCATCATCGGCATGGGCCGCATCGGCGAGGCGTTGGCCCAGCGCGGGCATTTCGGTTTTGGCATGCCGGTGATCTATCACAGCCAGTCGCGCAAACCGGCAGTCGAGGAACGCTTCGATGCGCAATATCGCAGCCTTGGAGACTTGCTCAGCCAGGCGGATTTCATTTGCCTGACCTTGCCGCTGACCGCGCAGACGGAAAAGTTGATTGGCGCCGAGCAGTTCGCCTTGATGCGTCCCGAGAGCATTTTCATCAACATCTCACGCGGCAAGGTCGTCGACGAGGCAGCAATGATCGACGCGCTACGTCATCAGCGCATTCGTGCGGCGGGGCTGGATGTGTTCGAGCGTGAACCGCTCGATCATGATTCGCCGTTGTTGCAGCTCAACAATGTGGTGGCGACGCCGCACATGGGTTCGGCGACCCATGAAACGCGCGAGGCAATGGCGCGGTGTGCGGTGGAGAATCTGCTGGCGGCGTTGGCTGGGGGGAAACCGGCGAATCTGGTGAACCCTTTCCACTGATCGTTCCCACGCTCTGCGTGGGAATGCCTCAAGGGACGCTCCGCGTTCCAGCTTGTGAGGGGGCGCAGAGCGTCCCGGGCCGCATTCCCACGCCGGAGCGTGGGAACGATCAGTGCGTGGGTTACGGCCGGGGACCATCAGGCACTGCGCGCCTGTAAAAGCTGTGCCGCGCACAATGCAATCCGCGCGCAGGCGTCGGCCAGTTTCACCCGATCGACCACCAGGCCAATGCGGATATGTCCCGCCGCACTCGGGCCGAATGCTTCACCGGCCAGTACCGATACGCCATAACCTTCAAGCAATCGCTCGGCAAACGCCTGGGCACCGAGCCCGGTCTGGCGCACATCGACCATCACGAACATACCGCCATCGGGCCGGATCGGATGCAGCCCTGGGCAACCGTGCAAACGCTCGCAAACCAGATCGCGGCGCAGGCGATACTCCTCGCGCATCTGCGTCACTTCCGGCAGATCGCTTTGCAGCGCAACCTGCGCGGCTTTCTGCACGAAATCCGGCAATCCGAAAAGCATGCTCAGCGACAGGTTGACCAGATGCTCGGCCAGCGGTTGCGGCCCGATCATCCAGCCGATACGCCAGCCGGTCATGGCGTGGGATTTCGACAGACTGTTGATCGTCGCGGTGCGTTCGGCCATGCCCGGCAGGCTCGCCGGGCTGATGTGCCGGCCTTCGTAAAGCAGTTCGCTGTAGACCTCGTCGCTGATCAGCCACAGGTCATGGCGGATGCACAGCGCCGCCAGTTCCTGCCAGATCAACAGCGGCAAGCTCGCACCGCTGGGATTGTTCGGGCTGTTGAGCAACATCGCGCGAGTTTTTGAAGTAATACGCGCCGCGACATCGGCCGGGTCGACGCGAAAACCGTTTTCCGGGCGCACCGGGACGGGAATGACCGTTGCGCCGCAAGCGCCGAACACGCCTTCGTAAGTGACGTACATCGGTTCGGCGACGATCACTTCGTCGCCGGGATCGAGCAGACATTGCGCCACCGAATACACCGCGCATTGCGCGCCGGGCAAGACAATCACTTGATCAGGGTCAACGCGCTGACCACTGCGCTGGCAATGGCGCTCGGCAATCAGCCTGCGCAGCTCGAGCCGGCCACGAATGTCAGCGTAATGCGTATCGCCGGCCAGCAGACTGTCGATCGCGCCATGGACAATCGGCAGTGGTGTATCGAAGTCCGGATCGCCGACGCTCAACAGCAGAATATCGACTCCTTCGGCGCGCAACGCCAACGCTCGGTCGTGAATCTGCCAGGCGGCGGCGCCCTCTCCGGCAATGCGTTGGGTCAAGGCTGAATAGCGCATGTACGTCTCCTGATCGCGCGGTTTCCAGCCTTCACCGTATCTCAAATCACGAAACGCGCCACCATCGCATTCAAATCCACTGCCAGACGCGACAGCTCATGGGTTGCGGCGCTGGTCTGGTTGGCCCCGGCCGCCGACTGCGTCGCCAGATCGCGGATGTTGACGAGGTTGCGATCGACTTCGCGCGAGACTTGCGCCTGCTCTTCCGAAGCGCTGGCGATGACCAGGTTGCGCTCGTTGATCTGGTGGATGGACTGAGTGATCTGCTCCAGCGCCACGCCGGCGGCGCGGGCCATTTCCAGGGTGGTCTGGGTACGCTGGTTGCTTTGCTGCATCGAGGAGACGGCCTCACCGGTGCCGTTCTGGATACCGGCGACCATTTTTTCGATTTCCTGGGTCGATTGCGCGGTGCGATGGGCCAGCGCCCGCACTTCGTCCGCAACCACGGCAAAACCGCGTCCGGCTTCACCGGCACGCGCCGCTTCGATCGCGGCGTTGAGCGCCAGCAGGTTGGTCTGTTCGGCGATGGCGCGGATCACGTCGAGCACTTTGCCGATATCGCGACCCTGTGCAGCGAGACCTTCGATCATCTGCGCGGTGTTCTGCACGTCGTGGGTCATGGTCTGGATCGCGTCGACGGTTTTCACCACTTGATCGCGACCCTCGCGAGCAGCGTGGGTTGACTGGTTAGAGGCTTCAGAGGTCGACACGGCGTTGCGCGCGACTTCTTCGACGGCGGCGGTCATCTCGTTGACGGCGGTGGCGGCCTGTTCGATCTCGTTGTTCTGCTGCTGCAAACCGCGCGAGGCTTCTTCAGTGACGGCGCTGAGTTCTTCGGCCGCCGCGCCCAGTTGCGTGGCGGAACCGGCGATCTGTTCGATGGTTTGACGCAGGTTGACCTGCATTGCCGCCAGGGCTTCGAGCAGGCGCGCCGGCTCGTCCTTGCCGTCGACTTCAATGGCTTTGCTCAGGTTGCCGCTGGCGATGATCTGGGCCGCGAGCACTGCCCGATTCAATGGTGTGACGATGCTGCGGGTCAGCAACCAGGCGAGCAATACGGTGGCCAGCGCTGCGATCACCGCGACAATGATGATGCCGGTAATGCCGCTGTTGTAGTGCTCACCCGCCTCGATTGCCGCGGCTTTGGCATCGACGCCATTGATCGCGATCAGCTTGTTGAGCTGCTCGCCCATCTGGTCGGTGCCTTCCTTGATGCGCGTATTGATAAGCGCACGCAGTTCCTCAAGCTTGTCCTGACGCGACAGTTCCATCATCTGGTTCTGTGCTTGCAGGTAGTTGTCCAGGGTGGTCGAGAAGGTCTGGTAAATCTCGCGCTCCTCTGGCCCTGCCGGCAGCGCGGCGTAACTGGCCTGAGCCTTGCGCACCTTTTCGACCAGCACGCCAATGCGCGTTTGCGCCTCCTGCAGGCTGGCCGGTTCACGGTTGGTCAGCACACGGAACGACAGGATGCGCAGGCGCAGGACGTTTTCCGTGACGACGCCGAGTTGCGTTACGCTGGGCACCTGATTGGTGTCCATGTCGATCGAAGCCTGACGGATGATCGTCATGCGATTGACGGCGAAGACGCCCAGCGCAATCACCAGCAAGGCAATGAAGGCAAAACCAAGGAAAGCACGGGGCGCAATATTAAGGTTACGCAAGGACATGGCGGACTCTCGAAAGATAGAAACAACGAGCGTCCATGCCGTGATCACTGACCCGCGAGGGCGGGCTGCAGTCCGGCGTCACTTGAGGGTGTTTTGTGTCCGCCTGATCGTTGTATCGGCCAGGCTTGAGGAAGATTGCGGGTCAAGAGTAAATATTTTTCAAGGTGTTACGAATGAAATGCATTGGCGGACGAGAGGTTTTCCCTCTCACCACGCCTTGGGCATGTTTCATACGTCGCGCCGCGCCATCTGCCACACACGAGCAATGTCCGTGGCGCGCTCACGCAACAACCGTGGCGCTTCGGCGCAGGCCTGTTCCAGGGTCATCGGTCCGCTGGTTACGGCGAACGCCGCGTCGATCCCGTGGCCATACAGCTCCTGATAACCGTCGCCAAGGGTGCCGGCAATCACCACCACCGGTACGCCGTGTTGTTTGGCGATCCGTGCAACGCCGAACGGCGTTTTGCCGCGCAGGGTCTGCGCGTCGAAGCGCCCTTCCCCGGTAATCACCAGATCGGCGCCCTTGACCGCTTCGGCGAGGCCCACCAACTCGGCTACCACCTCAACGCCGGCCTGAAACTGCGCACCGAGAAATGCCTTCGCGGCAAAGCCGAGACCGCCCGCCGCACCACTGCCGGGTTCATCGCGGACGTCTTTGCCCAGCGCCTGCGCGCACCGTTCGGCAAAGTGCCCCAAGGCTTGATCAAGTTGCTGCACCTGAGCAGGTGTCGCGCCTTTCTGCGGACCGAAGATCGCTGATGCACCGTGCGGGCCGCAGAGTGGATTGTTCACATCCGCGGCAATATCGAAACGCACCTGCGCCAGACGCGGGTCGAGTCCGCTCAGGTCCAGCCGCGCCAGTTGCGCCAATGCCAGTCCGCCGGGGACCAGCGGCTGATCCTGCGCATCGAGCAGTTTCAGTCCCAGCGCCTGCATCGCGCCGGCGCCGCCATCGTTGGTGGCGCTGCCGCCAATCGCCAGAATCACCCGTTGTGCGCCGGCATCCAGCGCCGCGCCAATCAGTTCGCCGGTGCCGAAAGTGCTGCTGATGCAGGCATCGCGCTGACCCGGCGGCACCAATTGCAAACCGCTGGCCTCGGCCATTTCGATGATCGCGGTCTGGGTGTGCGGCAACCAGCCCCACGCGGCTTCGACTGGCGCACCGAGCGGGCCACGCACCCGGCTGCGGCGCAGTTCGCCTGCACAGGCTGCCAGAATTGATTCCACCGTGCCTTCGCCGCCATCGGCCATCGGGCATTTGACCAGCGTCGCCTGCGGCCACACCTGGGCCAGGCCGAGGGCGATGGCTTCGGCGACGCCCTGAGCACTGAGGCTGTCCTTGAATGAATCGGGGGCGATGACGACTTTCATGGGAATTCTCCGGTGGCAATGTCCGTCATGCTGCCAGTGGCCGCGAAGGATGACGCCGGTCGGTTGCACAAGTGGCGTGGGCGTTTATTGTTCATTTTCACAAAAGATATGTGTTGGTAGCACCGGCCTCATCGCTGGCAAGCCAGCTCCCACAGGGTTCTGTGGTGGATGTGGAAGTTATGAACGCCTTATAACTTGTGGGAGCTGGCTTGCCAGCGATGGCTGGCCTCAAGAACGACTCATGCCGATGGGTCGGTCTGCGGCAGCAGTTGCACCCCCAGATACAACGCCAGCATTCCGTCCAGCCGTAGTGGATCGACCCCGCTCAATTCGGCAATCCGCTCCATCCGGTAACGCAAGCTGTTGCGATGAATGCCCAAGGCATCGGCACAGGCCTGACTCTGGCCGTCGTGCTCACACCAGCTGCGCAGCGTCGCCAGCAGTTGGCCGTTGCTGTCCTTGGCGATGACCTTGCGCAGCGGTTTGAGCAGTTCGTCCAGTGCGTCATCGTTGCGATGGCGCCAGAGCATCACCGGCAATCGATAACGGTTGAGCGTCAGCACGCGCGAATGCGGCAAGACTTCGCGCCCGTAGGCGAGCAAATCGCCGACCCGCCGATAACAGCGGCGCAACCCGGCCAGCCCGTCCGCCTGCCCGCCCACGGCCATGCGCAGGATCTTCCAGCCGAGGCCATCGAGTTTTTCCAGCAAACGCTCGTGCTCGAGGTGTTGGCTCGCCGGGCGACACCACAGCAGCGATGACTGCGCCGAACTCACGCACCAGCTGTCCGGGTAACGCGACATGAGCCAGGCACTCAGCGCCTCGACGGTTTGCCCCGGACCGTGCTCCAGACCCAACTCGAACAGGTACGGCACCCGCGTCAATTGCGGCTTGAGCCCAAGTTGCTGCGCCTCGTCGACCAGCCGCGGCGAATCACCCGCCTCGCTCAGCAACAGCGCCAGCAGGTCATCACAACGCTGGCGCCGCCATTGCTGCTCGGCCTGCTGGTTGCGCTGGCCAACGAGCATTTCTGCGGTCATGCGCACCAGTTCAGCATAGGTGCGCAGTTGTTCGGGTTCCCCGGTAATGCCAAGTACGCCGATCAAACGCTGATCAAGCAGCAGCGGCAGGTTGATGCCCGGTTGCACGCCCTTGAGATGCACCGCCGTCTGCGCATCGATTTCCACCACGCGACCATTGGCCAGCACCAGTTGCGCACCCTCGTGGCGAGTATTGATGCGCTCCGGTTCGCCACTGCCGAGGATCAGCCCCTGGCTGTCCATGACGTTGACGTTGTAGGGCAAAATGGCCATCGCCCGATTGACGATGTCCTGGGCGAGGTCGTGATCAAGTTCGAACATGACAGCGACAATCCTTGATTTTCGGCGCGTGCGATTGTTCACCCGCACAGGGTCTGCCGGTAAACCCTGTGCTCAGGCACAAAGACAATCCGGCCAGAGGTGGCCGAGACTCTCGGGGCGATCAACGTTACCCTTTGCATCGCAAAAAATCATAATAAAGAGAGAGCCGCTATGTCGCACAGCGCCGCAGCTACCCAGACCATCGACACCGACGGTAAAAACGCCGTCTACAAACGCATCACCCTGCGTTTGATTCCCTTCATCTTCATCTGCTACCTGTTCAACTACCTCGACCGGGTCAACGTTGGCTTCGCCAAACTGCAGATGCTCGACGCGCTGAAGTTCAGCGAAACCGTATACGGCCTTGGTGCCGGGATCTTTTTCATTGGCTACGTGCTGTGCGGCGTGCCGAGCAACCTCGCGCTGACGAAGTTCGGCCCACGGCGCTGGATTGCGCTGATGATGATCACCTGGGGCACGCTGTCGACCTGCCTGCTGTTCGTCACCACGCCGACCGAGTTCTACACCCTGCGGCTGTTCACCGGCGCGGCCGAAGCAGGGTTCTTCCCGGGCGTTGTGCTGTACCTCTCGCAGTGGTTCCCGACGTTCCGTCGTGGGCGAATCATGGCGCTGTTCATGTCGGCGATTCCGGTGTCGGGTCTGCTCGGCAGCCCGTTCTCCGGCTGGATCCTCAATCACTTCGCCGCCGGCCAGGGCGGTCTCGCCGGTTGGCAGTGGATGTTCCTGCTGCAAGGCATTCCGACGGTCATCCTCGGCGCCCTCGCCTGGTTCCTGCTCAGCGACAGCTTCGCCAACGCCAAGTGGCTGACCCCGCACGAACGCGCAGTGCTGGAGGCCGATCAGGCCGAAGACCTGGCGAACAAACCGAAATCCACCTCCGATTCGCTGCTGGCGGTGTTCAAGAACCCGGCGATCTGGGCGTTCGGCCTGATCTACTTCTGCATCCAGAGCGGCGTCTACGCGATCAACTTCTGGCTGCCGTCGATCATCAAGAACCTCGGCTTCAGCGATAACCTGGTGATCGGCTGGTTGAGCGCGATTCCGTATCTGCTGGCGGCGGTGTTCATGCTGCTTGTCGGCCGCTCGGCGGACCTGCGCAAGGAACGCCGCTGGCATCTGGTGGTGCCGATGCTGATGGGCGCGATTGGTTTGCTGATCGCCGTAAACTTTGCAGCGAATCCGGCGATTGCGATTCTCGGCCTGACCATTGCCACCATGGGCGCGCTCACCGGGCTGCCGATGTTCTGGCCAGTGCCGACCGCCATGTTGAGTGCCGGCGCTGCGGCGGGTGGACTGGCGCTGATCAACTCGATGGGGCAAATGGCCGGGTTCTTGAGCCCGTATCTGGTGGGTTGGGTCAAGGACAGTACCGGTTCGACAGATGTGGCGCTGTATCTGCTGGCGGCGGTGATTGTTGGCGGGAGTTTGCTGGCGTTGCGGATGACGCGGACGTTGCGGGCTTAGGCTTTCAACAGTTTCTAGCGACGGCCCTGTTTGGGACCGTTTTTATTCGGTTCGGCTCAGGACCCGGTGGGAGCATGAGATCTGCGGCCCCTCACCCCAGCCCTCTCCCGAGGGAGAGGGAGCCGATTGGTGTGCTGTTCAAAATTTGTGTCCGGCTCGGTATTTCTTGTCGGCGTAACTCCCGCAGTCACTGCGGTCAGTCCCCTCTCCCTCGGGGCGGTCCGACGTTTCGGGAGGGCTAGGGTGAGGGGCTTTTGATCTTGTAAATTCACTTTGCCCCCTCATCCGCATCTGGTATTTGATTGAACCCCTCCCACCGCCAAAAAGGATTTCGCCATGAGCTACCGCACACTCGGCCACTCCGGACTGCAGGTTTCCACCTTGACACTCGGCACGATGATGTTCGGCGAGCAGACCAGTGCCGAAGACTCGCTGCGCATCATCGACAAGGCCTGGGAGCAAGGTGTCAACTTCATCGACACCGCCGACGTCTACACCAATGGCCGCTCCGAAGAGATCGTCGGTGAAGCGATCGCTCGTCATCGGCACGAATGGGTGCTGGCCACCAAGGTCGGTTTCGGCCCGATTGACGGCGTGCCGAACCGCAGCGGTTTGAGTCGCAAGCACATTTTCAATGGTCTGGAAGCCAGCCTCACTCGGCTCGGCACTGACTACGTCGACATCTATTACCTGCACCGCGAAGACCACAACACCCCGCTTGAAGTCAGCGTTTCGGCGATTGGCGATCTGATTCGCCAAGGCAAGATTCGCTATTGGGGGCTGTCGAACTATCGCGGCTGGCGCATCGCCGAGGTCATTCGCATTGCAGACAAACTCGGCGTTGACCGCCCGGTAATCAGCCAGCCGCTGTACAACATCGTCAACCGTCAGGCCGAGACCGAGCAGATCACCGCTGCACAAACCTATGGCCTCGGCGTGGTGCCTTACAGCCCGCTGGCCCGTGGTGTGCTCAGCGGCAAGTACGCGCCGGACATGCAGCCCGACGCCAACAGCCGTGCCGGGCGCCAGGACAAGCGCATTCTGGAAACCGAGTGGCGCGTCGAGTCGCTGCGCATTGCCCAGCGGATTCAGCAGTACACCGAGCAGCGCGGCGTCGGCATGGTCGAGTTTGCGATTGCCTGGGTGTTGAACAACAGCGCCGTGACTTCGGCGATTGTCGGGCCGCGGACCGAAGCGCAGTGGGATGCCTATACCAAGGCGCAGGCCGTGAAGATCAGCGCCGAAGACGAGGCGTTCATCGATTCACTGGTCACGCCGGGGCATGCTTCGACACCAGGATTCAATGATGTCAGCCATTTTGTGTCAGGGCGCAAACCGCATCAGGCATGGCAGTCCTCCCTGATGTAGAACAGCCGATATCGTCGGCTGTTCTACATGGATTCAGCGCGGTCAAACGGAAACTGAATTGATCGTCGCAAAATTGCCAGGGATAACTGTCACATGACCGATTACGCGTCCTACGGGTTTGGTGAAATGTACCTCAAGCGCGTTGGCAATCCGTTGAAGGGTGGTCATTGATTTAAAGCGTTTCGCGAGCGGGCTCGCCCCCACAGGGCAGACGGCAGCTATGCTGATGGCGCGGCGATCCGGGTGGAGGCATGTGAAGAATATTGAGCATTTGATCAATATTCAGCACAAAAACCACGTATCCTGCGCGCCCCGTTCACCCCTCAACCCGCGAGGACAGCTTGGCTAAAGGTATCGCTCTATCGGTTTCGGCTTCGGTGCTGTTTGCCGTCATGTATTACTACACCTCGTTGCTCACGCCGTTGAGCGGTGTGGAGATCTTCGGCTGGCGGATGCTTCTGACGGTCCCGTGCATGACCGTGTTCATGCTGGTTTCCGGAGAATGGCGGCGGGTTGTCGAGCTGGTGCGCTTGATGGCGGCGAGGCCGAAATTGATCGGCGGCTTGATCGTCTCGGCGGCACTGCTCGGCGTGCAGTTGTGGCTGTTCATGTGGGCGCCGCTGAACGATTACAGCCTCGATGTCTCGCTGGGTTATTTCCTGCTGCCACTGGCGATGGTATTGACCGGGCGCATCGCCTATGGCGAGAGCCTGTCGTATCTGCAAAAGATCGCGGTGTTTTTCGCCAGCCTCGGCGTGCTGAACGAGTTGTATCAGGTTGGCGGTTTTTCCTGGGCGACGCTGGTGGTCGTGGTCGGTTATCCGTTGTACTTCGTGCTGCGCAAATATCTTCAGACCGACAACCTCGGCGGCCTGTGGGTCGACATGACGTTGATGCTCCCGGTCGCGTACTGGTTTGTGCAAGGCGGCGAGCAGGGCTTCGGCGTATTTGATCAATATCCCGGATTGCTCTGGCTGATTCCGCTGCTCGGGCTGATCAGTGCATCGGCGTTGGTGGTGTACATCATTGCCAGTCGCTTGCTGCCGTTCAGTCTGTTCGGCTTGTTGAGTTATGTTGAGCCGGTGCTGCTGCTCGGCGTGGCGCTGTTGCTCGGCGAAAGCATCAAGTCCGGGGAGTGGCTGACCTATATCCCGATCTGGCTCGCGGTGGTGGTGCTGGTTTTCGAAGGCTTCAAACACTTGATGCGACAGAGCCGCCCCTGAACAGTGCGCAATTCAAAACGGTGGGAGCGAGCCTGCTCGCGAATACAATTTTTCCTTCACCAAAGATATTGACTGAGCTGACGCCTTCGCGAGCAGGCTCGCTCCCACAGTTGAGATTATGCGAGCACAAAAAATCCCGGCCCTGCATCTCTGCAGGCCGGGATTTTTTATTTCAGTTGCGGATTACTCGGTGGTCAACACACCACGACGCACCTGGTCGCGTTCGATCGACTCGAACAGCGCCTTGAAGTTGCCCTCACCGAAACCATCATCGCCTTTGCGCTGAATGAATTCGAAGAACACCGGGCCCATGAGGGTTTCCGAGAAGATCTGCAGCAGCAGACGCTTGTCGCCCTGCTCCGACGCGCCATCGAGCAGAATACCGCGCGATTGCAGTTGATCGACCGGCTCACCGTGATTCGGCAGGCGCCCTTCGAGCATTTCATAATAGGTGTCCGGCGGCGCGGTCATGAAGCGCATGCCGATCGTCTTCAACTGGTCCCAGGTCTTGATCAGGTCGTCGGTGAGGAACGCGACGTGCTGGATGCCCTCACCGTTGAACTGCATCAGGAACTCTTCGATCTGCCCGGCGCCCTTGGACGATTCTTCGTTCAGCGGGATGCGGATCATGCCATCCGGTGCAGTCATCGCTTTCGAGGTCAGGCCGGTGTACTCGCCCTTGATGTCGAAGTAACGGATTTCACGGAAGTTGAACAGCTTCTCGTAAAAATTCGCCCAATAAGCCATGCGACCGCGATACACGTTGTGGGTCAGGTGATCGATGATCTTCAGGCCGGCACCGACCGGGTTGCGGTCCACGCCTTCGATGAACACGAAGTCGATGTCATAGATCGAGCTGCCTTCGCCGAAACGGTCGATCAGATACAGCGGCGCACCGCCAATGCCCTTGATCGCCGGCAGATTCAGCTCCATCGGACCGGTTTCGATGTGAATCGGCTGGGCGCCGAGCTCCAGTGCGCGGCTGTAGGCCTTTTGCGAATCCTTGACGCGGAACGCCATGCCGCAAACGGACGGGCCGTGTTCGGCGGCAAAGTACGAGGCGACGCTGTTCGGTTCGTTGTTGAGGATCAGATTGATCGCGCCCTGACGGTACAGGTGCACATTCTTGGAACGGTGGGTCGCGACTTTGGTGAAGCCCATGATCTCGAAGATCGGCTCCAGGGTGCCGGGAGTCGGCGATGCGAACTCGATGAACTCAAAGCCCATCAGGCCCATTGGGTTTTCGTATAAATCTGCCATGGTGACGCCTCATCATTTCTTATCAATCAACCGGGGGGTTATTGGCGAGTCATGCTGAGAGGGCTGGGCGGCGCGCAGGAAATGCCACGCACGCTGCGGGCGAGAAAGTCACCGTAGATCAGTTGAAACCCGAATATCTTCATTGTCGACCCAAGGCTCTTGCGGGCGAGGCTTCTGCTGCCAGAAGACGATTATTATTGTATGCGTAACCCGATTCTACACAGCGTAAACCGGCTTGTCTGCTGCCCCTATCAAATCCGCTTTCTTGCGTTTGCCGCAAGGGGTTTATTGCACAGGTAGATGCCGCCGAGGATCAGCGCACCGCCAAGGCACATGGTCAGCGTCAACTGCTCGCCCAGCAGCAGGGCGCCGAAGATTACCGCCGTCAATGGGTTGAGTGCGATGAAGACGCCACTGCGCGTCGCACCGATCTTGCGGATGCCGTCGTAATAACCGATGTACGCCAGCGCCGAGCCGAGTACACCGAGGTAGACGAGGCTCAACCATTGCGCCTTGCCCAGATCAACCAGAGCATTCCAGCTCAGTTCACTGCGCGCTGCCGCCAACAGCCATAACATCAGCGTGCCGATCAGGATCGAGTACGTCACCGTCTGCACCGGGCCTAACGACTGGTTAAGTTCACGGGAGAACAACGAATAAACGCCCCAGCCCAGCACGCACCCCAGGATCAACAGATCGCCCGTCCATGCGTCGGGCGTCGCCGCCAGTAATTGCGGATTGCGGCTGACGATCACCAGTGCAGCGCCGGCGATACAGATTGCGATACCCGCCGTTTTCATTACGCCCAGGCACTCCTTGAACAAGCACCACGAAGCCAGGCCGATGACCGCCGGGTTCAGCGCGACAATCAACGAAGCGCGCGACGCGTTGATGTATTGCAGGCCGTAAAAGAAGCACAGGTTGTAAAAGAAAATCCCGAAAAACCCCAGCAGCGTCAAGCGTAGCCATTGCGCAGTGGTGGGCCGCACGAGAGGGACCCGCGCCAGCCAGATGAAGCCCAGCAACGCCACGCTCGCCAACAGGAAACGCAGGCTGGCGGCAAAGATCGGGCTTAGCCCCCCGGCGAGGAAGCGCCCGGCAACGAAGGTGCCGCCCCAGATCATCGTTACCCCTGCCAGGGTCAGGTAAACCGGAACGTCGGATGATGTTTTATCAAGGTTGTGCATGTAGTCGCGGCTCGAAAAGGTGCGGATGCTTTATGATCAGGCTCATTCGCCCTCATCGTAAAATGAGCAAATACTCATGACCCTTACGCAACTGGAGATCTTCTCGCTGGTCGCCGAACTGCGCGGTTTTACCCTCGCGGCCCATCGTTTGGGAATTTCCCAGTCGGCGGTATCCCACGCAATGAAATCACTGGAGCAGGAACTGGGCGTTGAACTGCTGCGCCGGCATCAGGCGCAAGTGGAGCTCAGTACCATCGGTGAGCAATTGCTATTGCGCGCCCGCGCCATGCTCGGCCTGGCCAACACCTTGCGCCAGGAGGCCGCCGATGCGCGCGGCATGAAAAGCGGTACCTTGCGCATCGGCTCGTTCGGGCCGACTTCGTCGATCAAACTGCTCCCAGCCATCCTGCGCCGCTATCGAGAAGCTCATCCCGGCATCGAAGTGCACGTTGACGAAGGGCCGGATCGTCAGGTGATTCAATGGCTGGAGGAGCGCCGGATCGACGTCGGCTTCGTCGTGCTGCCAGAAGAGCGTTTCGACACATTCAGCCTGATCGAAGACCAAATGGTCGCCCTGCTGCCGTTGGAGCACCCGTTGACAAGGCATCCAGCGTTAAGCCTGAAAGATTTGTGCGAGGTGCCATTCGTACTCACCGAGGCTGGCTCTTCTGAACTGGTATCGCGACTGTTCATGGCCGCGCGCCTGCAACCGAATATCCGCTACCGCTGCGCGCAACTGCTCAGCACGCTCGATCTGGTCAGCCGTGGCGACGCCATCACTATCGTCGCCGAAGGCTCATTGCCGGAAGGGCAAAACGCAGGTTTCGTGAAGAAGCCATTGTTGCCTGCGGTCAAGCGTCAGGTTGGACTCGCCGTTCTCGATCGGCGACAGGCATCACCCGCCACGCTGGCGTTTATCGAGGTGGCGACACGGATAAATCATGATTGAGCGGCGCAATCAGCGTGTTCGATCTATCCTCGCTCCTGGCTGACTGCTTTTGCGAAGCGCGCCGAGTTTCGCCCCACCCACCGCGACAGGATGCGCCCATGCCGTTGACCGTCAGACCCCGCCGCAAACGCAGCACACGCATTGTCATCACGCTGCTGAGCGGGCTGCTGCCGATCATATTGGGCGGTGTGATTCTGCATATGCAGGCCGAACGCACCCTTGAACAGAGTTCCGGGGAGACCGCTGAACAAGCCTTGCGCCAGTTTGAACTGATGCTCGACAACACCGCTCAAGCGGCGCATGAGTTGCTGCCCTTGGCCGGCCAGACGTGTGAAAGCGTCAAGCTGGCCCTGCGTGAACAAGTGACCCGCCGCCCGTTCGTGCGCTCGACCAATCTGGTGTGGGACAACAACCTCTATTGCAGCTCACTGTTTGGCGACTACCAGGAAGTCGTGAACGCCGGTGACTACAACCAGGGCAAATTGTGGCTGATGAACGGCAACCCGGTGACACCGGACACCGCGCTGCTGGTGTATCGACTCAGCGAAGGTCGCGGTGGCGCGTTGACCACGCTGGACGGTTATCACCTGAGCAATATCCTGCGACTGATCGGTCGGCAGACGCTGCTGGTCTTGCAAGTGGGTGACAACTGGCTGGCGGCTGATGGCAAAGTCCAAACGGGCGCCCTCCCCGCACTGCCCGTTGCGTCGACGACGCTGGTTTCATCGCGTTATGGGTTCAGCGTCAGCGCCGGTTTTGCCCAAGGTGAAACCTGGCGCTACATGGCCGCTGAGTACCCGCCATTGTTCAGCCTGCTGATCTTCTTCGGTGCAGTCTCCGGCGCGATCGGCCATGTCGTGCAAAAGCGCTCGGTTTCGCCAAGTCATGAGATGCTTCGGGCGCTGGAAGCCGGCGAATTCATCCCCTACTTCCAGCCTGTGGTGCATGGCGACAGCAAGGCCTGGTCCGGCGCCGAAGTGCTGATGCGCTGGGCTCATCCCAAAGAAGGCCTGGTGCGACCGGACCTGTTCATTCCGTTTGCCGAACATTCGGGACTGATCGTGCCGATGACTCGCGCACTGATGCAACAAACCGCCGCGCTGCTGGGACCGTTGTCAGCAACCTTCACTGCGCCTTTTCACATTGGCGTCAATATTACCGCCAGCCATTGCCGGGATCTGGAACTGGTGGAGGACTGTCGACTGTTTCTCGCCGCGTTCGCACCCGATAGCGTCAGTCTGGTGCTGGAGTTGACCGAGCGCGAGTTGATCGAGCCCACCGAAATCACTCGCCAACTGTTCGAGCAACTGCATTCACTCGGGGTGAAGATCGCCATTGACGACTTCGGCACCGGACACTCGAGCCTGGCTTACCTGCGTAAATTCAATGTGGATTTTCTGAAAATCGACCAGAGCTTTGTCGCCATGATTGGCATCGACGCGCTTTCGCGGCACATACTCGACACGATTATCGAACTGTCCGCCAAACTGGATCTGGGCATTGTTGCCGAAGGTGTCGAAACTCAAACACAGGCCGATTACCTGAACGCCCATCATGTCGATTTCCTGCAGGGGTATCTGTTCGCCAAACCGATGCCGGCAGCGGACTTCATTGACGCATTAACTCATCGTTAACTAAGCTGTTTTAAGACGAGCGTACCGATGAGGCGCACCAAATTGATACAAAAGACCACTGTTGTTACATCAGGACAACATCAGGATTTACTCTTGGCGCATTAACTACTACAATTTTTTCAACCTGAGCAAAATTCGCAGGTGAGCCATTTATCACCGAGTCGCTTCACGGCTCTTGGCTTATAGCTTTGTTTGCGGTTGGTATCAGCCAAACACACTATTGGAGTAAAGATATTG
>Ga0308159_1001005_pt1 | contig 47949 bp, 47 predicted proteins | sample PhyCR1_FD_201040 | JGI IMG/M metagenome (GOLD analysis project Ga0308159, IMG submission 201040) | Phyllosphere microbial communities from UC Gill Tract Community Farm, Albany, California, United States - DLSLC.R1 | ecosystem: Host-associated > Plants > Phyllosphere > Unclassified | place: USA...
TGCTTGTACAGCTTGACCATCTGGGTCAGCACGCCGTCGCCGTCGAGGTTCACGCACAGGTCATCCGCCAGTACCACGGCGAACGGTTCGTCACCGATCAGCGGGCGACCGGTGAGGATCGCGTGACCCAGGCCTTTCATTTCAGTCTGACGGGTGTAGGAGAACGAGCATTCGTCGAGCAGCTTGCGGATACCGACCAGATACTTCTCTTTGTCGGTGCCTTTGATCTGGTTTTCCAGCTCGTAGCTGATGTCAAAGTGGTCTTCCAGAGCACGTTTGCCACGGCCGGTCACGATGGAGATTTCCGTCAGACCAGCGTCCAGCGCTTCTTCAACGCCGTACTGGATCAGTGGCTTGTTTACCACCGGCAGCATTTCTTTAGGCATGGCTTTAGTCGCTGGCAGGAAGCGAGTACCGTAACCGGCTGCTGGGAACAAGCATTTCTTGATCATATAAGTCCTTGAAAAGGCTGTGTGTACGAGTTTCGGCGCAGTCTAATCAGGCGGCGTGCACCTTACAATGCCCCGCACTGGCTAACCGATGCCAAGATAGAGAAATAATCTTGCCGATAGTTCCATCCGGTTTTTCAGCGGCGTATTGAGCGTAGCTCAAGAACCGGACGAGCCGGATCACCATACCCTGATCGGCCCCCAATGTGCGCATTTGCCGGTATCATGGCGACTTTGAATCAGCGAACGAGACAGATAGATGGCTGCGGTAAAAATCGTCAACGGGTATGTGATCGACAAGAAAGACGGCAAGTGGACGCTGACCACCACTAATGGTGAGCACATCGCCGGGCCTTTCGACAGCGAACAAATGGCCACCGATGTGGCGGCAGTGTTTACCGACACGCCAACATCGGCCAAGCGCCGCGGCAAGGATCAGGACTGACCGGCCGCGCCACTACCCCCAAGCCCTGCCATCGCGCAGGGCTTTTTCATGCCTGCGGACAAACAAGTGGCCAATCGCTATAACCTTTTCGACGCGGCGCTGTCAGAGCGTCTAGCCCCCCTTGCTGAAGACCTGAACATGACCCTGAAATCCTTGCTGTCTCTCCTCGCAGTATTAACCCTGGCCGGCTGCGCCACCTCGCGCCCCGCCTATCTGAACAACGGTGAACAAGGCCTGGCGATCGATTGCTCCGGCGAAGCCAATTCCTGGGCGATGTGTTATGAAAAAGCCGATGCCTCATGTGCCGGCACCGGTTATCGCATCGTCGGCACGGACGGCACGCCCGCGCCCACGGAAGACGACAAGACTCTTGGCGTGGATGTCGGCAATTACAAAAACCGCAGCGTCATCGTGGTGTGCAAATAACCGCTACATATGAATTTCGGCGAATTTGATCCCGAGCCCTCGCACGACTTCGATCAAATCGTCGAGACGGCTGAACGATTCGACTTCGTCGTTATCGTCCACCAAAAAATAACTGCGACCGGCGCTTTTCTTGAAAAACACGATCCACTCGCCCGGATTGGCCGGGTTCTGGATGACATGGGTGGCAGAGATAAGGCCCTCTGCATGGCGTTCCCGAACGTGCTCTCGCTTCATCGCGACTCCAGAAATGACAATGCCGTCACAGCATCACTGCGACGGCATCGGTGCTGACGACAACCAGTCTATCAGCCGGAAATACAGGCGTTGGCGGCTTTCTGCACATCATGCGGACGCACTGGCACATTCGACATGCGCTCGTGCAATTTGATGCTGCTGCCGCCAGAGCGGTCTTCGATATCGAAGACGGCCGCCGCACCGGTGGAAAGTTTACCCGGCACGATCACCCGCACGCCCTCCTTGTGCGGCTGCACTTGCAGCGCGCCGCGGCTGTCGGCCAGTTTTTCGGCAAGGCATTCGGCATATTCCTGGGGCTTCTTGCCGGAGATTACGCTCATGGTCGGCAGTGTTTCATTGATCTCGGAAACGTTCGCACAACCACCGACAGCCAATATCAACGGCAGACACACCACACCCCACTTCATACAAAACCTCCGTTAAAGACCGTCCGACAGCACAAACGCTGTTTTTCTCCGACGCCTTCTGCATTTAACCCGCATCCGATTGCGAATATCTGTTCAAAATTGTCAAACCGATGCCCGACGGCCAGATAATAACCCGTGCGGGCTGATAAACTGCGCTCATCAACAAGCTATCGTTTTGATTTTGTAGCAAAAGCCCTTCTGGAGGCGCCCATGAAATTCATTCACCAGCGCGAACACCTCAACGAAGACGACATCGTCGTCATCCAGTGCTCGCAAATGTGCAACATCCGTCTGATGAACGACGCCAACTTTCGCAGTTTCAAAAATGGCGGCCGCCACACTTATCACGGCGGCGCCTTCGATACGTTCCCGGCCCGTATTACAGCGCCGAGCACCGGCTTCTGGAACATCACCATCGACACCGTCAACCGCCGCGCGATCAGCGTGACGCGCAAGCCGACACTGACGCACTCGATCAAGATCATCCGTCGCTCCAGCACCAAACTGAGCTGAGACGCGCACCTATTCTGAAAAGGAAACATCACCGTGGCGCAGAAGACCAAATACGTCATCAAGTACAAGCTCGACGGCGAGCAACGTTTCGAGTTCGCAGAGCTCGAAAACGGCACTGAAGAGGAAGCAGAAGCGACGCTGAAAAAAATGCACACAGACGAAACAGTCAGTGACATCAAGGTCAGCAAAGCGCTGTAATCGACATCATGCAACCGACCACCTTTGACCTGTTCGCCGACCACGAACCCGTCCAGCAAGCCCGGGCCGAGCAGATCGGCGAGCAAGCGTGGGTGTTGCGCGGGTTTGCCTTGCCAGAGGTTGATCAACTGCTATCGGCGCTGGCCGGTGTTCTCGCTGCCGCCCCGCTTCGACACATGGTCACACCCGGCGGCTTCAGCATGTCGGTCGGCACCAGCAGTTGCGGCCGTCTGGGCTGGGTCACCGATCGCCGAGGTTATCGCTATTCAAACGTGGATCCGCTCAGCGGATTGCCGTGGCCTGCGTTACCGACGGTTTTTGCCGATCTGGCGCGCGCTGCAGCAGAGCAAGCTGGGTTCGCTGGTTTTTTGCCCGACTCCTGCCTGATCAACCAATATGTCCCAGGCGCAAAAATGTCATTGCATCAGGACAAGGACGAAAAAGGCTACGCCGCTCCGATCGTTTCCCTGTCGCTGGGCTTGCCGGCGATGTTCCTGTTCGGCGGCTTTGAACGCAGCGACAAGTGCCAGCGAATCCCGCTGCTGCATGGCGACATGGTGATCTGGGGCGGCGTTGATCGCTTGCGTTTCCATGGCGTGTTGCCGATCAAGCCTGGCCACCACCCGCGCCTGGGCGAACGACGCATCAACCTCACCTTTCGCGTCGCCGGCAGCGCGTGAGAATTTGACCGCAAGGCCCGGAGTGTCGAGGCAATCGACGCCAGTTAACCTGAATCAAACAGGTCAACGGATTACCCCCTATGGACACGCTAGCCAACACCATCAGCACCGAAACCGATCCGCGCTGGGCCGCTGTGGTGGCCCGCGACCCGAAAGCGGACGGGCAATTCGTCTATGCAGTAAAAACCACAGGTGTCTATTGCCGGCCAAGCAGCCTCTCGCGCCTGCCGAAACCGCACAACGTCGAGTTTTTCGACACCGCTGAGCAGGCCGAGGCCGCCGGCTACCGAGCCAGCAAACGCGCTGGTAAGGATCACAGCGATGTTGCCGCACAGCACGCTGCGACTGTCGCCATCGCCTGCCGGCATATCGAGGCTGCGGAGACATCGCCAGCGCTCAGCGAACTGGCGCAGACCGCAGGCCTGAGTCCATTTCATTTCCACCGCATATTCAAAGCCGCGACGGGATTGACGCCGAAGGGTTACGCCGCCGCTCATCGCTCGCGCAAACTGCGTCAACACCTGGCAAACGGCGGCTCGGTCACCGAGGCGCTGTATGACGCGGGATTCAATTCCAATAGCCGCTTTTATGAGTCAGCCGACCAATTGCTCGGGATGAAACCAGGCGATTACCGCGCCGCGGGGAAGAACAACGATATTCGCTTCGCCGTCGGGCAATGTTCGCTCGGCGCGATTCTGGTCGCGCAAAGCGAACGCGGGGTTTGCGCCATTCTGCTGGGTGAGGATCCGCATCGTCTGGTTTGTGATTTGCAGGATCAGTTTCGCCAGGCCAACCTGATCGGCGCCGATGCCGGGTTCGAGCAACTGATCGCCCAGGTCGTGGGGTTTGTCGAGGCGCCAGCGATCGGCCTGGACTTGCCGCTTGATGTGCGCGGCACGGCTTTTCAGGAGCGCGTATGGCAAGCGCTGCGGGAAATCCCGCCGGGGCAAACGGCCAGTTACGCGCAAATCGCTCAACGCATCGGTGCACCGACGTCGATGCGCGCGGTGGCCCAGGCTTGCGGGGCCAACCGTTTGGCGGTGGCGATCCCGTGCCACCGCGTGGTGCGCAGCGATGGCAACCTGTCAGGCTATCGCTGGGGTGTTGAGCGCAAACGGCAATTGCTCAAGCGTGAAACGCAGACGTAGCGCCTGGCTCTCGGCCCTGTCAGCGATTGACGTCAACCACAACACGTCCGCGCAGTTGCCCGGCCAGTAACCGCGGCGCTGCCTCAATGGCTTCGCTCAGACCCATTTCATGGCTGATCAAGGTCAGTAGCGAGAAATCCAGATCCTTGGCCAGCCGCTCCCACGCTTGTAAACGTCGTGCTTTCGGCTGGGTCACGCTGTTGATGCCGGCAAGGGTCACGCCGCGCAAAATGAACGGCGCCACCGATGCCGGGAAGTCCATGCCTTGTGCCAGACCGCAGGCCGCCACGGTGCCTTCAGCGCGAGTGCTGGCACAAGCATTGGCCAAAGTGTGACTGCCGACTGAATCGATCACCGCCCCCCAGCGTTCCTTGGCCAACGGCTTGCCCGGTTCGGACAGCGTTGCGCGATCGATGATTTCGCTGGCGCCCAATTGCTGCAGGTACTCATGCTCTGACACTCGCCCGGTGGACGCCACAACGCGAAAACCGAGCTTGCTCAGCAGCGCGATGGCGAAGCTGCCGACGCCGCCATTGGCGCCAGTGACCAGCACCTCGCCCTGGGCTGGCGTCACACCATTGCGTTCGAGCGCCAGAATGCACAGCATCGCGGTGTAACCGGCCGTCCCGACGGCCATGGCCTGCGCTGCGGTAAAAGCCTTGGGCAATGGAATCAGCCAGTCGCCATTCAGCCTGGCCTTCTGCGCCAGACCACCCCAATGATTTTCGCCGACACCCCAGCCATTGAGCAGCACCTGGTCGCCGATCTTGTAATCCGGATGGGAGCTGTGTTCCACGGTGCCGGCCAGATCGATGCCCGGCACCATCGGAAACTGGCGCACGACAGGGCTGCTGCCGGTAATCGCCAGGCCATCCTTGAAGTTCAGCGTGCTGTAGGCGACAGCTACCGTAACGTCACCTTCAGGCAATTGCGCTTCGTCGAGCTGCTGCAGATTGGCGCGGTAACCGCTGTCGTCTTTGTCGATCACAATGGCGTTGAACATGACTGCCTCGCATGACTGTTTGTTTGAAGTTCGTACTCTGGAATAGCACATCGAAACACATTGCCACATTCGACCATGAGCCAAACGGCAAATCTGCCGGGTGTTTCCATGCCGGGCGGCTATGCTTTTTCGACGGTGGTGCGTTCGCTGCTGTTTCTCAAGAAAGCGGTCTGTCGATGGAGCTGACAATGCCTTATCCGCGCTGGTTTTTCGTGTTGTTGCTGCTTTGCCTGTCCGCACTCGGGAATGCCTGGGCGGCACCTGCCACCGACGCCGCGAGCGAGCCGACCTGGCCGCAGGTGATCAGCAGTGGCAAAGCGAAACTGACGGTTTATCAACCGCAGCTCGACAGCTGGGACGGCTACACGCTGAACGCTCGAGTAGCCGTCGAGGCCACGCCGGCCGATGGCAAATCGACTTACGGCATCGTGCAGTTCAGTGCGCACACGCTGGTCGACAAGGCCACACGCTGGGTCGCGCTCGACCAGTACAAAATCATCAAGGCCGATTTCCCCGCCGACGCCAGCCAGGCCAACACCTGGATCGCCGCGCTGCAAAAAGACGCTGCGAACCGCAAGAAAACCATCTCGCTGGATCAGCTCGAAGCGGCTGTCGGCGTGCTGTCGGCCGAGCAGAAGGTCGACAGCGCACCGCTGGAAAATTCGCCTCCGGACATCATCACATCCGATGTTCCCGCCCTGCTCGTCTATATCGACGGCGACCCGGCTTATCGACCGGTTGAAGGTACTTCGCTGCAACGGGTGATCAACACCCGCCCGTTGCTATTGAAGGACGCGCAGGGCAAACATTACCTGCACGTCTTCGATGGCTGGATGGTCGCCGAGCAAATCGGCGGCGCCTATACACGCCTCGCCCGGCCAATGGCAGAACTGGAAGCCGCCAAAAAAGCCGCGATCAAAACCCGGCAAGTGGATCTGCTGACCGGGCAGAGCGACCCCAAAGACAAGATTCCGAGCCTGGCCAAACCGCCGCAGCCGAAGATTTTCGTCGCGACGGCACCCACCGAATTGCTGGTCACTGACGGCGCCGCACAGTGGGCGCCGATTCAAGGCACCGGCCTGTTGTATGTCAGCAATACCACCGGGCACATCTTCAAGGAAATAGGCGACCAGAACAGTTATGTGCTGATCTCCGGGCGCTGGTTTCGCGCGACCGACATGAACGGCCCATGGACATTTACCCCGGCAGACAAATTGCCGGCAGACTTTGCCAACATCCCCGATGACAGCCCGAAAGAAAACGTCAAAGCCTCCGTGGCAGGGACGCCTCAAGCGCAGGAAGCAGCCATTGCTGCAAGCATCCCGCAGACTTCGGCGATCAAGAAGAGCGCAGTAAAGATGACCGCGCCGCAGTTTGACGGCGAGCCGCAGCTTAAAGCCATCGACACCACCGCGCTGCAATACGTGGTCAACAGCGCCACGCCGATTATCCGCATCGACAGCGACAGCTGGTATGCCGTGGAGAACGGCATCTGGTTCACAGCGGCCACGGTCAACGGGCCTTGGGTCGTCACCAGCTCGGTTCCGGCGGTGATCTACTCGATACCGCCGAGCTCACCGATGCATTACCTCACCTACGTCAAAGTCTACGAATCCAGTGGCGATACGGTGGTGGTTGGTTACACACCGGGCTATCAGGGCTCGAATGTCGATCCCGCCACGGGCGTGGTGGTTTATGGCACCGGTTATCCGTATACGCCGTGGGTCGGCAACGCCTGGTACGGCCCGCCGGTGACCTACGGTTTCGGTGTTGCGATCCGTTATACGCCGTGGACCGGCTGGACCTTCGGTTTTGGTTTCGGCTGGAGTTGGGGCGGCAGCACCGTCGCTATGGGCTGGGGCTGGGGCGCCTATCCATGGTGGGGCAATTACGGTTGGGGCTACGCCTGGGGACCCCATTTGTATCCCGCACCACTGGCGTGGGCCGGCGCGGCGTATGGGTATCGCGGCCGCGCCATAGCGTGGGGGCCGGGAGGCTGGGCCGGCACCACTGGCAACATTTACCATCAATGGGGCGACCGGGCCACGGTCAGCCGGTATGGCGCCGGCTACAACGCGTGGACGGGCAATCGCTGGGCGGGTCAGGTCGGCGCTTCCTACAACTCGCGCACCGGGGTTGCCGCCGCCGGACAAAGAGGCGCCGTACACAACGTCTATACCGGCAACTACGCCGCCGGGCGCAGCGGTGTCGCGGTCGGGCTGAACGGCGGTGCCATTGCTGGCCAACGGGCCACTGCCGGCAACGCGCGCAATGGTACGCAAGTCACCGCCAATCGCGGTGCGGTGTACAACCCCAACACCGGCAACACAACGCAGTATGGTGGTGTTCGCGGCCGCAATGGCGGGGCCGCGCACGTCGGCAACAACGTCTATGCAGGGCGCGACGGCAACGTCTACAAACAGACCGACAGTGGCTGGCAACCGGTGAACCGGGAAGGCACGACACGTCCTGCGGCCCACAACAATGCGCAGTTACAGAACCTTGACCGGGATTCCGCTGCGCGTAATTTCGGCAACCAGCGGACCAACAATTTTCACAACTCATCGCGTGTGATGAATCGCTCATTTGGCGGTGGCGGTGGCGGGCTCCATCGGCGCTGAAAAACTGCACGGGTTGTTCTCAATTTCGAACTGGCTCGAAACGCGCTTTTGCTGTTACAAACCGCTTCTGTCGTCCCTGCCCGCTTCCTCGTTCGGAGAACTGCCCCCCATGAGCCAATGGCCAGACACTCGCATCATCGATTTGCTCGGCATTGAATTACCCATCATCCAGGGGCCGATGGCCGGCGCGACGAATTCGTCGATGGTGATCGCTGTGAGCAACGCCGGCGGATTGGGCTCAATGCCGGCGGCAATGCTGAGCATCGAGCAACTGCGCGAAGAGCTCAAAACCATTCGCCAGCACACGAGCAAGCCATTCAACGTCAATTTTTTCTGTCATCAGCCGCCGGCGGCCGATGAGCAACGCGCACGCGAATGGAAAAACCTGCTGGAGCCGTACTACCGTGAACTGGGCGCAGACTTTGACGCACCGACGCCAGTGTCCAATCGTGCGCCGTTTGATGCGGCAGCCTGCGAAGTGCTGGAAGAGTTCCGGCCCGAGGTGGTGAGTTTCCATTTCGGTCTGCCAGAAAAATCTCTGCTGGAGCGGGTCAAGGCTACCGGGGCAAAGATCCTCTCTTCGGCCACTACGGTCGATGAAGCTGTCTGGCTGGAGCAGCACGGTTGCGATGCGATCATCGCTATGGGCTATGAGGCTGGCGGCCATCGCGGCATGTTTCTCAGCGATGACTTGAGCAGTCAGGTCGGCACGTTTGCCTTGGTGCCGCAGGTGGTTGATGCGGTGACAGTCCCGGTGATCGCCGCAGGCGCGATTGCCGATGCGCGCGGCGTGGCGGCAGCACTCATGCTTGGCGCCTCGGCCGTACAGGTCGGCACCGCTTATCTGTTTACCCCCGAAGCAAAAATCAGCGCCAGTCATCACAAGGCATTGCACACCGCCAAGGAAAGTGAAACCGCGATCACCAATCTTTTTACCGGCCGGCCGGCGCGCGGCATTCTCAACCGGGTGATGCGCGAACTCGGCCCGATGTCGGCTCAAGCTCCGGCGTTCCCCTTGGCTGGTGGAGCACTGATGCCTTTGCGCGCGGCGAAAGAAGAACAGTTTGCCAACCTCTGGGCCGGGCAGGCGTTCACGCTCGGCAAGGACATGGGCAGTGCTGAGCTGACCCGGCAGTTGGCTGAAGGCGCACTGGCGAAACTCGCGCGTCGTTGACGAAACGCAGAACATTTCCTGTTTGGCTCGATTTCGCTATATATTTCCGTATATAGCGAAACCACAGTCGCCGCGCGGCAGTTCTCAATAAAAGAGCTGCGAGCGTACGAGCCAACAACGGAGCTGTTACATGACCATTCGTGCCTCACGTTTTGCCCCCGCCTGCCTGGCGTCTCTCATCGCAGTGTTAGCCAGCAGCGGTGCTTTGGCTGATGAGGTCCAGGTGGCCGTGGCCGCGAACTTCACCGCGCCGATCCAGGCCATCGCCGCCGATTTCGAAAAAGACACCGGCCATAAACTGGTTGCAGCCTACGGCGCCACCGGCCAGTTCTATACGCAAATCAAGAACGGCGCGCCGTTCGAGGTGTTCCTTGCCGCCGACGACACCACACCAGAAAAACTCGAAAAGGAAGGCGAAACCGTCAAGGGCTCGCGCTTCACTTATGCAGTAGGCACTCTGGCGCTGTGGTCGGCAAAAGAAGGTTACGTCGATGGAAAAGGCGAGGTCCTTCTGAAAAACCAATACCAACATCTGTCCATCGCCAATCCGAAAGCGGCGCCCTACGGATTGGCGGCTACGCAAGTACTGGCAAAACTCAAACTGACCGAGGCCACCCAAGCCAAACTGGTTGAAGGACAAAACATCACCCAGGCTTATCAATTTGTCTCGACCGGCAATGCCGAACTGGGTTTTGTGGCCCTGTCGCAGATTTACAAGGACGGTAAAGTCAGCAGCGGTTCGGCGTGGGTCGTGCCTGCCGACATGCACGATCCGATCAAACAGGACGCGGTGATTCTGAACAAAGGTAAAGACAATCCCGCCGCCAAGGCACTGGTCGAATACCTCAAAGGCCCGAAAGCCGCTGCGGTGATCAAGTCCTACGGTTATCAGCTGTAAATGGCACTGACCAGTGCCGATTTCGCAGCGATCTGGCTGACCCTGAAACTGGCGTCAGTGACCACGGCGATCCTGTTGGTGATCGGCACGCCCATTGCCCTGTGGTTGTCGCGCACCCGCTCCTGGTTGCGCGGCCCGATCGGGGCGATCGTCGCCCTGCCCCTGGTCCTGCCGCCCACCGTAATAGGCTTTTATCTGTTGCTGATGATGGGTCCGAACGGTTTTCTCGGCCAGTTCACCCAATGGCTGGGTCTGGGCACGCTGACTTTCAGCTTCACGGGACTGGTGATCGGTTCAGTGATCTATTCCATGCCGTTCGTGGTGCAACCGTTGCAAAACGCCTTTTCGGCCATTGGCCAACGTCCACTCGAAGTCGCCGCTACTCTTCGCGCTGGTCCCTGGGACACGTTTTTCAGTGTGACGATGCCTTTGGCTCGACCCGGTTTTTTCACTGCGGCGATTCTCGGTTTTGCGCATACCGTCGGTGAATTCGGCGTGGTGCTGATGATCGGCGGCAATATTCCGGACAAGACCCGCGTGGTTTCGGTGCAGATCTACGATCACGTCGAAGCACTGGAATATACGCAGGCCCACTGGCTGGCCGGTGCGATGCTGATATTTTCGTTTGTGGTGTTGCTGGCGCTGTACTCCAGCCGCAAGACCCGCGCAGGCTGGAGCTGAGTCATGCTTGAAGCACGTTTGAAAACCGTCTGGCCGGGTTTCAGCCTCGATGTCGACTTGCATCTGCCGGGCCGCGGGGTCACCGCACTCTATGGACCCTCCGGCTCAGGCAAGACCAGCTGTTTGCGCTGCATCGCCGGGCTTGAGCGGGCCGCGCAAGGCTTCGTTCAGGTCAATGGCGAAGTCTGGCAGGACAGCCAGAACGGCATTTTCGTCCCGCCGCACAAGCGCGCGCTCGGCTATGTGTTTCAGGAAGCGAGCCTGTTCGCGCATCTGTCAGTCATGGCCAATTTGCAATTCGGGTTCAAACGTATTGCCAAGGCACAGCGTCGGGTCGACATGGCGCAAGCCACTGAATTACTGGGCATCGGCCATTTGCTGGAACGCCATCCAGAGCATTTGTCCGGCGGCGAGCGACAGCGCGTCGGTATCGCCCGCGCTTTGCTCACCAGCCCGAAACTGTTGCTGATGGACGAACCGCTGGCCGCACTCGACAGCCAGCGCAAAAACGAAATCGTGCCTTACCTGCAGCGCCTGCACGACGAACTGGACATTCCCGTGCTGTACGTCAGCCATGCGCAGGATGAAGTCGCGCGGCTGGCCGACCATCTTGTCCTGCTCAGTGAAGGCAAGGTGTTGGCCAGTGGCCCGATTGGCGAAACCCTCGCACGGCTGGACCTACCGATGGCGCTGGGCGATGACGCTGGAGTGATCATTGAAGGCCAGGTCTGCGCTTACGATGCGCAGTATCAGTTGCTGAGCCTGCAACTGCCTGCCACTGACATGAGCGTGCGCGTGACACATGCGCCCATGGATATCGGCCAGACGCTGCGCTGCAAAGTCCACGCACGCGACATCAGCCTGGCCCTGCATGACAGCGAAGCCAGCAGCATCCTCAATCGGCTGCCCGTCACGGTGGTCGGCGAGCAAGCAGCCGACAACGCCGCGCACGTACTGATTCGTCTCGATGCGGGCGGCACACCGCTGCTGGCGCGCATCACCCGCTACTCCAGAGACCAATTGGACGTATATCCCGGCCAGCGGTTGTGGGCGCAGATCAAAGCAGTCGCAGTCTTGGCGTAAATTATTCGGCACGACGGCAACGGCCTGCGGTCAATGGTTTTACAGACCACGCCCCCAAGGTAATTGCCATGCCCGATACCGAGCTGACCGCTTCATTGCCATCCGACCTGCATTACGTCGATGACACGCAGCCCGGTATCACTCGCAAAAAACTGCGGGGCAAGTTCTGCTACTTCGAACCCTCTGGCCAGCGCATCACCGATGCGGATGAAATCAAACGGATCAACGCCCTCGCCGTGCCGCCGGCCTACACTGACGTGTGGATCTGCCCTGATCCTTGCGGACATCTGCAAGCCACAGGCCGCGATGCCCGCGGTCGCAAGCAGTATCGTTATCATCCACGCTGGCGTGAGGTGCGCGATGCCGACAAGTATTCGCGTCTGCGCGATTTTGGTCTGGCACTGCCAAAGCTGCGCAAGCAACTGGAAGCGCTGCTGGCGGCGCCCGGCTTCAGCCGCGACAAGGTCATGGCCACGGTCATTACCCTGCTCGACGCCACGCTGATACGAGTTGGCAATACCCAGTATGCCCGCGACAACCGCTCTTACGGCTTGACCACCCTGCGCAGCCGTCACGTCGAGGTCAACGGCAGTGCAATCCTCTTCCAGTTTCGCGGCAAAAGCGGTATCGAACACCAGATCACCGTCAAGGACCGGCGGCTGGCGCGCATCATCAAGCGCTGCCTGGAGATTCCCGGGCAAAATCTGTTTCAGTATCTGGACGAAAATGGTCAGCGCCACTCCGTCAGTTCTTCGGACGTCAACGCCTATCTGAAGACCCTCACTGGCGCCGATTTCACCGCCAAGGATTACCGTACCTGGGCCGGCAGCGCCCTGGCCCTGTCGACATTGCGTGAACTGCAATGGGAGTCCGAAGCCGAGGCAAAACGGCACGTAGTGGATATGGTGAAAAGCGTCGCCAAGCAGTTGGGCAATACCCCGGCGGTATGCCGCAAGTGCTACATCCACCCCGGTGTCGTTGAAAAATTCATGCTCGGTGCCCTTGCCGAACTGCCAAAACCGCGCGTACGCAAGGGGTTGCGGGCTGAGGAAGTGGCGCTCGCAATGTTTCTCGAACAAATGATTGAGGTAGCGGACGCCAGTTGATGCCTGGCTTTAATTGGCAACAGACACGCTCCATTGTCTATTTTTTGCGCAATCGCAACAGGCTTCTATAGTTGTTGTGATACGAACCCGTTGCGGTGGCGCCATGGAAGACATTTTTGTCGTGCAGCGTTGCAACAAGATCATCATTCACGGCCGCCGCGCCGGAGATAGCCAGCAACCACCCGCTCAAGCGCAAGGCTGGTTTCGGATCCGCGACACACGCACTGGCGGCTTCATCGGTGATGGCTACGACCAAGAGCACAATGCACAGCGCGAATGCAGCCGACTCAATGCAGTCAGCGCCCCGTCAGTTGCTCGCCAGCCCTGAGGCTGATATCGATCAAAAGCGGGTCTATACTCAAACCTGCTGACGGAGCAGCACCCCATGGCTGGAGGCTCGCAAGCGCGAGCTTTTTGCTGCCATTCAGCTAGATAGAACGGAGGTGTTCCATGTCCGAAAAAGAGTCCATCACCACCCTCCTCACCCTGCTCGACGCTCGCCAGGCCCGGCTCGCCGCCGCCTGCAAGGAAATCGCCGACTGGGTCGATCACCAAGGCGGCCATCCCACCGCCCTGCGCATCCGCGACCGGCTTAACGACATCGAAAAAGATGCTCCGCTGATTCGCAACACACTATCGGCGCTGAAACCGATCGATCGGCCGTTGCCTCGGTTCAGATGACAACGCCTGAACAAGCGGACGTGAAGGCTGCCTTACCAGCGGTGGCGCTTTAGTCACCGCGTGCTTGTGCGCGGGCTGCGCTTATCCTCCTGCCTCGATCAACGCTCTCTGCTCTCATGCAAACCGCGCGTTACGCCTGGATCTGTCAGCGCCCAGCGACATTTCGTTAGCACACCGCACGCGTAGACACGCCCTGCAGCCAAAGCGGCTGGCGTCTTCCTGCGGGTGACGAAAAATGACGAAAACAAAAAAGGGCCTGCATGAGATATCTCATGCAGGCCCTTCATATTCATGGTGCCCGAAGCCGGAATCGAACCGGCACGCCCTTACGAGCGGGGGATTTTAAGTCCCATGCGTCTACCAGTTTCGCCATTCGGGCGGTAGCGCGTTATTGCTGAAGTCTGCATCAGCGTCGCAACCTTGACAGGATGCAGCCTGAAGCAGTGCGGGAAATATATACATCACTTCCCATTGAAGCAAGTTTGCAATGGCTGGATTTCAAGACTGAATCTTGCAGCGCAGCTCAAATAAAAAAGCTCCGTAAATCATGGATCTACGGAGCTTGATTAAAAGTGGAGGCCGAGGTCGGAATCGAACCGGCGTAGGTGGATTTGCAATCCACTGCATAACCATTTTGCTACTCGGCCTCAAAGCATCTGCTGTCAGTAGCACAACAACAAATACGTAAAACTTGGAGCGGGAAACGAGACTCGAACTCGCGACCCCGACCTTGGCAAGGTCGTGCTCTACCAACTGAGCTATTCCCGCTTGGTGATGCGCATTCTATAGAATTAAGAAGGTCCGTCAACCCCTTGATTCAAAAAACTTTTATTTCTTTTCCACATCGGTCTTCAGATGCGGCCAGGCGGCGCGAAGGTATTGAACCATCGACCATAAGGTCAGGCCTGCCGAGACCATCAGCAAGGCGTAACCCAATATGACCCAGAAGCTGAAGTCCTTCGGATTGGCCAGCAGAATCACCAATGCGAGCATCTGGGCGGCGGTTTTCCATTTACCCAGGTTGGACACTGCAACATGGGCACGGGCACCGAGCTCGGCCATCCATTCACGCAATGCCGAAACGACGATTTCGCGGCCGATAATGACTGCCGCCGGCAATGTGAGCCACAGATTGCCATGTTCCTGTACCAGCAGTACCAACGCTACAGCAACCATGAGTTTGTCGGCCACTGGATCGAGAAACGCGCCGAACGGCGTGCTCTGTTCCAGACGACGGGCCAGATAACCGTCCAGCCAGTCGGTCGCCGCCGCAAAGGCAAAAACCGAGGCAGAGGCCATGTAACTCCACTGATAAGGCAGGTAGAACAACAAAATGAAGATCGGAATGAGCAGGACGCGTAGAACGGTAATCAGATTAGGGATATTCATCGGCACAACTGGCTACGAGGTGAGGGGGCATTCTACTCGCTATGCAGGTTCGCATAAATCGACTCTGCGAGCTTTTTACTGATCCCCGGGGCTTTGGCGATCTCTTCGATGCTTGCACGAGACAGCTCCTGCAATCCACCAAAATGTTTCAACAAGTCGCGACGGCGGGTCGGACCGACACCGGCGACGCCCTCAAGCGTAGACGTACGGCGGGTTTTGCCACGGCGCGCACGGTGCCCGGTGATTGCAAAACGGTGTGCCTCGTCGCGAATCTGCTGAATCAGGTGCAGCGCCGGAGAATCACCACGCAATGTGAACTCATGCGCGGCATCATTCAGATACAACGTTTCGAAGCCCGCCTTGCGGGTTGCGCCCTTGGCTACGCCGAGCAGGATCAGATCCGGCACGGCCAGCTCATTGAGCACATCGCGAGCCATCGAAAGCTGACCCTTGCCACCGTCCACCAGAAGAATGTCCGGCAACTTGCCCTCGCCTTCCTTGATTTTACTGAAGCGCCGCGTCAGCGCCTGATGCATGGCGGCGTAGTCGTCCCCCGCCGTCACACCTTCGATGTTGTAGCGTCGATAGTCCGATTTGATCGCGCCTTCGGGGCCGAACACCACGCAGGAAGCCACCGTCGCCTCACCGCTGGAATGACTGATGTCGTAGCATTCCAGACGTTGCGGCGGTTCATCCAGATTCAATACTTCGGCCAACGCCTCGAAACGCGCCGCGGTATGCTGACGGTTGGCCAAACGCGCGCCCAACGCCTGTTCAGCATTGGTCACGGCCAATTGCTGCCAGCGCGCACGGGTACCGCGCACCCGATGACTGATTGCCAGCTCGCGCCCGCGCAATTCTTGAATGGCCTCGATCAGTGCCGGGAAGTCTTCGTGCACCACGTTGACGATCAGCTCACTCGGTAAATCGCGCTCCGGACTGCTGATGAAGTACTGACCCAGAAACGCTGCCATGACTTCCGACACGTCTTCTTCGATGCCGACCTGCGGGAAGAAATTCTTGCTGCCCAGCACGCGTCCGCCGCGGACGCTGATCAGATGCACACAGGCACCGCCCGGGTTGACGAATGCCGCAATGACATCGATATCGCCCGTGCCACCTTCCATGCTTTGCTGATCCTGAACCCGCCTCAGCAATGCGATCTGATCACGCAGTTCGGCGGCTCGCTCGAACTCCAGGTTGATTGCCGCTTCTTCCATGGCCGTGGACAACTCGTTGGTCAACGCATGACTACGCCCTTCAAGAAACATCACCGAGTGACGCACGTCCTCGGCATACACCTCTGGCTCGACCAGGCCAACGCAAGGCGCCTTGCAGCGCTTGATCTGATATTGCAGGCATGGCCGCGCACGGTTCTTGTAGTAGCTGTCTTCGCACTGGCGAACGAAAAAGGTTTTTTGCAGCAGGCTCAGGCTCTCGCGGATCGCACCGGCGCTCGGATAGGGCCCGAAGTACTTGCCCTTGGCTTTTTTTGCTCCGCGATGAATGCTCAGACGCGGAAATTGACCGTCGGATAGAAAAACGTACGGATAGGATTTGTCGTCGCGCAACAGAATGTTGTACGGCGGCCGCCATTCCTTGATCAGCGTCTGTTCAAGTAACAGCGCTTCTGTCTCATTCGCCGTGATGGTCGTCTCGACCTGCGCAATGCGCCCGACCAGCGCCGCGGTTTTAGGCGCCAGGCCAGTTTTGCGAAAGTAACTGGCCAGACGTTTTTTCAGGTTCTTGGCTTTGCCGACGTATAACAGCCGCGCATCACTGTCGAACATCCGATAGACGCCCGGGCGTCCGCTGACGGTGGACAAGAAAGCACTGGGATCGAATGTTTCGGTCATATCAGAGGCTGGCATCAACCATGCCGTGACGCACCGCCAACAGCGTCAACTCGACGTCGCTGCTGATCGAAAGCTTCTCGAAAATACGGTAGCGGTAGGTGTTCACGGTTTTCGGTGAAAGGCACAGCTTGTCGGAAATGATCTGCACCTTCTGACAGCCGACAATCATCAACGCGATCTGGATTTCCCGTTCGGACAGCGCATCGAAGGGCGAATCGTTGGACGGCTGGAACGATTTGATCGCCAGTTGCTGCGCGATTTGCGGACTGATGTAACGCTGTCCGGCAAACACCAGGCGAATGGCCTGAACCATTTCCGGCAATCCGGCGCCCTTGGTCAGATACCCTGCCGCGCCGGCCTGCAACAGACGTGTCGGGAAAGGATCCTCTTCACAGACCGTTACCGCGACCACTTTAATGTCCGGATGGCTGCGCAGCAGTTTGCGCGTGGCTTCAAGGCCACCGATACCGGGCATTTTCACGTCCATCAGGACCACATCGGGCTTCAACTCTCGAGCCTTGATCAGGGACTCTTCACCTGACTCGGCCTGGCCGACCACCTGCAAGCCGTCGATATCGGCCAGCATGCGGGTAATGCCTGTGCGAACAAGATCATGGTCGTCGACCACCAGCACCCTAATCAAGCAGACACCTCGCGATATGGTCATATTGGAATGCCGGACACCTTAGCAAAAAGTGCCCCACAGACCTAGCGCAAAGGCGCATTTAAAAAGTTTCAATACATCATTGAGGGCTTGCCGGCTGCGGGTTTCAGAGCACATGTGTGCTGATATCGAGCTGCATGCGCAGAAAACACATGTCCTTGCCCTGGACCTGCAGGCCTTTTCTTTCATACAGATTTCTTGCCGGATTATCTTCGAAGACGGTCAGCCGTATAGCCTGACGACGCTCTCGCTGCGCCATGCTGACAACCTGATCGACCGTCCATGACCCTGCACCCTGCCGATGAAACGCTTCAGCCACCTGTAACTCGCGGATATAAATTGCCCGCATGTCCCGGCTCAGACTGAGATACCCGACGGCCACGTTTTCGCTCAATACCAGCCAGTTCTGACGATCCGACCAAGCTTCATCGAATGCGTGATCCTGCCATGGCAGCTCATGCCTCATGTAGTAACGCAGCATGTTCCGGCAGGTCAGCTCGCGGGCAAATGCCAGATCCTCGATGCTGGCGAAACGCAGTTCAAAGCTCACTCGGCCTCTCCGAAAACACTTCACTCGGGCAATTGGCAATGTTCAGCACCTCGATCAGTGCTTCAACGCGCACAGCTGTCGACATGATCCATCCTTGATAACAGCGAGATAACAAGTTTCACGGCTATCAAGGCGTTCAGCAATAGGCGCTATGTTGACAAGGCGATAGCATTTTCTGATTGCTGCCGCCTGTCGGGGTCGAGTAAGCTCGGCTCACTCAACGGAGACAAACCATGTTCAACATCCTTCAACAGCTCCATACCGTCAGCGCCCAGCGCTCGGTTGCGGCTGCCTGGGTGAACGACATTTGCGCTCCGGTCAGCTTTTATTTTGGGTATTGGTTTAGCCACTGGCGCGCCTGATACCCAAACGGCGCCCATGAAAACGGGTCGCCAACCAGAGATTTCTCAACCCCCGGTCGGCTCCCCGACCGGGGGTTTTGTTTTTTCAGGCCTCACACATTCCAGCCACACCACCAGACATTAGAGGATTCACCCCATGAACTACGCCACTTATTACCGTCACGACAGCTTCAGCGCCTGGCGATTTACCAGCTTCCGCTCGGGACAGCCTGCCGCCTCCGATCGGTCACCCACAGGTGGCAAGCACACACACGTAGCCAGTCCGGCCAATTGTCGAACACCCCAGTAGGGTCGAGCGAGCGGTGATAAACCGCCGCCAGCCCAGGAAGACCGAATATGAACTCGTCCGTTTCCGCTTTACCGCTGCCCACTCTGAACCCTGCCAACGAAACGCTGACGTTGCGTCTGCCCAGCTCGTTGCAACTCAAACAGCAATTACCGCTCAGCAACGCCTTGAGCCAGCAAGTCGCCGCCCAACGTCAGGCAGTGCGCGCCATCCTCGACGGTCAGGACCAGCGCCTGCTGGTAATCGTCGGCCCCTGCTCCATCCACGATCCGCAATCCGCGCTTGAATACGCTGGCAAACTCGCCCGACTGGCGGAACAAGTCAGCGGTGAAATGCTTCTGGTGATGCGCGCCTATGTGGAAAAACCACGTACCACGGTTGGCTGGAAAGGCCTGGCCTACGATCCCCATCTGGATGGCAGCGATGACATGGCCGCTGGTCTTGCACTGTCACGCGAATTGATGCTGGAAATCATTCGGCTCGGCTTGCCTGTGGCTACAGAATTGCTACAACCGATGGCAGCCGGCTACTTCGATGATCTGCTGAGCTGGGTAGCGATTGGCGCGCGCACCACGGAGTCGCAGATTCACCGCGAGATGGCCAGCGGCTTGAGCATGCCGGTAGGCTTCAAGAATGGTACCGATGGCAGCGCCGCCATTGCGGTAGACGCCATGCGTTCGGCAGCGCACCCTCATCGGCACTTCGGCGTGGACAGCCAAGGGCACCCGGCCATCATTCAAACGCCCGGCAACCCTGACACCCATCTGGTGCTGCGCGGTGGCCACAAAGGGCCGAACCATGATCGCGAGAGTGTGGCGAAAATTCACGCTGATTTGAGCAGACTTAACATCCCCAGCCGGATCATGGTCGATTGCAGCCACGCCAACAGCGGAAAAGATCCTTTGCGTCAGCCAGATGTCTTCAACGAAGTGCTTGAGCAACGCCTGCAGGGTGACCGCGCGATGATCGGCATGATGCTGGAATCCCACCTGTTCGAGGGCTGCCAGCCACTGAGCGGATCATTGCGCTATGGGGTATCGATCACCGATGGCTGCCTCGGTTTCGGTGCGACGGAGCGCTTGCTGCTCGACGCCGCAACGCTTCTTGCCGCACACGCGAGCGTCTGATGGCCAAGCCCAGCCCGGGCTTCATGGAAGCCCGGGCTGGTCACAGCGCTACGCCTCTACCCGTACCTGGGTTTCTGCCGATTCCTGACTGACGTCGTCTAGACGCTCAACCGTGTAGGCGACGCGTACCGTTGTGCCATGATGCTCACGCCAGAATCGATGCGGCACGATAAAGATCAGCGGCTTCCCTGCTGTCTCATGAGTGATCTCACGGTCATCGCGATGATTGAAAAGTTCTCCGTCACATTTGAGGTACACCAACTCCCCTTCCTGCGTTCGGGCATTACCAATCACGATGGTCACGCCATCGAGTGAATCCTCACTGTTCAGCACACCGTCCGGCGCTTCCAGCACATCGGGAGCGTCGAGCTCACCACGAACAAAAGGCCCCAGAAGTACCCTCGTCACTTCGGACTCACGCACTGCGCCCCTGACGTCTTCGACCCGGTAACGCACCGTTAACTGCTCGCCGTCATGTCCGGCGATGTGCGCTCCATCAACCCAGAATGACAGCACGTCAGCCACGGCAAAGGCTTCGACCTTCAGGCTGTCCCTGTAGGACACAGGCAGCGCGTCGGTGCCCCACAGCAACGTCACCCTGTCGCCAGCCGCCATGCGCGCATAGGGTTGCATCACCACCAGCGTCCCCTCTGGCACCCGTGCCGGATCGAGCGTCCCGCCGAGAACGCCTTCGACGATCGGTGCTAGCAACTGAGGCCGCGAATCACCGACCGACACTTGCAGCCGCGCCGACGGTGAGGGTTCGGGACAGCCGGCACTGACTCGGGTCCAGTAGATTTCCAGCGAACCACCGTCAAGCGCCGAGACATGCAGACCCTTGATGACGAAAACGACGTCATTGCCAGCCTGGGTTTCGGTGACATACCGAACCATTTCATGCTGGTAAGCGAAACCTTCTACATCCAGCCCCTCCCAGCTCAGCAGCAAGCGGTCGCCGCAGGCCATGCCAGGATAAGGCGCGATGCGCACAACGACCCTGCCCAGCGCCGGATCAAGCACCGCGCCTTCGACGCAATCCAGCGTGACCGCTGGCAGCAGCTCGCTGGACACATCGGCACCGACGGGGCGGCGCATCCGATAGCAAAACTCGACTTCGTGGATGTTCATTAGTGGCTCCATTCCTTGGAAAAACGCCGCTTTGTGAGCGGCATCGACAGCACCCATTGAAAGCGATCCGGCGTATTTCCGCTGTCAGCCCGGTTCGCCGCACGCATCCGTTAAAAGCTGCGCGGGGAGTAGGCAAACAGTGCGAATTCGCCATCGAACACGCGAAAGATGGCGGCAACTTCCGATTCGGAGTTCATAAGTATCTGAAAATTCGTACAACCCCTAGTCCAGATTCAGCAGCCAAGAGAAGCCTCTTCTTACTTCCTCAACGGGATGAGTGTTTTAGAGTGGCGTCCGTATTCCCCAATGAACTTCTGTGAAAAAGGTAAGAACATGCAACGGAATGCTTCAACTCGTTATCCCATCCTGTTGGTACACGGCCTGTTCGGATTCGAGCGCATCGGCCATTTCGAGCTGTTCCATGACGTGAAGAACGCTCTGAAAACAGCCGGCAACCAAGTGTTCGTCCCACACCTTTCTGCTACCCATAGAAATGAAACAAGGGGTGAGCAGCTGCTTGCACAGATTGATCGTGTCCTGCGGGGCACAGGTGCGAAGAAAGTCAACCTCATTGGGCATAGTCAGGGAGCATTGGCCGCTCGATACGCTGCAGCGCTTGCACCACACGCCGTAGCATCGGTGACTTCGGTCAGTGGCCCTAATCACGGATCCGAACTGGCGGATTTTCTGCGCAAGGCACTGATACCGGGGAGATTGCCTGAAACCGTCGCGCAGAACGTGGCGACCTTGTTTTCGAACTTTCTGTCACTGATCAGTGGCAACCTGACGTTGCCGCAAAATGCATTGGCGGCGCTCAACGCACTGACGACGGAGGGGGTCGGCGATTTCAATGATCGCTTTCCGCAGGGCCTGCCCAAAACATGGGGTGGTCAGGGAGCGGAACAGGTCAATGGGGTGCGTTATTACTCCTGGAGCGGCGTGATCGCCACACAGAACCCGTCGCCACTCGATCCGACGCAAAGCGTCTGTCATGCACTTTCCCAATACTTCATGACCGAGACAGAGCAGAACGACGGGTTCGTCGGTCGTTTCAGCTCACACTTGGGGCAAGTGATTCGCTCGGACTATCAGTTCGATCATTTAGCCACGCTGCGTCGCCCGGCCGGCACAGTGACAGCTCTGCCCGACCCTATTGCCCTGTACGTCGAACACGTCGAACGTCTGTGTGCAGCCAGGCTGTGATTTGCTTCACGGGAAAAGCAACGGAACTTTGCCGGGAAATCAATCACTGAATCCGGTAGGCTGCGCATTTTACTGAACTACATTGGAGAAACTCCCATGGCTAAAGCCACTGCCCGCCACATCCTGGTTTCCAGCGAAGACAAGTGCAACGAACTCAAGGCTCAGATCGAAGCCGGCGCCGATTTCGCCGAAGTGGCCAAGGCCAACTCCAGCTGCCCGTCGAGCCGTCAGGGCGGTGACCTGGGCTCTTTCGGTCCTGGCCAGATGGTCAAGGAATTCGACACCGTCGTGTTCAGCGCGCCGATCAATGTCGTGCAAGGCCCGGTGAAGACCCAGTTCGGTTACCACCTGCTGGAAGTTACCAGCCGTCAGGACTGATTCGTCGTCTGACTGCCCGCAACGGCCCGCCCTATGGCGGGCCGTTGTGTTTCAGTTACACATACGGCTGGCGACCGACGCGCCTCTCGCGTACAACTTGCGCTTATCGATTCAAGTCCCAAGGCTGACAATGCGACTGCTTTTCCCCACATTGATGCTCGCCGCCCTTGCCCTGCTGACGGCTGGCGCAAGCGCGAACGCCGCACCGCAACATGCCCTGACCGTTTATGGCGAGCCTGCCAAGTACCCCGCCGGCTTCAGCCATTTCGACTACACCAATCTTCAGGCGCCCAAGGGCGGCACGATGCGCCGCTCGGCCATTGAGATCGGCCACTTCGACCACATCCTTCCGTACATCGACAAAGGCATCGGCGTCACCCAGATCGATGGCTTGCTGTACTCGCCCCTGGCCCAGCGCTCGCTTGATGAGCCTTACACGGTATATGGCCTGGTCGCGCAAAAGATGGAGCGTTCGGACGATGGCCTGTCGCTGCGTTTTTTCATCAATCCCAAGGCACGCTTCGCCGACGGCAAAGCAATTACCGCCGAAGACGTGCGTTACACCTATGACCTGTTGATGACCCAGGGCAGCCTGCGCTATCGGACCCAGTTTGCCGACGTCAAAGGCGTCGAAGTGGAAGCGCCGCTGACCGTGCGTTTCGATTTCAAGAGCAACGAAAACCGCACCCTGCCCCTCGATATCGCGACATTGCCAGTGTTCCCGGAGCATTGGTGGAAAACCCGTGATTTCGCCAGTGGCGGCGGTTATGAGGCGCCTTTGGGCAGCGGCCCCTATCGAGTCGGCAAGGTCGACTCGGGTCGCAGCATTACCTTTGAACGCAACCCCGACTGGTGGGGCAAAGACTTGCCGGTCAGTCGCGGCTTGTACAACTTCGATCACTTCAGCATTGAATACTTCGGTGACACCGATGTCGCCCGGCAAGTGCTGCGCGGCGGCGCGTATGACTACAACCGCGAGTTCTCGGCCACCGGCTATTCGATCGGCTATGACAGCCCGGCGCTGAGTGACGGGCGTCTGCAAAAAGCGCATCTGGCGACCGAAGCGCCCCAATCAGCTCAGGGCTTCGTGTTCAATTTGCAAAAACCGATGTTCGCCGATCGCCGGGTGCGTCAGGCATTGGCGATGCTCTGGGACTTCGAGTGGAGCAACCGGCAGATGATGCGCAGTCTGTATATTCGCCAGCAGAGCTATTTCTCCAACACGTCGCTCGCTGCGACCGAGTTACCCGATGCGCAAGAACTGAAAATCCTTGAACCGTTGCGCGGGCAGATTCCCGACGAGGTGTTCAGTAAAGTCTTCGAAGCGCCGAAAACCGATGGCAGTGGCGTGATCCGCGACAAGCAGCTGCAAGCCCTTGAACTGCTCGAACAAGCCGGCTGGAAACCCGATGGCGATCAATTGGTCAACGCCCAGGGCGAGCCGCTGAGCTTCACTTTTCTGGTCAGCCAGAACGGCATGGATCGTCTGCTGCTACCGTATAAACGCACGCTGAAACAGATCGGTATCGAGCTCAATATCCGCCGCATCGATTCGTCGCAATACGTCAACCGGCTGATGAGTCGCGATTACGACATGATCGTCACGGGCTATCCGGTCACCACATCCCCCGGCGGTGAGCTGTTGAACTACTTTGGCTCGGCCTCCGCCAACGATCCCGGCGCCAACAACTACATGGTGTTGAAAAACCCGGCGGTGGATACCTTGATCAACGGCCTGGTTCGCGCCTCCACACAGGCCGATATGCTGCGCTATGCGCATGCGCTGGACCGCGTCCTGCAATGGAATTACTACTGGATCCCCAATTACTATCCACCCGGCACTTCGACCGTGTGGTGGAATCGTTTCGGCATACCGACGATTCAGGCCAGCAATGACGAAGCGATCGAGAGCTGGTGGGAAATCAGCCGCACGCCGCTGACCAACCAACAGATGACCGCCGAGAAAATCGCTCGTGGCAGACCCGGAGGGCCGCACTGATGTGGGGTTACATACTGCGGCGTCTGCTGCTGATCATCCCGACGCTGGTGATCATTCTACTGGTCAATTTCGTGATCATTCAGGCTGCTCCCGGCGGCCCGGTGGAACAGGCCATCGCTCATCTGCAAGGGATCGGTGGTGCCAGCGTGGGCGCCGGTGCCAGCGAGACTGCCAGCGGCGCCTCGCGCGCCAGCCGTGGCCTCGATCCGCAACTGATCAAGGACATCGAGAAACAATACGGCTTCGACAAACCGGCTCATGAGCGCCTGTGGCTGATGCTGAAAAACTATGCGCAGCTGGACTTCGGCAAGAGTTTCTTCCGCGGCGCCACGGTCACTGATCTGATCCTGGAAAAGATGCCGGTGACCATTTCGCTCGGCTTATGGGCGACATTGATTACCTACCTGGTGTCGATTCCGCTGGGGATTCGCAAGGCCGTTCACCATGGTAGTCATTTCGATGTCTGGAGCAGCACCGCGATCATCATCGGTTATGCGATGCCGGCGTTTTTGTTTGCGATGTTCCTGATCGTGGTGTTCGCCGGCGGCACTTCGCTGAACTGGTTTCCGGTGCGCGGCCTGGTCTCGGACAATTTCGAATCGCTGTCGACCCTGGGCAAGATCGCCGACTATTTCTGGCACCTGGTGCTGCCCGTGACGGCGCTGGTGATCGGTGGATTTGCGACACTGACGATCCTGACGAAAAACTCCTTTCTCAATGAGATCACCCGCCAGTATGTGGTGACTGCACGCGCGAAGGGCCTGAGCGAACGCCGGGTGCTGTATGGCCATGTGTTTCGCAACGCCATGTTGCTGGTGGTGTCGGGAATCCCCCAAGCCTTCATCAGCGTGTTCTTCGCCGGCTCCCTGCTGATCGAAGTGATCTTTTCGCTCGATGGACTCGGACGCATGAGCTACGAAGCGGCGGTTTCGCGGGATTATCCGGTGGTGTTCGGTTCGCTGTTCATCTTCACCCTGTTCGGCCTGCTGATAAAACTCGTCGGCGACCTGTGTTACACCCTGGTCGATCCGCGCATCGACTTCGCCGCGAGGAACGCCTGATGCTCAAGCTCTCGCCGTTGGGCCGCCGCCGTTTCGAGCGTTTCAAGAAAAACCGTCGCGGCTGGTGGTCACTGTGGCTATTTATCGGCCTGTTTGTGCTGACACTCGGCGGCGAGTTGATCGCCAACGACAAGCCGTTGATGGTCAGTTATCAGGGCCAGTGGTTCTTCCCGGTGTTCAAGCGCCATACCGAGCAGGAGTTTGGCGGACAGCTGCCGTTCCAGGCCGATTATCGCAGCGACTATGTGCAGAACCTGATTCGCAAGGACGGCGGCTGGCTGCTGTTTCCGCCGATTCCGTTCAGTGATGACACGCCGAACTATGATCTCAATAAACCAGCGCCCAGCCCGCCTACATCGGTGAACTGGCTAGGGACTGACGATCAGTCGCGGGATGTGCTGGCGCGGGTGATTTTCGGCGCGCGGGTGTCGATCCTGTTTGCCTTGATGCTGACCTTTGTCAGCGCACTGATCGGCATTGCTGCCGGTGCATTGCAGGGCTACTACGGCGGCTGGGTCGACTTGCTTGGGCAACGGCTGCTGGAAGTCTGGTCGGGGTTGCCGGTGTTGTACCTGCTGATCATTCTTTCCGGTTTCGTCGAGCCGAATTTCTGGTGGTTGCTGGGGATCATGGCGCTGTTTTCGTGGCTGGCGCTGGTGGACGTGGTGCGCGCCGAGTTCCTGCGCGGGCGCAATCTGGAATACGTCAAAGCCGCCCGTGCACTGGGCCTCAGCGACCGCAAGGTGATTTTCCGGCACATTTTGCCCAACGCGATGAACGCAACATTGAGCTACTTGCCGTTCATTCTGACCGGAGCGATCTCGACCCTGACTGCGCTGGATTTTCTGGGGTTCGGCATGCCCGCCGGCAGTGCCTCGCTGGGTGAATTGATCGGTCAGGGCAAACAGAACCTGCAAGCCCCTTGGCTCGGCCTGACGGCGTTCTTCACGCTGGCGCTGATTCTGTCTCTATTGGTATTCATCGGCGAAGCGTTGCGTGACGCATTCGATCCAAGGTCCTGAAGCGTGCCCATGACTGACAATCTGATTGAAATCCGTAACCTCAACGTCGCGTTCCATGGCCAGACCGTGGTGCGTGAATTGTGTCTGGATATCCGCCCCGGCGAATGTCTGGCACTGGTCGGCGAATCCGGCTCGGGAAAGTCGGTCACTGCGCACTCCATCCTGCAGTTATTGCCTGAATCCGAAGCGCAAACCAGCGGCAGCATTCGTTACCGTGGACAGGAACTGCTCGGCGCGGATCCCAAAGTCTTGCGCGAACTGCGCGGCAACCGCATCGCGATGATCTTTCAGGAGCCGATGACCTCGCTCAATCCGCTGCACACCATCGAGAAGCAGATTGGCGAAACCCTGCTGCTGCACCGCGGCCTCGGCGGCAAAGCAGCGCAGCAACGCATTCTCGAATTGCTTGGCCTGGTCGGCATTCAGAAGCCAAAAGAGCGCTTGAAGGCTTACCCGCATCAGCTGTCGGGCGGGCAGCGGCAACGGGTCATGATCGCCATGGCGCTGGCGTGCGAACCGGAATTGTTGATCGCCGACGAACCGACCACCGCGCTCGACGTCACGGTGCAGCGCAAGATTCTGCTGCTGCTCAAATCCCTGCAGAAGCGCCTGGGCATGTCGCTGCTGCTGATCAGCCATGACCTCAATCTGGTGCGCAGCATCGCTCAGCGTGTGTGCGTAATGAAGGCAGGCGAAATCGTCGAGCACGCCCCCTGCGAAACCTTGTTCACCGAGCCAAAGCACCCTTACAGCTGTGTGCTGCTCAACGCCGAACCCGAGGGCGAAGCGTTGCCGCGGGACGAGCGTGAGAATGTGCTGGAGGTCGATGACCTGAAGGTCGAGTTCGCCGTCGCTGGCGGGCTGTTTCAGCGCAAGCAGTACCTGCGCGCGGTGGATGGCATCAGCCTGAATATTCAGCGCGGCAAGACGCTGGGCATCGTCGGCGAATCGGGTTCAGGCAAGTCGACGCTGGGACAGGCGATCCTGCGCTTGCTCGACTCCGAAGGCAGCATCCGTTTCCAGGGCGAGGCGCTCGACGCTCTCAATCAGAAACAGATGCGCCCATGGCGGCGGCAGATGCAAGTGGTGTTTCAAGATCCGTTCGGCAGCCTCAGCCCGCGAATGTCGGTCGCGCAGATCATCAGCGAAGGCCTCGAAGTACATTGTGAGTCCAGCGCGGATGAGTGCGATGAGCAAGTGATCCGCGTGCTCAAAGAGGTCGGTCTCGACCCGGAAAGTCGTCATCGTTATCCCCACGAGTTTTCCGGTGGGCAGCGTCAGCGCATCGCCATCGCCCGGGCACTGGTTTTGAAACCGGCGCTGATCCTGCTCGACGAGCCGACGTCGGCGCTGGATCGCACAGTGCAGAAACAAGTGGTCGCCCTGCTCCGGCAGTTGCAGGAAAAGCACGGTCTGACGTACCTGTTCATCAGCCATGACCTGGCCGTCGTCCGCGCGCTGGCCCATGACATGATCGTGATCAAGGACGGTAAAGTCGTTGAGCGTGGTGCCAGCCATGAGGTGTTCGATGCGCCGCAGCACCCGTATACCAAAGAGCTGTTGGCGGCGGCGCATCCGGGGTAGGCATAATCGGTGTTCGACCCGATACCGCGTTGCGGCATTCGCGAGCAGGCTCGCTCCCACAGGGTTCGCGGCTGCCCACGGATTGTGTGACGTCCCGTTTCACTGTGGGAGCGAGCCTGCTCGCGAAGGGTCCGGCCCAGGCAACCTACAATCAGGATCATCCAACAGATGAACACCACCGAAAGCCTCAAGGACTACCAACGCGTTCGCACGCTGGCGATCCGCTCGCTGTTCGAGATCATCGAGCAGTCCAGCGAAGGCACGGTGATTGTCGATCGGGACGCCAACATCGTCTGGATGAACGAGCGCTATGCCCGGCGCTTCGGCCTTGAATCGGCTGCCAGCGCGATCGGCAAGGCCTGCGAAAGCGTAATTCCCAGCAGCCTGTTGCGCGAAGTGGTTCGCACCGGACGGCCGATTCTGCTCGACATGCAAGACACGCCGAAAGAGCCATTGGTGGTGATGCGTCTGCCGATCCATGACGATGCCGGCACGGTGATCGGGGCGATCGGTTTCGCCCTGTTCGATGAGTTGCGCACGCTGTCGCCAATGCTCAAGCGCTACCTGAGCATGCAGGAAGAACTGGCCTCGACCCGTTCGCTATTGCGCGCCCGCCAGACCAAATACAACTTTGCCCATTTCATCGGCACCAGCGCCGCCAGCCTTGAAGTCAAACGCCGCGCCCGGCGCAGTGCCAGTGCCGAATCGCCGGTATTGCTGCTCGGAGAAACCGGCACCGGCAAGGAACTGCTCGCTCAAGCGATCCACAGCGCATCGCCCCGCGCGCACAAAGCCTTTGTCAGCATCAACAGCGCGGCAATTCCCGAGGCGCTGCTCGAAGCTGAATTTTTCGGCACGGCTCCCGGCGCGTTTACCGGTGCTGATCGCAAGGGGCGCACCGGTAAGCTGCAAATCGCTCAGGGCGGTACGCTGTTCCTCGACGAGATCGGCGACATGCCGCTGCCACTGCAGAGCAAGTTGCTGCGCGTGCTGCAGGAGAAAGAGTTTGAACCGGTTGGTTCCAACGAAGTTATTCAAAGTGACGTACGAGTCATTGCGGCGACGTCGACCGATCTGCAAGCGGCGATCAAGCGCGGCGAATTCCGCGCCGATTTGTACTATCGCCTGAATGTGCTGCCGATCCAGGTACCGCCCCTGCGCGAACGCCTCGATGATTTGCCGGCGCTCAGCGAGGCGATTCTGGAGGAGTTGCGCAGCCAGCACGAACTGCACCGGGATGCGCTGACGTTGCTTGGCCAACATGCGTGGCCGGGGAACATTCGCGAATTGCGTAACGTGCTTGAGCGCGCGGCGCTACTCAGTGATGACCTGATTCTGACCGAGCAGGATCTGAGGGCAGCGATTGGCACGTTGACACCGGTTGAACGTACGTCAGCGCAGGTGCCCGAAACGGCGACGGTAGAAACCTACGCGCAGGCGCGGGAGCGCTTCGACCGGCAATTAATACAGGCCGCACTGGCGCAAAGCGCGGGCAAGGTGCCGGAAGCAGCGGCCCGACTGGGGCTTGGGCGATCGACGTTGTACAAGAAAATGGTGGCGTTGGGGATTGCCTGATCCATCTTTTGAGATCCTGTCTCTTTATTGAGACAACTGCAAAAGCTTCGCGAGCAGGCTCGCTCCCACGGATAAAACGCGCCCCAAATGTGGGAGCGAGCCTGCTCGCGAAGACGGATCATGCACCGCTATCTCAAAATAGAGACATCTTGTTCTCAAACTTCCGCCATTCGCTCAATAACATCATATATTTCAACCAGTTAACCAATTGGCACAAATCTCGCTAACACCTCTCCACACCCGTTCCATCCACAAAAATAACAATTCTGGAGAGACACACCATGAGTGTGATCATTGCCTTGGCGGCCCTCGCGTTGCTGATGCTGGCCGCCTACCGTGGCTACAGCGTTATCCTCTTTGCCCCGATTGCCGCGCTCGGCGCGGTCCTGCTCACCGACCCTTCTGCCGTTGCGCCCGCCTTTACCGGGGTGTTCATGGAAAAAATGGTCGGCTTCATCAAACTGTATTTTCCGGTGTTCCTGCTCGGGGCAGTGTTCGGCAAGCTGATCGAGCTGTCGGGTTTCTCCCGTTCGATTGTCGCTGCGGCGATTCGCCTGCTCGGCACCCGCCAGGCCATGCTGGTGATCGTGCTGGTTTGCGCGTTGCTCACCTATGGCGGCGTGTCGTTGTTCGTGGTGGTGTTTGCGGTGTATCCGTTTGCTGCCGAGATGTTTCGCCAGAGCAACATTCCCAAACGGCTGATCCCGGCGACCATCGCCCTCGGCGCGTTTTCCTTCACCATGGACGCCCTGCCCGGCACTCCACAGATTCAGAACATCATTCCCAGCACGTTCTTCAACACCACCGCATGGGCCGCGCCGTGGCTGGGTGTGATCGGCACGATTTTCGTGTTTTGTGCCGGCATGCTGTTTCTTCAACGCCAGCGCAACAAGGCGCAGCGCGCCGGTGAGGGCTACGGCACCGAACTGCGCAACGAGCCGGAAACCGCTGAAGACCTGAAGCTGCCCAACCCGTGGATTGCCCTGTCGCCACTGCTCGCGGTGGGCGTCATGAATCTGCTGTTCACTCAGTGGATTCCACAGTGGTACGGCAAGACCCACAGCCTTGCGCTGCCAGGCATGGCCACGCCGGTCACCACCGAAATTGCCAAGCTGACGGCGATCTGGGCGGTACAGGCGGCGTTGCTGGTCGGCATTCTGATGGTGCTGGCGTTCGGCTTTCAGGCGATTCGCAGCAAGCTCGCCGAAGGCAGCAAGAGCGCGGTCAGCGGTGCCCTGCTGGCGGCGATGAACACCGCGTCCGAATACGGTTTTGGCGCAGTCATCGCCTCGCTGCCGGGTTTTCTTGTATTGGCGGATTGGCTCAAACAGATCCCCAATCCACTGGTCAACGAAGCCATCACCGTCACCCTGCTGGCCGGCATCACCGGCTCGGCATCCGGCGGCATGAGCATTGCGCTGGCGGCGATGTCCGAGCAGTTCATCAGCGCAGCCAATGCTGCAAACATTCCGCTGGAAGTGCTGCACCGCGTGGCTGCCATGGCCAGCGGCGGCATGGACACCCTGCCGCACAACGGCGCGGTGATCACCCTTTTGGCGGTGACCGGGCTGACCCACCGCGAAGCCTATAAAGACATTTTCTGTATTACGCTGATCAAGACCCTGGCGGTTTTCGTAGTGATCGGCACCTTCTACGCCACTGGCATTGTGTGAGGTATTCATGACGACTCTTTCCGGCAAGACCGCACTGGTTACCGGCTCCACCAGCGGCATTGGCCTGGGCATCGCAATCAGCCTGGCCAAGGCTGGCGCCAATCTGATTCTCAACGGTTTTGGCGATGCGTCGGCAGTGATTGCCGAAGTCGGCCAGTTTGGTGGCAAGGTCGGCCACCATCCGGCGGACGTCAGTGACCCCGCGCAAATTGCCGAGATGATCGCCTACGCCGAGCGCGAATTCGGCGGCGTGGATATCCTGGTCAATAACGCCGGCATTCAGCATGTCGCGGCGGTCGAGGAGTTTCCGGTCGAGCGTTGGGACTCGATCATCGCCATCAACCTGTCCTCTGTTTTCCACAGTACCCGCCTGAGCCTGCCGGGCATGCGCCGCAAAAACTGGGGACGGATCATCAATATCGCCTCGGTGCACGGCCAGGTCGGCTCGACCGGTAAAGCCGCGTACGTGGCCGCCAAACACGGCGTGATCGGCCTGACCAAAGTGGTCGGTCTGGAAACCGCGACCAGCCACGTTACCTGCAACGCCATATGTCCCGGCTGGGTGCTGACGCCGCTGGTGCAGAAGCAGATCGACGATCGGGCCGCCAAAGGTGTCGATCCGCAGCAGGCGCAGCATGACCTGCTGGCCGAGAAGCAACCGTCACTGGAATTCGTTACACCGCAGCATCTGGGCGAACTGGTGTTGTTTTTGTGCAGCGAGGCTGGCAGTCAAGTGCGTGGCGCGGCGTGGAATATTGATGGCGGCTGGCTTGCGCAATAACGCCGCCTCTGTGGCGCGAGCAGGCTCGCTCCCATGGGGAGCTCCATCAATTCGATAAAAAGAGGCAAGCAATGTCCGATATCCTCTGGCAACCCGACGCCAACCGTATCGCCCAATCACGCATGGATGCGTTTCGCCATGCGATCAACCAACGCCACGATCTGAACATCGACGACTACCCTGCCCTGCACCAATGGAGCATCGAGCAGCGTGCGGATTTCTGGCAGGCGATTGTCGACTTTTTCGATATCCGCTTTCACGCCCAGCCCGATGCAGTGCTGCGCGAAGGCGCACAAATGCCCAGCGCCGAATGGTTTCCCGGCGCAACGCTGAACTTCGCTGAACACCTGCTACGCCGTCGTGACGATGCCGTGGCGGTAGTGAGCGTGGCGGAGAACGGTCAGCGCGAGCAATTGACCTGGGCCGAACTGGCCGAGCATGTCGCCGGTTTCCAGGCCAGCTTGCAGGCGGCCGGCGTGGGCCTCGGTGATCGGGTCGCGGCATGCATGCCCAATACCTGGCAAACGCTGGTGGCGATGCTCGCGACCACCAGCCTCGGGGCGATCTGGTCGTGCTCGTCGCCGGATTTCGGCACGCACGGTGTCATCGACCGTTTCGGCCAGATTGAACCGAAAGTGCTGCTGACGTGCGCCGCTTACCGCTACGCCGGCAAGGCCATCGACCAGACCGACAAGATCAACGGCATCCTCGAACAGCTGCCGACGCTCAAACAATTGATCATCGTCCCCTACGCCGATCCACAAGCGCGCATAGAGGTGTACCAGACACAAGCTGCAGTGAGCGCGTGGGAAGACTTCTACGCAGCGGGCGGCGAAGCGCATTTCGTGCCGGTGCCGTTCAACCATCCGTTGTACGTGTTGTATTCGAGTGGCACCACCGGCGTGCCGAAATGCATCGTCCACAGCACCGGCGGCGTGCTCCTGCAACACGTCAAGGAACACGGCCTGCATTGCGATCTCGGCCCCGGCGACCGGCTGTTTTATTACACGACGTGCGGCTGGATGATGTGGAACTGGCTGGTCTCCGCGCTCGCGGTCGGCAGCGCCGTGGTGCCGTATGACGGTTCGCCGTTTCACCCGGACCACCAGCGTTTGCTCGACTTGATCGACGATGAGCGCATCAGCGTGTTCGGCACCAGCCCGAAGTTTCTCGCCACCCTGGAAAGCAGCGGTGCCCGCCCCCGCGACAGCCATGATCTTGATAGCCTGAAAACCCTGCTGTGCACCGGCTCGGCGCTGTCGCCGCAGAGTTATGACTATGTCTACCGCGAGATAAAAAGCGATGTGTGTCTGGCGTCGATGTCCGGCGGCACCGATATTGTCTCGTGCTTCGTCAACGGCAATCCGCTGTCGCCGGTAAGACGCGGTGAAATCATGGGCAAGAGCCTGGGCATGGCAGTCGAGGTCTGGAACGAGGCTGGCCAAGCGGTCATTGGCGAGAAAGGTGAACTGGTCTGCACCCGGCATTTTCCGGCCATGCCGATCGGTTTGTGGAATGACCCGGACGGAACAAAGCTGCGCCAATCGTATTTCAGCCTGTTTCCCGGCGTCTGGGCACAGGGCGATTACGCCGAACAATTGCCGCACGGTGCGATGTTGATTCATGGGCGTTCGGATGCCGTGCTTAATCCCGGCGGCGTGCGCATCGGCACGGCGGAAATCTACCGTCAGGTCGAAAAGCTCGGTGAAGTACTGGACAGCGTCGCCATCGGCCAGCAGTGGCACGATGATGTGCGGGTCGTGTTGTTCGTGAGATTGAATGAAGGGCTGCAACTGGACGAAGAGTTCGAACAGCGCATTCGCCAAGTGATTCGCGCCAATACTACCCCGAGGCATGTACCGGCGAAGATCGTTGCGGTGACGGACATTCCGCGCACCATCAGCGGCAAGATTGTCGAGCTGGCGGTACGCGAGGTGGTACACGGGCGGCCAGTGAAAAACACCGATGCGCTGGCCAATCCCGAAGCGCTGGAGCAGTTTCGGAATCGGCCGGAGCTGGAAACCTAGAACAGGAGGTTTGAGCCCGATAACTACACCGCTCTGGTCCAGCCTTCTACCAGGGGTGGATCAGTCAAGTCGTGTGTTGCTGCGGCGTTCAGTTTGATCACGACGGGGCCGACAACCGTGCCGCTGACGTTTTCGTCAATGGCTGCGCGAAGCACACTCAGATTGCTTTCGAAGGTCACTTTATCAGTACTCATCTGGCTAAGGAGCGATGTGAGCACTGCCAAAGAATCAGCGTTCTGAAAGGCCTTGGTAACAGGGTGAAAAGCGTTGCCGGAATCTGCAACCGCCAGTCGGCCCTTTGCAAGATTGAGCAGTGCTGTCACGTCCAACTGTTGTCCGGCGCCTACAGCATCAACATCCATGGCATAGCTGACATCGTTGTTCTGAGCGACCCCATGAAACAACTCGTGGATCACGTCATCCGCTACCACGTCATGGTTCATGCCTTTATCGAGGAACTGTCTGTTGATATTGGGTGTATTGATCTGGATAAACGGAATCGGGCCAGCCCCACCGGCGCGTTTCCATTGCTGGTACGCATCCGGATCAAACTCAGCGACGTTGTTCGTATGCTTGAGCGGATCAAGAACAAAGTTGCTCATGGAAACGCCGGCAAAATCCGCTCTGACCAACCTCAGATAATCCAGCACGCGATTCACCGCATCGTTTGACGTCTGGCCCATGAATATTTTTATCAGAGCATCGCGCTCAGCCCGATAATCATGGTCCGTTAACACACTGATCGCACTTTCTATTTTTGCCCGCACTCGCGGCAAGCTTTGCTCGATGAACAGACGCGTGTAATTGACAGGCAGTGTGCGATTGGACTGCGGCAACAACATCGAACCCGTCGCGTTGAAATGTTCCAGAGCCGGGCCCCAAGGCTTGCCCAGTCGATCCATTGCGTACCACTTGAAGTCCTTGCGCAACGCTAGAACCCCTAGCGTGTCGGAAGCCGAAGCGTTGGGTCGCCAGGTACCATGGACCGCAGATACATTATTGGCTGAGCGAATCAGATTCCTCGCCTTGCTACTGCCATGCAACGTGGTCAACTGAGATTTGGCCAGTCCCAGAAGTTCAAGCGTTGGCTTGCTGAATCGCAGGACACCCTTGTGAACGAGCTTGCCGACGCCGAATATCGCCGTCGGTACCCCATCCACCGGATTGAAAACCGATACCGAGCTCGCCACCACCAGTTTAGTCACGCGCGCAGCTTTGCTAGCAGCTGATATCGCCTTGGCGGAAATGCTCAAAGCCTTGACCCCGGCGCCATAGAATGCGCCTCCAAGGGCAATGGCATCCATCACGCAACCGTATATGCCATCGACGACGCGATTATGCTCACCACTCGATATGTCCTCGATGCACTTTTTGAAAGGTACGGCTAGATCAACAAAGTAAGTGGCGATTTTCTCGCCTTTGGCTCGCTCGCTCTCTAGCTCCGTTGGCACCGTTGCAGCAGCCTCCAGATCTTCAAATTTAATAACAGGATGATGAGTGATGATGAACTCGGCGAGGCGCACGAGTTGCGGATTACTGAAGTTTTTGTAAACACTCTGCTCCAGCATTACGGGGTTCGGATCAGCCTTCAGCTGGCCCAGTTTTTCCGCAATTGCTTGACCAGAACCCAAAGCAAATTCCGAAGATTCGCCATGTGCGTACTTGAAAAAATCAATATCAAAGAACGATTTGGCGACTGGACTGTTTCGCGCTTTGAGATCGCCGCTAAAATCAAGCCTGGCAGGCTGATGTAACACGCCATGCGCGATCAGTGTATTTCCCAACTGATTGTTTTTAACCAACTCCCCTCTCAAAGTGAACAGCTCATAGGTCGTAACTTCATTGCCATTTGCCACGCACATTACAAGCCCGAAGCGCGCGGTAGCGGCATCCTTGCCTTGCCGCGTTTCGTAGCCCATTTCATAGGTAAACGGTCCGCCAAAACGAGTTGACGACGTTTCAATCGCGTTATCGCGGAAGGTAAAAAAGGTCACGTCGCCCGTCAGAAAAGCCCGTAAATCCGCATGCGGCATATTGGAAAGCGCCAGCTTCACCGTAGCCACCAAAGAGCGATTGAGTTTTTCCAGATACACCCGTAATTGCCGACGGTACTCATGATCATTGGGGCGCAGGCGACGAAGTCGGGGAAACTCTTCGTAAATACTCGCAACCGAAGGGTCGTGATATTTTGGCCGCGTGTAATCGGTCACGCCAGCGTGCAGCGTAGGATCAGTGGAATAGACGTTATCCGGGAAGACTTCACGCCGATCCCATTCCCCTCCGGACAAATCGCCGGACATATGCAAATCGATCATGCATGCGGCCGTTGGAGACGCGTACAAGCCCGGATGCTGATACAGCACTTTGTCTTCCAGAAAATCACACAGCGGTGCCGCGTCTTCCAGCGCCTCTTTAGCGATACGACGCCTGTCCGGCAGAGGTCCGAAACGGGGTACGAAGTTGTCTGCATATTCCTGAAACGCGCTCAGCGCGCGCTCTGTTGTTTCTTTTTCCCTGCTCGCCAATGCAGACGATGTCACCACTCCATTGATCAATGCCCAATCGACCATCGGGCCGATCATTGCCATGTCCCGCAAATGCACTTGTGCTTCGTTCAAGGGCTGCAGTTCGGCATAGGCAACCATCTGTGCATGGCTCATCACGCGCGAAGCGCCCTTTCGCACCGCCTCGGCCAGCACGACGGCGCGGCAGTAATTCATCCATTCCACCGATCCCATCACTAATGAAGGTGGAGTACCCTTGACCAGAAATTCCGGAGCAAGGCCGGCGAGCAACAAGTGCGCGGCCACCGGTGCCAGATTGGCTGCCGCCATTTTCTTTGCAACCAGAAACGCCTGTAACTCCTGGTAAACGATCGCGGATGTGCGTCCAACATTGCCCGGAGCATAAAGCTCAAAGCCGGCGATGGATTTACGCACAGAATTGCCGCCAATCGAAGGATCGATGTCGAGCAAAAGTGCGGTGACCAATAGCTGGTCGAGCCCCCGATCTGATGGCTCATCTTCCGGTTGGGAGCCGAACCACTGCAACTTCTTCAGGTAAGCAGTGGCCAGATCTCGTGAAGAGGCCTGACTGAGCACACGGCCAATCCAGCCAGCAGCATTTTCGTCGGTGACAACTGTTTGCCCACTATTGCGGTGCAGGAACTCCAATAGTTTCTGGCCTGACCCGATCAGTTGCCTGGTCACCGAACGTATGGCTTGACATTGTTCGGCCGACAGCTCAATCAGTGCATGATCTTCCGCATCCAGCTGCCCCCAGAAATTGCCCAGCGAATCCACTTCCGGGTTGAACTCAAAATAACCGATCAGATTCTGCGTTTGTGCGAGAGTTTGCGGAACGGGCAGATTGTGAAACGTGAGCCACTGATCAATATTGACGTAATCATTGTCGTAGATATAGCCACCCGCTTGTTTAGCGATGTCACCGACCAACAGAACATTTTTATAGAGATTGGTGACACTGGGGACATTATCAATATCCACTTCCTGCCAAATCGCGCTAGCATGCCGAAAGACCTCAAGTGTGCCTTTTTCGTTTACCCGAACAAACTCATTACTCCACGCGCGATGGCGGCGCAGCTCACTCATGATCGTGCCGTTGTTGAGCAGCTTGTGCAAGAGCGCACGCCCGGGATTATAAACCTCATAAAACGAAGAACCCGCCAACACGTCAACAGGGTAGCCCTGCCAACTATAAAATGGATCAACCCCTTGTTCTTTTATTCCATCTCGCAACTGAGCAAGTACGGCAGCTCGTTCTTCAGCATCCAACGCTTCCCGGCGGCTTTGTTCTTGTTGAGCAACACCATAAGACTTGAATAGCTTCCTTGGAACTTCAGACAACATCACAACTCCCTTATAAATATTAATGCGCTCCAACTGCGCCAGTAGAATTAAACCCACTCACACCGGAAACGCCACCACGCTTTTATAAGTTCATATGTAAACCACAAAAACAGTGCAGCCAAACTACTCCAGCAACCCCCACTCACCAGCCCCTCTCGCTTTACTCACATCTTCAACTTGCAACTTCATTTTCAACTTCAAATTAGTGCCTGAATCAGCATATTTTAACGCCTCTTCCTCGCTTATAACCCCACCACCAAACAATTCGAACAATGATTGATCAAACGTCTGCATACCCATTGCACCGGATTTTTCCATGATCCCTTTGAGTTCGCCTAATTCATTGCGGCGTATTAAATCGCTAATGGTCGACGTGCCTAACATTACCTCTGCTACCGCCCGTCGCTGTCCATCAACCGTGCGTACAAGCCGCTGTGAAATGCATGCTTTCAAGTTATTACCCAAAGTCTGAAGCAACTGCGGCCGCCGCTCTTCCGGGAACATATTGATGATTCGGTCCAGCGCTTGGTTGGCGTTGGTGGCATGCAGGGTCGACAACACCAAGTGCCCGGTATCGGCAAACGCCAAGGCATGCTCCATGGTTTCGCGGTCACGGATTTCACCGATCAGCACCACATCCGGCGCCTGACGCAGGGTATTTTTCAACGCCGCGTGAAAACTGCGAGTATCGACTCCGACCTCTCGCTGATTGACGATCGAGCGCTGATGCCGATGGATGTACTCGATCGGGTCTTCGATGGTGATGATGTGCCCGGTACTATGGCGGTTGCGATGGTCGATGAGTGCAGCCAGAGAGGTCGATTTGCCTGAATTGGTCGCGCCAACAAACAGGATCAGCCCATGCTTGAGCATGATGGTGTCGAGCAGGACCGGCGGCAGCTTCAGATCGGCGAACCGCGGGATATCCAGTTTGACGTTACGAATGACGATCGATACGTCGTTGCGCTGCTTGAAAATGTTCACCCGAAAGCGGCCGATGCCCGTTCGGGAGATTGCCAGATTCATTTCCAGATCCCGGTCGAACTCCCGCTGCTGCTCGGCGTCCATCAATGAGGCAGCGATGGCGGCGGTATCGCCGAGTTTGAACGGCTGATCGCCCAGCGCGACGAGCACGCCGTCGATCCGCGCGCTGGGCGGTGCGCCCGTGGAAAGGAACAGGTCCGAACCGTTTTTATTGGACAAAATGGACAACAGCGCATCGATTTCCATGGCAAAAAGCACCCGCGAAGCATTCAATGAACAGAAAGTGGCCTGCACCTGACGCAAGCCTGTTTGCAACAATGATAGACGCCGCCTCACCGAACCATGCTCAGGACCGATGTAATGAACGCTGTACCGATTCCCGATGATGCCCAGGCACTGCTCACCCGCACCGACTGGAGTCGCGGCCCGTTGGGCGCTGCCGAAAACTGGCCGCAGAGCCTGCGCACCGCGGTCGACATCGTCATTCACTCGCCCATGCCCATGGTGTTGCTGTGGGGCCCGCAGCTCACGCAGATCTACAACAACGGTTTTGCCATGCTTGCCGGGCAGAAGCATCCGCAGGCGTTCGGGCAACCAGCGCATGATATCTGGCCGGAACTTCGCGACTTTACCGACCCGATCTACTCTGCCGTCCTGCAAGGCCAGGTGCGCACCTACAGCGAACGGCGCTTCACCTTGCAGCGTGACGGCAAGGACTGCGATTTCTGGCTTGACCTGACCTACAGCCCGATTCGCGACGAATCCGCGCAAGTCGCCGGGATTCTGGTTACGGCCATTGAAACCAACGAACGCCGGCGCGTTGCGCTGGAATTGCAGCGCCGCTCCGAGGAAAGTCTGCAGGCGCAACGGGAAACCGAAGAACGTCTGCAACTGGCCCTGGCTGCCACCGACGCGGTCGGTACCTGGGACTGGAACATCGGCGAAGACCGCTTTATCGCCGACGCGCATTTCGCCCAGTTGCATGGCGTCGACCCGACGCAGGCGCGGCAGCTGCCGATCAGCGAATACCTGCAAGGCGTACACCCCGAAGACCGCGCCATGGTCGCGCGCAGCATCAAGCACTGCATCACCCACGGCACCGAGTACGCCGAGGAATATCGCTTGCTGCAGCGTGACGGCGAGGTGCGCTGGGTGTTTGCGCGGGGGCGCTGTTACAAGGATCACCATGGCAGGCCGACGCGCTTTCTCGGCGCGGCGCTGGACCTGACCGAACGCAAGCAGACTGAACAGGCATTGCGTCAGAGTCAGACCGAGCTGCAACTGATCATCAACGCCATGCCGATCCTGATCAGCTACGTTGATCGCGAAGAGCGCTTTCGCTTGAACAACGCGGCTTATCTGGACTGGTACGGGCTTACTCCGCAGGAACTGTTCGGGCGCACGATTCGCGAAGTGATCGGTGAAGAGGCGTATTTCCTGCGCCTGCCCTACATCGCCGAAGCGCTGGCGGGCAGGCCGTGTTCCTTCAGCCTGTATACGCCGCACCGCGACGGCAGCAACCGCCACGCGCTGATGAATTATCTGCCGCGTTATGGCGCCGACGGGGCGGTCAACGGTTTCTATATCTTTGTGATCGACGAGACCGAGCGCAAGAAAACCGAAGAGGCCCTGCGCAATCTCAACGAAACCCTCGAAGAACGCGTCAGCGCCCGCACCGAGCAACTGGCTCTGGCCAATCAGCGTTTGCAGAGCGAAATGTTCGAACGCGAGCGCGCTGAAGATGCGTTGCGCCATGCGCAGAAAATGGAAGCGGTCGGTCAGCTCACCGGCGGCATCGCCCACGACTTCAACAACATGCTGACCGGGATCATCGGCAGTCTCGACTTGATGCAGCGCTACATTGCCAACGGCCGGGCCGACGAAATCGGCCGGTTTACCGAAGCGGCGGTGTCTTCGGCCAACCGCGCGGCGGCGCTGACCCACCGTTTGCTCGCGTTCTCGCGGCGCCAGTCACTGGACCGCAAAACCCTCGATATCAATGTGCTGGTGCTATCGCTGGAGGATCTGATCCGCCGGACCAAGGGCGATCCGATCGAACTCAAACTGCAACTGACCGATGGGGTGTGGCCGGTCAGCACCGACGTCAGCCAACTGGAAAACGCCCTCCTCAACCTGGTGATCAACGCCCGCGATGCCATGCCCGATGGCGGCGAGTTGCTGATCGAGACCGCCAACGTCTATCTCGACGGCAGCGACATCACCACGCTTGAACCGGTCAAGGCTGGCGATTACCTGATGTTGGCGGTCAGCGACAACGGCACCGGCATGACCCCCTCGGTTCGCGCCAAAGCCTTCGATCCGTTTTTCACCACCAAGCCGATCGGCCAGGGCACCGGCCTGGGGTTGTCGATGATTTATGGTTTTGCCCAGCAATCCGGCGGGCATGTCAGCCTCGACAGCTTGCCGGGCCAGGGTACTTGCGTGCGTTTGTATCTGCCGCGCCTGCACGGCGTCGAAGCGCAACACGCCACGCAGCCGACCCTTGAGCAAACGCCGACCATCGCCACCGGTGAAACCGTGATGGTGGTCGAAGACGACCCGGCGGTGCGCATGCTGGTACTCGATCTGCTCCGGGAACTGGGGTATCGAACCTACGAAGCCGTCGACGCGAAAACCGCCCTGCCCCTGCTCGAATCCAGCCGCCGCGTGGACCTGCTGGTCACCGATGTCGGCTTGCCGGGTATGAACGGCCGGCAGCTGGCGGAGATTGCCCGCCAGCATCGGCCGGGGCTCAAGGTGCTGTTCATGACCGGTTATGCGCAGAAAGCCGCCGAACGCCAGGGCTTTCTTGAGGACGGCATGGACATGGTCGCCAAACCGTTCGCGGTCGAGCTGCTGGCCAGCAAGATCCGCACGATGACCAGCCAAACCCTGTGACTTGAGGCATAATCCGCGCCCCGCCGTCACCCCGTTATCAGGACCGCCCGATGAAAGCCCAAGCCCGCCACATTCTGGTGAAAACCGCCGAAGAGGCCGAACAGCTCAAACAACGCATCGCCAAGGGTGAGGCGTTCGACGTGCTGGCGAAGAAATTTTCCACCTGCCCGTCGGGCAAACGCGGCGGCGATCTGGGCGAAGTGCGCCCCGGGCAGATGGTCGGCGCGATTGATGCGGTGATCTTCAAGAAGCCCCTGCGTACGGTGCATGGGCCGATCAAGAGCAAATTTGGTTATCACCTGGTGCAGGTGTTTTACCGGGATTAGTGGTTGGCTTGCGGGCCTCTTCGCGAGCAGGCTCGCTCCCACAGTTGAAGTGCATTCCACCTGTGTCAGGTGTGATGCATTGCCTTCTGGACACTGAAATGCAGTCCCTGTGGAGGCTGAAATGCGGTCCCCTGTGGGAGCGAGCCTGCTCGCGAACCGATTGCGCAGCAAGCGGACAGTCAATCGACTATTTCGGAATCAACGCCCCCGGCACCTGAATTACCCGGCTCGCCAGCAGATGCCCAGCCTGCGCCGCTTCCACAGGACGGTCACCGGACAGACGACTGGCCAGATACGCCGCACTGAACGAATCCCCCGCCGCGGTGGTATCCACCACTGTCTCGACCTTCTGCGCCGGCACTTCGAACGCTTCACCCTCGCAGCGAATCAGACAAGCCTCGGCGCCGCGCTTGAGCACTACTTCCGGCGTGCCGATCTGCGTATACGCCGCGAACACTTCATCGCAGTCCGGGAAGCCGAACAGCGCCTGCTCGTCATCCACCGTCAATAGCGCCAGATCAACGTAAGGCAAAATACTGCGATACGCGGCTCGCGCCTCTTCGACAGAGGCCCACAGCCGCGGCCGGTAGTTGTTGTCGAAGACAATACGCGCATCGTTTTGCCGCGCATTGATCAAGGTTTCGATCAATCTCTCCCGGCCTTTCGCACCGAGTACAGCAAGAGTGATACCGCTGAAATACAGCACGTCATAATCGGGCAACGCCGCCAGCACTGGCTCGGCGGCCGGCGTGGTGAAACACTCGCGGACGGCGGCTTCGTTGCGCCAATAAAGGAAACGTCGCTCACCGTTGGCGTCGGTCTGAATGCAATACAGACCCGGCAGACGACCGGGCAGGCGCTGGACCAGATCGAGACCGATGCCTTCGCCAGCCCAGATACGGCACATGGCGTCGCTGAAACTGTCGTCGCCCAATGCGGTGACGTAGTCGACTTTGGCCTTATTGCCCATGGCGCGGGACAGGTACACCGCGGTGTTCAGGGTGTCGCCGCCGAAGCTCTGCTGCAGGCTGCCGTCGGCGCGCTGCTGCAGTTCGATCATGCATTCGCCGATCAGGGCGATGCGTGGGGTGTTTGGGCCCAGAGGACTTAAGGTGTTCATGGTGGTGTCTCTGATGATTCGGCGGTGTTTGTTCGGGCGCCTTCGCGAGCAGGCTCGCTCCCACAATGGGAATACGATCCCCTGTGGGAGTGAGCCTGCTCGCGATTGGTCGCGACGCGGTCTGAAGCCTTAGAAACACGTCTCCATGCTCTCGATCACCGTCAGCTGCTCATCCACCAGCAACCCCACCCGCCACTTGTCGAACGTCAAACACGGGTGCGAGGTGCCGAAGGAAATGATATCGCCGACGCGCAATTCAACACCCGGCGCCACCGTCATGAACGCGTGCTGGTCCATCACCGCAGTCACTTTGCAGGCACTCACGTCATCGCCAACCGCGGGCACGGCACCGGCCTTGTAGCGCAGCAATGGCACCGGCAAACCGGCATCGAAGGCCACATCACGCTTGCCCAGTGCGATCACCGCAAACCCCGGTTCCGGCAATGACTGCACATGCGCCCAGACTTCCAGCGCCGGGCGCAAGCCTTCGTGCAGATCGCTGCGCCGGTCGAGGACGCAGCATTGCGCATCCTTGTAGATGCCGTGATCGTGGGCGACGTAACTGCCCGGACGCAGCACGTTGAGAAAGCGTCCGGCGGCGTTTTGCGTCTCGAACGATTCGGCAATCAGGTCGTACCACGCCGAGCCGGACGCGGTGATGATCGGCTTGGCGATGGCAAACGCGCCGCTGTCCTGCAACTGCACGGCCAGACGTACCAACGAGGCGGCGAACTCGCGAATGCCACTGACGGCGTGATCGCCGTGGATCACCCCTTCGTAACCTTCGATGCCGGTCAGTGCCAGCGCCGGCTGGGCGTTGATCGCCTTGGCCAGTTCGATGACCTCCTGTTCGCTGCGGCAACCGCAGCGCCCGCCGACGACGCCGTACTCGATCATCACATTGAGTTTGAGCCCGCGCGAGGCGAAGTACGCGCCCAGGTCGGCGACGTTATCCGGGTGATCGACCATGCAGTGGAACTCGAATGCCGGATCGGCGAGCAAGTCGGCGATCAGCGCCATGTTCGGCGTGCCGACCAATTGGTTGGCCATCAATACCCGGCGCACGCCGTGGGCGTAGGCGGCACGGGTCTGGGTCGCGCTGGCGAGGGTGATGCCCCACGCACCGGCATCGAGCTGGCGCTTGAACAGCGCCGGGGTCATGCTGGTTTTACCGTGTGGCGCCAGTTCGGCACCGCTGTCGCTGACGAACTTCTGCATCCAGCGGATGTTGTGCTCCAGCGCCTGGCGATGCAGCACCAGCGCGGGCAGGCTGACGTCGCGCACCAGCTGCGCGCCGATGGCCGCGTCGCCCTTTTGCACAGCATGATCATTGGCAGTCGTCATGGTCGAACTCCTCGTTGTCGCAGCCGCAGGCAGCCGCGTTTATTCGTTGATGCGCCGGGCGAGGCTGTTGGCGCTCTCGATCAGTACCCGGCGATAGTCGTTGTAATGGGTTTTCGCGTCGGCCCGTGGCGCGACGATGCACAAGGTACAAATCGCTACGCCTTGCGGGTCTTTGACCGGCGCGGCGAAGCAATGGGTGAAGGTGTCGGCGACACTGTCAAAGGAGAAGAAACCGTCGATGCCGGCCTGACGGATCTCCGCCAGAAAGCGCTCCAGCGGCAGACGTTCGCCGTCGGGCAGGATGTAGTCGTCTTCGTCGATCAGGTCGATGATCTGCTGGTCGCTCAGGTGCGCCAGCAGCAGACGCCCGGAGGCTGTCCACGGGATCGGCGCGTTTTCGCCAATGTCGGAAGAAATGCGGAAATGCCGCTCGCCCTCCTTCATCAGCGCCACCGTGTATTTGCGCCCGTTGAGCAGGCACATCTGCGCGGTTTCGCGGGTCTGGCTGACAATCTCCTGCAAGGCGTGATCGGCCTCGCGGCTGAGATCGAAATGGCGCAGATGCGCCTGGCCGAGAAAGTACAGCTGCCGGCCCAAATAGACATGACCGTCCTTGCCCACCGGCTCGAGAATCCGGCGTTCGAGTAACGAAGCGACCAGTTCGTAGACCGTGGATTTCGGGCTGCCGATGCCGTTGGCGATGTCGTTCGGGCGCAGCGGCTGGCCGATTTCCTTGAGGAAATCGAGGATATCGAACGCCCGGTCCAGACCGCGAGCCCGGCGCTTGATGGTGTCTTCGGTCATATCAGTGGTTCCCATTCAAAGTCGCCGGATGGTAACTGGCCCTTGGTGTCGTGTCAGCGGCATTGCTGCCCTCACCCCCCGCCCTCTCCCGGAGTGAGAGGGAGCCTGATCGTATCGATGCACATGTTGTGGTTAGCCGACAAAACCTGCATAGACAGCGATCAGTCCCCTCTCCCTCCGGGAGAGGGCTAGGGTGAGGGGAAGCCATCACTCAGGCCTTTTTCCTGTACGCGATACAGTCAATCTCAACCTTGCAATCGACCATCATGCTCGCCTGCACACAGGCCCGCGCCGGGGCGTGTTCGGGCTTGAAGTATTCGCCGAAGACCTTGTTGAAGCTGCTGAAATCCCGTGGATCGTCCAGCCACACCCCGACCCGCACCACATCTTCCAGCCCATAACCGGCCTCGGTGAGAATCGCGATCAGGTTTTTCATGGTCTGGTGAGTCTGTTCGACGATGCCGCCAACAATGATCTCGCCCTCCACCGCTGGCACCTGGCCGGAGACGTGCAGCCAGCCATCCGCTTCGACTGCGCGCGCGAAGGGACGCGGCTGACCGCCGGCGGCAGTGCTGCCGGTGCCATAACGAGTAATGCTCATGGGTGTTTCTCCTGATTACAAAACAAAAAATTAGAACCGCGTGCTTTTCAAGAACTCGGCCAGACGCGGTGACTGCGGGCGTTCGAACAGCTCCTTGGGAGGCCCCTGCTCTTCGATCCGCCCCTGATTCATGAACACGATCTTGTCCGAGACCTCGAAGGCGAACCTCATCTCGTGGGTCACCAGCAACATGGTCATGCCGTCCTCGGCCAGGCCCTTGATCACGTTGAGCACTTCGCCGACCAGTTCCGGGTCGAGGGCCGAGGTGACTTCGTCAAACAGCATCAGGCTCGGGTTCATCGCAATCGCCCGGGCAATCGCCACGCGCTGTTGCTGACCGCCGGACAACTGGCCAGGAAAGTGATTGCGCCGCTCCAGCAGGCCGACGCGCTCCAGCCATTTCTCGGCGAGTACCACGGCTTCGTCCTTGTGCATTTTTTTCACCTTGAGCAAGCCCAGGGTGACGTTCTGCAACGCGGTCAGATGCGGGAACAGATTGAATTGCTGGAACGCCATGCCGGTCATCGCGCGATGCCGGGCGATGACTTTTTCCGCGTGACGCACGCGCTTGCCGTTGACCTCGTCATAACCGATCGATTCACCGTCGAGCAGAATCTGCCCGCCCTGAAATTCTTCGAGCATGTTCACGCAGCGCAGCAGTGTGGTCTTGCCCGAACCGCTGGAGCCGATCAGCGTTACGACATTGCCGCGCTGCATGCTCAGGTCGACACCTTTGAGCACTTCGACCGCGCCGTACTGTTTGTGCAAGCCGCGAATGTCCAGCAGCGCCTGATCCTGTGGGGAAACTTGAGCTTGAGTCATGGCAAGGCCACCCGCTTTTCAATGTGCCGGCCGAGTAATTCGATGCCGAAGTTGATGACGAAGAACAGAAAACCGGCGAACAGATAGAACTCCAGGGTCATGAAATTCCGGGCAATCACCTGCTGCGTACTGAGCAGCAACTCGGCGACGCCGATCACCGAGAGCAAGGTCGAGGCCTTGACGATTTCGGTGGACGAGTTGACCCAGGTCGGCAGGATCTGCCGCAACGCCTGCGGCAACAGCACGTAACCGAGGGACTGATAAAATGTCAGGCCGATGGCTTTGCCCGCTTCCATTTGTCCGCGTGGCAACGCCTGCAGCGCGCCGCGGACAATCTCGGCGACGTGCGAGCCGCAAAACAGCGTCAGCCCCAACGCACCAGCCTGAAATGCGCTGATCTGCCAACCCAGCGCCGGCGCCATGTAGAAGCAGGCCAGCACCAATACAAACACCGGCGTACCGCGAATCAGATCGACGTAAAGGCGAAACGGCGCGCGCATCCACAAGCGCCCGGAGGTCAGCACCAACCCGGCAACGACACCGAGCACGGTGCCGAGCACAATCGCAAGCGCCGACACTTGCACACTGGTCAGAAAACCCTGCCAGAGTGGCTCGCGGGCAACCCACAAATCATGCAGCCAACTGGGTGATTCGTACATCGCAGCCTCCTATCGGCGGATCGCCAGACGCTGCTCGAGGTACCGCAGCAGCATGGCAATGAGGTAACAGGCCGCGACATACAATGCCG
>Ga0308159_1001006_pt1 | contig 47896 bp, 42 predicted proteins | sample PhyCR1_FD_201040 | JGI IMG/M metagenome (GOLD analysis project Ga0308159, IMG submission 201040) | Phyllosphere microbial communities from UC Gill Tract Community Farm, Albany, California, United States - DLSLC.R1 | ecosystem: Host-associated > Plants > Phyllosphere > Unclassified | place: USA...
TAGCTTTAAACATTCAAATTTATTTGTTAGCATTATTTCTACATAAAGCTAACAGTTGTTCTATAGTTATCAACATCGTTGATAAAGTAAATGTTTTTTAAATGAGAAAAGTAGATTTTCTGGTAATCGGTTCAGGCATAGCGGGTTTGAGTTTTGCACTTAAGGCGGCGAAATTTGGTAAGGTTTTAATTGTTACTAAGTCAAACGAGGACGAATCCAACACTAAATATGCCCAGGGAGGTGTTGCGGTTGTTGTAGATAAGGGTGATTCTTTTGATAAACATATACACGATACATTGATTGCTGGTGATGGTTTATGTGATGAAAAAATTGTGGAAATCGTTGTAAAAGAGGGGCCTCAGCGAATTCAGGAGATTATAGACTATGGGATAAATTTCGATAAGGACAATGCTGGTTTTTATGATTTAGCTAAAGAGGGTGGACATTCAGAACACCGCGTTTTGCACTATAAAGATATCACCGGATATGAGATTGAACGCGTTTTACTAAAAGAGATTCATGAGAATTCCAACATAGAGATATTAACACATTACTTTGCGCTGGAGTTAATTACACAACACCACCTCGGTGAGTTTGTTGATAAACGTACTGAAGATATTAACTGTTATGGTGTATATGCCTTTAACACAGAGCTTAACGATGTTGAAAAGATTGTGGCAAACGTAACAGTAATGGCAGCTGGTGGTGCTGGTCATGTATATTCTGCTACAACAAATCCGGTAATTGCAACCGGAGATGGAATGGCGATGGTTTACAGGGCGAAGGGAAAAGTTAGGAATATGGAGTTTATTCAGTTCCACCCCACTGCTTTGTATCATCCTGGAGAGTATCCATCTTTCTTAATTTCAGAAGCGGTTCGTGGTTTTGGTGGTGTTTTGCGGCGAAAAAATGGGGAAGAATTTATGCATGAATATGACGAACGGAAGTCTCTAGCTCCCCGTGATATTGTGGCAAGGGCGGTGGATAATGAGATGAAAAAGTCTGGTGATGATTTCGTCTATTTAGACATTACCATGCGCAAGAAAGCTGATATTTTGAAGCACTTTCCTAATATATATGCAAAATGTTTATCGATTGGAATAGATATGACTAAAGACTATATTCCTGTGACTCCTGCTTCTCATTATATGTGTGGTGGAATTTTAGTAGATGAATACGGCCGTTCTTCCATTAAGAATTTATATGCCTGCGGCGAATGTTCATCTACGGGCTTGCATGGTGCGAACAGACTTGCTTCTAATTCCTTGTTAGAAGCTACGGTATTTGCACATCGCATTTACCAGGATGCGATAGAAAATTTCCAAAAAAATGTTATTCCGGAAAACATCCCGGAATGGGATGCTAAAGGTGTTACACAAACAGATGAAGAAATTTTAGTTACCCATAATCTGAGGGAGTTACAAAAAATTATGGGCGATTATGTAGGTATTGTTCGTTCTAACTTTCGCTTAGAACGTGCACATCGCCGCTTATTTTTAATTTATCAGGAAACTGAAGAATTTTATAAGAAGAATGAGGTGTCAGTTAAACTATGTGAGTTGCGCAACGTTATCCAGACTGCTTACTTAGTGATAAAATCTGCGATGCAACGTAAAGAGAGTAGGGGGTTACATTTCACTACTGATTATCCAGATCATGCAGCTGAACTTAAGGATACGATTTGTTAGACTCCATTAAGCGTCAAAAATAATTTAGGAGATATAATAATTAAACATTACTTTATTTATAGATACCATTAATTTCATGCCTTTAATACTTCCTGTAAAAGATAAATACCCAAAAATTGGGAACGAAAACTTCATTGCTGAGAACGCCACCATTGTAGGTGATGTTACTCTTGGTGATAATTGTTCGGTGTGGTTTAATGCCGTCATTAGAGGCGATGTAAATGCCATTACAATCGGTAATGAATCTAATATTCAAGATGGGGCGGTTATTCATGCCACGTACCTAAAAGCTGCTACACAAATTGGTAACAGGGTATCAGTAGGGCATAATGCCATTGTACATGGTTGCACCGTTAAGGATAATGTTTTAATTGGTATGGGAGCGATTATAATGGATCATGCTGTGGTAGAGGAATATTGCATTATTGCTGCAGGTTCCGTTGTTTTAGAAAATACAATCTGCGAAAGTGGCCATCTGTATGCAGGGACGCCAGCAAAAAAAATAAAGCCCGTTACTGATGAGCAACGGGCTTTATTAAATAAATTACCAGATAACTATGTGATGTACTCTAGTTGGTTTACTCATCCATAATTATTCTTTAGGTGGGGGTGGAATGGTTAAATTATCTACCCGTTCCCAATTGGCACGCAAAGATTTTTCATCTGGAGAATACCAGATTTTTTCCGGCTGCGTACCGGTCTTAATATTGCCGGTATCCCAGATTCCATTTTTATTTTCATCGTAAACTACACGAATGAAATATTTTCCTGCCGGATAGTTAGCAAAATTGATAACACCATTTTTAGTAATGTTGTATCCTTTAATGGTATTTTTCTTTTCGTCTATAAACTCAACGATGTAATTTTTGGTGGTATCGGGTACAACAATATTTAAAGCTAAGGTACCGTAACTGTCAATGGTTTCTAGCTTGAAGCTTTTATTAATTTCTTTGTTTTTGGCATTGAATATTGCTGTAAATGCGCCCGGAGCAAATTTCAGGTCATAAGTTCGTTTATTACGCCAGGGAAACTTAATGTAGTACTTTAGGAAATCAACACTATCTTTCACTACCTCAAAATTAGTTCTCTTTACAGAATCTTCCAGCAGGGTAATTTTAGCGGCGTCTGCGGCATTAACAGGAAAGTTGAAGTTAAGTGTATAGCGTTGGTAAGGATTTAGTTTACCGGAGGTTATATTGTCTGTAATGGTCAGATCTCTGGTGTAATTATCCTTTCTTCCGCGGTTGAAATTGACTACTTGTAGTACCTTGCCCTGGTCTTGAATGGCTAATTTGACCGAATCAAAACTGAGATCAGTTAACCATACTTTGGCAGTATCGTTAAGCTTATTAAAAAATACTTTTTTCCCCACATCAGCTGCTGGCGGATCCATAACTGTTATTTTAGGAGCTTTGAGTTGTTGATTAAAAAATAATGAGATACTGCCATCATTGTTAAACTTTCGGTCTAAAATTCTAAACTCAGGAGCTAATTCTTTAAATACTTGTAGATTAACGTTTTCTATATTTTTATCAATGAGAATAGGATCTTTAATATAACCCACTTCATCTGATAACTGCTGATAAACTTTATCACCGCCACCTTCAGTTTCTTTTAATGCATAAACTTTGTATAATCCTTTTCTTAGATTGTTCAGTTTATAGTTTCCAGAACTATCGGTCAGGGTGTAGATGGATGCTCTTTTTTTACCAAATAAGGTATCACGTTCTACAGGCAAGATAAAAACTACCGCTTCCTTCTCAAAGCTTCCGGTTAAGGCATTGCTTACCTTTCCACTAAGGGAAAGCGAATCAATATCTGCACCAGTTGAAAAAACATATGAAAGATTTTTAATGATGTTATTTTCATTTATGTCGGCAACAGACTTGCCAAAGTTTAAGGTATATGTCGTATTTTTTTCTAAGGTATCTTGAAGCTCCACTTCTAAAATTCTTTTCCGTGCTTTCAAGATAGGAGGGCGTTCCTGATCTGGTGAAATGGAAAATTCCTTAAACTCATTATTCAATTTTACAAATTCATCAAATTCAATTACAATTTTTTTAGCGTTAAAATTTCGTGTCAAATTTTTTGGTGTCATCGTTACCACCTTTGGAGGCTTTGTATCTTTCGGCCCACCTTGTGGAGTTTGGATACTTGCACAACCACAAATTAGAAGTACAAGCCATCCAATGACGCAATTTTGTAAGTTGAAAAATCTATAATTTGAATTTGGCATTTTTTAAGCGATCTAACGAGTTATTGTGTTTTTTGGATTAATAACATCAAAAATATTTTTTATGAGCTTAGGGAGAATTATTTAAATTAGTAAATTATTTAATATAAATAACTGATTATCAGCTATTTATTAATAAAAACCATTAAAACTGAAATATCTGAAGGTGAAACTCCTGAAATTCTTGATGCCTGACCCAGTGTACGTGGTTTTATTTTGAATAACTTCTCGCGGGCTTCTTTAGAAATCGAACCTATTTTATTGTAATCAAAATCTGGCTTAATTTCTTTGTCTTCCATCTTAAGCATTTTAGCTACAATTTCATTTTCTTTTTCGAAATAGCTTTCGTACTTAATTTTTATTTCTGCTTGCTCAATGGTTTGATCGTCTAAATCTTTGGTCGCCTCTGCAAGTGGTTTACTCACTTTGATGATATCATGTAAACCCACATGTGGTCTGCCTATAAGACTATGGATTTTAACGTTTTGATTAAGCTGGCTTGACCCCAGTGCAGTCAAGGTTTCATTTACATCAGCCATCTCAATTCCTTGTGTTCTGGTAAACTTAACCAGCGCGTCGGCATTTGCAACTTTTTGATTTACCTTTTCTAATCGTTCGTCAGAAATTAATCCAAGCTGGTGGCCAATAGGAGAGAGGCGAATGTCTGCATTATCTTGTCGTAACAATAGACGATGCTCAGCTCTTGATGTGAACATCCTATATGGCTCTTCAGTTCCTTTAGTTACAAGATCATCGATAAGTACCCCAATATAACTATCGGATCGCTTCATAATTAATTCGTGATTATCTGTAATTTTTTGGTGCGCATTTATTCCTGCCATAAATCCTTGGCAAGCTGCTTCTTCATATCCTGTAGTTCCGTTAATTTGACCGGCTAGAAATAGATTGCTAATTAGTTTTGTTTCGAGAGTAAGTGATAATTGAGTTGGCGGAAAGAAATCGTATTCTATGGCATATCCAGGTCTAAACATTTTTGCTTGCTCAAAACCAGGGATTAGCCTTAATGCTTTAAATTGTACATCTTCTGGAAGCGACGTCGAAAATCCATTTACGTAGATTTCACAAGTATTCCATCCTTCCGGTTCCACAAAGATTTGATGTCTATCACGTTCAGCGAATCGGTTAATTTTATCTTCTATAGATGGACAATACCTTGGCCCTAGTCCTTTAATCCTTCCAGTAAACATCGGTGATTTTTCAAACCCTTCTTTTAAAGTTTCATGAACTTCACTGTTGGTATAAGTAATCCAGCAGCAACGTTGATCCTTTGAAACTTCGGTTTCTGCGAAAGAAAATTTGTTTGGGTTTTCATCGCCCCATTGTTCTTCCATTTTTGAATAATCAAGGCTTCTTCCATCAACACGGGGAGGGGTACCTGTTTTCATTCGCCCAGATTCCATGCCTAGGTCAACTAATTGTTCTGTGATTCCAGTAGATGCTCTTTCTGCAGTTCTGCCACCTCCGAACTTTTTCTCTCCAATGTGCATTACACCATTTAGAAATGTTCCATTTGTGAGGACAACGGCAGTGCTTTCTATCTCGATTCCTAAAGATGTTTTAACACCATATACTCTATTATCTTTAACCAAAAGACTTGTAACACTGTCTTGCCAAATGTCTAGATTTTTAGTTCTTTCAAGAGCTAATCTCCATTCTTCTGCAAAGCGCATTCTATCAATTTGGGCCCTTGGACTCCACATCGCTGGTCCTTTAGATTTATTAAGCATTCGGAATTGAATGGTTGACTTGTCAGAAATGATCCCAGAGTATCCACCCATTGCATCCACTTCACGTACAATTTGCCCCTTTGCAACACCGCCCATTGCTGGATTACAACTCATTTGGGCAATAGTACCCATATTCATTGTAATCAATAAAACTGAAGACCCTAGGTTAGCTGCTGCCGCTGCTGCTTCACAGCCGGCATGGCCTGCGCCTACAACAATCAAATCATATTTCGAAAACATTTTACTCTTTTAGTATTATTGTTCCACGTGGAACAAATGGTTTATTATTTATTTCAAATGCTAATGTTTCACGTGAAACATTAGCATTTGAAAGTATATTCTATTCAGACAACTCCATCCAACGCAGCGTTAAATCATCTAGCTTAGCTTTTAATTTTTCAATTTCCGAAGAGATTTCTTGGATTTTGATGTAGTCAGAAGATTCCACATTGTTTAAGGAATTCGTTAACTTTCCGATTTCAGCTTCTGTTGCTTCCATTGCTTTCTCTGCATCGTCCAACTCTTTCTGCTCTTTGAAACTTAATTTTTTTACTGCTTTCACAGGTGCTTGTTCGGTAGGCGTTTGAACTTCCTTTTTGTTTTCTGACTTAACTTTAGGTTGCTCTAGACTTAATCTATACTCGGAATAATTTCCGTTATAAATCTTCACTACCCCTTCGCCTTCCATGATAAATAACTGATCACTCATTTTATCAAGCAGGTATCTGTCGTGTGAAACAAGCATCAATATACCAGGAAAGTTTTCTAAAAATTCTTCCAGTACGTTTAAAGTATCGATATCCAGGTCATTTGTCGGCTCATCTAAAATCAGAAAGTTAGGATTTTGCATTAGCACTTTCATCAAGTTTAGACGCTTCTTTTCACCGCCACTTAACTTCTCAACCATGCCGTGTTGTTTCTTTGGCGGAAAGAGAAAAAGTGTGAGTAGGGCAGAAGCGGTGATGACAGAACCGTCGGCCATTTTGATATATTCAGCATCAGATTTAACAATATCAATAACACGTTCTTTCGGATCGAATGTCAATCCACCTTGTTTGTAATAACCGAAAACCGTCGTTTCCCCAGTATCAACTTTACCAGTATCCGGCGTTAGTTGACTTGTGATGATGTTCAATAGCGTAGACTTCCCAGTTCCATTTTTTCCAGCCAGACCAATTCGGTCACCTTTTTTGAAGGTATAACTGAAGTCATTTATAATTGGACGTCCGTCGAATGATTTTGCGATGTGTTCTACCTCAATAATCTTCCCGCCTTGACGAGACATTTTCATTTGAAGGTTAATAGTCTGATTATCAGTCTTCTTTTTAGATTTTTCTTCTAAATCATAAAAAGCATTAATTCTAGCGTTAGATTTTGTTCCACGTGCCTGCGGCATGCGTCTCATCCACTCCAATTCTTTCTTAAGGAGTTGTTGATTCTTGTGTAATACAGTTGCATCAAGCGCCTCTCTTTCAGATTTCTTTTCCAGGTAGTAAGCATAATTTCCATTGTAATTGAAAATTTTGCCCCTGTCTAGTTCCACAATAGTATTACAAACGTTATCTAAAAAGTAACGATCGTGCGTTACTAATAATATAGTTTTTTGCCCTGTAGTTAATAGCTTTTCTAGCCATTCAATCGTATCAATATCCAAATGATTGGTTGGTTCATCCAATACCAATATTTCAGGATCCTCGATAAGAAGTTTTGCCAACGCTAAACGCTTTTTTTGGCCGCCAGATAGGGTAGAAATTTTTTGCTGAAGATGAGTAATTCCCATCCTGTTTAAAATGGTTTTGATCTCATGTTCATACTCCCAGGCGTTGTGCTCGCTAAGTTCTTCGTATAAACGATTCAGTGTCTTTTCGTCGGGATTCGGGTTTTCTATTAACTCTTCATATTCTTTAATCAGTTGTTGTTGTTTATTCTCCAGTGAGAAGATAAAATCACTGATGGAATAACCTTCATTAAATTGAGGCTCCTGATCCAAAAAACCAATTTTTACTGCTTTGTTTTTTACGATTTTACCTTCCAGCGGAGGAAATCTCTCAGCAAGTAATTTCAATAAAGTACTTTTGCCAGCTCCATTAATTCCAACCAACGCCACGCGTTGACCAGAGTTAATGCCTAGGGTTAAATTTTTAAATAGCCATTCATCATGATAACCATGACCCAAGCCTTCTGCCGCAATTAGTGTGCTCAATTTATTTGTATTTCGGATTTATAAAAGAAAATTAGTGCAAAAGTAAGTATAAATTATTTGACACAGCCAAATCGACTATCAAACCTATTCTGTATCAGCTAAAAATGGCAAAATATTGATGTTGTCCGAATTAGTGTAGTGTGAAATAGGGAGCGTATTTGAAAGATAGATAGCTGTATATAAGAAAACAGAGGTGGAATCGCTCCACCGCTGTTTCAATCATTAACTAAACTAAACTATATTTTGGCGCTATAAGCAGATCAGGCAATAGCAATACTAACTTTATTGTTTTGTTTAAGTAAGACGAAAGATGGAGCTAAACGTTTCAGCGGATTGACATATAATATACCAGCATCACATTATTGTCGACGAACGGTCTCCCAGTTTCGACGAATTAGAATAAATAGTTACTAATAATTGAGGTTTCCTTAAGATCAGCTGCGGAGCCAGTAAAGGAAACGATATCACTAGATTAAAAGATTCGTTCCTTATCGACGAGGGATCTGATCCACCACATTGAAAGGAATGTGTATTTTTCCGCGGCTTATTGTATTGTTGAGTAAAAAATGCTGTGCAGTAAGCATCAAAAAATGTTGATACTAAGCCATGCCCACATCGGCCCTATAATCCAGGTACTCATCTTCTTTTTGAGTCATCAATGCCTTTGCTACCTTGCCTTTATCCTTGTAGCCCAGTAAATGGAGCGTTCCATGAATCATAATGCGGCAAACCTCATCAAAATCGTTTGTTTTAAATGTTTTTGCATTTTCTTTTACGCGTTCAATGCTGATAAAGATATCGCTAATAATTTGTTTATCCTGCTCAGAATTATCGAAAGTAATGATGTCGGTATAAGTATCGTGATTTAAATATTGCTTATTTATTTCTAAGAGGTACTCGTCACTGCAAAAAATGAAATTGAGTTCTTGTAATTTGAATCCTTCTTTCTCAATAGCTGCTTTTATCCATTTTTTGACCTTTAACTTTTGAGGAAGGTTATAAGAAATTGACTCGGTAAAAAAAGAAATTGCAGGCATATTATACGTTTTAAAGCTGCAAACTTACAAAATTAAATATTAGTGATACATCAAGATATTGACCATTAAATGCATCTATCAGTTATTACTGGCTGCGATTACTAATGGTTTTTGGGGATAGTTAAAACGTTTTATTATACTATCATTTCTCGGTATTCAACGATTTTAAATATTCTGCAATCTTATTCTTATAATAGTAATTCAAACTAGGGGGCAATTTTTGTAACATGTCGCTCCCATTTTGCTGTTGTTTTTGAAACTGATTTAACATTTTCTGGTAGGACGGAGGAAATTCTTTTCCTGCTTTACTCTCTTTTTTACTATCTTCTTCCTGATCGCGTTCTGCTTTTTCTGCATTCAATAACTTGGTTAAAAGTTCTTTTTGCCTGTTTAGCGTTTCTTGTTGCAAACGTTTATTAACCAAATCACTTTCAGTCTGCTTCATTTCTTTGATGGCTTCATTCAGGTTGCCCATTTTACCAGACCCGTCTTTGTTTTCATCGCGGTTGATTTTTTCCAAAGCCTGTCGAATCATTTGCTGTTGTTGAGCCATTTTACCGAATTCCTGACTCATTTGCCCCTTTCCAACTGTACCTTGGTTGCCGCCGGCTTTTTGCATTTGTTCGCGGGCTTTTTGCATGCTTTTATTAAGTTGTTCCTGCATCTGCGAAAGCTGTTTCATGCCTTGCTTTTGCTTTTTGCCACTCCCGCCTTTTGAGTTTTTACTCATGTTTTGCAACTGATTCAGCGCTTCACTTAACATAAGAGAAAGATTATTGATGGAGGTCATGGTAAATTGCTGATAACGATTCGCATCTGGCGTTCGTCTTTCACCTAAACTTTCCAAACTTTTATCCAGATTGAAGTTAATTTTATTCATTTCCTGGTTAACATTAGATTCTATCTGAGGAACACGTTTACTTAAACTATACAGGCTATCGGCAATGGTTTTAAGATTGTCTTTTATGCTCCGCTGCTTTTGAACGTTAGTGGTATACGAAGGATCCGCCTGGTTCATTTTCTTGAACGTCAACATGATTTTTTCTTGTTCAAACGATGTGTTTAATAAATTTTCTAACAGGCGGCGCAGTTCTTTAGCATTCAGGTTATTTTCCATTTCCTCTCCCTGCTGTTGCATTTCACTCATCTTTTTGGAAAGCTTTTCCATTTCCTCACCAGCTTTTTGTTGTTTCTGACTGGCGCTTTTAGGATCTTTTTTATCGAGTGATTCCTTGCTCTCTTGCTGATCTTTCTGTATTTCCTGAACATCTTTTTCAGGGTTTTCAAACGGATTTGGTTTCTCTAGCGATTGATTTTTTTCTTCCAATTTCTTCAAGTCATCCTTTAGGTCTTTCATATCCTTACTCAGGGCATCTTGCTTTTGTTTGATCGACTCATTGTCCTGTTTTTTAGCAACAGTTTCTTTACTCAGGTCTTTTTGTTCTTTAGCCAGTTCATTTAAACGGTCAATATCATTTTGCAGGTTTTGTTCAAATTCCAGTTGCTTATATAGTTCTAAAATTCTATCTAATTCATTTTTTAAGGTCTTGTTATCCAATTGCATTCTTGAAAGTTCATTCTGCGTTTGGTCCTTATTTTTCTCGTTCATCAAATCTTGCAGCTTTTGCAAAAGCGCTTTAGTCTTATCATCAAGAACATTATCAAATAAGTCTTTAATCTGTTTCTGTTTCTCCAGAAGTTCAGCAGTTTGTTTTTGATCTTCCTGTTGCTGGATATTTTTATCGTTTTGTTCTTTAATTTCCTTTACCGCATCATCCAGTTGCTTTTGTTTGTCGAGAAGGGCTTCAATTTGCTTTTTATCCTCAAAAGAAATCTGTTTTTTATCAATTAAACTTTCAGCAACTTTTTTACTTTCTTTTTCTATAGTGTTCGCTAAACGAATCGCAGATTGTACTTTTTGCTTAAGTGCCTGGCTGTTTGCATTTACCTGTTCTGCTGTTTCTTTTTTAGTAGGTGATTTGAATATTTTGATTGCTGATCTCGTTACTTTAGCGCCATTAACGCCATCGTTATCAGCTACTTCAAAATAGTATTCTATATCTTGTCCTGGTTTTACGGCTACTGTTTTAAGATCCCAGAAATAAAAAAAAGAATTCTCTACCGTGTTACTTTTAATTGAGATATTCTTGGTAACGGTACTCATCAGCTTATTGTTTTCTTTGATATTGTATTTGAAACTTAACCTGCTGAAGCCATAATCATCACTTACCTGACCGCTAAAATATAATGCCTTATTGTTGATTGAATCTGCTTTCTCTTCAACAGATATGCCTGGCGATTGATCTTTGATAACAGCTATTTGATGCGAAAGAGAATCTCTGATCGTAACAAAATCATTTTTTGGTGTAATGCTATATTTCGAATTGCTTTTTATGATGGCACCAAATGTAGATCCATCTTCAATTACTTTCAACTTGTTTTCTACGCCGTTAAAAATGAATAGGAGGGCATTGCTTTTATTAGTTTTAAAGTTCCAAGTCACATGGGTTCCTTCGGGCAAGAGCAAATCGCCAACATTTGAAATCAATTCATTTTTTTTACCCAGATAATTTGGATAATGAAGCGTGGCCGTTGCGCTTATTAATTCTGGACGAGGTTTAACACTAATTTTAAAGGCAGGAGAACTAAAGCCACCACCTCTGAAGAAAAGTTTTTTGTCGCTCTGGATATTTTTAAACGTGTATTTAAACTTTGTCTTTTGCTCTTTTTCCAGTTTATAAGTGTTTTTTTCATCCTCCACATAAACGTCTGCAGGCAATTCATCGCCATCTAATTTCAGCTTGAGCGTAAGGTCATCGCCTTGCGTAATTGTTAGTTTTTTGTTTTCTAATTCAAACGTAAAGGGAGCTTTAGGTGCAATGTATTCGTCGTATTTTAAAAAGCTGGTGGTTCCGTCTTTTAAAATCGCAGGGGCAATAATGGCAATAAGCAAAATAATCGCTAATGGGAAAAAAAGGTATTTCAGGTACTTTTTATTCTCGTTTATTCGAACGGCATTGTAAAAAGGAACAGGCTTAAGCTCAAGTATTTTTTGATCTATACTGGCTAAAATGAGCTGATTATTTTCCGGATGTTGCGCAGATAACTGATGTAACTGGAGCGTATTCAGTAGCTTATCTTTAATGTCTTGAAAATGATTCCCAATAATCATTGAGGCTTCATCAAAGGAGAGATGCTTGCCTAATTTTAGCATCGAAAATAGCGGCCTTACAATTAGAAAACCAATGAGTAAAATTCCGATTAGCAGGTAGGCAAAGAATACGAAAGTTTTAAAACCAGCGCTTGGGTTTAGGTAATAGAGGGTTAAAAATACCAGTAAATATAGGGCAACAAGGATTGCGGCAACATAAATGCTTCCCCGCAAAATTTTATTTAAATAGAATTTACGGATGAATTCATCTATCTTTTCTAATAAATCCTCGTAGTTATTACTCACCATATCACCGTAAATGTAAAAATTGTTCCCATCAATTAAAAGAACCGTCTGTAAGGTAACGTGTTTATTTCAAATCATTTATTGAAATGATTAATTATCCCAATGATTACAGCAGGTAGCTTAAGCAGCCTACAATGAAATGCAAGTTGCTATCGATTCATTGCGGTCTGGCTTCAACCGGTGGGTTTATTTTTTCATATTTAACCAATTTATTAGATGCAGTCAGCTAAAGCAGCCTGCTATGAAATGCAAGTCTCCATCGATTCATTGCCGTCTGGCTTTAGCCGGCGGGTTATTTGTTCATATTAAACCAATTTTTAGGTGCAGGAAGCCGAAGCAGCCTGCCATGAAATGCTGAGGGCTATTGATTCATTGCCATCTGGCTTTAGCCGATGGTTATTGTTCATGTTAAACCAATTTATTAGATGCAGGCAGCTGAAGCAGCCTGCTATGAAATGCTGCGCGCTATTAATTCATTGCGCGCTATTGATTCATTGCCATCCGGCTTTAGCAGATGGGTTCTTTGTTCATGTTGAACTAATTTATCAGATGCAGGCAGCTGAAGCAGCCTACCATGAGATTCTGAGCGCTATTGATTCATTGCCGTCTGGCTTCAGCCGGTGGGTTTATTTGTTCATATTTAACCAATTTATTAGATGCAGGAGGTTGAAACAGCCTGCTATGAAATGCTGTGCGCTATTGATTCATTGCCATCTGGCTTCAGCCGATGGGATTTGTAAATCTTAGGTACTAAGTTGCCCTCAGGCTTCATTAGATGCCTTAATGTTGAAATCCAATCATCGCATATTAATTAAAAAGTCTTTATCTTAATTAAATTAATATAAAGGTTACATAGATTTTAAATTGATCTTGTTCGAAAAATATACTTTTGACTTTTCGTAAAAACCAACATATGAAACGATTATTTATATCAGCCTTTATGGTTTTCATTTTTACAGCTTCGTTTGCTCAAAAATTCAATTGGAATAAAAATCAGGTTATTGCGCACCGTGGGGCCTGGAAAAAGAATAGATTTCCAGAAAACTCTATTGCATCGCTGAATGAAGCTGTTCGCCTGGGCTGCTATGGATCTGAGTTTGATGTATGGATGACTTTGGATAAGGTTCTGGTTGTAAACCACGATCCTGAATTTCAGGGATTAACCATAGAAAAAGTTAATTATGCAGATTTGCTTACCAAAACCATGAGTAATGGTGAAAAAATACCAACCTTAGAAAATTATTTGTTGGCAGGAAAGAAGCAAAAGACCACTAAATTAATTCTCGAAATTAAGCCTTCATTAATCAGTAAAGAAAGAGGAATAGAAGTAACCAATGCCAGTATTGAAATGGTTAAGAAGGTTGGCGCAATTGATTGGGTGGAATACATTAGCTTCGATTATAACTATTGCAAACGGGTGTTAGAATTGTTACCAAAAGCGAAGGTTGCGTATCTACGTGGAGAAATTAGCGCAGCGCAACTTAAAGCAGATAAACTAACAGGAGCAGATTACCATTACAGCGTTTACCAAAAAGATGGATGGATCGAAAATGCACATCAGCTTGGTTTAACAGTTAATGCCTGGACAGTTAATGCCGTACCTGAAATGCAATGGTTACTGGCACATCAGGTAGAATACATTACCACTAATGAACCTGAATTGCTTTTTGAAGAATTAAAGAAAACGCCGGTAGCTACAAGATGGAAATTAAAATGGAGTGACGAATTTAATGATGCAGGTTTGCCACTGGTTAAAAACTGGGCTTATGATGTCGGCGGAAAAGGATGGGGCAATAACGAATTACAGTACTATACTGACGCAGACACCTTGAATGCAAAAGTAGTGAAAGGCAATTTAAACTTAACAGCGATAAAAGCAACAAAGGATAAGAATGAATATACCTCGGCTAGGTTAGTTACTAAAAATAAGTTTGATTTTAAATATGGCAGGATAGAAGTCCGGGCAATGCTTCCAAAGGGTAGAGGCTTATGGCCCGCAATTTGGGCGTTACCCACCGACTGGAAATATGGTGACTGGCCAAAAAGCGGTGAAATCGATATTATGGAGCATGTTGGTTATGAGCCTGATAGCATTCATGGAACAGTACATACCGAAAAGTTTAACCACACCATTAATACCCAGGTTGGCAAAGCTTTAGGCATTAATCCTTATAATGCTTACCATGTTTATGCGGTAGAATGGTTTAAAGATAAGATTGATTTTTTCGTCGATGATCAAAAATATTTCACTTTTAAGAATAATGGAAAAGGGAGTGCATACTGGCCGTTTGATCAGGATTTCCATATCATTTTAAATATGGCTGTTGGTGGCAATTGGGGCGGTAAAATGGGCGTTGATGATTCAATCTTCCCGGCAACCATGAAAGTAGACTATGTAAGGGTTTACCAAAAATAAGGAAATCATAAGTTACTAAGTGAAAACTCAATATTGTAAACTGTATCATGGATTCTCGAAGAGCATTTCTTAAAAAAGCAGCATTACTTGCCGGGTCAACAGGTATAGCCAGTATGTCATCTGCATCAGTAATCAAAGCCTTGTCTATAAATCCAGAATTGGGAAGCAGCTTTTACGATGCTGAGCATATTGTGTTTCTAATGCAAGAGAATCGATCGTTCGATCACATGTTTGGAACCATGAAGGGAGTTCGTGGATTTAATGATCCACATCCGCATATTCAACCTGATGGAAATAAGGTTTGGCTTCAGAAAGATGGAAAGGGTTTTACATATGCACCTTTTCACGTTGATATTAATAAAACGAAAATTACCTGGCAGGGCGGCCTTCCTCATTCTTGGAATGATCAGGTTGCAGCTAGAAATGGTGGAAAATATGACCGTTGGGTGCCCATTAAAACTCCAATGACCTTGGCCTATTATGATCGGCAGGATATCCCTTTTTATTATGCCCTTGGAGATGCTTTTACAGTTTGCGATCAGCATTTCTGCTCTTCCTTAACAGGCACTACACCGAATCGCCTATTCTTCTTTACTGGTACCGTTCGCGGGGAAAAGAGTGCCAATCAGGAAGCTGTGGTTAACAATGATCAGGCAGAATCACAAAACAATGTGTTTGTAGATTGGCCCACTTTCCAGGAGACACTCGAAGATAATGGAATTGACTGGAGAATTTATCAAAATGAACTCTGGACTTCTAAACTGCCCGAAGGTGAAATAGATGACTGGTTGGGTAATTACGGTGATAACCCCGTTGAATATGTAAGCAGACATCATGTTAAGCTGTCAGCGTATTTTAGAAAGAATGGCGACCATACGGTTAAACCAGCTTTATCGGCTGCAGAAGTGCAGGCTAAATATGACCAACTTTCGCAAAGAGAAAGGAATCTGATAGATAAAGCTTTTCAAACCAATATTAGCGAAAAAGATTATCTGGAACTGGCACCTTTCACTTTTACTAATGATGAAGGCAAATCGGAAACTATCAATATTCCCAAAGGAGACATTTTTCATCAATTTCGAAAAGACGTAGATAGCGGAAAATTGCCTACAGTATCCTGGCTGGTGGCTCCTCAGCGGTTTTCGGATCATACCAGTTCTCCGCTTTACGGAACCTGGTATGTGAGTGAAGCTTTAGACATTTTAACCAGAAACCCTGAGGTTTGGAAAAAGACAATTTTCATTTTAACTTATGATGAAAATGATGGCTATTTCGATCACCAACCTCCATTTGTGGTGCCAAACCCAAATGATGCAAATACAGGCAAAGTTTCTGCAGGGATAGATTACGCAACAGATTTTGAAAATAAAAAAGGCAGTCCGATTGGTTTAGGCTATAGGGTACCATTTGTTGTTGCGTCTCCATGGAGCAGGGGAGGCTTTGTAAATTCTCAGGTATTTGACCATACATCTTCTTTAATGTTTATGGAGAAATGGTTGAGCAAGAAAACAGGAAAGCAGATAAAAAGCAATAATATTAGCGATTGGAGAAGAACAGTTTGTGGTGATCTTACTTCCATATTCCGACCCTATCAGGGCGAGGATGTTAAGCTGCCAACCGCATTGAAAAGAGATGCTGTTGTTAAGAACATCAATAATGCTAAGAATAAGCCCTCGCAACCTTCACCAACTGCTTTAAGCGATATAGAAATAGCAAAAATAAACGAGTTTGAAGCATTATCTGCTCAAACTTCCAGATACGCGCCTAAACAAGAAAAGGGAACAAAGCCGGCTTGTGCCTTGCCCTATCAACTAAATGTAAATGCAAATCTTGTTAACGATTTTATGGAGATTGTTTTTCAAGCAGCTAAAACACCTTTCGGAAATCCGATAGAAAATACCGGTGCACCGTTTACCATGAATGCCCTTAATTCCTTCAAAGGAGAAAAAGGAAAAATCTGGGCTTATGCGGTTAAATCAGGCGATCAGTTAAAAGAAAGCATAAGTATTGATGATTTCGACCAGAGTAATTATAATCTTGCAATTACAGGCCCCAACGGCTTCCATAGACATTTTGTAGGAAATAAAAACAACCTAGCCATTCATATCACGGCATACCCTGAAGAGTTTGGATTGATAAGTAAGAAACTTTCGGGTCGTCTTATCCTCTCTTTCGACAATAAACAAGACAAGCCTGTAGAAATTAAAATAGTTGATAATAAATACCAGGCAAATCCGCAAAAACTTCAGTTAAAAGGAAATGCTAGTTCAAGTGTGTCACTAGATCTTTCTAAACAGGCTAATTGGTATGATTTCAGTATTACACTAAAGGGGAATGAAATCTTTAGTCATCGCTTTGCCGGAAAAATTGAAACGGGTGAGATAACAGAAACAGATCCATTTATGGCAGGAAAGTTCAGCTAGTCTGCTTTACAAATGGATGCCGGAGCAAAATCAAAAAACAATTGGCAACTCAACCTGCACTTTATCCCATCCTGCAACTAGATTAGCTCCATTATTAGTTGGCACAAAAGTTAATGAGAAGTACTCAACTGGTTTAGATAAACCTTGAACAGGGATTTCAGTGCGAACAATATCCATAGATTGATCGTAAGTAAAAGCGCCCCATTTGTCTGTCTGCCTATTTACAATAATTGTCCATTTATCTTTATTGGGAATGGCAAATAAGCTATAAGTACCTGCTTTAATCTTCTTGCCACCAATAGTTACTTTTTTGAAAAAGTGAATTTCGGTACTCTCATTGGCACCGAAACGCCAAACTTTACCATATTGTTCCAAAACGCCAAAAATATCTCTTCCTTTCTTTTGCGGACGGGAATAGATAATTTTGATGACTGGTTTTATGATTTCGCCGTCTTTTGCTTTTGGCGCATTAATTGGATAATAGAGAATATCTGCCGGACTTGGATCGGCAATTGGGAATTTTACCTCCGTGTCATTCCTTTCCTGGGCTTTTGCACTAAAGCACAACAAAGCGAAAACCATAATGAAAATATTTTTCATTTGCTTTGAGTTAAATTAATCCAAAAGGATAATATTGCAGTGATGGTTAGTACTTTCTACCCTTAACGATAGCATTTAAGAATAACCCTGCTGTTAATAAACCTAAAACTCCACCTAGCAAAGCGAAAATATAATTTTGGGTAATGATTGCTCCAGTTAAAACACCGAAAATTAACCCTAAAGCATAATATAACCAGTTAAAATTATTGCTGCTGTTTTCTTGTAAACTCATTTTTTAAATATTTGGGAGCAAAGTTAGTATTTATTTTAAATTTTGATTTGTGTATATCAGTCAAATTCTAAAAAAATAAACAGTTTAATTAATTGATATGTTCTTATTAAATGAATAATTAAGCAATTATTCGTTGTCTCAAGTAATTATGTATAACCTTTCCTGCTCAATATTAAAGTTTTATCAATTTAATGTAAAAGAAGTACGGAAACATTTGGATATTAATCAAACGATTGATTAATTTTGTGCAATCAAAAACATGAAAACAGAAAAAATAGATAAAAGACAAGCCATCATCGATGCCGCCGAAAAGCTGTTTTGTGAAACGGGCTATGAAGGAACATCGACGCGTCAGATCTCTAAGGAGTCAGGTGCAAACATGGCGATGATTAATTATTATTTCGGTTCGAAAGAAGGCGTTTTTATTGAGATCATGAACGACAGGATTGCCAGTTTCGGGTCTCAGTTAAAAATCATAAATGAAGATAAAATCTCGGCAATTGCAAAACTGCATCGTGTAATTGAAGGATATGTTACTCGTATTTTAGCTAATCCGTCATTTCATAAAATGATGCACCGAGAGTTGTCTTTAAGCCAGCGTCCTGAAATGTATAATAAGATTAAAGCTGCAATGAGCCAAAATATGCAGTTGCTGGAAAAAATTTTAACAGACGGGCAAGAGGATGGGAGTTTCAGGGAGGCCGATAATAGATTGGTTATTGCCACGATTATGGGTACAATAACGAATATTATTATTTCTCCGCAAAAAGTGATGCCTGATTCAGATTTCGATTTAAATGTACCGAAAGACAAGAAAATAATGAAAGATAGGGTTGTGGCTCATCTTCAAGATTTATTAACCGTTTATTTAACAACAAAAAAATGATTCCCAAATCGATTAGATTAATGCTTGTGGCATCATTAATTCCTGCGGCTTTATTTGCACAGAGCACCAAAGAATTAAATATCAATCAGGCAATTGAACTTGGCATCGCCAATAGTAAAAACTTAAAATTATCACAAAACAAGATTGATGAAGCTGTAGCGAAACTAGAAATAGTTAAAGATAATGCGCTTCCATCGGCAAATGCCAGTTTCTTATATAACCACGCCGAAATACCAACCACCACTTTTACACTACCAGGTGGCGGTTCATCGCTACATTTGCCTAAAAGAGCAGATGCCTTTGTAGGTACAGCAGCCATTCAAGAATTGGTTTATGGCGGTGGTAAATTAAAATATGCTAAAGAATCTACTAAACTATTGGCAGATGTAGCAAGGTTAGATGCCGATAAAAACAAAGAAGAAATTACTTATGCCGTAATCAATACCTATTATTCTTTGTATAAAGTAGCACAAAGCAGAAAAGTAGTCGATCAAAATCTAGAGTCTATTGCTGCGCAAATAAAGCAAGCGCAGCGTTTCTTTGAGCAAGGTATTGTAACCAAAAATGATGTATTACGCTTCCAGTTGCAACAGGCAAATATTACCCTGAGCCAAATGGATATCGAAAGCAACCGCAAAATTATTAATTACAACCTCGACATCCTTTTAGGTTTACCTGAAGATACCGAAATTAAAATAGCCGATCCAAATGCAGGTCTTAAATCTGTAGGTTCTTTAAGTGAATATATTGATCTGGCAATGGCAAACCGCCAGGAGATTAAGCAATTGGATGTGCAAAACAAAGTGGCTGATTACAACATCAAAACCATTAAAGCAAATACGTTACCTACTGTTGGTGTTGGCGCAAACTTGTACTATATCAACCCAAGTGGCAGTTTTGTTCCGCCTGTAAATCAATATTTATTGCCCGTAACTATTGGCGCAACCGTTTCATGGAACATTGGTAACCTTTGGACCAATAAAAACAAAGTGAGCGAGGCCAGGATTCAGCAAAGTGCGATTACTGTTCAAAAGGATATTTTAACAGATCAGGTAAAAACTGATATCAACAAAAACTTTCAAACCTATCAGGTTGCAGTAAATAAAATCCAGGTATTGGAAACCTCTATTGCTCAGGCAACAGAAAACGACAAACTATTGGCATCGAAATATAAAAATAATGTAGCCTCGGTTACTGATAGAATTGATGCAGAAACACTCTTGTATCAAGCTAAAATAAACCTGGAAATCGCCAAAGCTGATGCCGGTTTAGCCTATTATACCTTACTAAAATCAACAGGAAAAATAACGCAATAAATACAACAATGACAACTGAGAAGAAAAAAAAGAATATAGTAGTACCAATTATTTTAGGTGTATTACTAGTGATAGGTATCGTTTTTGGTATCGTAGAGTGGAATTATTACAGCAAGCACGTAGATACAGATGATGCACAGATTGATGGCGATATCAGTCCTGTTGTTGCACGGGTTGGTGGTTATGTAAAGGATATCAATTTTGAAGAAAATACACGTGTTAAAGAAGGTCAGGTATTAGTAAAACTTGATGATGATGATTATAACGTAAAATTAGAACAGGCGCAGTCTGGGCAGAAAGGTGCAAGTGCAGGAGTGGGTGTCGCAGAATCGCAAATTATCGCAACACAGGCAAACACGAGCACAGCTAAAGCAAACGTTGCAGCAGCGCGGGTTAAATTAAATCTTGCAAATAAAGATTACGCACGTTATGCTAATCTGGTAAAAGACGGTTCAATTACCCAACAAGCATTTGATCAGGCGAAAGCTACGTTAGAGTCTGCACAGGCAGCTTTTCAGGCGGCTCAAGATCAATATACTGCTGCGGTTAAACAAGTGGGTACTACGCAATCGCAATTGGCAGTAAGTAGCAATGTGATTAATCAACGCCAAAGCGATATCGATTTTGCAAAACTTCAATTATCGTACACTGATATTAAAGCACCGGCAACTGGAATTGTTTCTAAGAAGAATGTTCAAAAAGGCCAACTTGTTCAGGCTGGACAGGCACTATTCTCTATTGTGAACGATGGAAGTATTTATGTAACTGCGAACTTTAAAGAGACACAGCTAGAGAAAATCAGAACAGGTTCTAAAGTGGAGATCGAAGTAGACGCTTATCCTGATGAAAAAATTCAAGGGGAAGTTTACAATTTTTCACCAATTACTGGTGCAAAGGGTTCTTTATTACCACCGGATAATGCTACAGGTAACTTCGTAAAAGTTGTGCAACGTATTCCAGTAAAAATTAAAATTCATCCATCAAAAGAACTGTTAGCCAAATTACGTCCAGGAATGAGCGTTAAAGCTTCCGTTTCTACTAACTAATATTATAATGGCCGAAGTAGGTTTAAAAAAGTGGATTATTACTTTTACGGTAATCACAGCCTCTCTTTTGGAGCTGATTGATACAACAATCGTAAACGTAGCAATTCCTCAAATACAGGGAAACCTGGGCGCAACCCTGGAGGATGTGGCCTGGTTATCTACCGGTTATGCCGTTGCGAACGTAATCATCCTGCCCATGTCGGGCTGGTTAGGCAGTCGTTTCGGGCGTAAAAATTATTTCTTAACCTCCATCATCGTTTTTACACTTGTTTCATTTTTATGCGGAAACGCCACATCATTAAACGAGTTAATTTTATTCCGGATTATACAGGGCTTAGCGGGTGGTGGTTTAATATCAACAGCGCAGGCGATTTTAATTGAAACCTGGCCACGTGAAGATGTGGGTATTGCAACAGCCCTTTTCGGGTTGGGAGCAGTAGTAGGACCAACTGTTGGCCCAACCATTGGTGGATATATTCTCGAGGTTTCAGATTGGCCGTGGATTTTCTATGTAAACATTCCCGTCGGGATACTCGCCGCATACTGTACCATCACTTTTATTCGAGAGACGCCCAAGGATGGGCAAGGTAAACCCGTCGATTGGTGGGGAATTGGTTTATTGGCTGTAGCGGTTGGAAGTTTACAAACATTGTTAGAAAAAGGAGAAAGTGAAGATTGGTTCTCTACGCCTTATATTGTAGCACTTGCAGTGGCCTCTGTTTTTGGTTTACTATTGTTTATCTGGCGAGAAACCAGCACCGATCACCCGATTGTAAACCTCCGGATTATGAAAAAGCGGAGTTTTTCCATTGGGATGTTTACTTCCTTTATTCTAGGATTTGGATTATATGGCTCTGTATTCGTTTTCCCGGTATTTGCGCAAAATTTATTGGGTTTTACGCCTTTGCAAACCGGAAAACTATTTATTGCGGGTGGAATATGTACCATTGCAATGATGCCTTTCATCGGTATTATGCTTAAAAAGGGTGTTCCGGCACAGATTATGGCAACCGGTGGTATGTTTTTATTCTTTGTATTTTGCTGGATGCTGAGCAAATCAACGCTCGCTTCTGGCACAGGGGATTTCTTCTGGCCTTTAGTGATCAGGGGATTCGGAATGGCATTGCTTTTCGTACCACTAACTACTTTAGCCATGCAAGATTTATCAGGACCTGAGATTGGACAAGGATCAGGATTAAACAACATGAGCAGGCAGCTTGGAGGATCTTTTGGTATCGCTGCTTTAACTACGTTAATTCACATTCGTTCGGGCTTCCACAGGAGTAATTTACTGGCGAATATAAACGATTATAACCCAGCATTTACCCAGAAATTAAATGGCTTGGTTAATAATTTTATGGCCCGGGGTTCTTCCTTTATAGATGCAAAACTGATGGCCATGAAAGCCATTGAGGGTTCGGTAATTAAACAAACCATGTTGCTCACTTATAACGATGCATACTGGGTTGCAGGATTGATTATGTTATTCTCCATTCCATTATTATACTTACAGAAATTTAAGAAAAATGCAAACATTGTTACCGATGCACACTAAAATTTGCAAAGAAACAATTTAAATGATGCAAGAAAACAAAAACAGCCGGTGTATTTTGATACATCGGCTGTTTTGACCCAAAAAATTAACAATCAATGCAATGCCCTTAAACATTGCAAATGTTCTTACTTGACTAGCTAGTAGCCAAATAAGATTCTAAAATTAAAATTTATTCTACAATTTTCCAAATTGTAAGCACTAGAATTTTAATACCTTACGCATTTTTTGTAGTATTACCATATACAAAACAATTGCTTAAGCTATGCCTAAACTCCGTTTGACTACACAGCGCGAATCTATATTTAACAACGAGGTTATCTCCAAATTTGAACTTTTCAACAGTCTTTTCTTAACCCTTCCCTTCTACAAAATAAAAGATACAGGTACCCTATTGCCGTTATTTTTTAAAAGTTGTGAAGAGGGAATTTTAAACGGACAAAAACCGGCACAGGTGATTGAAGAGTTTTTCGCAAAGTATACCAATTATACGGACCGTAAGGATATTATTGATTTGTTGTTTCGTTTTATCCAATACATTGAAAGACAAGTTGTACTTTTTGATGCCGTTGAGGATGCCTCTTTCAGCAAGCTGAATACTACCGATGAACAAAGCACTCTTGCTTTTATTTTAAAAAAGAATGCAGATAACAAGCCGATGCTTTCGAAGATTGAAAAGCTGATTGATGAATTATCCTTGCGTTTAGTACTAACAGCACACCCAACGCAGTTTTATCCCGGAAATGTGCTTGCCATTATCACCGATTTAACCAAAGCCATTCGCGAAAATAATATCACCTCAATGAATTCGCTTTTGCAACAATTGGGTAAAACGCCATTTTTCAATAAGAAATCGCCAACACCTGTTGATGAGGCTTTGAATCTTGCGTGGTTCCTGGAAAATACTTTCTATTTCGCCGCGGCAAATATTCAAGAAGAAATTGACCAGAACTTGGATGAATATAACCTCGAAACAAAAAAGATTCTTGAGTTGGGTTTCTGGCCGGGAGGAGACAGAGATGGAAATCCAAATATCCATGCTGATACCACACTGGAGGTTTCTAAAATGTTGCGTCAAATTCTTTTCCGCTGCTATTATCGTGATTTTAGGGCGATTAAACGAAGAATCACTTTTAGAGGGGTAGAAGAAAACATCGCGAAGTTGCACGATGTATTGTACCAGAATGCTTTCGATCAAACTTGCGAACTCTATGATATTTCTGATGAGTTACGAGACAATTTAAACCAAATTAAAGAAACCTTGCTAGCAGAGCATGATGGACTGTTTGTGGATTTGGTAAATGATCTAATCCGTAAGATCGACTTGTACGGAAACTATTTCGCATCGCTCGATATCCGTCAGGACAGCCGGGTACTCAGAAACGTTCATGCTTACTGCCGCCAGAACAAGCCGATTTCTTCATTGTATCCTGAAAATTATGATAAACTTTCAGAGGATGAAAAACTCCGGTTGATTTCATTTAAAGAAGCAACACCAGTTTATGTTACCGAAGGCGATGATTTAATTAAGGATACCATACAAACCATAAGTGAAATCAAAGGAATTCAAAAGCGTAACGGAGAGAAAGCTTGTCATCGGTTCATTATTAGTAATTGCCAGCAAGCTTCTGATATTCTTCAACTCATTGAACTTTTCTTATGGAATGGCTGGAGCAAAGATGCCTTAACGATTGATTTTGTGCCGCTTTTCGAAACGGTAAATGATTTGAAAGCAGCAGCAGATATTATGGATACTTTGTACAGCAATCCATTTTATAAAGCACACTTAGCGAGCCGTGGCAATAAACAAGATATTATGCTTGGTTATTCTGACAGTACTAAAGATGGGGGCTACCTGATGGCTAACTGGTCTATCTTTAATGGAAAGACTACCTTAACCGCTATCGCTAAAAAACACAATATTCAACTGGCATTTTTTGATGGTCGCGGCGGGCCACCAGCCAGGGGTGGAGGTAAAACACATCGTTTCTATGCATCTATGGGCAAAGAGATTGCCAATAAAAACATGCAATTAACAGTGCAGGGGCAAACCATCAGCTCGCAATATGGCTCAGTAGAAAGTGCAGAGTTTAATATCGAACAATTAATAAATGCCGGGATTTCTTCTGGTTTGAAAGAAAAACACAACGTACTTTTAGATCCTGAAAATAAGGCTTTGCTTGATGAAATGGCAGAAGATGGCTATAAAGCATTTGTCGACTTACGTGAACACCCCCTTTTTGTAAGCTACCTGGAGAAGTTGTCTCCGCTTAAACTGCTTTCACAAGCTAACATTAGCAGTCGCCCGGTAAAAAGAAATGGCGGCGGCGAGATGAAACTAGAAGATTTACGGGCAATTAGTTTTGTAACAGCCTGGAGTATGTTGAAACAAAATGTGCCAGGCTTTTATGGGATGGGAACCGCCATGAAAAACCAGGAAAAAGCAGGAAACTGGGATAAAGTGGTTAAAGTTTATGAGGATTCAGATTATTTGAAAACAATAGTTGATAATTGTATGATGAGTATGAGTAAATCAGACTTCGCAATTACAGCGCATTTAGCCGCTGATGAAGAGTTCGGCGCTTTTTGGACCCAGCTACATGAGGAGTTTAAGTTAGCTAAGGAGATGCTCTTAAAACTCTCGGGACAAGAAACACTGATGGCTAATTATCCGGTAGATAAAAAATCAATTGCAACCCGCGAAAGAATTATCTTGCCTTTGGTGTTGATTCAGCACTTTGCTTTGGAAAAACTGCAACATGATCAAAATGAGAAAGACCAGACTGCTTTAGAGAAACTTGCAGTTAGAACTGTATTTGGTATTGTGAATGCAGGCAGAAATTTAGCTTAGTTTCTTGCTTAGCTTTGCAGGCTTTTAAACTTGCGAGGTCTGCAAGGTATACAAATCTTCAATAACAAAAAACCCGTAGTAGATTTTCATCTGCTACGGGTTTTTTCTTTAAGGTGACCGATTAAAAGAAACTATCTATCAATCGAGCCCATTACTTTCTGTCCGAAAGCGTTCAATGCATCTTTTTCAACTGCGCCATCGCTTACCATCTGGTGTACTTCAAGTGCACCACAAATATTGGTAATCATTTCGCCAGCAACATCAACTTCATGCTCACTAACTCCTCTGAATTCGCAGAAAGCCTCTAAAACCTCTAGGGTTGTTTCGAGTTGAGCTGGAGTTGTGTTTTGAAATAATTGTCTTATAACCGGAATCTTCATTACTTAATTTTATTAAAAAGTTCTACTAAACCTTCTGCTTTGTTGGTTTGCACCTGATCTACCAATTTACCGCCTTCAAAAGCTGCAAAAGTTGGTAAGTTATCAACGTTGGCAAATTTGCGTGAGTTTGGAAGTTTCTCAGCATCAACAATTAAGAAAGCTACTTCTTCATTTTCAGCGGCTAACTTTTTAAACTTCGGTTTCATGATTCTGCAGTTACCACACCAAGATGCAGCATACTGAACCATAACTTTGGAGTTATCGGTTAGATATTGTTGAAGGTTATCTTCTGTTAATTCTAAAAACATATTGTTTAAATTTTTACTAGTTAGCGGCTAAATATTCAGCAACACCATCTCTGTTTGCATTCATTGCTTCTTTTCCTTCTTCCCAGTTTGCAGGACAAACTTCGCCATGTTTTTGAACGTGAGCATAAGCATCAATTAAACGTAAATATTCTTTAACGTTTCTACCTAATGGCATATCGTTAACACTTTCGTGGAAAACTTTACCAGTTTCATCAATTAAGTATGTAGCTCTAAAAGAAACATTTGAACCAGAGAAAGATTCGTTTCCTTCTTCGTCATAGTTAACTTCCTGATCTAAAATATCAAGGATTCCAGATAATTGTCTGTGTGTATCTGCTAAAATTGGATAAGTAACACCTTCGATACCACCGTTATCTTTTGGTGTATTTAACCATGCAAAGTGAACTTCATTTGTATCGCAAGAAGCACCAATTACGATTGTATTTCTTTTTTCAAACTCAGGTAAAGCAGCTTGGAAAGCGTGTAATTCTGTAGGGCAAACGAAAGTAAAATCTTTTGGATACCAGAATAACAATACTTTACTGTTTTTATTTACAGCTTCTTCAAATACATTGATCTTCATGTCATCACCCATATCTGACATTGCATCAATACTAACACTTGGGAATTTTTTACCTACTATTGCCATGTTTTTTATCTTTAATTTTATGGCACAAAGGTACGGTGAAAACACATCCCAATCAACCCATATCTACTAATAGTTAATTGTATTTATTGATAACGATATAGTCAAAAGCTATAATGTATATGGGAAGTATAATTTTTAGCTATTTGTAATTTTTAGGGTTCACTAGGTACGGCTCAACCAACCACCTCGCTGTTAACTTCTTTGCTTTCGGCTTCAGCCGGAAAAAATATAATGATGTTAATTTCGATAGGCCTTTTTAAAGCATGATGAGATTTGTGTTTATTAGGTAACCATCGTCCATCAGCCTAATCACTCGCTACTAACCACCTCGCTGTTAACTTCATTGCTTTCGGCTTCAGCCGGAAGAATAAATAAATTATGAGCTTCGAAAAGTGTCATAACATCCTTATTTCATTCAAAGCCCTCCAATCTAACCACCTCGCTGTTAACTTCATTGCTTTCGGCTTCAGCCGGAAGGAAAAAATCCCTCCTAATCTGCATCAAGAGGGATTGAAAATTTATTTTTTCAATGTGTTTTCATACAGTTTTAGAATCCGTTTATATTCATCTGTCCAGCTACTTGGTTCAATAAAGCCATGGTCTTCCACCGGGTAAACTGCAAGTTCCCAGTTATCTTTCCCTAACTCAATGAAGCGTTGCGAAATGCGTATTATATCTTGGAAGTGAACATTAACATCAACCATTCCATGGGCCATTAACAGGTTTCCTTTTAATTTATCTGCGAAATAAATTGGCGAGCTCCTTTTATATGCGATTGGGTCATTAAAAGGTTCATTTAAAATATTTGAAGTATAGCCGTGATTGTAATGTGCCCAGTCTGTAACTGAACGCAATGCCGCACCACTTGAAAACACATCAGATTCATTGAACATGGCCATTAGTGTAATAAAGCCACCATATGAACCTCCATATAATCCAACATGTTTAGGATTTACACCATATTTTTCGACCAGTAGTTTCACACCATCCACCTGATCGGTTAAATCTTTTCCACCCATGTGTCTGTAAATTCCGGTTCTATGGTCTCTGCCGTAGCCAGCACTTCCGGTATAATCGATATCGATAACGGTGTAACCATTATCTGCCAGTAGATTATTAAACATAAATTCACGGAAATAGGTACTCCAACCGAAGTGAATATTTTGTAAATAGCCTGCTCCATGAACGAAAACCACAGCGGGATGATTTGGATGTGGTGAGTCAGATTTATAAACCCGCGCGTAAATATCAGCACCATGGCGATTTCTAAAGGTGACCATATCCGGCTCACGCCATTTGTAGCTCTTAAATTCTGCAGAGGTAGATTCAGTAATTTTTACAGCTTTGGCGGCAGGTTTATTGGGTTGAAGATAAAGTTCCCCAGGTTTATTTAAGTAAGAATAATTAATGGCTAGATACTTTTCGTCTGGAGAAAGCGTGATGTCATTTAAGCCTTTCATGGTAGTAATCTGAACGGGTTGACCGCCATTTACGCTAATCTTGAAAAAATTGGTGATACCCGGGTGTTCTTTGTTCGCCTTAAAGTAAAAAGTGGTTTTATCTTTGGATAGCTGTACCGTTTGCACCTCCCATTTCCCTGTTGTTAATGGCTTGTTTTCTCCTGTTGCGAGGTTGGCTACATACAAATGGGAATAGCCAGTTGCTTCACTTTGATAGTAAAAATGGCTATTATCTATCCAGCCGGTATTGCCCTGATAGAACCCGCTGATGCCAGGACCACCAATCCAGGCTTCATCACGTTGGCGGTCAACAAGAGAAAACTTACCGGTGGCTGCATCTAATTTCAAAATCCATCGGTCTTTATTATCTAGAGACGAGGCAACTACGATTCCAGTTGTTCCATTGTCATTCCATAGCGGACCGAAAAAATTTACCGGGCGATCAGCATTTTTCTTTTTTAAAGTATCCAGTTCTTTTGGATAATCTTTTAAATAATCCGGAAGATCCTTTATGCCCGGAATTGTAGCTGTTTGGAATGCATAAACAGTATCTTTTTTGGTATCGTAGATAAAACCCTGCGATATATTTTCATTTTCACCAACTTTAGTTCTGCCCGGGATATCTTCTGTATAACCTGAAGCCGTGACGTAATTTGGGACGAGGGTATTGTGATTGTTGGGTGCCGGTGTGGTCAGTTTATACGTAATGTATCTGCCATCCGGACTAATCACCACACCATTCAAAAACCTGTCTTCGGTGTATAATTCTTTTAAAGATTTGGTATCAGCGGAAGACGCACCAAAACGCCCTCTTCCGCCACGGGCACCACCACGCGATTCCGCATTTCTCTTCTTAATGACGTCAAAAAGTTCCGTTTGTTCAGCTTTCAGCCATTTATCCTGCTCGGATGCAGACTTTAATTCTGGTTTTCCAGACTTTTTACCCTTTACAAAATTTGTTAACTGGATTGTTTCTGCAGACTTAAGATTCACCTCAAAAAGGTTGTCGCCTTGCTGATAGACTACATCTCCGTTAATTAAAAATACCGGATTACTCTCGCGTTCCAATGTGTTGGTAAGACGAATTTCTTTTTTGGTCTTGAAATCCTGATGGTAGATGTCCCCATTTTTTTCTACCAATCCTGCTGATTGATCTTTATTGTAAACGTAATTTAGTGCGAGCAGTTGCTCATCTTCTTTTTCAGCGGCCTTTATGGGTTTTGTGGAAGAAGGTGTGATTTTATAAAGTTCTTCTTTTGCCTTGTTCTCTGGGTTCCAGTTAAAATAAAGTGTCTTGCTATCAGCTGTCCAGCGGAAATTAGTTGGCGCGGCACCCATCCATTTTGGATCTCGCATAATTTTTTCAACTGTTAACGGACCGATTTGCTGTGCAAAAGTATATTCGCCGGTACAAAGCAAAAGAAAAAGTAAATATTTCTTCATGAATTTTAGTTTGGTTGCTGCAATTTAGATAATGCGCAAACTAAAGAGGTAAGGAAATGGAAATGTTACAACTGCTTTAAAAAGAGTATAGACACGGACGAAGCATTTACTGATCTTAAAGAAATGAAAATATAAAAAAAGTAATTGTATAAAATAAGGTTGCCACCGAATCAGTAAACGCACAGAAATGACAATTTAAATTCCGTGTATTCTATTTTTCCGTGGCAAAAATGTATTATATGCTTGGTTTAGGTGCATAAAAATAAGGTTGCCACGGAAGCACTAAACGCACGGAAATAATAGTTTAAATTCCTTGTATTCCATTTTTCCGTGGCAAAAAATGTATTTATATGCTTGTTTAGCTGCATAAAAATAAAGTTGCCACTGAAGCCGTAAACGCACAGAAATGATAATTTAAATTCCGTGTATTCTATTCTTCCGTGGCAAAAAATGTATGTATATAGCGTTTAGGTGCATAAAATAATGTTGCCACGGAAGCACTAAACGCACGGAAAATAATAGTTTGAATTCAGTGTATTCTGTTTTCCCATGGCAAAAAATATATTATATGCTTGGTTTAGGTGCATAAAAACAAGGTTGCCACGGAAGCACTAAACGCACGGAAATAATAGTTTAAATTCAGTGTATTCCATTTTTCCGTAGCAAAAAATGTATTTATATGCTTGTTTAGCTGCATAAAAATAAGGTCGCCACGGAAGCAGTAAACGAACAGAAATGATCGTTTAAATTCAGCTTATTCCATTTTTCCGTGGCAAAAAATGTATTTATATGCTTGTTTAGCTGCATAAAAATAAGTTGCCACGGAAGTACAAAACGCACATAAATGATCGTTTAAATTCAGTTTATTCTGTTTTTCCGTGGAAAAAATGTATTTATATGCTTGGTTTAGGTGCATAAAAATAATGTTGCCTCGGAAGCACAGAACGCACAGAAATAACAATTTAAATTCCGTGTATTCTATTTTTCCGTGGCAAAAAATGTATTTATATGCTGGGGTTTAGGTGCATAAAATAATGTTGTCACGGAAGTACTAAACGAACATAAATGATAGTTTAAATTCAGTGTATTCCATTTTTCCGTAGCAAAAAATGTATTAAAACTTGGTTTAGGTGCATAAAAATCATCTAATTACCCGCCCTATTCTGTCTACATTCACATCATCAAAAGGCTTCAGGTATTCATTAATAATTACCGAAAATTCCCTTCGGGTTAAAACCTTCTTTAGGTCATATTTGGACGAAAATCTATAATTCGTATTCCATTTTTTTTGAAGTTCTGCTTTTGTTGCATCAACCGCCTTATTTCCTACATATGCAACTAATGAAATTGTATTTTCTAAATTGACGGGCACATCCTGATGGTCGTCAAACCAGATCTGAGCCTTATAATAATAATCTTTTATCGGCTGTTTTATTTCTTCGTAGGTTACTGCTCTATCGGGGTTAAACAGCACCTTTTGACCTTTAATTTCGGCCTTTAAAATTCCTGTTAAGCCCACTTTTTGTATAGCTAGCCAATTGGAATCGATAATTTTCACATCATTAAATGGCATCAGCGGAAGTTTATAGCTAAGGAGTTCACCCTGAATTCTTTTTAAGTTAGACAGGCTGGTTTTCGTTTTGAAAAAAGCTGCATAGGCGGCGGTAGCACCAGCTGCCTGTCCGATTTCGGTACTACCCCGACCGATATAAAGCAGGTTTTCCTGATCAGGAATGAGTAGGTGATATAAGGATAGGAAATTGGCTGTTCCGGTAACACCGGCAATTGTGGTGCGATAGCTGTTCTCCGTATAATTTAAAGCGCTTAAATCGGCAGGTTTTAAATCTACGATACTTAATTTGGAAAGCTGCTTTTTATCCTCTTCTGCAATAATTAAGACTTTGCATTTTAAGCTGATATCTTTAGTCAATTTAGCTTCCCAGCCATTTCCAACCCACTTAAGGTCTGCTAAAACGGTATCGGTGATCACCTTAAACAGCTTAATGCTATCCACTTTCTCTCTTACTCCTTTTTTCTTTTTTGGAGCGGTAGTTTTTTTTCTGTTATATGCGGCAAAGTCAATTTCTTTTTGCCTTACCTGCTCATAAATTTTAGCGATTTCTGCAGATTTGTTTGTCTTCATATCTGATAAATCAACTGCCGGGCGTTGCGTTAAGAGCACAACGCTTACGCCAGAGCGAGAAACTTGTAAGGCTGACGAGTAAGCTGCATCACCATTTCCTAAAATGACTACATCAGCTCTGGTGGTCTGTGCCTGGATAACGCCTGGTAGTAACATGGCGAAAACAAAAAGTGCTTTGATCATTTGTCGTAATTAAATCTGTTGCAATGGATTATTATCACGCTTTTCGAGTGATTAATAAAGGGAATGATCAAAATTATAAAATATGTTATTAAAATGGCTACTTTGGTGAAATGGAGCTCGAACAATTAAAGTATCCCATAGGGAAGTTTGTAATGCCCGAAATTTTTGATGATCGGCAGGCTGAAATTTGGATTCACGAAATCGAATCGTTACCAAAACTGATCAGGAAGGCAACTGAAAATCTTACTGAAAAACAACTTAATCTGCATTACAGGCCTGGGGGCTGGACATTGAGGCAAGTGGTGCATCACATTCCTGACAGCCACATGAATGCCTACATCCGCTTTAAACAGGCGGTTACCGAAGATGTGCCTGTCATCAGGCCTTACGAGGAACAGCTTTGGGCCGAAACAGCTGAAGCCAAATACGGGGAAATTCAAATGTCTGTTTTGCTGATAACGGCGTTACACCAGCGTTGGGGTACATTCCTGAAAACACTCAAGCCAGAAGATTATCAAAGGCAGTACATCCATCCCGCTTCAGATCAGGTATTAAATTTGGCAAATATGCTGGGAATGTATGCCTGGCATGGAAAACATCACCTGGCACATATTACAAATACACTGAATAAACTTTAATTGTATCCCTCAAACATCGATTGTGATGGAGGGATATAATGATTACATCATCACCAGCATTGCGGCGCTCATTGCAATCATAATGGCATCTTCAACAATTGTAACAGTACTCATCGGAAGATTAAATACTGCACCCAGGCAGGCGCACTGAATTTTTTTCTTATTGATAACGCTTTCTAAAACGCCGAGAATACTAATTGTCATAACAAGTAAAGTTACCCAGTTCACAATAACAGGAGATAGGTTTAGCGCAAAGCTTAAGCCCAAACCAAGTTCTATAAAGGCATAAACGTATCCCCAAGGGCTAAATTTTTTCGCAACAATGTCATACATGGCATAACTTTCAGCAAATGCTTTTAAATTCAGCATTTTGAAAAATGAAAAGGTTAAGAAAAACCCAGCCATGAAAACACGCATAAATACCATGCTGTTTACTGTAGTTTCTTGCCATGAAGCCACCAGAGAAACGGCAGTAACGTACCCAAAAATTAAGAGAATGGGTTTATAGGTTTCTGTCCAGGTCTTGTTTTTCTCAGCTGTCTCCTCTACCGCATTGGTGGTGATTTGATATTTACTTTCGGCCCCGCCTAAAGCCTGTTGCAATGCAGCCAATGTGAGGTGTTTATCCATGCTGATCGTTGCCGAATTTGTGTCTTTCGAAACGTCTACAGCTGTTACATCTGGCAAAATTAAAAGGTTGCCTTTTACTTTATTTTCGCAACCACCGCAAGTCATTCCGGTAAGTTGATAAGTATGTGTCATATTGAAATTTTCTACAAATTTACCAGATGGACAGGCAAAAGACGTTATAGAATAATCACAAAATGTTATAGAATTTTATACTAGTAAAACCATTCTATTGAAAGCGAATTTTGACTAAAGACTAAAGACTAAAGACTAAAGACTAAAGCTCTTACTGCCTACCAAAACAGAAGTCATGGTAAGTGAACCACCAATAGCCTTATCATTAAAAAAGGAAAGTTCTTCCTGATCCTTTTTTAATCCTAAAGTATAAATCAGCGGCAAATAGTGTTCTGGAGTTGGGATTGCCAACATGGCATCGCTACCAAGATTGCGGTAGTTAATTAAAGGTTGATGATCGCCATTTGCAATAAGATTTTTGAATTTATTGTTCATCTCATTTGCCCAGTCGTAACCACCTCCATCGATCATTTCCCAGCTTAACATCCGAAGGTTATGTACCATATTTCCGCTTCCTATTACTAAAATGCCTTTTTTACGGAGGGCATAAATTTCCTTGGCAATTTCATAGTGCTGCGCAGGAGATTTAGTATAATCGATACTAAGTTGAAGAACCGGAATATTGGCTTCCGGATACATGTGTTTAACAACTGTCCATGTTCCGTGATCTAATCCCCAATCGTGATCAAGTTCAATAGCAGTAGAATGAACCAGGGATGGAATCTCCATCGCCAATTTTAGATCACCCGGTGCCGGATATTGTACATCAAACAATGCTTGCGGAAAACCGCCAAAATCATGAATGGTGGATGGAAAATCCATTGCGGTTATGAAGGTACCGCGTGTATACCAGTGTGCCGAAACTACTAATACAGCCTTTGGAACAAGAATGTTTTTTGCCAGATTAGCCCAACTTTCACTATACTCATTGTTTTCAATGCCATTCATCGGTGAGCCATGGCCAATAAACAGCGTAGGCATTAACTCGGTTTGAGTTAAGCTTTGAGTAAAGTTTCTAAATTGAGATAATGCAGACATTGTGTTGAGGTTTGTCTGTTTGAGCTTATCGATAAGCTGGTAGGCATTTCGATAAGCCCAATGTGACAGGAATGATTTTATTTTGCCTGAGCAAATTCTAAGTTCAGTTTGATGGTTACATCTTTAGCTACACCAGCACCAGTTGGATCATATTTGATGTTATAATCTAATCTATTAATGGTTGTTGTTGCACCAAACCCAGCTTTCGTGTTTCCTTGTTGATCTTTTGCTGTTCCGCCGTAAACAACTGCGAACTTCACATCTTTAGTTACATCACGAATGGTTAATTTACCGCTTAATTCGTAGTTATTTCCACTCAGTTTTTTAAACGATGTGCTTTCAAATTTCATGGTTGGGAATTTCTCAGCATTGAAAAAGTCATCTGTTTTTAAATGACCATCTCTCATGTCTACGCCAGTAGTAATGCTGTTTACATCAACGGTGAAAGCAATTTTTGCATCTGTCAAATCAGGTTTCGCTGCAGTAACTGATCCGTCAAACTTTTTGAAGGAACCATCTACAAACGAAATGCCCATGTGTTTAACAGAGAAATTTACAAACGAATGCATTGGATCAATTTTCCAGCTTGTTTGCGCGAAAGATGCCACACTTAGAGAAGTAGCTATCAAGAATAAAAATAATTTTTTCATGTTGTTTTTTTAACAAAGGTAGTTGATGAAGTAGGGGGTAAGTATTGATGTATGTTAAGAAAGCAGCCCTGGCAGGAACTATTCAATTTTTGCAGATCCGTTGAAGGAGAATTTAGCGGATTATACCCGAAACCGCTCTCATATTTTCGCATTTTATGTTGCCGGTTTTTGCCCTCTATTTCAACTGAAACATTTGAAATCAAAAATCAAATCTCATCCAGCGTTTTCCTTTTATCTGAGGTTGCTGTTTTGTATGCTGAAGGCGTAGTGCCTGTTACTTTTTTGAACTGAGCAGAAAGGTGGGCTACACTGCTGTAATTAAGTTGGAAAGCAATTTCACTTAAAGTGAGTTCTCCATAAGTGAGCATTTCTTTTGCCTTTTCGATTTTCTGCGCAATGAAATATTTCTCTATCGTTTGATTTTCAATTTCAGAAAAGACTGCACTCATTTGGGGATACTCAAGATGGAGTTCATCGCTGAGGTAAGCAGACAAGTTGATCTTCAGTGGATCTTTATTATAGTGAACCAGATTGATTATACTAGTTTTGATCTGTTCCGCTATTTGAGTCTTCCTGCTTTCCAGTAATTCGAAACCAAAAAAATTAAGGCGCTCCGCAATTTTGGTTTTTTCATCCTGCGAGATTGCTTTAGGAAGTAAAATTTCGCCTAGCTCGACCGAAAGCGGATTAAAGCCAAGCTTCTCCAGCTCGGCTTTAACCACCATTTTGCAGCGGTTACATACCATATTTTTGATATGTAATTTCATTATTTTGATTTGATGGTTTCAGCAACATCACCACAATCAAACATCATACTACCATAATATGGATTTTCGATATTTTCCTTTTCATTTAACCAACTCGCTTTTGCCATTGGGCAGTGCTGAACATAAACAGTACTATTATTAAATTTAATATTTCTAACCGTTTTAATCATCGCAGAAGAGATCCCCTCGAATGATTTTCTTTGCGCTTTGATATCTTTCCCTGCAGCCAATTCAATTACTTTTGCCTTAATTACCTTAGCTTGCTCCATCCAAAGCGCATGTTGGCTTGCAGGCAAGTCTTTATGAGGAATCGCATCAACCCTGGCTGATAATGATTTAACTTTTTCTTTAGCAATGTCCATTTTATCTGTTGCTAAAGCATTTTTTACATCGTAATATGCAGTTAAGAGCTGGTTAAATGCTGCATCAGTTTTGCTCTGCGCAAAGGTTAATTTAGTGGTTGCAATGGCGATTATAGCCATCATGATCATTATTTTTTTCATCTTATTTTTTTTGAGAAGCTTATGTCGCAACACTCATTCCTGAGCAACAATAAGCTTCGTTGAAGTTTTAATTATTTCAATACGTTAAAAAAGTTAAACTCTGCCCTTATCAGATACATGTTTTTAGTGTATCTATCGGTCATATTACCAGTGGCCTGAAAGCGGTAGCCTAAATCTATTCTGGTGGTGCTGTTTAAAATCACTTGCACTGCCGGAGCTAAATCCAGGTAACTCTGTCCAGAACTTGGATCTGTTTTACCTAACATCTCAAAGTATATATTGAAGTTTGGTTCCTTATAGTTTTTGTAAACAAAAGGCAATACCAGATAGCCCGAAGATAAACTGTAAGAAAGCATGTTGTTCGGCCTCGGCATTCCGCTTACTTGTCTGTCAAGGTCTTTAAACGCGTGGGCATAACCTAAAGTAGCAGAAAGGGCCAGTTTATGGAGCAATTGCGTAAAAATTAATCCTCCCTGCACTCCGCTGTTATCGCCTTCAAGATTAATATCTCTGGTATAGGTTGGTCGTTTGCTGGTGCTAATTCGCCCAAATGCTGCCGCCCTGAAGTGACTCTGTGCTTCATCAATAGAAAGAAAACGGTATTTGGCATATAAGCTTCCACCCTCCAAACGGTATTTTCCATCCATATCTGACAGGAAAGCCTGCGCATGTGCCATCAAATTTTTATTGAAACCAAACATCACCTCCGGGATTGTTCTGCTCACAAAACCAGGGTTATTGAACATGCCTTCATTGGTTAGGCGAACGCCAATCGATTTAGTCGGCATGTTACTTGCAGGCTCGGTAAATACATAAAGCTCCTGACTAAAAGCATGTTGAAAAGCGATAGTCATCACTATCGCTAAAAATAAAAACCGCTTCATTTTTAAGAAAGAACAAGGTGATAAACACGCGTTTTCTTACCGTTTACAACAGCTGCACCGCTGGCATAGGCATCAGAATTGATAGATGATGCTTGTTTTTTAAATGCAGAACCAGAGATAAAATTTTTATCCACTACCGCCGCCTTTACAGTTCCATTAAGGGTTTTATTTTTTGCGTTGATAAAACGATAAACATTTCCATCAACAATTGCCTGGCCTTTGTCGTCTACCTTTACCTGATCGAAAGCAAATGCGGCTGTTAATCCACCTACAGAAAAGCCAGCATCCTGAACTTTTTTACGAACTAAATCCAGGTTAATATCTGCACCTTTCTTAAAGGTAAGTACGAAGATGTTTTTGTTTAAATCTGGTTTTACAGCAGTGATGAAACTTAATGTTTCCAACGATTTTTGTGTTGCGTTTGAACACATTGAGCAGGTTAAACCAGTTACCTGTAAATCTGCAGTTGATATTTGTTGCGCCGAAACTTTTACGGCAAATAGCAGCATGATAATGCTGAATAATTTTATTGTTTTCATGATTTTTTTAAATTAGAATAAACCTTAGTCTATGAGCAGGGATTCCAATAAATGCTGATCCCTCAATAGCAAATAATTGCTGATGAAATGTGGTATAAGAAACGATCAAATACCTCATCTGCACTCGTAAAACAAGCGCCAGCAAAAAGATTGGTTAAATCCTAATTCCTAAAAATACAGTTGAAAACATGTAAAGCAACCCGGCAGGAGAGTGGGGGAGCCTTGTTCGAAATTTTGCTATAAAATTTCGGCGTAATGTTGCTTAGAAATTCAATTACCGGCGGATGAAGAAATAATTGAATAGCAAACAGCTTTGGCATTTGAATTTGTGCTTCTGTTTGGTGACTATCTTTTACTTTCACAGTTACTTGCGTATTTTTGCAGCAACCATCATCTTTTTTCTTCTCCGCAGGAATTTCCTTACAGAATTTGCATGAAATCTCATTGCTGAAAAGCTTTACATTCTCCAGCTTGCCACCGCAGAAATGTAAGCTCAAAGCAAAGCCCATTACACTAACCGCATAAAATACGGCCAGGCTTAGTGCTATTTTCTTTTTGAGTTTCATTTCGACAAAGATAACGCAAAAAATTATGGGATAGCATAATAATTCTTTAACCAATATCATTTTTAACTTAATTTAGGAACAAAATTTTTCCAAAATGAAGAGAGTCCTTTTGTTTATCTTGCTTGTAAGTTCCATTTCAGTTTTCGCTGCTAAGCCAAAAAATCAGTATGTCCGCATTAAAACTCAATATGGCGAATGTATCATAAGGCTATACAATGAAACACCACTCCATCGGGATAACTTCTTGAAGCTTACTAAAAAAGGGTATTATAACGGAACACTTTTTCATAGGGTAATTAAATCTTTCATGATACAGGGCGGTGATCCTGATTCGAAAAATGCAAAACCAGATTCACTGCTTGGCGAAGGTGGACCTAAATACACGATTCCTGCTGAGTTTCGCGATAGTTTGTTTCATAAAAAAGGCGTACTGGCTGCGGCCAGAGAAGGCGATTTAGTTAATCCTGAAAAAGCATCTAGCGGAAGTCAGTTCTATCTGGTACAGGGAAAGGTCTTTACCGATGAGCAACTCAATTCATTGGAAGAAAAGCGACTTAAATTTAAGATTCCTGAATGGCAGCGGCAAGTTTATAAAACCATAGGTGGAGTGCCACATTTAGACCGAAATTACACAGTTTATGGGGAAATTGTGGTTGGCCTGGAACTGGTGGATAGAATTGCTGGCATGGAAACAGATAAAAATGACCGACCTAAGCAAGATGTAAAAATGGACATCACTGTGCTGAAGAAAAGAGAAGCCAAAAAATTAGAAGCGCAATTGAAAGGATAGTTTTCTGGTTTGAGGGGCCTCATTTATTCTGGTATATGTTGTAATTGGCCATCACTTGGTAATCCAAATATGACTTTACCGTTCGTAATTTCAATAGAATCCTAGTTTTATTTTAGCGTTTCCCAGTATTGGAATGGATTGATCGACAGTATTTTTGAATTAAAAAAAAGCATTGGTATAAATGTTTAAGTTAAATACCGAAACTTCTCAAAATTGTGCAGACTTTTGAAAAGATAAAAACCACATAAAATGTTAATTTCTGGAAGGAAACTATGAAAATTATCTCTTACAACGTTAATGGCATCCGTGCTGCGAGTACTAAAAATTTCTTTGGGTGGTTACAAGCCACCGACGCAGATATGGTTTGCTTGCAGGAAGTAAAAGCATTGCCTGAACAGATTACCGAAATCATTGCTTTAATTGAACAGTTGGGTTATCATCATTATTGGTTCCCTGCACAAAAGAAAGGATATAGCGGAGTGGCAATCCTCACTAAAATCAAACCAAGACAAGTAGTTTTTGGCTGCGGTGAGGCTTGGATTGACGAGGAGGGACGAATTTTGAGAGCAGATTTCGAAGACTTTTCGCTAATGAGTTTATACATGCCTTCTGGATCAAGTGGTGACGAAAGACAAGTCAAAAAATATGCATTTATGCAGTTCTTTGATACCTATATCGAAGAATTAAAGAAAGATTTGCCTAACCTGATTGTAAGTGGAGACTATAACATTTGCCACACTTCAATAGATATTCATAACCCGAAATCTAACGCAAATTCATCCGGGTTTCTACCTGAAGAGCGGGAATGGATGCAACTCTTTTTGGATAATGGCTTTATAGATGCTTTCCGTCATTTTAATAAAGATCCGCATCATTATACCTGGTGGAGTTATCGCGCAGGATCTAGAGGAAAGAATTTAGGTTGGCGAATTGATTATCATCTTGTTACCAAACCAATGGAAAGCCGGTTAAGAAATGTGCGGATTTTGCCCGATGCAATTCATTCAGATCACTGTCCGGTGCTATTGGAAATTGAATAATACAACCAATAGCTGAATATTTGAACTGATTGCCTGCAAGTAGTTATATCAAAAGAAAATGACAGTTAACGCATTTGTAACGAATAATTGTTAAGCGTCGGCTTTCTAAAGTTGTCCAGGAGATTTAGGGCTTACACAGATCTGGTTTGAGCAAATTAGCAGGAAGGTTAATTTACAAGTGCTCAGCCTCGTATTTTTCGCCGGCTTTTAACATCACTTCGATCTGTTTTAAATCTTCGGCCGTAAGCTCTTCTTTTTCCTGTAATTCAAATACGGCAATCATATTGTCTTCGTATTGTTTTTCGGTTTTGATAACGATTTCGGTTGCCATGATTGCTAGAATTTAATAATTTTCTGGGGTGTAATGCAATAATCTAAGCGGATGTCATGCTCATCTGTATCATCTATCTTAGTTATTCCAGGCGACAAAGATAAGCCTATTTTTTGAGCATTTAAATTTTCAAGAAAACGGTCATAAAAGCCTTTTCCATAACCAACGCGGTAACCCAGCAAGTCAAAGGCCAAAAGTGGAATAATCACCAGATCTATCTCGCCATCATGCAGCGTGCCTTTCTGCGGTTCAAGAATATTATAAAGGTTCTTTTGCAAATCATCAGTGCCCAGGTATTCGTGATTGGTCATCAGTGCTGTATCAAAATCAGCCTTTGGCACTATGATTTTAATCTGAGGATGGTTTTCCACGAGCCATTCAATCAACAGGAAGGTATTTGGCTCGTTTTTCTCTTTGATGGGTAGAAAGATATGAATCGTTTTAACCTCGCTTAAGTTTAGCGTTGTAAAATGCTTCAGCAAAGCTGCGTTAAGCGCTTCATAATGCTTTTGATCAAGTGCCAATCTTTCTTTCAAGGCTTGTTTTCTGATTTCGCTTTTTAGCATTATAACAAAGATAGGTAATTGTAGAAATTTGAAATTAAGCTTGTTTGCGCTTTGCTATTGAAAATTTCAGAGGGAGTTATAGATATCACTTCCGATATAACTATTTTTCAATCTTTTTCGTGCAAATCCGTGTTTACAATCTCAACTTTCAAAACCAAAAAGCCCTTAAAAATGAATCTAAGGGCTCTTGTTTAAATATGGTTGTGTTTACTTTACACGCTCAACGTATTCGCCTGTACGGGTATCAACCTTAATTTTATCGCCCTGGTTTACGAACATTGGTACTTTTACCTCAACACCGTTTTCAAGGGTTGCTGCTTTTAAAGCATTGGTAGAAGTGTCGCCTTTTACGGCTGGTTCTGAATAGGTAATTTCGAATTCAGCAAAGTTTGGCAATTGGCCCATAATGGCTTCATCACTTTCCATAGAAACAATCACGCTCATTCCTTCTTTTAAGAATTTAATAGCAGAACCGAACAATGATTTTTCTACGTTATATTGCTCGTAAGTATTGTTGTCCATCACCACCAAATAATCACCATCTTCATATAGATATTGATAATCACTGGTTTCTACGCGGCAAATTTCTACAGCCTCATCGGTATTCATCCGTGCTTCTACAATTCTGCCTGATTTAATGTTACGAAATTTACCAGTGTAAAAAGCACCACCTTTACCTGGTGTGCGGTGATTCCATTCGTCAACAGTAACCAATTCGCCATTTACACGAAGAATGTTACCGTTTTTAATTTCTGATGCTTTAGCCATATTATGTGATCCTTAATTGGATTTATATTTAGTTTTTTGTGACCGCAAAGGTAAAATTTTTTTATTTAAAACCTATAAACGGATTCGGCGATCAACCTGATGTTTTCTGAGATATTGCGCTTTATTTAACCCGTTCCATATAGTCGCCGGTCTTGGTGTCAACCTTCACCTTATCGCCTTGATTAATAAAAAGCGGAACCCTGATTTCTGCTCCCGTTTCTACCGTTGCATATTTTTGGGCACTGGTTGATGTATCACCTTTCACAGCAGGTTCAGTATAGGTAATCTCAAGTTCCACACTGTTTGGTAACTGTGCAACAATTGGTTCATCGCTTTCAAATGCAATTGTTACGTTCATTCCTTCCTTTAAAAATTTGATCGAATTGCCGAAAAGTAGTTTAGGGATATTGTATTGCTCAAATGTATTATTATCCATCACTACCAGATAATCGCCATCTTCATACAGATATTGATAGTCGTTGGTTTCTACGCGGCAAATGGTTACTTCTTCGTCTGTACGGAAACGGTACTCTACAATTTTACCTGTTTTTAAGTTTCTCATCCTGGACTGATAAAATGCCCGTAAATTTCCTGGAGTACGATGGATGTACTCTTCTACACTAACCAATTCGCCATTAAAACGAAGTACATTCCCGTTTTTTACTTCCGATGCCTTTGCCATTATATAATAAGTTGTTCTGTTATTTTTTAACAATCAAAGTTAATTAAATCGCATTTCATTTGAAAAGCAAAGCTCGATTTTATCCGTTTGAGATCATTTTCGAGAATAATTTTTAAATTTTTTTTAGTTTGGACGAGGGATGACGTGTGGTTTTTAATTTCAAAAAACACATTGTTTCTTCATGAAACCACCGGGTTGTACGATAAGGATTTAAAAAATATTCGTATAAAAGAAATGCCTTTGGGAACCACTCCAAAGGCATAATCAACCTAAACCTCAAACTAAACTATGAAAAACTCTTTGCCTTTTTCAGGCTATATATTTGATTCTGCAAGTGCAGAAAAACAATCAATTTCTTAAAGAGATAAATTAAATAAATGTTTCTCTTTTTGGTGGTGCAAAGGTAAGAACTATTTATCAATTACAAAATGTTTTTATAAAAAATTTTTTATAATACAAATGGATGACAAAAAAGACGGGTGTTAGGTAGAGTGATTGTGATGCAAACTATTTGTAGTCAGCTATTTGAATCTCTTTATCACAAAAGTCATATTCATGGATTTGATTTGAACCAATAATTGTTAATCTTCCTAGTGTGAACGTTTCAATTAAATTTCGATACCAATCTACCCCCTGAGTATCTAAATTGCTTGTCGGTTCATCAAGAAATAGGATTGGCGTATCTGAACAGCAGGCTAGCGCAAGTTTAGTTCTTTGCTTCATTCCAGATGAAAAGTACTTGATTTCTTTATTTGCTGATTTTTCTAATCCAAGGACGGCAATTAACGATTGCTGATCAAGCCCGGGAGCAAAGTTTTTAAATTTGAAATGAAAATCGATGATTTCTTTTAGCGTAAAGGTTTCTACAAGCTCCAGGTATGGAGCGGCTAAGCTGATTTTTTGGTAAATGTCCTCTACAGGAATGTCCCTATCTGCCGAAAAAGATATCTGGCCTTCAGATGGGGTTAAGCTACCGGTCAGAACGCTTAATAAGGTAGATTTGCCTGATCCATTCGGTCCTAGGATAGCATAGCGATTACCAGATGAAAATTCGGTGCTTAAATTCCTGAAAATCCACTCCTTGTTAAATCTTCTGCCAATATTATTTAAAGCTATTTTCATTCTTCTGCTATCAGGATGTAAATGTCAGGGGGAACAAGGATGAAGTTAGGGTTTGCGGATCAGGTAGCGAGATTGGCGGTTTGAACTAATGTCTTTTTCATGCAAACACTGTTTTCTATGCCGATGTATTGACCATAATTCGCTGTTCGCTGGTATTTGCATTTCTCGTAAAGTGCAATGGCCTCAGGTTGTTTTTTGCCTGTTTCCAATACGCTATAATGATAGCCTAATTCGATAGCCCAGGTTTCAAGCGCTGCTACGATCTTGGCTGCAACACCTTGATTGCGATAGTTTGGATGCACGAACATCCTTTTCACCTCCACGGTATCGTCTGTAAAGCGTTTGATGGCTCCACAGCCTGCCGGTATTTCATTAACGTATGCAACGATCACTTCTTTAATCGAATCAACCTTATTGAATTGAGCATAAAAAGCATGTTCATCTCCGTCTCTAATGGCTAAATCCTGATCTAGTAAAGTAATAAGCTGTCTAAAATCAGTTTGATCTGAATCGGTTCGAATTAATGTCAAATTGCTCATTAGCATGTGTTTAGCTTTATTTTACCACCTTAGAAATCCAGAATCAGGGTTGTTGTATTGCATTGAATATAAATTGTTATGAATATTTATGCTTTATTTACCGCCCCAGAAACCCTAGCTCAGGGCTTTGGTTTTTACCCTAAACCTAAACCTAAAACCCTAAACTAACTTCCCATCCCGAAGCCCTTCATCACGCCGCGGTTAGAGTTACGGATAAAATCTACAATTTCATCGCGAATTTCAGTGGGTTTGAATTCAGCTTCGATCATATCTAAAGCTTTAGTTACGTTATTATGTTTAACAAAAAGCACGCGGTAAATTTCCTGAATCTCGTCTATTTGTTCATTTGTGAAACCTCTTCTTCTTAAACCAACAGAGTTAATACCGGCATAAGAAAGTGGTTCGCGGGCTGCTTTTACATAAGGAGGAACATCTTTACGAACCAATGATCCACCGGTAACGAAAGCGTAAGAACCGACTTTAACAAATTGATGGATGGCTACCAAGCCCGCTAACACTACATTGTTCCCAATGGTGATGTGGCCTGCTAAAGTAGTGCTGTTTGAAAAGATACAATTATCACCCACTTCACAATCATGAGCGATGTGAGAATAGGCTTGAATGAGGCAATTGCTGCCAATCACTGTTTTCCATTTATCCTTTGTACCACGGTTAATAGTTACGCATTCGCGGATAGTGGTATTGTCGCCAATTTCAGCGGTGGTTACTTCACCTGCAAATTTCAAATCCTGGGGTTCGCCAGAAATTACTGCTCCCGGAAAAATACGACAGTTTTTACCAATTCGTGCACCATCCATGATGGTTACGTTCGATCCGATCCAGGTTCCTTCGCCAATCACAACATCTTTATGTATCACTACAAAAGGTTCGATTACTACGTTTTCGGCAATTTTAGCTTGTGGATGTATATATGCTAAGGGTTGTATCATGATTCGGCTGGTTCTGCTTGTTTAATTTTTGAAATTTGTGCCATCATTTCGGCCTCGACAACGATTTTCTCGCCAACCATGCCAACACCTTTCATCTGAGCAATACCTCTTCTGATGGGTTCGAGCAAATCGCAACGGAAAACGATAGTATCGCCAGGAAGAACCTGAGCCCTAAAGCGAACGTTATCTATTTTTAAGAAATAGGTTAAATAATTACGTGGATCTGGAACAGTACTTAACACTAAAATACCGCCTACCTGTGCCATGGCTTCTATCTGAATCACACCTGGGAAAACTGGTGCGCCAGGAAAATGTCCTTTAAAAAACTCTTCATTCATGGTTACGTTTTTAACGCCAACCACATGGTTTTTAGAGAGTTCTAAAATTTTATCTACAAACAAAAATGGCTGACGATGAGGCAAAATATCCATGATCTGAACAACGTCATACAGTGGTTTTGCACTTGGATCGTATACCTTTTGAATTTTTTTGTTTTTTTCTTTTTTGATTGCAGCTTTAATCTTTTTTGCAAAGGCTACGTTTGCCGCGTGACCAGGTCGGGCAGCCATAATATGACCTTTAAGGTGCATACCAACTAGTGCTAAATCGCCGATCATATCTAATAATTTATGACGGGCAGGCTCATTTTGGTACCGTAATTCCATATTATTCAGAATTCCCTGAGGCGCCACATCGATATCTGCACGGTTAAAAAGCTTAGCCAGATGACTTAATTCATCTTTCGTAACTTCTTTGTCTACAATTACAATGGCGTTATTTAAATCGCCGCCTTTGATTAAATTGTGTGAAAGCTGATATTCTAATTCATGTAAAAAGCAAAAAGTACGACACGAAGCGATTTCTTTTTTGAATTCTGCAATGGTGTTAATTCCAGCGTGCTGACTACCTAATACCGGAGAGTTGTAATCGATCATACAAGTGAAACGGTAGTCGTCCAGCGGCATGGCTACGATTTCTACTTTTCTATCTTCTTCAGTGTATGTAATGTTATGAGGAATGGTGAAATATTCACGGTCGGCATTTTGCTCAACTGCTCCTACTTCTTCCAGCAAATCAACAAACTGAATAGAACTTCCATCCATAATTGGTGTTTCCGGACCATCTAGTTTGATTAATACGTTATCTAAATCCATCCCTACCAGCGCAGCCATTACATGTTCTACCGTACTTACGCTTGCGCCGTTTTGGGTGATGGTGGTACCTCTAGAAGTATCTGTTACGTTATCTGCATCTGCATCAATAATCGGATGACCATCAAGATCAATACGTTGAAATTTAAACCCATGGTGTTCGGGTGCAGGGCAAAATGTTAAAGTCACATTAGCGCCTGTATGTAAACCAACACCAGATGCTGATACTTCTTGTTTAATCGTTTTTTGTCTAACGTTCATTGTGTAATGTATTCTTTTCCAGTTCAGCCGTAAGCTTTTTCAATTCCTCTTCGAGCGTATTTATTCTTTTCTCTACATCTGGAAGATGTTTGAAAATTACTGAGGCCCGCATCCAGTTACGCAAAGGTTGCGCAGGGCTGCCATGCCATTGTTTATTTTCTTCTGTAATGTTAAAGTTAATTCCTGCTTGTGCACCAATTTGAGTGCCTCTCGCTAAAGTTAAGTGACCGGCAATTCCAACCTGGCCGCCCACAACGCTATTAGGACCAATTTTTGTACTCCCGGAAATGCCAGATTGAGCGGCTAAGACAGTGTTTTCACCAATTTCTACGTTATGCGCAATCTGGATCAGGTTATCAATCTTTGCGCCTTTTTTAATAATTGTAGAACCCATAGTTGCGCGGTCTACTGTGGTATTTGCGCCAATCTCCACATCATCCTCAATAATTACATTCCCAATTTGAGGAATTTTATTATAAGTGCCGTCTTTTTGGGGTGCGAAGCCAAAACCATCACTTCCAATAACCGTATTGGCATGAATAATTACCCTGCTTCCGATTACGGAGTTGTGATAAATTTTAACGCCAGAGAAAATGGTGCTGTTTTCGCCAATTTTTGAATTAGCGCCAACAAAAGTTTGTGCGTTAAGCTTACTCCCATCACCAATTATTGCATTTTCTGCAACATATGCAAAGGCATCTATAAAAACATTAGCACCGATTTTAGCCGTTGGATGAACATATGCCAGCTTGCTTATGCCAGACAGAGCTGCCTGAGCATTCATTGCTTCGTTATATTTATCAAGTAGAATTGTAAACGAACTATACGGGTTATCAACACGGATTAAGGTGCTGGTAAAGGGTTGGTTAGGTGTAAAATCCTTTGAAACGATTACAACCGATGCCTGCGTGGAATACAGAAAGTTCTCGTACTTCGGGTTGGAAAGAAAAGACAATGAGCCTTCTTTCCCGTCTTCTATCTTAGAAAGTTCGGTAACGGCTACATCGGGGTTGCCATCAATGGAACCATCTAAAAACTCGCTTATCTGCTTTGCAGTAAATTGCATCGTACAAAGGTATATGTTAAATTGATATGAACAAAAAAACCTGTAAGGGTTAAGGCGTGTATATTTACACAATAGTAAGACTTAAAACG
>Ga0308159_1001007_pt1 | contig 47816 bp, 42 predicted proteins | sample PhyCR1_FD_201040 | JGI IMG/M metagenome (GOLD analysis project Ga0308159, IMG submission 201040) | Phyllosphere microbial communities from UC Gill Tract Community Farm, Albany, California, United States - DLSLC.R1 | ecosystem: Host-associated > Plants > Phyllosphere > Unclassified | place: USA...
GGAGGCTCGGTCGGGCGCGAGGGGCCGACGGTGCAGGTCAGCGCCGCGATCATGGTCGCCTGCCACCGCATGCTGCGCGTGCCGATGACGGCGGGCGTGCTAATCGCAGGCGGCGCGGCCGGGGTCGCGGCCGCCTTCAACACGCCGCTGGCCGGGGTCGCCTTCGCCATCGAGGAACTCGCCGCCGCCTTCGAGCAGCGCGTCGCGGTGCTGGTGATGGGCGCGGTCGTCGTCTCGGGTCTCGTCAGCCTCGGGATCGCCGGGGACTACGTCTACTTCGGAGCGATGCGACAGACGCTGGAAGTCGGCTCGGTCGTGATGATCGCGCCGGTCGCGGGGATCTTGGGCGGCATCCTCGGCGGGCTGTTCTCGCGCCTGCTGCTGGCCTGTGCGCGCGGCGAACATCCCCTTCTCGCGGCAATGCGTTCGCGGCCGGTAACGACGGCGCTGGTCTGCGGGTTGATCGTCGCGGTGCTTGGCGTCGTAACCGGCGGCTCGACCTGGGGCACCGGCTACGAGACCACCCGCCTGATGATCGACGGCCAGCAAAGCGCCTCGCCCTGGTTCGGCCCGGCCAAGTTCGTCGCCACCGCCGCGACGGCGATCTCCGGCGCGCCGGGCGGCATCTTCGCGCCATCGCTGTCAGTCGGCGCGGGCTTCGGCGAACTGCTGTCCTACGTCTTCTCAGGTGATCCCATGCCCGCCGTCGTCCTGCTCGGCATGACCGGCTACTTCGTCGGCGTCGTGCGTGCGCCGCTAACCGCCGTGATCATTCTGATGGAAACCACCGCAAGCCGCGGGATGATACTGCCGCTGTTCCTGACAGCGATCATCGCCGATACCGCCAGCACGCTGGTGTGCCGGGAAAAGCTCTACCACGGCCTCTCGCGCGGGTTTCTGGCGAAAGGGTGACCGAGCGCCGTTCATCATCACCACGCGTCGTCATTCCCGCGAAGGCGGGAACCCATCTCCTGATGTTCCCTGTCGAGGCGTCATCAGTTGGGTCCCCGCCTTCGCGGGGATGACGGGCAAAATATCAAGACCCGGTGCGGTCGCAGCGATGAAACGCCAAAACGAAAAACCCCGCCGGTGAGGGCGGGGTTTTTCGTTTTGGATGGTGGTGCGCCCGGAACGATTCGAACGTCCGACCCTCAGATTCGTAGTCTGATGCTCTATCCAGCTGAGCTACGGGCGCCTACCATTTTCAACCCAAACAAGGACCACATCACCCCCGGAAGGAAGAGTGGTGCGCCCGGAACGATTCGAACGTCCGACCCTCAGATTCGTAGTCTGATGCTCTATCCAGCTGAGCTACGGGCGCCTTGGAGGGCTGCCTCTAGGGGGGGAATCGGGATCGGTCAACGCCTATGTTCCGCTTTTTTGCAGATTGTTTTCCACAGCCCCCAGATGCCGTTGGAGAGCCTCGGCCAGCGGGTAATCGAGCGGCGGCATCCGCAGTCCCGAGATCGCGCCGGGCGCGACCCATGCCACGTCGGCGGCCTCGATGGCGCGCGGCTCGCCCTGCCAGCGGGTGCAAATATAGAGTAGAATGACGAGCGGACGCGGCGGCCCCTTCCCGCCTTCCTCGACCGTAGCGGTGCGGCCGCTGGCGAAGCCCACCGCCTCCAGATCGCCCGGCGCTACGATTACGCCCAGTTCCTCTTCGAGTTCGCGTACAAGGGCGCCCTCCGGGCTCTCACCCGGCTCCAGCTTGCCTCCGGGAAATTCCCATAGGCCGCCATGCACTCCGATGAAATCGCGCTGCTGCATAAGCACTGTGCCGGAACGCCCGTCGTCGCGCCCGCCGTCATCGGGACGCACGAGTGCGCCTGCGACGACGAGTAAAGGTGTCGGTGGACTTTCCAGCTGTGCCTCCTGCCTTAATGCCTAATTAACGCTGCCGTGGGATCAGACGTCCCTCGCGCGAACTAGCACGGTGACCATGCGCCTTCATCGCTTTCTCAAGACGATCATCGAAAACCGGGACGGTGCGTCCACGGTCGAATACGGCATGATCCTCGCCTTCATCGTACTGGCCATCTTCGCCACGCTGCAGGGCGTGGCCAGCGAGACCGTATCTATGTGGAACAACGTAGCCGCCAAGTCGTCGGCTGCGATGTCCAAAAACTAGGGTGAAACAGCCTTAAGCGTTTATCAACGATTGCAGGCTAAAAAGAGATTGTCCAAGGCGCAGAAGAGAGACTGAAGCGAGGCGGACCGGGTACACTAGACTGCTTTATCAGGAGACCACCATGAAGTTTCTCGCCAAGCTGCGCCGCAACGAAAAGGGCGCGACCGCCATCGAATACGGCCTGATCGCCGCTCTCATCGCAGTTGCCGCCATCGCCGCCATGCAGGGCATGGGCTCGCAGCTCGTTTCGACCTTCTCGAAGACCTCGTCGGCTATGTCGAAGGGCGTTGCCTAATAGGTGAATACTTTATCTGTACTTACAGATTAAAGTTTCGGGGGCGGCAGGGAAACCTGCCGCCCCTTTCGCTTTGTGGCCCGCCGAAACCATAAAGCCCCGATATCAGTAGGTTACGATCTTCACCTTCTGCCCCGGCGTCAGCGCCGTGTTCGCATCCATCCCGTTGAGCACCAGGAAACGGTCCACCGCCGCGTCGGTATAGGCCATCTTCGCCGCCAGCGACCGCACGGTGTCGCCCTGCCTTACAGTCACGACACGCAGCAATCGCGGCTTCACGCTGCCCGCATCGGTCGCCGAGATCCGACGGATCGAGCGGAACATCGGCGTGAACACTTCCGCCCCGCCCGCCTGCGCCAGCGTCAGGAAGTGATAGGCCTGCCCGTTGCCGAAGTCGTAGGCGAAGACGACGACGTCCACCGCCCCGCTCTGCTGCTGCACCCGCGCGACTCCATAGGCGGCGGGGATGCCGTTCACCGTGGTTTTTTCGATGCTGGCGGGAGTGATTCGCGCCTGATTCGATTCGGTCAGCCCGGCGAAGACGCTGGTGATGTACGAATCGAGGCTGCCGCTCAGCTTCCCGCCGGAAAATTGTGCCTTCCCCGACGATCCGCTGATCGTCACCGCCTGCGTTCCGTTGACCATGAAGAAGCCGTCAGGGGCCTCGAAGGCGAATCGCAGTGTCGGATGCGTGAACTTTCGGCCATCCACCACGCCCTGCTTGGGGTCGTCGCCGTAGACCAGCCCGTCGATTCGCGTGAGGAAAGTGTCGCGATTCGTGGTGCCGCCGCTGCCTTGCCCCGCATATGTCAGCGCAGAGCGCACGCGCGAAGCGGGATCGGGGTGAGTCGAGGCCCATTCCGGCGTCTGATTCGTGCTCCCACGCAGCTGCGCCTCCAGCGCGTTCTGCCGCGCGAGGCTTTCCAGCACGCTCGACATCGCGCGCGGATCGTAGCCGGCGCGCTTGAGGTAGGTAATGCCCAGCTGGTCCGCCTGCAGCTCCTGCGAACGCGAGAACTTCAACGTAAGCAGCTGCGAACCTTGCGAAAACAGCTTCTGCCCGAATTGCCCGAAAGCGTTGTCGCCCAGCACCGCGCCCGCCAGCACCGAGCCCAGCACGCCAAGGATCTGGTTGCGCTGCGCCGCCTTCTGCCGCTGCGCCGAGTGCCGCGCGGCGACGTGGCCGACCTCGTGGCCGAGCACGCCCGCCATCTCCGCCTCGTTGTTCATCAGCGCGGTCAGCTGGCGCGTCACGTAGATATAACCGCCGGGAATCGCGAAAGCGTTGTTCACCGGCGAATTGAGCAGGGTGACGGTGAAATCCCCCGTCGCGTTCGACAGGCCCGACTGCACCGCGATTCGCTTGCCGACCTGCTCGACGTAGCTGGCCTGCGGACCGGTCAGGCCGCCGCCGAATTCGGCCAGCAGTTCGGGATGGGCCTTGGCCCCTTGCGACTTGTCGGCGGCGGAGATTGCATAGACGCGCGGCGCTTTCGACGCCTGCGCCTCCAGCCGCGCCGGCCCCGCCGAGACCACCAGCAGCCCCAGCGCCGAGACGACCGCGCCTCCCCGAACTCCGGCCCGAACCACGCGCTTCACGTTGGATACCATGTCGCTCCCTTCCTCCATTCTGCAGGCCGCCACCCGCGATTCTTGCCCTTCGCGCAACGAGTCGCACGGCGGGCTTGTTCCCTTGCGCCTTTACATCTGCCCCTTCGCGAGCGGATGGCGCGAGTTCACCAGTTCCACCAGCCGCGCGCTGTCCACATGCGTATAGATCTGCGTCGTCGCGATGTCGGCATGGCCGAGCAGCATCTGCAGCACGCGCAAATCCGCGCCGCCTTCCAGCAGGTGAGTCGCGAAGGCATGGCGCAGCACGTGCGGCGAGACGCGCTCCGGATCGAGGCCCGCCCTGCCCGCCAGCGCGCGCAGCAACTGGAACAGCCGCACCCGCGTCAGGTGCCCGCTCGCCCCGCTCGACGGAAAGAGGAACCGCGAGGTCCCCTTCCGCAACGCCAGCCAGCGCGACAGCACCGCGCGGGAGCGGGTGCTGACCGGCACCATGCGCTGCTGCCCGCCCTTGCCGGTTATGTGGAGAAACGGCGCATCCCGCGGCACTGCGGTGACGGGGAGCGAAACCAGTTCGGTCGCGCGCAGGCCGGACCCGTAGAGCAGTTCGAGCAGCGCCAGCAGCCGCACCGCGTCGGACCGCTCGGAAGTCGCCTCCTCGTCCGCCTGCGCCAGAAAGCGCTCGACCTCGTCATGGCTGAGCAGGCGCGGCAGCGGGCGGCGCACGCGCCCCTTGGGCAGCGCACCGGAAGGATCGTCCTTGCGCAGCCCCTCATCGATCAGGAAACCATAGAACTGCCGCAGCGCCGAACACCGCCGGGCGAGGCTGGACGCCGCCAGTCCGCTCCACGCGCCTCCGAGCCCCTCCAATGCCTCGGGCGTGGCATTGGCGACATCGCCCAGCACCTCGCGCGCGGCTTCGAGGTCGCGGCGATAGGCGGCGAGCGTATTGGCCGCCGCGCCGCGTTCCGCCGCCAACATCGCCAGGAACCGCTCGGCGAGGTCGTCTGCGCCCCCGCTCATCGGCCTCAGACCCGCGCGACCGCCTCGGCGGCGATCATCCGCGCTTCGGCGTCGAGCCCCACCGACCGCAGCGCCGAGACGATGTGATAGAGGTGGCGCGGCGTCATCCGCTGCCAGTTGTCGCCCTGCATGCCGAAGGCCGCGAGCAGCGCGACACTGGCTTCGTCGCCGCGACTGGCGGCATGGTCGATCGCCTGAGTCCAGCGCGTGCTTCCAGCCATGTCCATCCCGGCATCGCGGGTGACCCGCTCGGCGTCGGCGCGATCGACGCGCTCCAGCCCGGCAAGACCGGCGGCAAGGAAGGCCGAGCGGCGCTTCTGCGTGCTGTCGTCGTCATCGACATAACTGTTGAGCGTCGAACTGCCGACCGTCGCCACGCGGCCCGGAGCAGCAAGAATCAGCATGCCCCATGCCCGCGATCCGGCCTCGACCACGCTCGACCAGCGCAGCGCATTGGCGTCGTATCCCGCCGCCAGCATCGAGGCGATCAGCGAGGACGCGCTGTCGGCCATGTCGGCGCTGGGCGCCATGCGCGCGGCGGCGGCAGCCGTCAGCACCTGCCGCGCATAAAGCGCCGACCCGGTCACGTTCCACAGCGCCTGCATCGCCGCCAGCCGCGCGGCGGGGTCCTGCTGGACATAAGCATCCCGCAGCGATTCCGCGCGGTCCTGCCACTCGCCGGTGACGTCGGGATCGGCGAAGATCTGCGAATAGAGGTCCACCATCGCCGCGTTGGACAGTACGCCCGCCGCCGCGGCACGATCCGCCGCCGCCGCCCGGCGGCCAAGGCTGACCATCGGCGCCAGCGCCGTCGCATAATCGTAGGACGGCCCGGCCGTGGCCATCAGCGCGGCGGGCGGTTCCAGCCCGGTTCCGATCGCGAGGCCATAGCGCCACGGCGTCATCGTCGTGACCTTGTCCCACTCGATCGTCACCGCACGCCGCGCCTTGCCGGCCGCGCCTGCGTACTTCTGCGCGAGCAGCAGGTCGATCTGGTCCATCTTGCCGCGAACCCGGTCGCGCTCCAGCTTCGAGATCGCCGCTGTGCTGTTGCCACGAAACGCCTCGCAGATGGTGCGCGAGGTATTCCACGCGGCATCGTCACGCAGCGAGCCCTGCGTCGCCATCACCGGGCACATGCCGGTGAAGTCGGCATTGCGGGCATAGACGTCGAACGCCACCTGCCCGAACGCCGGGGTGTAATCGGCAATGTCGAGATCCTGCAGCACCACGCGCGCCGCATCGGTCTCGCCCATGCGCAGCAGCAGGCCGACGCGCATCGCCATGAAGTCGGCCGCGCTCATACCGCTCGGCGGATTGAGGCGCGAGGCCAGCGCGCGGCGCAGCAGGATATGCCCCCAGCGGGAGACCAGTTGCCCCCGGTTGCCCTCCAGCGCGACGCGGATCAGGCTGCCGTTCTGCCCGGCGAGCGAAGCCAGCGGCAGGCCCCCTTCGTCGGCACCGAGCATCCCCGCCTCGTCGGCGGAGCGCCGCGCGGCGGGCGGCATATCGATCACCACCTTGGCCCCGAGCAGCGCCTCGAAATCCTCGGGCGACATTTTCTCGAGTTCCTCGAGGCTCGGGATACGACGCAAGGTGCCGTCGTCCTGCGCGATCACCGTGGGCGTTGCGCCCGGCGTACCGGTCGGGATCGCCTGCACCACCGGGGTCGAGGTCGAGGTCGAGGTCGCGGCGGGACGCGGAGCGCTCGACGCCGCAGCACTCGGCGCGGATGAGTTCTGTGGCTTAGGCGCCTGGGTACGCGGCGCCTGCGGACGCGGGGTGGCCGAGCGCGCGGGCGCGGGCTCGTCGAACATCTTGGGCAGCAGCGATTCGGGGCTGTCCTGCGCCACCGCCCACACCGAGGTCAGCGCCAGCGCGCCTCCCGCGAGCAGGTGCACCGCTCTCATTTCGACAGTTCCGGCAGCGGGATCGAGACGGTCTGCTGCGTCACCGGCTGCACGCCCGCGTCATTCCATGCGGCAATACCAAGGCCGACCACGGCAATCGGCAGGAGAATGGCAACGGCCGACGCTATACGGCGCCTGCGCTTTACGATGTTCACTCGGCTTCCTTCACCATGCTTGCGCTGCGACCTAGCGCAACTATAGGCGATCGGGCAATGGACGTTCAACAAACCCGGTTTTCCGCGCAGGAAATTGCAGCGCTCGCCCGCCGTATCGACCGGCCCATCGTGCTTGTCGGTATGATGGGCGTGGGCAAGTCCAGCGTCGGCAAGCGGCTTGCGAACCTGCTCGATTGCCCCTTCGTCGATGCCGACGACGAGATCGAACGCTCCGCGCAGATGAGCATCCCGGAAATCTTCGACGCTTATGGCGAGGACTATTTCCGCGACGGCGAGCGCCGGGTGATTTCCCGCCTGATCACGGACAGCGAGACCAGACGGCAGCGCATCGTCATCGCCACCGGCGGCGGCGCCTTCGTCAATGCCGAAACCCGCGCGCTGATCCTCGACAAGGCGATCACGATCTGGCTCGACAGCGAGGTCGATACCCTCGTCGAGCGCACTGCGCGAAAGGAGAACCGCCCGCTGCTGCGCGGCGGCAACCCGCGCGAAATTCTCGGCCGCCTGCGCGAGGAACGGGCGCAGCATTATTGCCAGGCGCCGATCCACGTGCTGAGCAGCGCAGGCCCGCACGTCCAGACGATCAACAAAGTACTTCAGGGAATTTCCCAATGGCTGTGATCCCCGTCGATATCGCCGGTCGCCCTTACGAAGTGCGCGTCGGCGCCGGGCTGCTCGCGGAACTCGCCCCCAACTGCCGGGGCAAGCTGCGCAAGCGCGGCGTGCCAATCGTCACCGACGCCAACGTCCACGCGGCCTGGGGCGACGTGGTGGAAAAGTCCCTGCGCGACAACGGCCACGAACCGCACTGGCGCATCCTGCCTGCGGGCGAGGCGACCAAGTCGTGGGACGAACTCTCGGCCACGGTGAACTGGCTGCTCGGCCTCGAAGTGGAGCGCGGCGATCACATCATCGCGCTGGGCGGCGGCGTGATCGGCGACCTCACCGGCTTCTGCGCCTCGGTGCTGAAGCGCGGGTGCCACTTCATCCAGGTGCCCACCACGCTGCTGGCACAGGTCGATTCGAGTGTCGGCGGCAAGACCGCGATCAACACGCCCGCCGGCAAGAACCTCGTCGGCGCGTTCCACCAGCCCTCGCTGGTGCTGGCCGACCTCTCGGCGCTGGAAACCCTGCCCGAGCGGGACTTGCGCGCGGGCTATGCCGAAGTCGTGAAGTACGGGCTGATCGACGACGCCGACTTCTTCGCCTGGTGCGACGGCAATGCCGCCGCGATGCTGGCGGGCGACAGCGCGCTTCGCGAATATGCGGTGGCGCATTCGGTCACGGCCAAGGCGCGCATCGTCGCCGAGGACGAGTTCGAGACCACCGGCCGCCGCGCCCTGCTCAATCTCGGCCACACCTTCGGCCACGCGCTGGAGGCCGAGACCGGCTTCGGCGACCGCCTGCTCCACGGCGAGGGCGTCGCGCTGGGCATGGTGCTGGCAGCGCGCTACTCGGCAAGGCGCGGGCTGATGCCGCAGGCAAGCGCCGAGCATGTGGCGCAGCATATCGGCGAGATCGGGCTGCCTGCCAGCCTCAACGCGCTCGGGATGGACTGCGACGGTGCCGCTCTCGTGCAGCACATGCTCCACGACAAGAAGATGGACGCCGGCACCCTGCCCTTCCTGCTGATGAAGGGCATCGGCCAGACCTACCTCGACAAGCAGGTTTCGCTGGAAGACGTGGCGGCGTTCCTCGACGAGGAGTTGGGGCGCTAAGGCTCTCCTGAGCACCGTCCCTTCAACGTCGTCATTGCGAGCGTAGCGAAGCAATCCAGAGCCGCCTAAACCGCTCTGGATTGCTTCGCTACGCTCGCAATGACGATGGCGGGTACGTCACTGCCATTCACCTCGTGGCGCCTTGTGGCATCTTTGAGTGCCGTTGAGTGCCGTTGAGTGCACCCTGCAAAACACAGTGCTTATGCGCCGCTTTGTGGCCGTGCAGCGACGAAGCCCGGATCGATGCAGGCTCGCGAACGTTGTATATTTGCACGCTCTTTCAATGGAGTAGGCGTTTGTCACGCTGGCCGGGGGGCCAAGACGCCCCGTGCGAATCCCCCGGGGCGTTGCGGAAGGCGGCAGGTCGATCGGCCTGCCGCCTTTTCGCCCCTATTTTTGTGCACCGCGCATTCAGTTTGACCCTGTTACATCGACATGACATTGCTCGCGCAGGAACGGCGATTACGCCGATGCACAAGATAATTACGGGACAGACATGACCGCACCCGAAGCGACGCCCAACCTCGACTTCCCCGAAGAAGCGGCGCGAGACGACCGCGCTTTCCTGGGCCATCCCAAGGGTTTAGGTCTTCTCGGCTTGGTCGAGGGCTGCGAGCGCTTCTCCTACTATTCGATGCAGACGCTGCTGACGCTCTACATGGTCAAGTACCTGCTGGTGCCGGGGCGGCAGGAGGGCGTGATAGGGCTGGACTGGGTGACAACGCACGTGTTCCCGGGCCTGTCCGGACAGCCGCTGGCTTCCGAAATATTCGGCCTTTACACGGCCTTGGTCTATCTGACCCCGATCCTAGGCGGCATCCTCGCAGACCTCCTGCTGGGCCGCCGCGCCGCGCTGATCGCGGGCGGCGTGGTCATGTCGCTCGGCCATTTCCTGATGGCGTTCGAAAGCGCCTTCCTGCTGGCGCTGATATCTCTGGTGGTCGGCGTCGGGCTGTTCAAGGGCAACATCGCCAGCCAGGTCGGCGAACTCTACAAGCAGGGCGATATCCGCCGCGCGATGGCGTTCCAGATTTTCTACATATTTATCAATGTCTCGGTAATCGTCGCCCCGCTGATTTCCGGCACGCTGGGCGAAAAGGTCGGCTGGCACTGGGGCTTCGGCTGCGCCGGCGTGGTCATGGTGCTCGGCCTGCTTTTGTACATCTACGCAAAGCCCTGGCTTCCCGCCGACAGCAAGGCCGCCAAGTCCGCCGAGCCCGGCGCCACGTTCGAGAAGGGCGATGGCCCGCGCCTTCTCGCGGTGCTGGTGCTGGTGCCAATCATGGGCATCTCGCTCCTGACCAACCAACAGATTTTCAACGCTTATCTCGTCTGGGCCGACCAGCAGTTCCAGCTCAGCTTCATGGGTGAAACGCTGCCGACGAGCTGGATGATTACCATTGACGCCACCCTCAGCTTCTCGATGCTGGTGGCGGTCGCCGCGTTCTGGGCCTTCGTCGGCAAGCGCACCGGCAAGGAGCCGGACGAACTGGGCAAGATGATCCTGGGCTGCGCCTTCATCGTCGGCGGCGCGGCGTGCCTCTATATGGCTGCGGCGACGCAAGGTACGGGAAAGATTGGTCTATTCTGGCCGGTCATGTTCCACCTCGTGAACTCGATCGGCTTCGCGCACCTGCTGCCGGTGAGCCTCGCGCTGTTCACCCGCCTTGCCCCGCGCGCGCTGAACGCCTCGATCGTGGGGATCTACTACCTTGCGTTCTTCGGCGCGAACCTGGCCGTGGGCAAGATCGGCACGCTGTTCTCGACAATGCCGACGACGACGTTCTGGCTGCTGCACATGGCTTCGGCCGCCGTCGCACTAATCGGGTTCGGGCTGTTCAAGCTGTTGTTTGCAAAGCGATTGATGGGCACCGCCTGATGCCCGTCATCGGCTGCCTGCTGCTGATCGTCCTGCCGCTGCTGGGCCTCGCGGCAGGCGGCTTTCTCTGGGGAGCCGAAGGTGCGAAATGGGGCGCCGGGATTGGCTTTACCCTTGCCCTGGTGGTCTTCGGCGGCGGCAGTTACGCCTTCATCAAAGGCATGCGCGGCCGCTGAGTGGTCAGCCGAACACGGCCACCGACTGCATGCCCGCAACGGCCGGAACGCCATCGGCGTTCCACTGCATGATGTGCTCGCTCGCCCCGCCATGCGCCGCATGCAGGCTGGTCGAGCGGATCATCCACCAGCCATCCGCCGAGGGCTTCGCGTCCAGCATGTTGACGTGCCACTGCATCGACGAAATCGGCACCTTGAAGCCCAGCAGCGGCCAGACCGCCACCGGCAGCACATCGCCGCACAGCAAGCACTCGACCTCGGGATCGAGGCCCCTACGCTCACGCGGCCGCACCCACCAGGCGAGGTCCGCCTCGCCCAGCGCGGTCTTCGGCATGGCGAAGCGCGCCTCGAAGTGATTGCGCAGGAAAGCCGGCGCATGATCCATCGGCACCGGCTTCGCATCGCCGAGCGGAATGACGCCGTCCGGCAGCGGATAGTGATCGATCGACAGCACGCTCTCGATCGGGCGCATGAAGACGAAGGCGGCGGTAAAGCCCACGCCGGCCTCACCGGTCAGTTCGGCGGAAACCCAGGTTGCATTGCGCCCCTGCCGCAGCACTTTCGCGCGAGCCTCGATGCGCCCGGCCAAGGGGCCGACCATCGAAAGCTGACCGGAGCGCAGCGGCGGCAGATCGTCGGAAACGCCTTTTGCCACCGCCAGTGCGATCGCCGAAGTCAGTCCTCCGTAGGCGGTACGCCCCTGCAGCCAGTCCTCGGTGATTTCCAGCGCGAAACCGCCTTCCAGTGGCTCCACCCCGACAAGCATATCTCCCAGACCCGCCATCAGAACAGCCGCGATCCATCGGGCACGCGCTTGTCGGGCGAGAACAGCGTCACCCGCCCCTCCTCGTCCGCGAAGCCGAGCGTCAGCACTTCGGACAGCGCCTTGCCGATCTGGCGGACGGGAAAGTTCACGACCGCCGCCACCTGTCGCCCGGTCAGTTCCTCGGGAGAATAGAGCGCCGCTACCTGGCCCACGCTCTTCTTCTCGCCGATGCCGGGACCGAAATCGATCCGCAGCTTGTAACTGGGTTTCCGTGCCCCCTCGTAGACATCCGCAGCGACGATGGTGCCGATGCGGATGTCCACCTTGAGGAAGTCGTCGAAGCCTATGGTCTCGCCCGGAGGCGCGGCGGGGTCGTGATCGAGATGCATGTCACTCCATTTCGAGGATGATCGCATCCACCGCAAGGCTTTCCCCCGCCTTGGCGTTGACGGACTTCACCGTGCCCGACTTTTCGGCGCGCAGGATGTTCTCCATCTTCATGGCCTCGACCACCGCAAGAGGCTGCCCTGCCTCGACCTTGTCGCCCTCGCCTACGCTCAGCGAAACGAGGAGGCCCGGCATCGGGCAGATCAGGTACTTCGAGAGATCCGGCGGGATCTTCTCGATCATGTGCTGCGTGTAACCAGCGATGTGCGCGGGCAGGCAGTCCACCTTGTGGATCGCACCGCGCGTGGTCATCCGGAAGCCGGTGCGGGTGACGTCCAGCTTGAGGGTCAGATCCTCGCCATCGACCTCGGCATCCACGAAGCGGTCGCCCGGGGTGTATTCCAGCTCCAGCTCGACTTCCTCGCCATTGACCGTCAGCAGGTCTTCGTCGAGTTCGACCGCGAAGACATCGCCGCCGATGGTCACGGTCCACTCGCCCGGAGGATCGAGCGGGGCGCCCAGCTGGCCTTCGACCCGGCGCGAACGATCGGCGCGCGCGGTGGCGACGAAGGCGGCGACGGCGGCCAGTTGTACCTTGAGTTCGTCCGACGCCGGCGCGCCGTGGAAGCCTTCGGGATACTCCTCAGCGATGAAGCCGGTGGTCAGCTCGCCCGAGCGGAAGCGCGGGTGCTGCATGATCGCCGAGACGAAATCGATGTTGTGGCCAAGGCCCTCGATCTCGAAGGCGTCGAGCGCGGCGATCTGCTTGTCCGCCGCTTCGTCGCGCGTCTCGCCCCAGGTGATCAGCTTGGCGATCATCGGGTCGTAGAACATCGAGACTTCGCCGCCTTCGTAGACGCCATCGTCCACGCGGATGCCGTCGATGCCCCGGCGGCCGTTCTCCTCGCCGTCATCCGTCCAGCCTTCGACCGGCGGATTGTAGCGCACGAGGCGGCCGGTGGAGGGTAGGAAGCCGCGATAGGGATCTTCGGCGTAGACGCGGTTCTCGATGGCCCAGCCGTCGATCTTCACGTCGTCCTGGGTCAGTTCCAGCTTCTCGCCAGCGGCGACGCGGATCATCTGCTCGACGAGGTCGACGCCGGTGATCGCTTCGGTGACGGGGTGCTCCACCTGCAGGCGGGTGTTCATTTCGAGGAAGTAGAAGCTCTCGCCCGTCGGGTCCGCGCCCGAAACGATCAGTTCCACTGTGCCAGCCGAATAGTACCCCACCGCGCGCGACAGGGCGACGCACTGCTCTCCCATGGCCTTGCGCATGGCAGGCGTAACGAAGGGCGACGGCGCTTCCTCGACCACCTTCTGGTGGCGGCGCTGGATCGAGCATTCGCGCTCGTTCAGGTAAAGGATGTTGCCGTGCTTGTCGCCGAGGATCTGGATCTCGATGTGGCGCGGGTTGAGGATGAACTTCTCGATGAAGACGCGGTCGTCGCCGAACGAATTCAGGCCCTCGCGCTTGGTCGCCTCGAAGCCTTCGCGCACGTCGTTTTCGTTGTAGGCGAGGCGCATGCCCTTGCCGCCGCCGCCCGCGCTGGCCTTCATCATCACCGGGTAGCCGATCTCGGCCGAGATGCGCACGGCGTGCTCGGTATCCTCGATCTCGCCGACGAAGCCGGGGACGACGTTGACGCCGGCGGCCTTGGCGAGCTTCTTGGACTCGATCTTGTCGCCCATCGCCGCGATCGCGCCGACAGGAGGGCCGATGAACTCGATGCCCTCTGCCGCCAGCGCCTCTGCGAACGAGGTGCGCTCGGACAGGAAGCCGTAGCCGGGGTGCACGGCGTCGGCGCCGGTCTGCTTGGCGGCGGCGATGATCTTGTCGGCAATCAGGTAGGACTGCGCGGCCGGCGCGGGGCCGATGTGCACAGCCTCATCCGCCATCTGCACGAACGGCGCGCGGGCGTCGGCGTCGGAATAGACGGCGACCGTGGCGATACCCATGCGGCGCGCCGTCTTGATGACGCGGCAGGCGATCTCGCCCCGGTTTGCGATCAGGATTTTTTTGAACATGGCACCTCGAAGCCCCATTCGGGGTCTTGTTTGTTGGCGGTCGGAAACAGGAACTGCAGCGCCTGCGGCGAGAGGACGTGATAGGCCGTAGCGTGGGTCAGATCCTCACGCGGCGAGAGGCAGACCAGCAAGCCGCCCGCTGCGGCGACGCGCTGCGCGGCCTGAGCGGTTTCCTGACCTTCGTTCGAATATGTCAGGTACAGCGGAGCGGTCCGGGGAGACGTCGCGATCAGGCCTGCGGCCGCTTTCGCGAGGCCCGCGTCATCCCACCACAGGCTCGCGTCGATGGCCGCGTAACGGTGGAACAGGCCGGGTTCACGCAGCCACGTCTCGACGATGAACAGACCGGCGAGCGATTCACCGATCACGCCATCGTCGCCATCGGTGCGATAATCCGCCTCGATCAGCGGCTTGACCGTGTCGCGCAGGAAGGCTCGGAACCGTGTGGATTGTCCAGCGGTCGGGTACTGCTTGTGCTGCGCGGCATTGCCCACGCTGCCGATCAGTTCGGCGCGGCGGTCCTTGCTTTCGATGCCGACGACGATCACCGGCAGCGAGCGGCCCCAGATCGCGTTGAGCGCGCTCGTCCCGGCAACATGCAGGAAGTCCTGCGAAAGGCCGCCATCGATGAGATACAGCACCGGATAGCGCTTGGTCCCCTCCGCGTAGCCTTCGGGCAGATAGACGTTGACCTGTCGCTGGTCACCGTCGGCAAAGGCAACGAGGTGCGTTTGTCCGATCGTGATCGGAGTGGATGCAGGCGCTTCGGCAACCGCAACGCCCGGCACGCAAAGGAGGCAGGACAACGCCAGCAGCATTGATCCCGCCCGTTTCATCACTCGGCCGCTTCCAGCTTGGCGCAGCCCTTGGGCATACGCTGGGCTTCGACTTGCGCAGGCGTCAGTTCGATCGCCATCGGCTTGAGGCCGAGGCGAGCGAACATCGCCAGATCGTTGTCGTCGCCCGCGTTGGGTGCGGTCAGCAGCTTGTCGCCAGTGAAGATCGAGTTCGCGCCGGCCATGAAGCACATCGCCTGCGTCATCTCCGACATCGACTCGCGCCCGGCAGACAGGCGCACCATCGAGCCCGGCATGGTAATGCGTGCGACCGCCACGGTACGCACGAACTCCACATCGTCGATCTTGGCGAGCGGGGTGTCGGCCAGCATGTCGCCCAGCACGGTGCCCCTCACCGGCACCAGCGCGTTGACCGGCACCGATTGCGGGTGCTCGGGCAAGGTGGCGAGCGTGTGGACGAAGCCGACGCGGTCCGCGCGGGTCTCGCCCATGCCGACGATGCCGCCCGAGCATACGTTGATCCCCGCCATGCGCACGTTCGACAGCGTATCGAGACGGTCTTCCATCGTGCGCGTGGTGATGACCTGGTCATAGCGCTCAGGCGAAGTGTCGATGTTGTGGTTGTAATAGTCCAGGCCCGCATCGCTCAGCATGTCGGCCTGCTGCGGCGTCAGCATGCCCAGCGTCATGCAGGTTTCCATACCCATTGCGCGCACGCCCTTCACCATCTCGATGATGGCGGGCATGTCGCGGTCCTTGGGATTGCGCCAGGCGGCGCCCATGCAGAAGCGGGTCGAACCCTGATCCGCCGCCTGCGCCGCGCGCTGCAGCACGGCCTGCACTTCCATCAGCTTGGTCGCCTTGACGCCGCTGTTGGCCGAAACAGACTGCGAGCAGTAACCGCAATCCTCCACGCACCCGCCGGTCTTGATCGAGAGCAGCGTGGAAAGCTGCACTTCGTCCGCCTTGTGGCTAGCGCGGTGAACTTCGGCGGCGCGGAAGACCAGCTCGGTGAACGGCAGGTCGAACAGCGCCGCGATTTCCTCACGGGTCCAGTCGGTGCGGGGGGCGAAAGCGGGGGTTTCGGTCATAGTCATTCCTCAGGCGGCACGCGCGCGGCTCGGGGCCAAAGCCCTGTCATAGAACGCGATGCCGCGCTGATCCAGCATCCGCTTACTCGGCTGCCTGCAGTTCGGAGCCGGCAGGCGGCATGTTGTGGCCAAGCAGGCGCAGCACGTCCGCGGCGCATTCGACCACGTTCGAGCCGGGGCCGTAGATGCCCTGAACGCCGGCATTGCGCAGGTATTCGTAGTCCTTCGCCGGGATCACCCCGCCCGCGATCACCTTGACGTCGCTGCGCCCGGCATCGCGCAGCTGCTGGATCAGTTCGGGGATCAGCGTCTTGTGACCGGCCGCGAGGCTGGAGGCGCCGACGACATCGACTTCGTTTTGCAAGGCCAGCACCACGGTTTCCTCGGGCGTCTGGAATAGCGGGCCGGAGACGACCTCGAAGCCCATATCGCCGAAGGCCGAGGCGATGATGTTGGCGCCGCGATCGTGGCCGTCCTGGCCCATCTTGGCGACGAGCAGCTTGGGCTTGCGGCCAAGGCGGCGCTCCACCGCCTGAACGCCGTCCAGCACCTGCTGCCAGCGGCTGTCGCCCTCGTAAGGCGCGCCGTAGACGCCCTTCACCGGGGTCGGCTGAGTGCCGTAGCGCTCGAAGCTCTCCTCCATCGCGGAGGAGATTTCGCCGAGGGTCGCGCGGGCGCGGGCCGCTTCGACCGCAAGGGCGAGGAGGTTGTTCTCGATGCTGGCAGGCGCGGCGGCGCCATCGGCCAGCGCCTTGAGCGCGGCCTGGCACACGGCTTCGTCGCGCTCGGCCTTCATTGTGTTGATGCGGGCGATCTGGCCTTCGCGAACCTTGGCGTTGTCGATGTCGAGCGTCTCGATCGCGTCCTCGGCGGCGAGGCGGTACTTGTTGACGCCGACGATCACGTCGTCACCCCGGTCCACGCGCGCCTGGCGGGAGGCGGCGGCGGTTTCGATCATCGCCTTGGGCCAGCCGGCGGCGACCGCCTTGGCCATGCCGCCATCGGCCTGCACGCGCTCGATGATCTCCCAGGCCTGGTCGACGAGGCTCTGCGTCAGCGATTCGATGTAGTACGACCCACCCAGCGGATCGACGACATTGCACATGCCGGTCTCTTCCTGGATGATGATCTGGGTGTTGCGGGCGATGCGCGCCGAGAAGTCGGTCGGCAGCGCGATCGCCTCGTCCAGTGCGTTGGTGTGGAGCGACTGGGTGCCGCCCAGCATCGATGCCATCGCCTCGATCGTGGTGCGGATGACGTTGTTGTAGGGGTCCTGCTCCTGCAAGCTGACGCCCGAGGTCTGGCAGTGGGTGCGCAGCATCTTCGAACGCTCGTCCTTGGCGCCCAGCTCGGTCATCACGCGGTGCCACAGCACGCGCGCGGCGCGCAGCTTGGCGACTTCCATGAAGAAATTCATGCCGATCGCGAAGAAGAACGACAGGCGGCCCGCGAACTTGTCGATGTCGAGGCCCGAGGCGACGCCGTATTTCACATATTCGGCGCCGTCGGCGATGGTGAAGGCCAGCTCCTGCACCTGCGTCGCGCCGGCTTCCTGCATGTGGTAGCCGGAAATCGAGATCGAGTTGAACTTGGGCATCTCGCGGCTGGTGTAGCCGAAGATGTCCGAGATGATCCGCATGCTGGGTTCGGGCGGGTAGATGTAGGTGTTGCGGACCATGAACTCCTTGAGGATGTCGTTCTGGATGGTCCCGTCGAGCAGCTTGCGGTCGACGCCCTGCTCTTCACCGGCGACGATGAAAAATGCCAGGATCGGGATCACCGCGCCGTTCATGGTCATCGAGACCGACATCTTGTCGAGCGGAATGCCGTCGAACAGGATCTTCATGTCCTCGACCGAGTCGATCGCCACGCCCGCCTTGCCGACGTCGCCCACCACGCGCGGGTGGTCGGAGTCATAGCCGCGGTGCGTTGCGAGGTCGAAGGCGACCGACAGGCCCTTCTGGCCCGCCGCGAGGTTGCGGCGGTAGAAGGCGTTCGATTCCTCGGCGGTGGAGAAGCCCGCGTACTGGCGGATGGTCCAGGGCCGGCCCGCATACATCGAGGCGCGCACGCCGCGCGTGAAGGGCGCGAAGCCCGGAAGGCCCGGATCGACGGTCACGTCCTCGGCGGTGTAGAGCGGCTTGACCGCGATGCCCTCGGGCGTTTCCCAGGTCAGGTCCTTGCCCTTGACTTCCTTGGTCGCCGCTGCCTGCCAGTCGTTGATGTCAGCCATGTTCGCTATTCCTCGGATCGCCCGGCCGCAGGGCCGGGTCTTCGGGTCGAATTAGTGGTGGTCGCCCTTCGGCGTTTCCATGATCTCGGTAAGCTGACCGCCCATGTCCTTGGGGTGGACGAAGAAAATCAGCGTCCCGTGCGCGCCCATGCGCGGCTCGCCCAGCACGCGCTTGCCGAGGCCCTCGAACCACGCCTTGGCGGCGTGGATGTCGGGCACTTCATAACAGATGTGGTGCTGCCCCCCGAGCGGGTTCTTCTCCAGCCACTTGCCCACCGCCGAGTCCGGCGAGGTGGGCTGGAGCAGTTCGATCTGTGTGCCCGCCGTGCCATCCTCACCGGGGGTGTTGACGAAGCAGACGCGCACCTGCTGGCTTTCGAGCACGAACGGCTCGGTCACGTCGGTGGCCCCCATCACGTCCTTGTAGAACGCGATCGAAGCGTCGAGATCGGGCGTGGCGACGCCGATGTGGTTGAGGCGGCCGAGCTTCATGGCAGTTATCCTACGTTCTCGATGACCATGGCGATGCCCTGCCCGCCACCGATGCACATCGTGACGAGGCCGTACTTCCCGCCGATGCGCTTCAACTCGTACATGGCCTTGATGGTGAGCATGGTTCCCGTAGCGCCGACGGGGTGACCGATCGACACGCCAGAGCCGTTGGGATTGACCTTCGCCGGATCGAAGCCGAGCACCTTGGCGACGGCGGCGGCCTGCGCGGCGAACGCCTCGTTGCTCTCGATCACGTCCATCTGGTCGAGGTTCAGCCCGGCGCGCTTCAGCGCGATCGGCACCGCCTGGATCGGGCCTTCGCCCATGTACTCGGGCTCGACGCCCGCGTGACCCCAGGCGACGATGCGCGCGAGCGGCTTCAGACCGCGCTTCTCGACTTCAGCACCGGTGGCGAGCACCACGGCGGCGGCTCCGTCATTGATGCCGCTGGCATTGCCCGCAGTGACCGTTCCGTCCTTCTTGAAGGCCGGGCGCATCTTGCCCAGCACTTCGACGGTGGTGTCCGCCTTCACATGTTCATCGGTGTCGAAGACGGTGACGCCCTTGCGGGTCTTCACCTCGACGGGCAGGATCTGGTCCTTGAAGCGGCCTTCGGCGATGGCATGCGCGGCGCGGGCGTGGCTGGTCGCGGCGAGCGCGTCCATATCCTCTCGGCTGACGCAGTGACGCTCCGCCACGTTCTCGGCAGTGATGCCCATGTGGTAGCCGCCGATGGCATCCGACAGGCCGAGCGTCAGCGCGTCTTCCTGCGTGTTCGCGCCCATCTTCCTGCCCCAGCGCACGCCGTGGTCATGGTAGGGCACGTTGGACATGACTTCGGCGCCGCCCGCGAGCGTAACCGAGGCCTCGCCCAGCTTCATCATCTGCGCTGCCGAGACGATCGCCTGCACGCCCGAGCCACACAGGCGGTTCAGCGTCAGCGCCGGAGTGGCGAGCGGGATGCCGGCATTGATGCCGATCACGCGGGCCAGCATCTGGTCGCGCGCGCTGGTGGGCATGACCTGGCCGATGACCACATGCTCCACCGCGTCCGCCTCGATCCCGGCGCGGGCAAGCGCTTCGGTAGCGACGAGGCCGCCGAGGTCCGAAGGCATGAACGACTTCAGCGAACCGCCGAAATCGCCGACTGCCGTGCGCACGCCGCTGACGATGTAGACTTCTTCCATGACCTGACTTCCAATCCCTTATGCTTCGACCGGGCGCCGTATTCGGCCTTCGCATCCGGTCAGTGTACTCTCAAAAAGGCCACCTTTCAGCCCGACGGCCGCGCATCACAGCGGGATGTTGTCGTGCTTCTTCCAGGGATTCTCGAGTTCCTTGTTCCGCAGCTTGCGCAGGCCCAGCGCGATGCGGCGGCGGGTCGAGTGCGGATAGATGACCTCGTCAATGTACCCCCGGCTCGCCGCCACGAAGGGGTTGGCGAAGCGGTCCTCGTATTCCTTGGTCTTGGCAGCGATGCCGTCTGCGTCCTGGCCGCGGAAGATGATCTCCACCGCGCCCTTGGCGCCCATCACCGCGATTTCCGCAGTGGGCCAGGCGTAGTTGAGATCGCCGCGCAAGTGCTTGGAACTCATGACGTCGTAGGCGCCGCCATAGGCCTTGCGGGTAATGACGGTGATCTTGGGCACGGTCGCCTCGGCATAGGCGAACAGCAGCTTGGCGCCGTGCTTGATGATGCCGTTGTGCTCCTGGTCGGTGCCGGGAAGGAAGCCCGGAACGTCGACGAAGGTGATAAGCGGAATGCTGAACGCATCGCAGAAGCGCACGAACCGCGCAGCCTTCTTCGACGAGTTGATGTCAAGCACGCCCGCCAGCACCATCGGCTGGTTGGCGACGATGCCCACGGTCTTGCCCTCGACCCGGCCGAAACCGATGATGATGTTGCCCGCGTGGAGCGGCTGGAGCTCGAAGAACTCGCCCTCGTCCACCGTCTTGCGGATGACTTCGTGCATGTCATACGGCTGGTTGGCCGAAGGCGGGATGATCGTGTCGAGACTGGGTTCCAGACGATCCCATGCATCGGCCGAGGGACGTTCCGGCACGCCGTCGCGGTTGGACGAAGGCAGGAAGTCGAAGAAATCGCGGGCCGCCAGCAGCGCCTCGATGTCGTTCTCCAGCGCGAGGTCGGACACCGAAGTCTTGCTGGAGTGCGTGATCGCGCCGCCCAGTTCTTCCTGCGTGACGACTTCGTTGGTGACGGTCTTCACCACTTCGGGGCCGGTGACGAACATGTACGAGCTGTCCTTCACCATGAAGATGAAGTCGGTCATCGCCGGCGAGTACACCGCGCCGCCCGCACAGGGGCCCATGATGAGCGAGAGCTGCGGCACCACGCCCGATGCCAGCACGTTGCGCTGGAACACGTCGGCATAGCCGCCGAGCGATGCCACGCCTTCCTGAATGCGCGCGCCGCCGGAATCGTTGAGGCCGATGACCGGCGCGCCCACTTTCAGCGCCGCGTCCATCACCTTGCAGATCTTCTGTGCGTGGCGGGCCGAGAGCGAACCGCCGAACACGGTGAAGTCCTGGCTGAACACGTAGACGAGGCGGCCGTTGATGGTGCCCGAGCCGGTGACCACGCCGTCGCCGGGGATCTTCTGGTCCTGCATGCCGAAGTCGACGCAATCATGCTCGACGTAGAGGTCCATCTCCTCGAAGCTGCCTTCGTCGAGCAGCACGTCGAGGCGTTCGCGCGCGGTCAGCTTGCCCTTGGCATGCTGCGCGTCGATGCGCTTCTGACCACCACCCAGCTTTGCGGCGGAGCGGCGCTTCTCCATTTCGGCGATATTTGCGGACATCCGGATTCCCTTGCCTCGGCGCATGCAGCGTCAATTGCTGCATCCGCGTAAGACCGGGAAAGGCCTCTGGTCAACTGTTTTTAATCGACCGGTTAAACTTATCCGGGGTGGGTCTGCGATCTATCCGTCAGGCGATATGACCGAACCCACCCACCCGCCATTGCGAGCGCAGCGAAGCAATGGCGAAAGAGGGTTTCGCCCCCCTTACTTCATCAGCACCAGTTCTTCCGACATAGTCGGGTGAACCGCCACGGTGGCGTCGAAATCGGCCTTGGTCAGCCCCGCCTTCACCGCGATCGCCGCGACCTGGATCAGTTCCGGCGTGTCCGCGCCGATCATGTGGATGCCCAGAACCTTGTCCGTCTCGGCATGGCAGATCATCTTGTAGAGCGAGCGCTCGTTGCGCTGCGCCAGCACGTTCTTCATCGAGCGGAAGTCGCTGGTGTAGACCTTGCAGGTGCCGAACTGCTCGGTCGCCTGCGCTTCGGTCAGGCCCACGCCCGCGAGCGGCGGGTGGCTGAACACTGCCGAGGCAATGCACGAATAATCCACGCTGGCCTCCTTGCCGCCGAACACGCGGTCGGCGAAGGCCTGCCCCTCGCGGATGGCGACGGGGGTGAGCTGCACGCGGTCGGTCACGTCGCCCACGGCATAGATGCTCGGGACGCTGGTACGCGCGTTCTCGTCCACCGCGATGGCGCCCTTTGCGTTCAGCTTCACGCCGACGTCATCGAGGCCGAGGCCCTCGATGTTAGGCACGCGCCCGGTGGCGAACAGGACGAGGTCGACTTCGAGCGGCTCGTGATTGCTCATGTGGACGACCAGCGAACCGTCCTCCTGCTTCACGATCTTCTCGAAGTTCGCGTTGAAACGGAACTCCATGCCCTTCGCGAGCGAAATCTGGAGCAGGCGGTCGCGCACGCTTTCGTCATAGCCGCGCAGGATCTGGTCCGAGCGGTTGATAAGCGTCACATGGGCGCCGAACTGGTGGAAGATGCCCGCGAACTCGTTCGCGATATAGCCCGCGCCCGCGATCAGCACGCGCTTCGGGATCGCGTCGAGATGGAACGCTTCGTTGGAGGTGATGCCATGCGTATGCCCCGGGCATTCCGGCACATGCGGCCGCGCGCCGGTGGCGATCAGGATATGCTTCGCGGTCTTCTTCTCGCCGTTCGCCAGCGTAATCTCGTGCGGGCCGGTGATCGTCGCGCGCTGGTGGAATATCTCGACCTTATTGTTGTCGAGCGTCTGCGTGTAGAGGCCATTGAGGCGATCGACGTCGCCCAGCACGTTGTCGCGCAGGGTCTTCCAGTCGAACTTCGGCTCGCCCACGTCCCAGCCGAAGTGGCGCGCGTCTTCGAGGTCTTCGGCGAAGTGCGCGGCGTAGACGAGCATCTTCTTGGGCACGCAGCCCCGGATCACGCACGTGCCGCCGACCCGGTACTCCTCCGCCACCGCCACGCGCGCGCCGTAGGCAGCCGACACGCGGCTTGCGCGCACGCCGCCCGAACCGGCGCCGATGGTGAAGAGGTCGTAGTCGTAATCGGCGTCTTGTGCGGGCATGCGATGAAGCTCCTTTGGTCGCGGGGGCATATGGGACATGGGGCCTGCGATTGCCAGCACACGGGGACGCGGCAGGCGCATTTCCATCCGGCGCTCAAGAATTTCTTCCTGCCGCTTTGACCTCGGAACGCATTGTCAACTTTATCAGTTGAGTTTATATTCGAGCCCATAGCACAAGGGAGATCGCCGATGCCCCGTTCTCTTCAAAGTCGTTCGCCCCAGAGCGAATCCGAAAAGCAGGAACCGCTGATCCTTCTCGTCCCCGGCCTCGACGGCAGCGGGCCGCGCCACTGGCAGCGGCGCTGGGCGGAAGAGTTCGACAATGCCCAGCTGGTGGAGCTGGGCACCTGGGACAACCCCCACCGCAACACCTGGATCAACCGTTTGAACCTGGCCGTGCACCGCGCGGGACGGCCCGTGGTGATCGTCGCCCACAGCCTCGGCTGCATCCTGACGGCATGGTGGTCGAAGTTCGAGCAGCCGAGCTGGTCGGCCCCGGTGATCGGCGCGATGCTGGTGGCGCCGCCCGAAGTCGATTTCTTCCCGCGCGACGAACGGGTGACCGGCTTCGCGCCGACGCCTGCCGATGCGCTGCCCTTCCCCTCGCTGCTGGTGGCGAGCCACAACGATCCGTGGATGGGGTTCGAGACCTCGAAAAGCCTCGCGCGGCGCTGGGGCAGCACGTTCGTCGATGCCGGGAACAGCGGGCACATCAATGCCGATTCCGGCCTCGGCAGCTGGGAGGACGGCAAGCGCCTGCTCTCGCAATTGATCGAGATCGGCGCATCCTCGCCGGGATCCGCCCTGCCTGCTCATGCCGATTGGGCCGAGGGCCTCGAACACCGCGCCTGACGGCGCGTTATCCTACCCTTGCAGGGCGCCGGGGCGACCTCACGGTCGTCCCGGCGTATTATTTTCAGGCGATGCCCGCCAGCGCCAGCAGTGCGGTGGTCGAAGGATCGAACTCCACGCCGCCCTGCTCGATCTGCTTGGCGATCTCCTTGCCGAGTTCCACGCCGAACTGGTCGAACGGGTTGATCCCCAGCAGCACGGCGTTGGCGAACGTCCGGTGCTCATGGAACGCCACCAAGGCGCCGAAGGTGGCGGGCGTCAGGTCGTCCACCAGGATCGTCGCCGAGGGGCGGTCGCCCGGATAGGCACGCGCCGGGTCCTCGCTCGCCTTGCCCGCCATCAGCGCGGCACCCTGCGCGAAGCAGTTCGACAGCAGGATGCGGTGGTGATCGAAGGCGAGGTCGTGCCCGGGCGCGATCGAGGCGATGAAGTCCACCGGCACGAGGTTGGTGCCCTGGTGCAGCAGCTGGAACACCGCGTGCTGCGCATCGGTGCCCACCCCGCCCCAGGTGATCGGCGCGGTGGGGCCGTCGATGGGCTTGCCGCCGAAGGTCACCTGCTTGCCGTTGGATTCCATCTCCAGCTGCTGGAGATAGTCGGGCAGCAGTGCCATGCGCTCGTCATAGGCGAAGACCGCGCGGGTCTGGCAGCCGCGCAGGCGGGTGTAGTACTGGTCGGCGAAAGCGGCGCGCAAGGGCAGGTTCGCAAGGCCGTCCGTATCGCGGAAGTGCACGTCCATCGCCGCCGCCCCGTCGAGGAACTCGGCAAAGTCCGGCCAGCCCAGCGCCATGGCGACGGGGAAGCCGATCGACGACCACAGCGAGTAACGCCCGCCCACGCTCTCGGAGAAGGGCAGGATGCGGGTTTCGTCCACGCCCCATTCCATCGCCTTTTCCGGCGCCGCGGTCAGCGCGACGACGCGGCCATAGGGATCTTCGACACCGTTTTCGCGCAGCCAGATCAGCACGCTGTCGGCGTTGGTCATCGTCTCGATGGTGGTGAAGGTTTTAGAAGCGACCGCGAGCATCGTGGTGGCCGGATCGCACTTGGCAAAGGCCTGCTCTAGCGCGCAACCATCGATATTGGACACGACATGCACGTCCACCATCGCGCCCTCACGGGCCAGCGCGTCGATCGCGAGCGCCGGGCCGAGCGCCGAACCGCCGATGCCGACATGGATCAGGTGCTTAACCTCGCCCATGGCGCCGCGATGGATGGCCTCGACGATGGCGGCCATGCGGTGGTGGTTTTCGGCTGCAAGCTGGACGCTCGCCTCGCTGCCGACGCCGCGCTGGGCGGTGTGCTCGGCGGCGCGGCCTTCGGTCGGGTTAACGATCTCGCCCGCGAACAGCGCCACGCGGCGGCCCGCGAAGTCCTGCGCCTGCGCCAGTTCCTCGAAGGCGGCGACGTGCGCGGCATCGAGATGGGTCTTCGACCAGTCGAACAGGATTCCGGTGGAGTTCTCCTCCTCACCCAGTTCGAAGCGCGTCGCGAAAGCATCCAGACGGCCGGAATCGGCATCGAAAAGCTGCTTCAAGGTGGGTTTGTCGAGGCCCTGCAGCTTGTTCCATACCGCTTCGCTCATACAACGCATCTCCTGGTAAGCATTCGGTGCGCCTTATGCGTTCCGCAGTTGCGAAATCCAAGCCCGAGTTGTGCAATTATCGGCCAGTACCTCACGTTGGTCGGGATCGCTCTTGACGGAAGCACGCGGCCATGGGCAAGGGTTTGCCCATGAGCGACACCCATAGCGCGACAAAGATCGAAGCCGGTCAGGCACCCGCCGGAGCCCCTGATGCCAAGCCCAAGAAGGACGAGAACTTCTTCTCGTTCCTATTCTGGCTGGTGCTGGGCGTGGTGGTGCTGCGCAGCTTCATCGTTTCGCCCTTCAACATCCCCAGCGAGTCGATGCTGCCCCGGCTGCTGACCGGCGACTATCTGTTCGCCACCAAGTGGTCCTACGGCTTCTCGAAGTACTCGCTGCCCTTCAGCGTGCCGCTAATCCCGGGCCGCATCCTCGCCAGCCAGCCCGCGCGCGGCGACGTGGTGATCTTCAAGGCCCCGCCGGACAACGACGTCGACTACATCAAGCGCGTCATCGGCCTGCCCGGCGACGAGATCCAGATGAAGGGCGGCCAGCTGTGGATCAACGGCAAGTCGGTGCCCAAGGTGAAGGTCGCGAACTTCACCGTGCCCGTCAGCCCCAATACCGATTGCGGCCCCGGCTTCGAGACAACGGACAACGGCAAGGACGTCTGCTCCTACCCGCAGTTCCGCGAGACGCTGCCGAACGGCAAGAGCTACACCGTGCTCGACATGGGGCCAACCCCGCAGGACGACACCGGCGTTTTCGTGGTCCCTGAAGGCCACCTGTTCCTGATGGGCGACAACCGCGACAACTCGATGGACAGCCGTTTCCCGGCGGTCGAGGGCGGCGGCGTCGGCATGGTCCCGCAGGAGAACCTCGTCGGCAAGGCGGCGGTCATGATGTTCTCGACCGACGGTTCGGCCGAATGGATCAAGCCCTGGACATGGTTCACCGCCGCGCGCTGGAGCCGCATCGGGAGCGTGATCTGAGTGCTTGAAGCAAATACCCGCGCCTTTCTGATCAAGCATTCCGGCCAGGAGCCGCTCGACGAAGCGCTCTGGCAAGCGGCCCTGACGCACGGCTCCACCGGCGAGAAACGCAATTACGAAAGGCTGGAGTTCCTGGGCGACCGAGTGCTCGGCCTCTCGGTGGCCGAATGGCTCTACCGCGGCAGCGACGAGGCGGAAGGCCGTCTGTCGCAGCGCCTCAACGCGCTCGTCAGCCGCGCCACTTGCGCCACGATCGCCCGCGACATCGGCCTCGGCCCCCACATGCGCCTCGGCAAGCAGGCGCGCGATGACGGCGGGCAGGATTCGGAGAACATCCTGGGCGACGTGATGGAGGCGATCATCGGCGCCTGCTTCACCGAGCGCGGTTTCGAAGCGGCGCGCGATATGGTACTCGGCCTCTGGGCGGATACGCTCCAGGGCAAGACCGGCAAGCGCAAGCATCCCAAGTCCGCGCTGCAGGAATGGACCGCAGGCAACCGCCGCCGGATGCCCGAGTACAAGCTGATCGAGCGTTCAGGTCCGGATCACGCCGCGCGCTTCACGGTCGAAGTGTCGGTCCACAACGTCGGTTCGGCACAGGCCACGGCCCATTCCAAGCAGGACGCCGAGACCGGCGCCGCAGAAGAGTTCATGAGGAAATTCGGCTAGCGAGGCGTTCTGCTTCATCACCCTTCGACAAGCTCAGGGTGAGCGGATTTGTAATACGGGAATTTTATATTCTTAAGTACGTTATGTATGGATATGCCAGCATGAACCTTGAATTTCCGCTCATGCTGAGCTTGTCGAAGCACAGGCCGCATGGCGCAACCGGAGCCGCACAACCATGACCCAGCACTGCGGTCTCGTCGCCGTCATCGGCGCCCCCAACGCGGGCAAGTCCACGCTCGTCAACGCGCTCGTCGGGCAGAAGGTCGCGATCACCTCGGCCAAGGCGCAGACCACCCGCGCCCGCCTGCTCGGCATCGCGCTTGAGGGCGAGGCGCAGATTATCCTCGCCGACACCCCCGGCATCTTCGCGCCGCGCCGCCGCCTCGACCGCGCGATGGTCGCCGCCGCCTGGGAAGGCGCGCAGGAGGCCGACGCGATCCTGCTGATCGTCGATGCGGTGAAGCTGCGCCGCCACGAACTGATGCCGCTGCTCGAAACGCTGAAGGACCGCACCGAACGCAAGGTGCTGGTGCTCAACAAGGTCGATGCAAGCGCCAAGGAAAAGCTGCTGGTGCTGGCGCAGGAATTCACCGCCGAAGTGCAGTTCGACGAAGTGTTCTTCGTCTCCGCCCTCAGCGGTGACGGCGTACCGCAGCTCAAGACCTGGCTCGCCGGGCAGATGTCAGAAGGCCCCTGGCACTATCCCGAGGACCAGGTTTCCGACGCCAGCGAACGCCTGCTCGCCTGCGAGATCACGCGCGAGCAGCTCTACCGCCAGCTCCACGAGGAACTGCCCTACGACGCCGCCGTGCGCCCCGAGGCCTATACCCCGCGCAAAGACGGCTCGGTGGAAATCCGCCAGCAGATCGTGGTCACCCGCGACAACCAGCGCGCCATCGTGCTGGGCAAGGGCGGCTCGAAGATCAAGGCGATCGGCGAGGCCGCGCGCAAGGAACTGAGCGAAGTGCTCGGCCAGAAGGTCCACCTCTTCCTCCACGTGAAGGTCGAGGAGAACTGGGCCGAAACCAAGGACATCTACGAGGAAATCGGACTCGACTGGGTGAAATGATGAAGGCCGCATTCTCGACCCTCACTGCCACCGCATTCCTGCTGTGCGGCTGCGCCACGCCTTACATGAAGGCCGTGGCCGCCGAGAAGGCGCAGGTCACCCTGGTGGAAGAGAACCTGGCCGGGCAACGCTACGTCGCCATAGGCTCGTCGTTCGCGGCTGGCCCCCAGCTTCCGCCCGTGAAGCCAAGCTGGCCCGCACGCTGCGGTCAGAGCTTCAACAACTACCCGACGCTGCTCGCCGAGCGCTTCGGCATGGTGCTGATCGACCGTTCCTGCTCGGGCGCGGTGACCGACAATGTGCTCGGCCCCTGGGGCGAAGTGCCGCCGCAGATCAACAGCGTCACGCCCGACACCCGGCTGGTTACGATCACCATCGGCGGCAACGACCTGTCGTACATCGGTAACCTGTTCTCGGCGACTTGCGCCTTCAACGCGAAGATCATCGCCGCCTCGGGCGCCAAGACCAAGGCCTGCGGCCCGGTCCGCATCCCCACCGAGACCGACTACGTCCGCGACGAGGCGCAGCTCAACGAGATCGCCCGCCGCATCAAGGCCACCGCCCCGCAGGCGCGGATCGTCTTCGTCCAGTACCTGACCCCCGTGCCGCCGCCGGGCAGGCTCTGCGCCGACACCCCGGTCAGCGAGACCGACGCCGCGATCGTGCGCGAGATCGGCCGCCGCCTTGCCGAGATCACCGGCCGCGTGGCGCAGGCGCACGGCACCATCGTCGTCGAGATGAACCAGTCCTCGGCCACCCACACCCCTTGCGACAAGGAGCCGTGGATGATCGGCTCGCCGCAGGGCTACGACGGGCGGCAGGGCCTGCAATGGCACCTCAACAAGGCTGGGATGCAGGCTACGGCGGACGGCATTTCCTCGTGGCTCATCAAGGCGGGTGTGAGGCCGGTGAAGCCTTCGGTGACGGTCGAGCCCGGCCTCAATCCTCCGGGACCGGCGCCGACGAAGCCTGCCCCCGGGCAGCCGATCCCCGCCGTTCCGGTGCCGGCACCAACCGCCGCCCCAACGGCCAAGCCTGCGCCGGCGCCGACGGCCAAACCGTCGAACGAGACGAAGAAGCGCTCGTAACGCCGCGGAAGTCTGGCGACGGCGCGATCCGCCGTCGCATTCCTGCAATCAAAACGCCTTAAGCGCCCTTTCCCAATAACCGCCGTTCCCCCCGCGGCCGGAACGAGGAAAGGGTCGCTCATGGTCGCGCGGAGTGCCGCCGCGGCGCAACGGAATGTTCCGATTGCCGTTCGCCGTCCTATCGGCGCCCGGCTTCGGTTGGGTTCGCTCGCGCTGTACCTGCCGATCGCCTTCGCATTGCGACTGCTGATGCTGGGCAAGCCCGCATTCCAGTCGGACGAGCAGTTCTACCTCCTCGTCGGGCAGCGCATGGCGCAGGGCGCCCTTCCCTACGTCGACATCTGGGATCGCAAGCCCTGGGGCCTGTTCGCGCTCTATCGCGCCGTTTACGCCCTGCCGTTCGATCCGGTCTTGACTTATCAGTTGCTCGGCCTTGCCTGCTCGGTGCTCACCGCGCTGCTCATCGAGCGCATTGCCCGCCGCATCGCTCCGCCCCGCGCAGCGCAGTGGGCGGGGCTGATCTATCTGCTTTGGCAGCCGGTGTTCAACGTGGCGCTTGGCCAGTCGCCGGTGTTCTACAACCTGCCTGTCGCCCTTGCCGCGCTGATCGTCGTCGATGTGCGAACGCGGGCGCACGATCCCTTGCTTGCCCGCCGCGGCCTGGAGGCGATGCTGCTGTTCGGGCTTGCGATGCAGATCAAGTACACGGCGGTCTTCGAAGGCGCTGCCTTTGGCCTGATGCTGCTGGGACGCGGCTGGGCGGACGGCTGGCCGCCCCGGAGACTGGTCCTGGCGGGCGCCGGATGGATCGCGGCGGCGCTGGCTCCGACTGCGGCGGTCTGGACAGGCTATGCATGGCTCGGCCACGGCGATGTCTTCGTGCAAGCCAATTTCACCTCGATCCTGGGCCGCACGACGGACATGGCCGATGCCTTCGGTCGGCTCGCCAAGGAATGCCTGGCGCTGATCCCTTTCGCGCTCGCCCTGCTTCTGGCGCCCCATCGCCTGCGCCCCGTTCGCGGAGAGCGTCCGGCCGCCCTGCCGTCCCTGCGCATTTGGGCGCTGGCGAGCATCGGCGGGTTCCTGGTTTTCGGCACTTGGTACGACCACTATCTCGGCCCCGTGCTGGTGCCGCTGAGCGTGCTTGCTGCCCCGGCCCTCGCACGTAGCCGCCCGGGAGAGCGCTGGTACGGCCAACTGCTACTTGGGCTCGGTGCGATCGGTGCCGTCGCGGCGCCCGCCCTGCAGGTCCGCGAAAGGGGCGATGCCACGCAGTTCGCGAGCATGACACACGCGATCACGCGCGAACTGCACGGCCGCTGCCTTTACGTCTTCGAGGGCGACAGCGCGCTCTACCGCACCACCAACGCCTGCATTCCAACGCGATTTGCCTACCCAAGCCACCTCAATGCGATGAACGAAGCGGGCGCGCTGAACATCGACCCCGTGAGCGAAGTACGCCGCATCATGGCCAGCCGCCCCGGCGTGGTGGTGATCGGGCTGTCGAAGCGTCCTAACCGCGCCAACGACAAGGCGCGCGACATCGTCATGGAAGCGCTGCGCAGCGACTACCAAACTTATGCGCAGGCCAGCCTAGGCACCCGCCGGTTCGCGCTGTGGCGGCTGAAATGACGCCGCCCCGGCACTGATCCGGGGCGGGAGACTTACCGCGCCTTGGCGATGTTCATGCCATGCTGGCGCGCCGCATCCTTGGTCGATTCCTCGGTTCGGTTGAGGGCCTTGGCAATTTCTTTGAGGCCCTTGCCCTTGCCCGCGAGGGTCTGCAGCTTCTGCAGTTCCTCGGGCTTCCAGGGCTGCTTGTGCTTGGCAACCTTGTCGCTCATGCTTCGACATCCCACGGTGCGGCGCTGTCCTGATCGGCATCTGCGGCCGCCTTCTTTTTCGGTGCTGCTTTCTTGGCCGTTGCCTTCGTTGCCGCCGGCTTCTTGGCACCGTCCGTCTTGGCGGCGGCAGTCTTCTTGGGCGCCGCCTTCTTGGCTGGCGCCTTCTTCTTGCCCTTGGCCGGCCCCTTGGCCGCCTTCTCGTCGATCAGCACGACGGCCTGCTCGGCGGTGAGGTCCTCCGGCTTCTGGTCGCGCGGGAGGGTGGCGTTGGTGGTGCCGTCGGTGACGTAAGGACCATAGCGGCCCGCCATAACCTTGATCTCGCCGCCGGTGGTTGGATGCGCGCCCAGCACCTTGAGCGGTTCCGCCTTGGTGCGCGAGGCCGCGCCGCCGCGATTGGCGGCGTCGGCCAGCATCGAGACCGCGGCGTTCATGCCGGTGTCGAACACTTCCGCCGTCGAACGCAGCCGCGCATACTTGCCGTCATGCGCGAGGTACGGGCCGTAACGCCCGATGCTGGCAGTAATATCCTTGCCCGTCTCCGGGTGCGGACCCACGGTGCGCGGCAGGCTGAGCAGCTTGATGCCCCATTCCAGCGTCAGTTCGTCGATATCCTTGGGGATCGAGGCACGCTTGGCCTCCTTGCCCTCGCCGAGCTGGATGTAGGGACCGAAGCGCCCGGTACGGCGCATGATCTCCATGCCGGTCTCGGGGTCCTTGCCCAGCCCTTCGTCATCGCCGCCTTCGGCGTTGCCGCCGGGCTGCGCGAACTTGCGGGTGAACTTGCACTCTGGATAGTTCGAGCACGCCACGAACGCGCCGTAACGACCGCCGCGCAGGGACAGGCGCCCCTCGCCGCACTTGGGGCAGACACGCGGATCAGTGCCGTCCGCCTTGGGCGGGAACAGGTAATCGGAGAGGAATTCGTCCAGCGCCTCGGTCACTTCCGAGGGCTTCTTCTCCATCACCTCATCGGACTTGGGCTTGAAGTCGCGCCAGAACGCTTCGAGCAGCGCCTTCCATTCCTGGCGTCCGCCCGAAACGTCGTCGAGTTCGTCCTCCATGCCCGCCGTGAATTCATAAGCCACGTAGCGGGGGAAGAAGCGTTCGAGGAACGAGGTGAGAAGTCGCCCCGTCTCCTCTGCGAAGAAACGGTTCTTCTCGGTCCGCACGTAAGCGCGGTCCTTGATGACCTGGATCGTCGCGGCATACGTCGAAGGACGCCCGATGCCCAGTTCCTCCAGCCGCTTCACCAGACTGGCTTCCGAGAAGCGCGGCGGGGGCTGGGTGAAGTGCTGCTCGGCGGTCACGTCCTTCTTGGCCGGCATGTCGCCCGCCTTCATGAAGGGCAGCAGGCCTGCCTCGTCGTCATCGTCGGCCTTGTTGTCGCGGCCTTCCTCGTAGACGGCAAGGAAGCCCGGGAATTTCACCACAGTGCCGGTGGCGCGCAGTTCGTTGCGGCCAGTTCCGTCGCGCAGGGTTACGGTGGTACGCTCAAGCTGGGCCGAAGCCATCTGGCTGGCCATCGCGCGCTTGAAGATCAGATCGTACAGGCGCGCCTCGTCCCCTGAACCGAAGCGGTCCTTGGTGAACTCGGTGGGACGGATCGCCTCGTGGGCTTCCTGCGCGTTCTTGGCCTTGGTCTCGTAGTGGCGCGGCTTTTCGGGAACGAAGTGGCCGGAGAAGCGCTCGGCGATGGCGGCGCGGGCGGCCGAGATCGCACTCGGGTCCATCTGCACGCCGTCGGTACGCATGTAGGTGATCGCACCCGCTTCATAGAGCGTCTGCGCCACGCGCATCGTCTGGCTGGCCGAGAAGCCCAGCTTGCGTGCGGCCTCCTGCTGCAAGGTCGAGGTGGTGAACGGCGGCTGCGGGTTGCGGCGATGCGGCTTGGTCTCGACGCCCTCGACCTTGAAGGCGCCCTGCTCCACCGCGGTCTTGGCCCGCATGGCGATACCCTCTTCGCCCAGGCTGAGGCGGTCGAGCTTCTGGCCCTCGAACGTCACCAGCTTGGCGGTGAAGTCGGTCCCGTCATGCGCCATCTGCGCGGCAACGGACCAGTACTCCTGCGGCGTGAACGCCTCGATCTCGCGCTCCCGATCGACGATCAGGCGCAGTGCCACCGACTGCACGCGGCCCGCCGACTTGGCGCCGGGCAGCTTGCGCCACAGCACAGGCGAAAGCGTGAAGCCGAACAAGTAGTCCAGCGCACGACGGGCGAGGTAAGCGTCGATCAGGTCCTGATCCAGCTCGCGCGGCTGGGTCATCGCCTTGGTGACGGTTTCCTTGGTGATCGCGTTGAAAGTCACGCGCTGCACGTCCTTGGGCAGCGCCTTGCGCTTGGCCAGCAGTTCGCGCACGTGCCACGAGATCGCCTCGCCTTCGCGATCAGGGTCGGTCGCGAGGATCAGGCGGTCGGCGGTCTTGGCGGCATCGGTGATCGCCTTCACCTGGCGCTGCTTGTCGCCGTAGAGTTCCCAGTCCATCGCGAACTCCTCGTCCGGGCGGACGGAGCCGTCCTTGGGCGGCAGGTCGCGAACGTGGCCGTAGCTGGCGAGGACCTTGTAGTCCTTGCCCAGGTACTTCTCGATGGTCTTGGCCTTGGCGGGCGATTCTACGATGACTAACTGCATTTCAGACTTTCTTACTGCCCCTCACGTGCACGTACGCACACATGTGTATGCGCATAGGGTGGGAAGGCTTGGGGGCATTCGTCAAGCCTTGTGCGTCTTACGCCCTGCATTCAGGCGAAGACGTTGTCGAGGTCACTGGCCTCGGTTCTTGACAATCGGAAGGCAGCGACTGCCACCAGCGAGGCGACGATGCCATAGAATGCCGCGAAAAGGTTCGGCGTCACAGCCGCCGCAAAAGGCGGCAGTTGGGCAAACTGTTCCTGCCCAAATTCAAGCGCCACCAAAGCAGAGCCGAGAATCGCGGCATTGATCGCGTAGGCGACGGCGATGGGGAGCCAGCATTGCGCCGTGGCGCTCCAACTCGACGACAGCGATTCCTGCGAGCGGTTATCCTCGACGATGATGAAGGTGGGAACGAGCGACCAGCGCGCCATGAGGAACAGCCCCGGCAGCACCAGCAACAGAAAACCGAACATGATGCCGAGGCCAGACAGCAGTTGCGCCACGAACAGCGAGCCAAGCCGCCATCTCTCGCCCCAATGCCCCAGTAGACGTTGCAGCACAGCGTAATCGAAAATCAGCCCGACCACGCCGCCGATGAATATCGAAGCCGTTGGTGAAACCATGTCCGAGGCAGTGTAGGTCGCCACTTGCAGGATGCCGACCAGTCCCAGGAACGGCAGGTGTTGTCTTGCAACGAAACCCATTTCGCCTAGCAGGTCGCCAACGCTGAAACGTGAATTCACTCCATTCCCCCCTTACCCCAGACTGACCCGTCCGCCTGCATGGCGCACCAGTTTCCCCGCCAGTTCCAATTCGACCAGGACCAGTTGTACGGCGGACGCGGCAGCCCCCGATTGACGGATCAGTTCATCCACCCCGACCGGGGCCGTCGTCAGCAGCCCCGCGACATCGGCGGGCTCGCCCGATTGCGCGATCGACATCTCCTCAGCCCAGTGACGAGGCGGTTCGCGCAGGCTCGTCGGCGCTATGCCCGAAAAGTCGGTTAGTTCCTCAATCACGTCCTGCGCGCCCTGCACCAGCGTCGCGCCGTCCCGGATAAGCTGGTTGCAGCCGTGCGATCGGGCATCGAGCGGCGATCCGGGAATTGCCATGACCTGCCGCCCCATTTCGCCCGCCAAACGGGCAGTAATGAGTGAGCCGGACCTTGGCGCGGCCTCGACCACCACGGTCCCCAGGCACAGCCCGGCGATGATCCGGTTTCGCGCAGGAAAATGGCGGGCGAGCGGCTCTGCCCGGGGCGGCTGCTCCGCCAGCAGCAGGCCGCGTGTGGCGACATTTTCCTGCAAGGCTCCATGTTCCGGCGGGTACGTGATGTCGATGCCACTGGCGATGACGCCGACCGTCGCTCCGTCCGTCGCGAGCGCCCCCTGATGTGCAGCGCCGTCTATGCCTCGGGCAAGGCCCGAAACCACCGTCCAGCCTTGGGCCGCCAGTTCGTGGGCGAACTCCCGTGCCAGCCGGATCGCCGCCGCCGATGCATTGCGGGCACCGACCATAGCGACGCAAGGTCGCGCCAGCAACGAGAGGTCGCCGCGCCATGTCAGGATCGGCGGCGCGCCTTCCGACTCGGCCAGCAGGCGCGGATAATCCGGCGAGTCGTGAAAAAGATACCGCGCGCCTGCCTTACGGGTCGCAGCGATCTCGTCGTGGATGCGATGCTCGGAAGCAGGTTTGTAAGGGCGACCCGAACGACCCGCGACTTCGGGCAAAGCCGCGATCGCGCTCACTGCGTCGCCGAAACGGGCGAGCAGGTGGAGGTAGGTGACCGGGCCGACATTCGGCGAACGCAACAGGCGGATGCGGGCGAAGGCTTCGTCCTGCGAAAGACCGCCCGGTGCGCTCACTTCTTCTTGCCGCCCCCGATGCGCGGTTCGGTCCCGGCGCGCAGGCGGGCGATGTTTTCACGGTGCTGGAACAGCACGAGCGCCGCGATCACCGTCAGCACCAGCCCCGCCTGCGGATACCCCAATACAAAAGCCGCGAGCGGAGCGACGATAGCGGCCGTCATCCCGGAAACCGAGGAGATGCGCACCGTCGCCAGCAGCCCGATCCAGGTCACCGCGTAAGCCAGCCCGACCGGCCAGGCGAGCCCGAAGGCGACGCCCGCCGTGGTTGCGACGCCCTTGCCGCCCTTGAACCGCAGCCAGACCGGGAAGCAATGACCAAGAAATGCGCCGAGAGCCGCCAGCGGCGCCCACTCCGGCCAGACATGCGCGGCGATCAGCACCGCCGCCAGCCCCTTGAGCAGGTCCAGCAGCAGCGTCGCGGCAGCCAGGCCCTTGCGCCCGGTCCGCAGCACATTGGTCGCGCCGATGTTGCCCGATCCGATCGAGCGCAGATCGCCTGCGCCGGTAGCCCGGGTCAAAATGAGGCCGAACGGCACGGAGCCGAGCAGATAGCCGAGTACGAGGGGGAGAATCCAAACCATGCGACGCGCCTTAGCGCCCTATCGCGCTTTGCAGAAGACAGGTTGCAGCATTCGGCGTTGCCCGAACAGGCTCCGCGCGGTTAACAGGTGGCAAGGTCCAGGGATTGATAATGGCTTCCGATACACAGAGCGTGCCGCAAGGGGCCGCCACCAGGCTTGCAGGTATCGATGCCACGGCCCCGATCCTGCTCTTCGATTCGGGCGTGGGCGGGCTGACCGTGCTGGAGGAAGTGCGCAAGGCCCTGCCCGATGCACCGATCATCTATGCGGCCGACACCGCCGGGCTGCCCTACGGCACCAAGACCGAGGCGCAGATCGCCGCGCGGGTCGCGGGCCTGCTCGGCCGCATGACCGAGCGGCTGCGCCCGCGCCTCGTCTGCATCGCCTGCAACACCGCCTCGACCATCGCGCTGGGCATGGTGCGCGAAGTGCTCGAAGTGCCGATCGTCGGCACCGTGCCCGCCATCAAGCCTGCCGCCGCGATGACGAAGACCGGCGTAATCGGCCTGCTTGGCACCGAAGCGACGATCCGGCAGGCCTACGTCGATCGGCTCGAGCAGGAATTCGCCGCCGACAAGCGCCTGCTCCGCTATGGTGCGCCGGGCCTCGTCGAGGCGGCGGAAGCCAAGTTGCGCGGCGAGCCGGTCGATCCCGCACTCATTCGCCACGCCGCCGAGGCGCTGCGCGCGCAGTCCGAAGGCGAACGCATCGACACCGTCGTCCTCGCTTGCACCCATTTCCCGTTGGTCGAAGCCGAACTCGCCGAAGCGTTCGGCCCCGACGTACGCTTCGTCCATGGCGCGCAGGGCATCGCGCGGCAAGTCGCGCGTCTCACCGCGGGACAGGAATATTCTCGCCAAGGCCCGGACCTCGCGCTATTCACCGGGCAGGGAGAATTGCCCGGTGCCTATGCCGAGAAGCTGGCGCACTACGGGCTCATGAGGATCGAGAGGTTTTGACGCGACGGCTCAATTTATGGTTGTTGTCGGTACTGCTCATCATTGCCATTCCCTACTACTGGTTCCTGGCCGACGCCGGGGTCGGACCCGGGAAAGGTGAACCGAAAGCGAAGCCACTGACGATCGGTTCCTTGCGGGCACTGGCGGAAGAGGGCGACGGCCAGCGACCGATCGAACTCCGCGTCGAAACGGTCGGCATGCGGATGACCTCGCGCAATATGCTCATGGCGGGCGGCGGACTGCGCCAGATCGCCAACGTAATCCGCGCCTATGAGCTTATCGTGCCGGGCAGCGAGCCGATCGTAATCGATGCCGGGATCACCCGACCAGCCGCGAAAGAGCACGAACTGGAAATTTATGACGGCGCGGCCCAAGCTCGCATCCAGCACGCGCTTTCCAAGGCCGCACATGTCGTCCTGCTGGCCGACAAGCCGACACATAATGGTGGTCACCCAACCGGAACCCGGCGCGCCGAGAATGAACTCCAGGCATCCGGCGATGCGCCCTACACCCTCGCTCCCGGAGTCGTTGTGATTCCGGCCAGCAGCGTCGCTCCCGAAGCGAAAATGGTCTATGTCCGGCTGGCCGACGACCGCGAATACCTTTTCACGGGTGACATCGCCAAGCTCGCGATCAACTGGAAGGAACAGCGCCTTCCTGCCCGGATCGCGACACGGGGAGAAATCGCCTCATTCCGCAGCGAAACGATGTCCTGGTTGATGACGATCAATGCATTGCACCGCGCCGCGCCGCAGATGACGATCGTTGCGGGGCACGAGCCTTCCAAAATACCGTTTTCCGCAGGCACGTTTTCCGATTAGCCCTTAGGTACAAGCGACTGGCAATGAGAGACGCGATAAGCTATTGGCCGCAGCAAATGCAGTCCGGGCAACGGACGCAACGCTTTGGGCAGGCGCCGGAACAGGCAAGGCAGGACAAAGTCGACACCGTGAACTACGAGCACATTTTCGACCAGGCGATCGAGCGCCTTCACTCCGAAGGGCGCTACCGCGTCTTCATCGACATCCTGCGCAACAAGGGCGCCTATCCGAACGCGCGGTGCTTCGCCGGCCACAACGGGCCGAAGCCGATCACCGTGTGGTGCTCCAACGACTATCTCGCCATGGGCCAGCACCCCAAGGTGATCGAGGCCATGGAAGAGGCTCTGCACGACGTCGGCGCCGGCTCCGGCGGCACCCGCAATATCGGCGGTAACACGCATTACCATGTCGACCTCGAGGCCGAACTGGCCGACCTGCACGGCAAGCAGGGCGCGCTGCTGTTCACTTCGGGCTATGTCTCGAACGACGCCACGCTCTCGACGCTGGCCAAGCTGCTGCCCGGCTGCGTGATCTTCTCGGACGAACTGAACCACGCCAGCATGATCGCGGGCATCCGCAATTCGGGCTGCGAAAAGAAGGTCTGGCGCCACAACGACCTCGAACACCTCGAGGAACTGCTGGCCGAGACCGATCCTGCCCTGCCCAAGCTGATCGCCTTCGAATCGGTCTATTCGATGGACGGCGACGTCGCCCCGATCCACGCGATCTGCGACCTTGCGGAAAAGTACAACGCCCTCACCTACATCGACGAAGTCCACGCGGTCGGTATGTACGGCCCACGCGGCGGCGGCATCACCGATCGTGACGAGGCCGCCCACCGCATCGACATCATCGAGGGCACGCTGGGCAAGGCGTTCGGCGTCATGGGCGGCTATATCGCCACCAACAACAAGATCATCGACTGCATCCGCTCCTACGCGCCGGGCTTCATCTTCACGACCTCGCTCTCGCCGGTGCTGGTCGCGGGCGTGCTCGCTTCGGTGCGTCACCTCAAGAGCTCGAGCGTCGAGCGTGAGGGCCAGCAGCGTTCCGCCGCGATGATGAAGCAGATGTTCCGCGATGCGGGCCTGCCGGTTATGGACTCCGTCACGCACATCGTCCCGCTCATGGTGGGCGATCCGGTGCGCGCCAAGCAGATCAGCGACATCCTGCTCGCTGAGTACGGTGCCTACGTGCAGCCGATCAATTTCCCGACCGTCCCGCGCGGCACCGAGCGCCTGCGCTTCACCCCCGGCCCCGCACATACCGAAGAGATGATGCGCGAACTGACTGACGCTCTGGTCGAGATCTGGGACCGGCTGGAGATGCGCCTGGCTGCCTGAGACGCGTAACACGCTTTCGCAGTTGCAAGATATTCTTGTCCGAAAGGCCCTCCGCAGTGCGCGGGGGGCCTTTTTTCTGGCCCGCTCCGTTCCCAAGTGCACGTGCGTTGCGGCGCTTCCAACGCTCCCTCCCCCTCGCAACGACATGACCAGAGGACCATCCATGGCAAAGCTCTTCGAGCCCCTCGCTCTCGGCGACGTCACGCTCGCCAACCGCATCGTCATCGCGCCGATGTGCCAGTATTCCGCCGAGGACGGCCGCATGACCGACTGGCACACCCAGCACCTCGGCCAGTTGGCCCAATCGGGCGCCGCCATCCTGACGATCGAGGCAACCGCCGTCCTGCCCGAGGGGCGCATCTCCTACGCCGACGTGGGCCTGTGGGACGACGCCACCGAGGCAGCCATGGGCAAAGTCCTGGAAAGCGTCCGCCGCTGGTCGGACATGCCCATCGCCATCCAGCTTGCCCATGCCGGTCGCAAGTCCAGCACCGCCAAACCATGGGACGGCGGCGCTCAGATCGCACCGGACGCAGCCAACGGCTGGCAGACGGTCTCTGCCTCCGACCTGCCCTTCCAGAAGCATGAGAATGCGCCGGTGGCGTTAGACAGCGCCGGGCTAGCCCGCGTCCGCACCGCCTTTGCCGAGGCCGCGCATCGCGCCGCACGGCTCGGGATCGACGCCATCCAGATCCATGCCGCGCACGGCTACCTGTTGCACCAGTTCCTGTCGCCGCTCTCCAACACGCGCACGGACGAGTATGGCGGCAGCCTCGAGAACCGCATGCGCTTCCCGCTGGAAGTCTACGATGCGGTGCGCGCAGCCTTTCCTGCCGAGAAGCCGGTGACGGTGCGCCTCTCCGGCACCGACTGGGTAGAGGGTGGCTGGGACATCGAGCAGACCGTCGCCTTCTCCAAGGCTCTGGAAGCGCGCGGTGCGGCTGCGATCCACGTCTCCAGCGGTGGGCTGCACACCGAGCAGCAGATTCCCGTCGGTCCCAACTATCAGGTGCCGCTGGCAAGAGCCGTAAAGCAGGCCGTTTCGATCCCGGTGATCGCCGTGGGCCTCATCACCGAACCGGAGCAGGCCGAAGCGATCATCGCCACCGGCGATGCCGACATGATCGGGCTTGCGCGTACCGTGCTCTACGACCCGCGCTGGCCGTGGCATGCGGCAGCGGCGCTGGGCGCAAAGATCGCCGTCGCGCCGCAGTTCCTGCGCAGCCAGCCGCGCGCCTACAAGGACCTGTTCGTCAGCGCCTGACAAATAGCGTGTCGCCGCCCGCCCGCTTCGCCACGACGAAGCCCGGCGGCGGCGGCAGGTCGGCAGGAATCCCGCCCGAAACCCAGACCGCGTCGAAACCATCCGCACGCATGCCCGCAATCTTTACGTTCATCGCGGCGAGGTCCGGCCGGTTTTGAGGGCAAAGCGGCGCCACGTCCTGCGTCCCGCCGGACCAGCGCTGCGCGAGGAGCGGGTCGCGGACGGTCATCAGCTTGGCATTGTCGACCATGAACAGCGTGTTGACGTAGGCATCCCTGCGCGTGAGCGCATAGCTGCCCAGTTTCTCGTCCGGCACCAGACGCCAGGGAAAACCGCAATCCGGCGCCGCCCAGAGATAGCCCACGCGCCCTCCGCGCGGCACTGCACCGAGCAGCGTCAGGCGTTGTTCGAGGACGTGGCCATGGCGCACCCAATCCCGGGTCACTGTCCCGACGCGCACGCAAAACAAGGCGATTCCCGCCATCACGATCAGGCGCTCCCGTTCGGGACGGGCGCTCGGCGTGATCGCCAGCACGAGGACCAGCAGCGCGATAGGTGCGGTACGCAAGTCCGTGCCCCATGCATTGAAGATCGTCGTGGGGGCCGCGACCGCCGCGAAGGCGAGCAGCACCCCGCTGACGAGCAACCTCCGCTCCAGCCTGCGCCCCGACGCCCATAGCAAGGCAACCCCACTGACGCAGGCCAGCGCCGCCAGCAAACCAATATCCACCAGCTTGTCCGTGCCTCGCAGCACGCTGGCGAAGACCACGATCTTGGTGTTCACGAAGTCGACGTAGGCCGGGCCGCTCCCGTGCCCCGCCGCCTCGGAACGCCAGAGCAGCAGCGGCACGACCGGCACCAGCAGAACGAGATTGCGCCGCATCGCCGGCCACACCTCGCGCCAGCTTCCGAGCTTCCCCAACTCGTTGCCCGCCGCCAGGATAAGCAGGACCACCCAACTCGCCATATGCGCCGTCCACACGACCAGCGCCGCAACTGCCAGAATCACCTGCTCGCGTCCGCTTTCGCGCGGCCGGGTGTACAGCCATGCCGCAACCAGCAAGGCCAGACCGATGCCCATGCAGTAATTGAGAAACCCCCACATCCATGCCTGATGCATGGCGAAAGGCAGTGCAACGAAAGCGCTTGCGCTCACTCGCCCATGCGCGGCGCGGGAAAGCTGGAACAGGCCCATGACCGTCAGCGGCGCCAGCAAGGCTCCAACCACCAGCGTCGCACGCTCGCTGCCCAGCAGAGGCGCCAGCAGCACCGAAGGCAGATCGGCACCGAGGTTGGCGATCCACTGCCAATGTACCGCAAATATCCTGCTCAGCGCAGGATCGGCCGTGATGTTGGCCAGAACGTGATGCCGTGCCATGTGCGACGGCATGTCGACGAAACCCGGCACCGGCGCCAGCAGCACCGGCAGGAAAGCCAGCGCCACCATCGCCGGCATGAGCATCCGCCAGCGCGGGATCGGGGTGCGGTCGTCGAGTTTCGGCATCAGCGCCATGTAGCCCGCTGAGTGTTAAGATCGCCCCAATCGCCCACGCAAACGAAAACCCCCGGAACCATCGGTCCCGGGGGCCTCTCGTTATTCGATCGTGAGCGAAATCAGCGCAGCGAGACGACGTTGTCCGAAACGCGCGGATCCTTGCGGCCGGTGTAGAGGCTGGCCATCGGCTCGTCCTGGGCAAGGACGACCTCACCGCCGCCGAAGCCGTTGAACGCCGTGCGCATGGCGGCACCATAGGCACCCAGCATGCCGACCTCGATCCAGTCGCCCGCCTTGATGTCGGCGGGGAGCAGGAACGGGCCTTCCATGAAGTCGGCATCGTCGCAGGTCGGGCCGTAGAAGGAGAACTCCTTCAGTTCCGACGAACGCTCGCCGTCCCCATTCTTGTCGATGCGGCCGATGGCCTTGACCGGGAAGCGCCATGCGACGTGCGCCGCATCGTAGAGCGCGCCGTAGGCACCGTCGTTGATGTACAGTTCGTCACCGCGACGCTTCTCGACCTTGACGATCAGCGAGTTGTACTCGGCCGACAGCGCGCGGCCAGGCTCGCACCACAGCTCTGCGTTGTAGGCGATCGGCAGCGCCTCGAAGTGGCGGTGGATGATCGCGAAGTAGTCTTCGAGCGGCGGCGGCTCCATACCCGGGTAAGACGAAGGGAAGCCCCCGCCGACATCGACCATGTCGATGACCACGCCGGCGGCCGCAATGGCCGCACGGGCACGCTCAAGCGCCTGCACGTAGGCGAACGGCGTCATCGCCTGCGAACCGACGTGGAAGCACACGCCCAGCCAGTCGGCGACCTGACGAGTGGCCTGCAGCAGTTCGCCTGCATCGGCGACGTCGATGCCGAACTTCGAGGCGAGGCTCAGTTCCGAATACTCGGACGACACCCGCAGACGCACGCAGAGGCGCAGGTCGGTGGCGGTGTTGCCCTCGGCATCGGTGGTGGCTTCGACGATCTTCTCGACTTCCTCGAGGGTGTCGAGGCTGAAGGTGCGCACGCCGTGCTGGAAGTAGGCTTCGCGGATCGCGCTGGCGGTCTTGACCGGGTGCATGAAGCACAGGGTCGCGTCCGGCAGGACGCCGCGCACCATGCGCACCTCGGTGATCGAGGCGACATCGTAGTGCGTGATGCCATTGTCCCAAAGGATCTGGACGAGGTCGGGCGACGGGTTCGCCTTCACCGCATAGAGCGACTTGCCCGGAAACTTCGTGGCGAAGAATCGGGCAGCGCGCGCCGCAGCATGCGGGCGGTTCAGAATGACTGGTTCGTCAGGCGCGAGGGTGCGCGCTACGGCCGGTGCGTCGAGGAATGCGTGCAACTCAAGGGACCCCCAAACGGTGTGTTAACAGACAAGAGCTGCCTTGCGGTTTGGAAGTCCCCATGGGGCAGCGAGGGGCGGGATATAAGGCTCAGGACATGAATCGCAAGTGAAAAACGGGGACTTTCACAAAAACGTCATCTAGCCGGAAGAGGGCGCCGAACCGGGCGTACGATCTCAGGAAATTCCGTTTTTCTGCAGCGGTTTGCATCGATCCACTCCATTGCAGTGTGATGACGGCCCGGTGACGGTCGGGTCGTCCGTGTCATCGTTTGCAACGCGGCAAGGCGCAGGATCGGTCCCGAACGATTCGCCTGTACGGGATTTGCTGCATCTTGGGTGCGGCGGGCGGATGCAGCTTCGCGCAGACCCGCCCTTTTCATGCTTAATCGTCGTATCCGGACACCTCCGGGGATCAGCTCAGGCGGCCGCGAAAGTCCTCGTAATCGAACCGGCGCACGCATTCGAGCGAGTCGGTTTCCGAGTCCCACAACCAGATCGACGGCAGCGGCACGCCGTTGAAGGTCGTCGTCTTGACCATCGAATAATGCGCTTGGTCGAGGAACGCGAAACGCTGTCCGGCCTCGGGATCAGCGGGCAGCACATAGTCGCCGATCACGTCGCCTGCGAGGCACGACGGGCCGCCGAGGCGAACGGCCTCACCGTCTTCTTCATTGCGCTCCCCCAGCATAGCAGGGCGATACGGCGCCTCGATCACGTCGGGCATATGGCAGGTCGCGGAGATATCGACGATCGCCACCGGCATGCCGTTCCAGCCCACGTCGAGCACGGTGCCCACGAGAATTCCCGCGTCCAGCGCCACCGCCTCGCCCGGTTCGATGTAGATTTCAGCGCCGGTGTCCTCGGCCATGTCGGCGAGGAATTCGATCAGTTCCTCGCGCTGGTAATCCGCGCGGGTGACGTGGTGGCCGCCGCCGATGTTGATCCACTTGAGCTGGCCGAAGAACGGTTCGAGGAAATCGAACACCTTTTCCCATGTGCGCTGGAGCGGCTCGAAGTCCTGCTCGCACAAGTTGTGGAAGTGGATGCCGTCGATCAGGCCGACATGGTCCTCAGTAAGCTGGTCGATCGGGAAGCCGAGGCGCGAATGCGGGGCGCTCGGGTCGTACTTGGGGACTTCACCCTCGGGGTGCAGCGGGTTGACGCGCAGTCCGATGTCGAAGCTCTCTCCGCGCGCGCGCGCGCCTTCGATGAAGGGCCAGAAGCGTTCGATCTGGGCGGGCGAGTTGAAGATCACGTGGTCGGAGAGGCGCAGGATCTCGTCCATGTCCTCCGCCTTGTAGGCCGCGCAGTAGGTGGCGATCTCGCCGTCGTAGAATTCCGAGGCGAGGCGTGCTTCCCACAGGCCCGAAGTGCAGACGCCGTCGAGATACTCGCCCACGATCGGCGCGGTGGACCACATCGAGAAGGCCTTAAGCGCCGACAGCACCTTCGCGCCAGACTGTTCGCCAATGTCGCTCAGGATGCGCAGGTTCGATCGCAGCTTGGCGGCATCGACCACGAAGGCGGGACTGTCGATGCGCGACAGGTCGAAGTTCGCGAAAGCGCCCGGATCGCCGGCTCTGGTTTCCATGATGCTTAGTCCCAAGTCAGCCCAGCGGGCCTTTGAAGATGAACCATGCCCCTGCCCCGACAAGGCAGAAGCCGACGATCTCGTTCCAGCCCGGCTTCTGCCCGAACAGCGCCCAGGCCACGAGCACGAAGCCCAGCAGTGAGAACGCCTCCTGCATGACCTTGAGCTGGCCGAGCGAATAGGCGGAACTGCCGATCCGGTTGGCCGGAACGGCGAGGCAATACTCGAAGAAGGCGATGCCCCAGCTCATCGCGATCGCCACCCACAGCGCCTTTCCGGGCACCTTGAGGTGGAGATACCACGCCGTGTTCATGAACAGGTTGGAGCCCGCCAGCAAAGCCACGGGCGCGACGAAGGACCAGTTCATGCCGCTCAGTCGACGCAGATCGCATAGGCGGACTTGCCGCCCTTGATCTCCGCATAGCAGCCGAACAGGCGATCATCGGCCTGGCATTGCCCGGTCGCCGCCTTGTCCGGCGCTACCGAACCCGCGCTGCCCACGCACTTGCCCTCGCACTGCGCGGAATCGGTGCACTGCCTGCCCGCATCGGCATAGGCGTGCACGCACATCTCCATGCCGAGCATCCCGCGCCGCTGCACCGTGCCGCCGCCGGAGGTGCAGGCCGCCTTGTCCGCCGCGCTCATATCGCGCGCGTAGGACTGTAGGACTGGTTGCCTGCAGGCTCGGCGGGACCGGTCGGCGCCGTGGGCGTGACCGGCCCGGGCGCAACAGGGCCGGGTTTGGGCGCTTCGGCGGGAGTGCAGCCACCCAGCGCCAGCGCACCCAGCGCGGTCAGGAACAGGAGGCGCGAGCGGCCGCCCATCAGAACGGAAGCGGCTCGGACAGTTCCTCGACGGTCCACGGCAGGCCGTGCTTGTTGAGCATGTCCATGAAGGGATCGGGGTCGAACTGCTCCATGTTGAACACGCCCTCACCAACCCAAGCACCCGTCACGACCATGGCCGCGCCGATCATCGCGGGCACGCCGGTGGTGTAGCTGACGGCTTGGTTGCCGGTCTCGGCATAGGCGTCTTCGTGATCGCAGATGTTCTTGATGTAGAACGTCTTTTCACCCGACCCGTCGAGCGCTTCGCCGGTCGCGATGTCGCCGATGTTGGTCTTGCCCTTGGTCGTGGGTCCAAGCGATGCAGGCTCGGGAAGGACCGCCTTCAGGAACTGCAGCGGCACGATTTCCACACCATTGTAGATCACCGGGTCGATGCGGGTCATACCCACGTTCTGCAGCACGGTGAGGTGCTGGATATACGCATCGCCGAAGGTCATCCAGAACCGGCCGCGCTCCATTTCCGGCAGGAATTTCGCAAGACTTTCAAGCTCTTCGTGGTACATCATGTACATGTTCTTGGGGCCGACCCCCTCGAAGTCGAAGCTCACCTTCTTGGCCATCGCCGGGGTCTCGACGAAGTCGCCGTTCTCCCAGTGGCGGGCGGGCGCGGTCACTTCGCGGATGTTGATCTCCGGGTTGAAGTTCGTCGCGAAAGCCTGGCCGTGGTCGCCGCCGTTGCAGTCGAGAATGTCGAGCGTGCGGATGGTCTTCAGCTTGTGCTTCTTGAGCCACATCGCGAAGACGCTGGTGACGCCTGGGTCGAAGCCCGAACCGAGCAGCGCCATCAGGCCGGCTTCCTTGAAGCGCTCTTGGTAGGCCCACTGCCAGTGATACTCGAACTTGGCCACGTCCTTGGGCTCGTAGTTCGCGGTATCCATGTAGTGCGTGCCGGTCGCAAGGCAGGCATCCATGATCGCAAGGTCTTGATAAGGCAGGGCAAGATTAACCACCAGCTTCGGACCGATCTCGCGGATCAGGGCCGAGGTCGCCGCCACGTCGTCGGCGTCGATGGCGTAAGTGCCGATCGTCACCCCGGTGCGCGCCTTAACCGATTCCGCGATCGCCTCGCACTTCGACACCGTGCGGCTGGCGAGGTGAATGTCCGAGAAGATATCGGGATTCATCGCCATCTTGTGGACCGCGACCGATCCGACGCCGCCCGCGCCGATCACCAGAACCTTGCTCATCAACCTGTCTCCATTGCGGCATCAAGGCCCTGAAGGCCAATCGAAAGCGCGCCATATAGGGCCGTTCTGTGACAACTCAACTGTCCGGCACACAAGGTGCGCATAATGGCACTCAACGGCACTCAAGTGGCCTATAGCACGCCCACAGGTGTCATAAACCGCCTTCGACCCGTCATCACCCGGTCACCGCACGGTGTCATCCGCGCCGCATCCCTACGAAGGAGCCGACGCCATGACCAACCTCCGTTCCAATCTCATCGAGAACGCGGTCGTCCGCGACGAAGCATCACGCAAGAGCAAGCTGCTCGACAAGGCTTTCGCGATGGCCTTCAAGGGCCTCGTCTACGCACAGATCTGGGAAGACCCGGTCGCCGACATGGCGGCGATGGAGATCACGCCCGACAGCCGCATCATCACCATCGCCAGCGGCGGCTGCAACGCGCTGTCCTACTTGACCGCGAACCCGGCGGGCATCACCGTGGTGGACCTCAACACCGCGCACATCGCGCTCAACAACCTGAAGCACGCGGCCGTGCGCCACCTCAGCCATGCCGAAGTGCGCCGCTTCATCGCCGAGGCCGACCGCGCCGAGAACGTCGCGCTCTACCGCGAGAAGCTCGCCCCGCATCTCGACGAAGCCACCCGCCGCTACTGGGAAGGCCGCGACCTCGTCGGCCGCCGCCGCATCGGCGCCTTCACGCGCGGCGTCTATCGCCACGGGCTGCTCG
>Ga0308159_1001010_pt1 | contig 47605 bp, 35 predicted proteins | sample PhyCR1_FD_201040 | JGI IMG/M metagenome (GOLD analysis project Ga0308159, IMG submission 201040) | Phyllosphere microbial communities from UC Gill Tract Community Farm, Albany, California, United States - DLSLC.R1 | ecosystem: Host-associated > Plants > Phyllosphere > Unclassified | place: USA...
TATCTAAGGTTATAAACAAGGTCGGTTTTCAGCCCGTTTATAGCTCGAAAATTAATTGAAAAATAAGCATGTAGAAGGTATAATTTATCTCACAACTGGACAAGGGTTCGACTCCCTTCGGCTCCACTCTAATCAGTAATAAAAAACGAAGAGCCTGTAAGTCAATGATTTGCAGGCTTTTTTGTTTTGGTTCATTTAGGGGTTTTTTGCTTAAATATCGCATACGTGAGTGAACAAAAACGTAAGGTTGGCGAGACCTTAAAATCGACTTACCTTTTGCATTCTTAATTTCATAACTTTTTTAAGCGCAATTTTGTGAAAAGAAACGCAAGTTTAAATTTTTTCAGAGAAAAGGGAAGAGCTGCTCAGGCCAAAACTTCCATATCTACTTAAGGACAACCGTATCTAAAAAAAGTCGAAGTCACATCTGGTAAAGAATGTTTCGAGAGAGATTAGGAAAATGGCAAATTTAAAGGCAATACCGATATACCTAAAACGATAAACGCTTACCTTAAGCAAATGAAATTACAGATTCATGATCCACACAAGAAGCTTTTAACTTTAGGAAGAGATGTTACAGCCATTCTAATCCTGTCAATTTATCTTGACAACGATATACAACCTTTTTTTTCAAAAAAAATACGGCCTAAATCTTTTTAATTCAAAAGTAATTGAATGCTCAAAAAATATACTGATTATCAGTTAGTTGTCGTGGTTTGAATTTAGGGAATCCATAAATAAAAATCATTTTTAATTAATTTCTGTAACATTAGAAATACGTCCATTTTATTCTATGTACAAACCAATTTTAAAATACCTTTAGGTGGCATAAATTTAATATTTAGGTATCTGTAAGTGCAAGATTTTTCTTTACATTAGCCTTTAAGATCCCCAATCACTATACATTTCATTTACATTTCAGATTGATACCGGTAAATAGGTTATCGAACTGTTTGTGTAATATTTATTAAGACGTGCAATACATTTTAATAAATAACAGAACCATGTTAGGCGCATAGTGGGCTTCCTAATGGTTTGTGTATGGTTAAAAATCTACTACTGTTTTTATTTAACTGGTTAATTGGATTAATATTGCTTTGCGCAGTAAATAGTACTGCTGTGCAATGTAAAACCAAAGCAGATCTCAACTTAAATACATCATCTGATTCAAAGCGAATAAAAGTCAGTAAACCTTTATCTCCGCCCAGTTATTCTATACACTATATTGCCCCTGCACCCTGGCAATACTGGAGCAAGGCAAATGAAATTGTCATTGCCTCAGAGAGCGGAACCGTTACCGGAACCATATCCAAAAGTGATGGTACAGTGTTGTTTAATTTTACCTGCACACAAGGTACGCCTTATGTGCAGCGCTTTATCGGATTACCTAAGGATGTGCCTGCGTACCCACTGAATACCGTACTTAACGCAGCAGGGTTAATTGTAAAAGCTACCGGAACAATTTCAGTTAATTTAAGAAACGTAGCTTCTGATAATTTAGGCACAGATGGTACGGACGCAGATATTAAGGGAAATGCTTCGCTCTTTAGCTTTGGTGATGCGGCAATAGGGACATCCTTTCGGGTAGGCTATTATAGGGATGGGAATCTTGCCAATTCTGCACACCCGCCTATTTACAGTATAATGGCTACTCAGAATAATACTATCGTAAAAATAGGCGGGGTGGCTACTGCAACATTAAATGCCGGACAGAGTTATCTATTTAACGCGCCTATCGGAACTTTAGTTGAATCTTCGCAATCTACCGTAATGAATACTGCCGCAGATTTAGATGCACCGGGAGGCTGTGGAGATGGTGCTTACAATCCAATCCCGCCGATTGCTTCACTTGGTAAAGAGTATGTAGTGGTAAGGGGTGAAGGCAATATCATCGCTGAGCAAACAACAGTGATTGCAACAGAAGCCAACACCAGCATAACAGTGATTGACTTTGATCAAAACGGCATTCAGAAAGCTTCAAAAACATATATTTTAGCCCAGCCGGGAGATAAGCAAACCTTTAATCATGGTTATTTGGATGGGACATATAGTCCATCAACAAATACCGGAAGATATTCCTCATCCTGGATTTCCGCAACTAAAAATATTGGAGTTTTCTCAGGTACGGCCGGTGCTTCTGGTGGCCAAGGCTGCGAGGTTGATGTGGCCACTCTGGTTCCAATATCCAGTTGTTCTGGCTCTAAAAAGGTAGAAACAGCCAAGTTTACTGCTTATAATAAAAATACCAATCTGGAATACTTTGGTTATATCATTACAAGTAGTACAGATAGAATTTTGTTGACTACAAACGGAACTCCTCCTTACACCAACAGAGATATAGAAACCATTCCAGGCATAAACACCCGAAAACCACTGGGAACTACCGGGTTATCTTTAGTAAGTTTTACACGTGCTGATATCGGAGCACCCAGTTCGATTGTAATTACAAGCGCAAGCAGGCTTACTGTTTCGATGGTGCAGCAAAGCAGTGCATTTTCAATGTCTAACTTTATTTCTCGTTTCCCTGAAAAAGCAGAGCAGCCAACAGCCAGTCAAACAGATTGTACTACAGCAACATTAACCGTTAGCGCAAATGGAGGTCCGTACCAATGGTATTTAAACGGTGCGCTCATCAATGGGGCAACTGCTAATACTTACATTGCCACATTATCTGGAAACTATAGTGTAACTACCCAACTAGAATGTGGTATCAGCGCGCAATCTTTGCCCGTAAGCGTCTCCCTTTGTAATATCGACCGTTCCATCACTAAAACGGTTAATGTAACCTATCCTGAATTAAATAGCAATGTGGTATTTACGCTGAAGGCCGAAAATTTAGGCAATGGCGATGCCGTTGGGGTTTCGGTTACGGATTTGCTGCCTGTTGGTTTTACTTATGTATCAAGCGTAGCACCGCAGGGCACAAGTTATAATCCGGTTTCAGGAATATGGACGATTGGCGATCTGGCCAGTAATGCCAGTATCAGCTTAGCGATTACGGCGAAAGTGGTAAAGACGGGACAAAATATAAACAGCGCTACGATTACGGGTGCTCAACCAGATCAGGTAACCATTAATGACCAAAGTTCGGTTACCACAAATACCGGTTCTGGAGATAGAGTGGTTTGTGTAGGTATAGTAATGGATAATATCATTTTCGATATTCCGGCTGGTACTAACAATGTTAACGTTACGGGGTTGCCAGCTGGGATAACAGCTACTTATGATAACGGAACTAAAAAACTCACCATTTCAGGTACACCAACAACTTCTGGACCAGCAAAAACGTATACTGTAACCGGCACTAATGGAAGTGCGTTAACCATAACTGGTAATATTACCGTAAACGGACAGGTGAGTGCGCCAGTTTTTAATGGTGGATTAACTGACAAACGCTGCCTTGGAGCGGGTACAGACACCTATCTGGCAACTTCAAGCAACGCTACAGAAATGGTGTATTTGCTATTGCCTTTATCAGCCGGGGTAATTGATGCCATCAGTGGCAAGGTAACCTGGAATAACACATTTTCGGGTACAGCAACTGTAACGGCTACCGCAAGAGGTTGCGAAGAGAAAAAAACAAATTTTATCGTGTTGGTTAGTGCTCCGCCAGATTTAACGTTAGGCGCTGAGCCTGAAATTTGCCAGGGTTTTACGGCATCATCATTAGGTTATACCAATCCGGTAAATAACCCGATAAGTTATAGCATTGCCTGGAATACAGCAGGTTTTGATCCCGTTACCTCCCAGCCATTACCCGCAGGAAACATTCCATTCAATATTCCGGCAAATGCATTAGTTGGTGTACATACAGGAACATTAACACTCAAAAATGCAGCAGGTTGCAGTACTCAAATAAGCATTAGCATAAAAATAAATCCAAAACCACCAGCACCGCATGTGCTGGTACCAATTACATCACAATATTAATCTAATAAAAAACCGTCCCCATGAACAATTCAACAACAAAAACAATCATTGCAGTTATCTTCGTAATCATCTGCACATTCTCAAAATTATCGGCCCAAGTACTTCCGACAACCAATGGAGTAAATCTATTCTGTCAGGGTGCAGACCTAACCTTGCCTATTGCTCCATCGGGTGAAGAGTGGATTGTAAAGTACAGCGCTACACAAACCACTACACCAGGTACAGGTGTTACGCTTGTTCCTGGAAATAAAATTCCAGCTGCAGATTTAAAGACTGGTTATTACTATTTAAGTTCCAAATCAACCACAGCAGGTGCCTGTGAATCCGAATTACAGGAAATACCCGTGTATGTGCTTAAACCTTTGCTGGTTGAATTCGTGCCTGCCAATTTCTGTTTAGAAAGCCCGTTGGCACAGGTTGGTTCAGTAACCAATCCAGACGCCATTAATATTCCAGATTTGGCATATCAATGGTATACGGTTGATGGAGCGGGTGTAGAAACGGCAATATCCGGTGCAACAACAAAAGATTATACCCCATCAGCGCCCGCTACAGTTGGTACAAAAAAACACAGGATAAAAGTAGGTTATGTCATTAATGGCAAAAACTACTGTGCACAAACTGCAGATCATGAAATTGAGGTTACACCTAAGCCAGTAAAACCAACCATTACGCCAGGATCTATTACAGGTACTGCTTCTGCAGTTACTTTCTAGCAAAGGGTTACATTTTCTGAACCGTAGGGTATAAATGAAGCGAAGAGAATTCTCTTTTCTGTTATTGGCTATGCTGTTGTTTTTTATTCAAACAGCAATGGGCCAGACTGCTTCCGAAGGGCGGCAAACGATTGCGATCACACCAGGATCGTCAGTGGTTTTGCGTGCAAATTCGGCAGGGGCAGCTTCGTATATCTGGTATAGGAATAATGTATTGGTTAATGGGCAAAACAGACAAACCCTAATTACTGCTACCGCAGGAATTTATAGGGTGGCCACATGGAATACGCTGGGCTGTATCTCTGAAATATCTGATGAAATAGAAGTTACTGCGCCTCGTCAACCCACCGCTGATGTGATGATAACAAAGCGGTCTGAATCACAGATCGTAGTTGTTGATCAAGTTTTTAATTATTATCTAAATGTTAGAAATAATGGCGCTGATGATGCCACTCAACTGGTGATTAAAGACGTGCTGCCAAAGGACTTATCATTTGAAAACATGGTACAGCCAACCGACGGCTTAGCTAATTTCGATCAGCTTAAACAGACGCTCACCTGGAACATTCCTTTGTTGGCCAACGGCAAGTTTGCAGAGTTGGTTATTAAAGTAAGGTCGAAACAAGCAGGGATGGTGAGCAATACGGCGATGGTTTCGATTAAGGAATTTGATCCGAACCTAACCAATAATACGTCAACCGATCAAAAAGAGATTTCAGGTTTAAGAATACCAAATGCCTTCACGCCCAATGGGGACGGCAAGAATGACACTTTCTATATCCAAAACCTGGAATCCGTTGAATCAAATGATGTGACAATTATTAACCGCTGGGGAAGCACAGTTTACCACTCCAATCATTACCAGAACGATTGGACAGCCCCGGGGCTAGCAGATGGAACCTATTTCTACATTGTAAAGGTAAAGAACGGAACTTCTGGATGGCAAGATTATAAAGGCTATGTAACTGTAATACGTTAAAATATGACAAATTATAAAAATATGAACATTTGGAGAGGGATATTTTTTGTTGTGCTAATAATGATTTGTGCTGTAAAAGTTTTTGCACAGCAGGACGCCCAGTTCGGTCAGTATGTATTTAATGGCATGTATATCAACCCGGCTTATACGGGTTATAAGGAAGAACTTTATCTCCAGGCTTTTGCAAGAGCACAATGGACAGGTGTTCGGGGTGCACCACAAACGCTTTCCATATCAGCTGATGAAGCGATCAATGATGAAAGTTTAGGTATTGGCATGATTGTTACCAAAGATAAAATAGGTGCTCAAAATAGCTTAAACGCATCAGCAAACTTTGCTTATCGGATCAAACTCGATCGTACGGAAACCAATATTCTTGCTTTTGGTTTGGGAGTTGGTGTAATCCAGTCTTCCTTAAATGGTAACCTGCTCGAAACCATTGAAGAAGGTGATAATCGTATTGTTTCTGGAGTGATAAGCCAAACCACGCCTGATGTTCGTGCGGGTGTACATTATTCCAATGAAAAGTTTTTTATTGGTTTCTCTGCCAACAACCTCTTAGCTAAATCGCTATCCGTTTTTAGCGATTACAATGCGCTTAACATAAAAGTTCAGCCGCACTTTTACCTTACTGCCGGCTTGGCGCTACCTGTGAATGAGGATTTCATTTTTAAACCCACTTTTTTAATTAAAGATGATTTACATGGACCAACCTCAATGGATTTAAATGCATTTTTATTAGTAAAGGAACGTTTTTGGATTGGTGCAGTTTACAGAACCTCTGTAAAACTCTATCCCAAAGCCAACCTGCAGCGCGGTTTGAACAATAAGGCAGCGGCGGGTTTCATCACAGAATTTTTTATCCGGTCGAATTTGCGTATGGGTTATGGTTATGATTATAGCTTGAATAAACTGAGTAATTATGATTACGGTTCGCACGAAATTTCTGTTGGCTACTATATAGAGACTAAAAAGAGCCGGAGACCAAAGTGTTACTTTTAAGAAATTCTAAAAAACAAAGTAGTTATTTAGCAGATTGCTACTAAGGGATCTTTATAAGACGATTGATAACAAACGCTGTATTCAGGTAGGGAAATCTCAAGCTTTCAATAAAATTTTGAAACGAAACAGCTTTAAATTTTTTTGCTGGCTAAGTCTATCACATCATGCTGGCTAAGTAAATTAATATTGCGTTTGCGAGAAAAACTCCGTTATCATTTGCCAATCTACTTTGAAACAATTCTTTTTGTAATAAACGCTTAATAGCTGAAACCAGTGCGAATAAAAAAATGCCAAATAATAGCTGAATCACTAATATTTGGCATCAAAAGGAATATTTAAATTTAGATCTGAGCCCGTAACTATGGATTTAAAATTGCCAGCTACGAATTATATGGTTCTTCCGGGATATTGCTGTAAAGCAACTTCCAGGCAATCCATCGCTGCATTTAAATCTATTGTATTTAATACATAAGCCATCCTAACTTCTTGCTTGCCGGATCCTGTAGTGGAATAAAATCCAGTAGCAGGCGCCATCATTACCGTTTGGTTTTTATGTTCAAAATCCTCAAGAATCCATTGGCAGAAACGATCAGCATTATCAATCGGAAATTTAGCTACCACGTAAAAGGCGCCTCCGGGGTTAGGACAAAAAACACCTTCAATGTTGTTTAAACGGCCAACTAAAGTATCTCTACGAAGTGTATATTCAGTGTTTACTTTTTCAAAGTAACTGTCTGGCGTATCAACTGCAGCGGCACCGGCAATTTGTTCAACCATCCCAGGACTTAATCTTGCCTGTGCAAATTTTAATCCCGAAGCAATTACGTCTTTGTTTTTGGTAATTAAACAGCCCAATCTTGCACCGCAGGCACTGTAGCGTTTAGAAACTGTGTCCAATATAACTACGTTCTCTTCCAATCCGTCCAGGTGCATCGGCGAAATGAACTCACGTCCGTCATAACAGAATTCACGGTAAGCCTCATCAGAAAATAAAAACAAATCGTATTTTTTGCAAAGGGTTTTAAGTGCTTCCAATTCTTCCCTCGAATACAGGTAGCCTGTTGGATTATTAGGGTTACATATAATAATAGCCTTCGTCTTAGCCGTAATTAGTTTTTCAAATTCGGCGATAGGAGGTAGGGCAAAACCGTTTTCAATAACCGACAAAATAGGCTTAACTACAACATTACTCATGCAGGCAAATCCATTGTAATTGGCGTAAAAAGGTTCAGGGATAATAATTTCGTCGCCCTCGTTTACGCACGTCTGCATGGCAATGGTGATGGCTTCAGATCCGCCAACGGTTACCAGGATATCTTCCGGCGTTATGTTATAGCCTAATTTATTATAATATTCTGCCAGCTTCAGGCGATAAGCCAATGTCCCTTCTGAAGGTGTGTAAGTCCAAACGTTAAAGTCGATATTTTTAATGGCATTTAACATGCCTTCAGGCGTTTCAATATCAGGTTGACCGATATTTAAGTGGTAAACTTTTTTACCATCTTTTTTGGCTTGATCAGCATATGGCGTTAACTTTCTAATGGGCGAAGCAGGCATCTGAACGCCCTTCTGTGAAATCTTTGGCATGGTACAAAAATAAAAAAGTCCCGATGATTATCGGGACTTTAAAAATATTATTTAGTGAAATTTATTTTGATGTTGCAGCAACAGTTTCTCCTTTAATATAAAGAACTTTAACAGGAGTTTTTGCGTTTGAAGTTAAGGTTACTGCTTTAGAAAATGCAGATGGACCAGCAGCAGCATTAAAAGTAACAGAAATTACACCAGTTTCGCCTTTTTTAATAGGAGTAGATGTGTATTTAGGAACAGTACAGCCACAGCTTGCTTCCGCTTTGCTAATGATTAATGGCTCCTCACCAACATTTGTGTATTTAAAATCAAAAGTTACTGGTTTCCCCATTGGGATTTTACCGAAATCATGTGTCTCTGATTCAAATTTGAAATCTGCAGGCTTCGATTGTGCATTTGCAACTACACCGAAACCTAAAACGAAGGCGAATAATACTAAGATCTTTTTCATGTTATATGTTATATTATTTTTTTAAAATTCTTAAAACAAATTTAATAATTTCATCTTAAAACAAAAACTATTCCAATTATATTTTAGAAGCCGATATATAATTTTACAATCGAAGATAAAGTCAAACTTTTAATTTTGCATATATTTGCACTAACCAATATTTGATTATGATGCAGAATGAAAAATTTATAACCAATTCTATAGACGATTCTGAACTGACATTCAACGATTTCAAATCAATCGTAATGAATGATTACAAAATAGCCTATGAGAGCAGACAAGCTAGCGTATTAGGCCGCAGGGAAGTGTTGACAGGAAAGGCTAAATTTGGAATTTTTGGTGATGGTAAAGAGGTTCCTCAAGTAGCCATGGCTAAGGCATTTAAAAAAGGTGACTGGAGATCAGGGTATTACCGTGATCAAACCTTTGCCTTTGCAACCGGTATCTCCACCATCAAAGAATTTTTTGCACAGTTGTATGCAAATCCAACGAACGGAGCAGATCCTTTCTCGGGTGGCAGACAAATGAATTGCCATTTTGCTACCAAATCGATAAATGAAGATGGCAGTTGGAACGATTTAACACAGATTAAAAATTGTTCATCAGATATTTCTCCAACAGGAGGGCAAATGGCACGTTTAGTCGGTTTGGCTTACGCGTCCAAATTGTTCAGAAATAATAAAGAACTAGATTATCTAAAGCATTTTTCTGTAAATGGAAATGAGGTTGCCTTCGGTACTATTGGTAATGCCTCCACTTCAGAAGGTGTATTTTTTGAGGCCATAAATGCTGCAGGCGTACTCCAGATTCCAATGGCAATATCTATCTGGGATGATGCTTATGGTATTTCTGTTCCTGCAAAATATCAAACCACTAAAGAAGATATCTCAGAAGTTTTAAAAGGTTTCCAGCGGGATAAAGATCAACCCGGATATGAAATTTACAAAGTGAAAGGCTGGGATTATCCTGCCCTTTGCGAGGTTTATGAAAAAGCCATTCACATTTGCCGCGAAGAACATGTTCCGGTATTTATCCACGTAACTGAACTGACTCAACCACAGGGACATTCTACTTCTGGTTCTCATGAAAGGTACAAATCTAAAGATAGATTAACGTGGGAAAGTGAGTATGATTGCTTGCTTAAAATGAGGGAGTGGATGCTGGATTCTGCCATCGCAACAGAAGAAGAAATTACCGAGACTGAAAAAAAGGCGAAAATATTTGTGCGTAATGCACAAAAGGAAGCCTGGAATGAGTTTCTGGATAGCATCAAACCCGAACAGAAAAAGGTAATTGACTTGATTAGCGCTTTAGCCCAACACCAGCCGGAACTGGCAAAGATAGCGGCACAACTTTCTGCTACAGCCGATGCGCAACGCAGAGAGGTATTCAGCGCAGCCCGAAAAGCCATTCGCCTTTCGGCAAAATTTAACACGCAGGAACGAAACGACTTACTTACCTGGTACAAAGATCAGGAAGAATTGAGCATCGATCGATATAATTCTAAACTCCATACCAATGGCCTGGAAAGTCCGGATAAGATTGCAGTAATCGACGCCGAATATAATGAACTTTCTAAAATGGTTGATGGGAGAGAGGTCCTGAATGCGTGTTTTAATGAAAACTTCGCCCGTGATCAGCGTTTGGTTGCTTTTGGCGAAGATTTAGGAAATATTGGCGATGTTAACCAAGGATTCGCTGGCCTGCAAGCCAGATTTGGAGAACTCAGAGTAACAGATACCGGAATAAGAGAAATGACCATCATGGGGCAGGGTATTGGTTTGGCAATGAGGGGTTTAAAGCCTATTGCTGAGATTCAATACCTGGACTATTTAATTTTTGCTTTGAATGTTTTAAGCGATGATTTGGCTTCGCTATCTTACCGAACGAAAGGTATTCAAAAAGCTCCGGTTATTGTAAGAACACGCGGTCACCGTCTGGAAGGGGTATGGCATTCAGGTTCACCAATTAGCATGTTGCTTGGTTCTTTGCGTGGAATGCATTTATGTGTACCCAGAAACATGACCCAGGCAGCTGGAATGTACAATACCTTGTTCAGGGCTGATGAGCCTGCAGTAGTGATTGAGTGTTTAAATGGCTATCGTTTAAAAGAGAAATTACCAAATAATGTTGGTGAATTTACCGTTCCCTTAGGTAAAGCTGAAGTATTAGAAGAAGGATCTGATATCACAGTAATTTCTTATGGATCTACCTTAAGGTTGGTGCAGGAAGCAGCAGAAGAGCTGGCAAATTTTGGTATTTCGGTAGAAATTGTTGATCCACAAACGCTATTGCCTTTTGATATCAACAAAGTTTGTGCGAGTTCTCTAGCAAAAACAAATAAACTATTGGTGGTAGATGAAGACGTTCCGGGCGGAGCCTCTGCTTACATTCTCCAAAAAGTACTGGAAGATCAAAATGGATATTTCACGCTGGATGGTAAGCCTAAAACCTTATCCGCTAAGGCCCATCGTCCGCCATTTGGTTCTGATGGTGATTATTTTAGCAAACCATCTGTAGATGATATTATTGAAACAATTTATGGAATGATGCATGAAACCAATCCAAGCCAATTTCCAGCCATTTTCTAAGCTTGATTTAAGCGCTTTTGGTTAATGTAATAAAAAAGTTAGGTTTCAGTGAAAATAGTGCGTTGATTTCATGCTAAATCAATATCTTAGAGCAGTCATCCACTATTATTTCCACTTATGTTTCGATTAACTGCAGTTAGCTGTGTTTTTTCTTCAATTGGCTATAATTATTGAAGAATTTAACGACATGGTGCCCAACTTAATGCTTTCATTCGAACAAAATCGTAAAAATTACCTTTTACTGCTCTTTATAGCGCTGCTGTTTTTCAGTAATCAAGGCTATGCGCAAAACAACCTCAAATTCAAAAGGCTTGATAGTTTATTATTAGTAAATCAGACCCACCTTGATAATGATTCTTCAAAGCTGGTAATTCTAGAAAAGGTTTATAGGGAGTACCTCAAGTTAAGAAATATCGAAAAATTTGAGGAATATGCTGGTCAGGTTATTACGCTCGCTCAAAAACTCAAACTGAGAAATTTTTCTGCTTTTGTTTTTTACAGGAAGGCTTCATATTTTCATGGTAAAACTATCATTCCCAAAGCAGAAGAGAACTATTACCTGGCTATTGCCGAATTTTATTTAGCCAAAAATTCTTCCATGGTTGCGGGTACCTACTTAAACCTGGGCGCATTGTATGCCACTATTCCAGATTACGCAAAATGCCTTGAGGTTAATCAAAAAGCAATTGCAATTTTTGAAGAATTAGGTGATGAATCTGACATGGCAAGTTGCTATACCAATCTTTCCACCATTTACCAGGATCTGGGAAACCAAAGTCAGTCTTTAATATACCTGCAGATGGCACTAAAAATATTTAGTGCTGATGATCCGCGGTCGAGGGGGGTAGCCGTGGTGGAGGAACTCATTGGCTTAGCTTATTTCAAGGCAAATGATGCAGAACTGAAAAAAATGAATACGCCTTCAGCCGATCGATTAACGGTAGCTTTACAACACTTTCAAAAGGCTTTAAAAATAGCGGAAGTCATTAATGATACACACATTATTTCATCTGTACGCAAAAGTATGGGTGATATTTATAGTGAATTGGGACGAAATGAGCTGGCACTTTCTGCGTACCAACAAGCGATTCAGATTTGCAAAGATCTCGATAATAAAATAAGTTATACCGATTGCCTTCACGCATTGGGTAAATTCTATCAAAAGCAACAAGACCATAAAAATGCCGTATTCCACTTTATGGAGAGCTACAAAATTGCTGATGAAGCCAATCTTTTAGAAGCGCAAAGAAATGCAGCACGTGGATTAAGTGATTCTTACGAGGCATTAAAGGATTATGATCAATCGCTTAACTATTATAAACAATATGTTGTGCTAAAGGATAAAATCTTTAATGAAGAAAAAGAAAAGGAGATTACCCGCCGGCAGATGCAACTCGATTTCGGACTAAAAGAGAAAGATTACCTGTATAAACAGAAAATTACCGGGATTGAACTGCAAAAGCAAGTGCTTTTGGCGAAGCAGCAACAACAGCAACTTTTTCTGAAAAAACAGGAATTGGCTTTAAGCGATAAGGAAAAGAGTGTGCAGCGTCTTACTTTTTTGAAAAAACAGCTTGATCTTGAAATTAGTCAAGGTATCCAATCCAGTAAGTTTGAACGCGCCAAACTCCAGGCTAAATATGAAACTTCCCTCCGAGATAAGCAGATCTCAAAACAGGAACAGCAAATTAACTTTGATGGGTTAGTCAAGATTTATCTAATGATAGGGATCGCCCTTGTGTTGATTATTGCCACTGTAATCTATTATAACCATCGCAGTGCAAGGAGATTAAATAAGGTCATTAATCAGCAGAAACAGGAGTTAGAACAACTTAACAAGGTAAAAGATAAAATTTTCAGCGTGGTGAGTCATGATATGCGGACACCGGTAAATTCTTTGATCTCATTTATACAATTGCTTGAAGGGGGTAGCATTGATCAGGAAAAACTTACCAGATATGCAGCCACATTAAAGAATAATTTAACTTACACATCATCCATGATGGAGAATCTTTTGAACTGGGCGGCTAGTCAGATGCAGGGCTTTAATCCTCATATCGAAACTTTAGCGATCTCTCCACTTGCCGATGAGGTGATTAATGCGCTCCAGCACCATTCAGAAGCCAAGCATATTGTGATTGAAAATAATATTCCTGAAGATACGTTGTGTAGAATTGATGCCAACATGTTTTCGCTCATTATCCGTAATTTAGTTAGTAATGCAATTAAATTTACGCCTAAAAGTGGCCTGATTATACTAAATAGCAGATACTCGGCTGATCAAATCCACATTATCGTAGCTGACAATGGTATCGGTCTGAGTGATAGTCAATTGATTCACTTTAATCATCTTGGCTACATTGGCGCTGGCATCAGTACGCTGGGTACCGATAAGGAAAAAGGAACAGGATTAGGTTTACTGCTCTGCAAAACATTTATTTCCTTAATGGGTGGCCAAATCACTGCTGCAAATAATATGGCTGGTGGAACAGTTTTTACTATTAATTTGCCTAAATAAACAGTTGTTATTAGTTAACTTTTTGTAAATCTGGATAATATTTTCTTATCTATGGCATTTTCCAATAAGTCCTGACGATTAGACGCGCTAATTGGCACCACAAAATTATGGTTCAAATGTACCTCGTGGTTAGTTAAAGTTACGATATGGTTAATATTAATAATGTATTGCTTATGTACCCTGGCGAAATAATTTTTAGGAAGCTGTTTCTCTAAATTTTTTAAACTTACCAGGATAATATGCATGCCGTTAGCGGTGAAGATTTTCGAAAAATCGCCCATGCTTTCAATATAGATAACGTCGTTATATTTAAGTTTAGTGATTCCTTTCGTTTCCTTAAAAAAGAAATGATCATCTGTAATGGGTTTGGAGTCATAAACAGGTTCAGGAATATTAACGACTTGTTTTTTCAGATCTAAGTATTCAACGGCTTTGTTTGCTGCCTTCAGAATTCTTTCGAACGTTGCAGGTTTTACAACAAAATCAATAGCATCTACATTATAACTTTCTGCAGCATATTCGCCATGTGCTGTAATGAATACAAAAAGTGGATGGTTTTTTAAGCTTTTTAATAAAGCAATTCCTGATAGTTCAGGCATATCAATATCAGAAAACACAATATCTACGTGATTGCTGAGTAAAACATCAGCAGCCTCAATCCCATTTTTACATACTGCTATTATTTCCAGTTGAGAGATTCTGCGAATATGCATTTCTAACGCATCTCGTTCAATTTCGTGATCATCAACAATGATACATTTATAAAGCATTCGGTAAACGATTTAATTTCATTATAAAATACAAGTTTGCATGGGTATTGTTTTTAAAGATACCGCAATTTGCCAACAGCAATAAATTATTTTAGTAATATGTTTAAACCGTGATATACCTTTAGTTCTTATGTTTCTTCTCTCCGGTAAATAGCTTTTCTCCAGCTTTTACCTCAAGTTGTAAATCATTTTCTTCTGGCGGCACTGGACAGCGATAGCCATCACTATAAGCACAATAGGGATTATATGCCTTATTAAAGTCCACTTCGATTTTACCATCTTTAAATTCCTTTGAACTCAAATCAATGTATCTACCGCCACCATAAGTCTCTTTGTTGTTTGTTTCGTCGGTAAACGGCAAAAATAGTAAATCTTTATAAACCGGATTATTCGCAAGCGCAACGCTTTTATAAAGTGTCATGGATGTTGGTAATCCATTCAAATTGAAGCTAATTTTAGCATAGCGATAAAACTCTTTACTTGTACCATCAAATGTTGGCATTTTAAAAATTTTTTCATTTTTCAGTGTTTCTACAGTAGCTAAAACTTTGTAAGTGCTATCTGCGGGATAAAAATGCAGATCTGCCAGATCATTTTTTTTCAGGGGGGAGTGGTCATCTTTAACAAAATCTTGTTTATAGCTTTCGTGATGCTTGTCTATTTGTTCAGCATAAGATTGAGCAAAGGTATTAAGGCTGAAGAAAAGAAGTAGGATAGGCATGAATTTCATATGCGTAAAACTACTAATTTCCACAAGGTTTTTTCATCATCCTGCTGTGAAATGTACCTTGCGATTCGAACTTGGGTAATTTCTTAAACCCAATTGGAAGTGTGATCTTATTCTTTAGAAGTAAAATTATTGTCGAAGATCTTTTATCAACCTTCGACAAATTAACGCCTTAAACGATGCTGACCTTATTCCTTAAAAACTGATCTGCTAAAACCAAAGCGGCCATTGCTTCTACAATTACAACCGCTCTTGGTACCACACATGGGTCATGACGGCCTTTTCCTTTAATTTCAGATGCATCTCCGGCAGCGTTGATGGTCTGCTGATTATGCATGATAGTGGCTACCGGCTTAAAAGCCACCTTAAAAGTGATGTCCATTCCGTTAGAAATACCACCTAATATACCGCCCGCGTAATTCGTTGTGGTTTTGAAAACCTTTGAATCTGCTGCTTTTGGCTGAGGAATATCATTGTGTTGTGACCCCCTTAATTCACTTCCTGCAAAACCCGAACCGTATTCAAAGCCATGAACCGCATTAATGCTTAACATTGCCTTGCCTAAATCTGCATGTAGTTTATCAAAAACTGGTTCACCTAAACCTGCCGGGCATCCTTTGATTACACAACCAATTTTCCCACCGACGGTATCGCCATCTTTTCTGATCCCATCGATGAATTCAATCATCTCGTGAGCAGTTGCAGGATCTGCACATCGAACAATATTTTCTTCTCTGATATTTAACAAAGCAGTTAAATCATTACTTTCCAAATTTGGTGCTTCTATAGTTCCAACAGCGGTTACATGTGCGAAAATTTCAATGCCTTGTTGTTTTAAAAATAGTTTAGCAATGGCACCTGCTGCCACACGCGCAGCAGTTTCACGGGCAGATGATCGGCCACCACCACGGTGATCACGGATGCCATATTTAGCATCATAAACATAATCAGCATGGCTTGGACGATAAACATCAACATTGTGTCCGTAATCTTTAGACCGCTGATCTTCATTCGGAATCAATAAAGCAATTGGGGTTCCTGTACTTTTTCCTTCGAAAATACCCGATAAGATCTGAACAGTATCGCTTTCTTTTCGCTGTGTGGTTATTTTCGATTGACCGGGTTTCCGTTTATCTAATTCTGACTGAATAAAGTCCATGTCAATATCCAACTGCGCCGGACAGCCATCAATAATTACACCAATGGCTACGCCATGAGATTCGCCGAAAGTGGTAATGCGAAAAAGTTGTCCGAATGAGTTTCCTGCCATTTAAGTTAAAAGTTTTAAGTTGTAAGTATTAAGTTTTGTGGTCTTTAATCTTTGCTCTTCTATCCTTGTTCCTCTACCGAGAATCCAGCTTTTTTCAAATCTTCCCAATAATAAGGATAAGATTTTTCTACTACCTGCATATCTTCAATCTCCACTTCATTAATTAACAGAGCAAGCGGCGCAAAAGCCATCGCCATGCGGTGATCTTCGTAAGTGTGGATGGTAATTTTTTCAGGGAAATGAAGTTCATCCGTATTTAAGGTGTAGATCAAATTATCTTCTGTTAGTGAAACGCCTATCTTGGCCAATTCGTTTTGCAATGCAGCGATACGATCCGTTTCCTTGATCTTTAATGTTTCAAGACCGGTAAAAGACATATTTTTACCTAGAGCAGCCGCAATTACGATGATTGTTTGTGCCAGATCAGGACATGTTTTTAAATCTAAAACCTGATTGGTATCCAGAGATAAACCTAAGTTACTGATCGAAATACCTGATGCTGTATTGCTTGTGGCAATACCAAAAATCTTCATGATTTTCTGGATTTGGCTATCGCCTTGAAGACTTTTTTCCTTCAATGCCGGTAAATGAATTTCAGCTTCATCTGCCAAAGCAGCTATGCTATACCAGTACGATGCCGCGCTCCAATCCGGTTCAACAACTAACGTACCTGCTTTGAAAGGTTGTGGTTCTATTGAAATAGAATTTCCAGTCCACGAATGTTGGATTCCTACCTCGGCCAGCATATCTAAAGTCATATCAACATATGGTTTAGAGGTTAATTCACCTTCAATTTCTAAACTTAGCCCTTGAGGTAGTGTAGGGGCAATCATCAGCAATGCTGAAATATACTGACTACTGATGTCACCCTTAATGTTAACTACGGCGGTTTTTTGATTGAAGGGGCCAGTAATATTCAGTGGTGGAAATCCATCAGATTCTGCATAAGAAATATCAGCACCTAACGTTTTTAAAGCTTCTGCCAGAATTCCAATCGGGCGTTGTTTCATTCTCTCCGTACCGGTTAAAAGGAAGTTTCCGTTTTTTGCAGAAAGGTAAGCAGAAAGAAAGCGCATGGCTGTTCCGGCCGGACCAACATCAACAAGCTGGGAGTTCTGGGTAGGAATTTCGGTGTCTTCTCTCAAGGTATTTAAAATACCATCAAGCGTAACGGTATCGGCAGCATTAGAAAGGTTTTCGACCTTAACTAGTTTTTTGCTTAGGGCACTGATTATCAACGCCCTGTTACACTCACTTTTTGAACCAGTTAATTGGATTTCCGTATTAATTTTCTTGGTTCCTTTAAAAGAAACTAAGGCGTTTTTAGACATTTTATTCTGTTTTTTGCTCAAATGAGTGTATCAGCTGCAACAGCTGACACACTCATTGTAATTAATTTTAATATCAGATTGAGTTAGTCGATAATAACGATAAGTTATTCACAGGATCAGGATGACATCGCTTCAAACCTTGCTTTAGCTTTAATTTTTAAAGCGCTTTTTAGGCTTTTATCTCGTTATGTTGTTCTGCGGCAATTCCTTTTTCAGCTTTGCCTGCGTTCATAATTTCTGTTTGCTTCCTGATAGACTCTCCGTGCATCAATTCCAAGAATTTTTCTGTGAAGTTTAAGTCTAGCTTTAAAGCTTTTGCAAAGGCATGACCTTTTTGAATAATGGCATCCCAACGATTCACTTGTAAGATCGTAACTTGATTATCGCGTTTAAACTCACCGATTTTTTCTACAATCGCCATGCGTTCACCTAATTTTTGCAATAAGATGTCGTCAATTTTATCAATTGATTTACGCAAGTCAGCTAATTTATCAGCGAAAGCTTCATTTGGTGCTTCAGGCTCGCGAACAGTTAAGCGATCAACTAACTCTGATAAAGCAGCTGGTGTTACTTGTTGTTTAGCATCTGTCCAGGCAACTGATGGATCTACGTGAGATTCAATCATTAAACCTTGCATATCCAAATCCAATGCTTTTTGTGAGATGTAAGGGATTAGCTCGCGGTTACCACAAATATGACTTGGATCGTTAATGATTGGCAAATCAGGACATAAAGTTTTCAATTGGATAGCCAATTCCCACATTGGTTCATTACGGAAAGAGCTTTTTTCGAAAGAAGAAAAACCGCGGTGAATTGCTCCGATTTTGGTGATTCCAGCGCCATTGATACGCTCAATTGCACCAATCCATAATTGTAAATCTGGGTTAACTGGGTTTTTAATTAATACCGGTACATCATGACCTCTTAAAGCATCTGCAATTTCCTGAACGGTGAAAGGATTTACGGTAGAACGTGCACCAATCCAAAGGATATCAACACCTGCTGCTAAAGCCTCTTCAACGTGTTTTGCATTTGCAACCTCAACAGCCGTTGGCAAACCAGTTTCTGCTTTTGCACGTTTTAACCACTCCAAACCGATACTTCCAATACCTTCAAATTCTCCCGGACGAGTACGAGGTTTCCAAATACCGGCTCTTAAAACTGATACTTTACCTGTGGCAGCTAACAAATGTGCTGTAGTTAATAGTTGCTCTTCAGTTTCTGCACTGCATGGTCCTGAGATGATTAAAGGTTCGTTGTTAACGTTTAACCAGGTGTTTAAAGGTTGGATGTTTAAATTAAGTTTCATGATATGGTTTTGATTAAAGTCCGGAGCCCACAGTCTGAAGTCCGAAGATATATTTTGATTGAATTATTTACGTTTTATTCTTATTTGTCATCGGACTCCTGACTTAGGACTTCCGAGTTATTTACACTTTATCGTTCTTTTGATATTCTCCGAGTATGTTGAAGTTCGAAGTATATTTCAAAGCTTTCCTGATTGCTTTATCGTATTTCTCTGTACTTGGCCATTCCAGATCTACATAAAAGTAATATTCATTTCGTTTTCCCAACACCGGCATCGATTGTATTTTTGTTAGGCTTACTTCCTGCTCGGCGAAGATGTTTAAAACGGTAGCCAATGAGCCTGCTTTGTGGCCTACCTGGAAACAGATTGATGCCTTGTTTATTTTTTTGCCTTCATCTGTTTTATCCTTTTTAAGGATTAGAAAACGCGTGTAGTTTTTTTTGTTTGATTCTACACGGCGTTCAAGAATATTTAACTGATAAAGTTCTGCAGCCAAAGTGTTTGCAATGGCCATCGTGTCTGTTAATTTCTCTTCCTGAATTCTTTTTGCACAAGCAGCAGTGTCATTGCTTTCCACAATTTTGATATGTGGATAATCATAAAAGAAATCGATACACTGACGGATTGCAATTGGATGAGAGGTAACGATTTTAATGTCTTCAAATTTTACACCGGGCAAGGCCATCAAATGGAGTTGGATAGCTAAGTAAACCTCGCCAACAACTGAAAAGCCATAATCACGAATCAGCGTATAATTTGGTAGCAGACTCCCGGCAATAGAATTTTCGATGGCCATGACCACAAAATCTGCCTCATTTTTTTCCAGTTTGTCACAGGTCTCTTTAAAAGAATTACATTCTACCGTTTCAATGTTTTTACCAAAGAACTTGTAGGCTGCTTCCTCGTGGAAAGATGCTTTAATACCTTGAATTGCTACTCGTTTTGTCGTTTCCATTTTTGCGTAAAACAAAAAAGTCCCGGCTGTTTGCCGGGACTTTTCTATACATTTTAATATTGTTATCTATCTTTTTGCATATTAGCCCCGGCTCTCACTAAAATAGTAAAAGTAACCAAAGTAATATGTGTTGAATAATTTCATTTTTTCTTTTGAATGAGCCAAATGTAATAACAAAATTTAATTTGTCAATAGGAAAACGAAATTATTTTAAATAAAATTTAATTTTCTTTCATTTAGACTGTTTTCGGTAATGGTATGAAAGGTTAGAATCTATCATTTCAAAAGGGTAGCCGCCGTTTGAAAGCGACGTCTGTGAATTGGATGTTGCAGGAGTTGCAGGTAGGCTATGGGCTTTAAAATTCATTGCAGCCTGCTTCAGCTGGCTGCCATAGAATAGATTTTTTTCGAGAGAATTTATTTAAAAAGGATTTTTAGCCGTCGTTTGAAAGCGACGTCTGTGAAATGGATGTTGCAGAAATAGCAGGTAGGTTATGGGTTTTAGATTCACTGCAGCCTGCTTCATCTGGCTGCAATCGAATAGATTTTTTTCGAGAGAATTTATTTAAAAAGGATTTTTAGCCGTCGTTTGAAAGCGACGTCTGTGGAATGGATGTTGCAGAAATAGCAGGCCGGCTATGGGTTTTAGATTCACTGCAGCCTGCTTCAGCTTGCTGCCATAGGTTAGATTTTTAAGAGAAATTTATTTGAAAAGGATTTTAGCCGCCGTTCGAAAGCGACGCCTGTGAAATGGATGTTTTAGAAATAGCAGGTAGGCTATGGGTTTAATATTCATTGCAGCCTGCTTCAGCTTGCTGCCATAGAGTAGGTTTTTTTCGAGAGAATTCATTTAAAAAGGATTTTAGCCGCCGCCTTAAAGCAACGCCTTTGAAATGGATGTTTTAGAAATAGCAGGTAGGCTATGGATTTTTAAATTCATTGCAGCCTGCTTCAGCTGGCTGCCATCGAATAGATTTTTTTCGAGAGAATTTATTTAAAAAGGATTTTTAGCCGTCGTTTGAAAGCGACGTCTGTGAATTGGATGTTGCAGGAGTTGCAGGTAGGCTATGGGCTTTAAAATTCATTGCAGCCTACTTCAGCTGGCTGCAATAGAGTAGATTTTTTTCGAGAGAATTTATCTAAAAAGGATTTTTAGCCGCAGTTTGACAGCGACGTCTGTGAAATGGATGTTGCAGAAATAGCAGGCAGGCTATGGGTTTTAAAATTCATTTCAGTCTGCTTCAGCTTGCTGCCATCGAATAGATTTTTTTCGAGAGAATTTATTGAAAAGGATTTTTAGCCGTCGTTTGAAAGCGACGTCTGTGAAATGGATGTTGCAGAAATAGCAGGCAGGCTATGGGTTTTAGATTCATTGCAGCCTGCTTCAGCTTGCTGCCATCGAATAGATTTTTTTCGAGAGAATTTATTGAAAAGGATTTTTAGCCGTCGTTTGAAAGCGACGTCTGTGAAATGGATGTAGCAGAAATAGCAGGTAGGCTATGGGTTTTTAGTTTCATTGTAGTCTGCTTCAGCTGGCTGAAATAGAATAGATTTTTTCGAGAAATTTATATGAAAAAGATTTTTAGCCGCCGTTTGAAAGCGAAGCCTTTAAAATATAGGCATACCATCAAAATCAAATTCTAATCTACGATAGACTCTCTTCTTTTTATTTTACAGTTTTGCCAAGCTTTGCAAGCGCTTCTGAATCATGTAATTCCTGTTGCATGATTTTCGCAATTTTTGTGCTTCCGTCATGGCTCCATCCCGGGGGATTAACGAAGTATTTGACTTTATCTAAAAACGTTGGTGCTTTTTTTACATCCTCTTTCAAGGCAATAAATTCATGGAAAATAATGTTAACAGGTCCGGTATCTTTAGGTTGAGTGGTTAAACCATATTTAATTTCGTCTTCCGGAAGCTCTTCCTGGAAAGTGCCAAACCATCTATCCCAGAGGATCAAAACCATGCCCATGTTTTTATCCAGGTAGCGCACATTGCTGGCGTGGTGTACGCGGTGGTGCGAAGGCGTTACAAATACATATTCATACCACCTTGGAAAGTTGATTTTATATTGCGTATGAACCAGGTTGCCGTAAATCTGTGTTACGAGGTAGGCAAAAAGGATATCCATTGCCGTAAAGCCCATAAAAGCCAATGGAAGGTAAAAGAACACCCGGTATAAAGGCTCAAAAACAGTGGAGCGGAAACCTGTAGTTAGGTTGAAATGTTCTGATGAATGGTGTGTAACATGCATTGCCCAAAAGAAGCGCACGTAATGTCCAACGGTATGTAGAAACCAATAAAGAAAATCCTGCGCTAAAATCAAGACCAGCCAATAAAGCCAAATATTCGAAATTTGGAATAGCCTGAATTGATAGCAATATTCCAGCAAGAAAAAGGTGGCCGTTTTCATGCCGAGGTTAATCACGATTGCGGTAACCATTAAGTAAATGTTTGTCCAGGTATCGCGTTTGGTGTATAGTTTCCTGTCGTGAGCATAGCTGAAATACATTTCAACCAGTGTTAAAACGATCACGAAGCCGAATAAAGTACCAACAGAAATGTCGCTTCCGGTATATTTCATTTTATAAACTGTTATAATAATCTAAACTACTCAAAATATCGGTAGTGCTTACGCGGCAGTTAAAAGCACATTTACCAGTTGTTTCTAACAATGAAAACAGAATGTTACCATCCTCATTCTTTTTATCACTTTTCATCAATTCTAAAAGTGCATAAAAACTGTCTTTTTTAATTTCATATTTTGGATACAACGATAAGATATATTGGCTGATGTCTTTCAGTTCGTCTTTCGTTAATCCGCTATTTTTGATTGATAAAGCTGCCTCACAAACAAAGCCAATTGCAATCGCTTCTCCATGGGTTAACGGATGCTCATCATTCGCCAGCGAATAACCTTCAACTGCGTGACCGATAGTATGCCCAAAATTCAAGATCTTCCGAAAGTTTTTCTCATGTGGATCGATCGTAACCACCTCATTTTTAATTTCTACAGAACGATAAATATCTTCTGAAGCTGGCTGCAAATAATTCGTTGTTTTTAACTTTTCGTAATAATCCTTATCGTAAATTAAACCGTGTTTAATCATTTCAGCAAAACCAGATAAGAGTTCACGCTGCGGCAAAGTTTTAAGGAATTCAGTTTCGATAAAAACCATTTGTGGAAGTGTAAAAGTACCCACCATGTTTTTAACATTATCAATATCAATTCCGGTTTTGCCACCTACAGAAGCGTCAACCTGCGAAAGCAGGGTAGTGGGGATATTAATAAAATCAATGCCGCGTTTATAGGTAGACGCGATAAATCCTCCCATATCGGTAATAACACCTCCGCCCAAATTAATCATTAAACTCTTGCGGTCTGCCTCAAAATCTAAAAGTGTTTTCCAGATGCCAATACAAAAATCGATGTTCTTATTTTCTTCTCCTGCTGAGGTTTCGATCAAATCAAAGTCAGCAAAATCATCCATTAGGGTCTGAAAAACGGGCAAACAAATTTCACTCGTATTTTCATCAGCAAGGATAAATACTTTACTATAAGTATTACTTTCTAACAGGGTTTTAAGTGCGTTTAAATTGCTTTCGAAGTAAACTGAATGGCCTGCGCTTGTTAAAGTTTCCATTTAAATTACCTCGATTTTATCTTGTTCAAAGGTGATAATGTCACCAACCCTAACTTTGTATCTTTTGCGAAACTCGACCTCGCCATTGCATTTTACTAAACCATCCATTACTGCGGCCTGCGCATCTCCGCCCGTGCCAACCAATCCTGTTGCCTTTAACAATTGAATTAATGGAATAAATTCGCCTTCTAGTTTGAATTGTATCATTTTGCTACAAAAATACGATTATTTACATGTTTTTAGTTTTTACAACGGATGCTTTTTATAATTTTGCATCCAACTGACTTATTACATAGCTTAAAATGGATTTATCCCCCAATAAACTGCCGAATTTCGACAATACGGAAGTAGCTTTCCGCCAGAAAAAAAACGGCGAATTAAAGAAAGCATACTGGCTTTTTAAAATGATCGGTAGTAACTTCCTGACAAAGGTTGGTCCGCCGATTACCAATTTCTTTTTAAACATTGGTTTGCCTATTCAAGGCGCAATTAAAACCACTATTTTCCAGCAATTTTGCGGCGGCGAAACCATTGCAGAATGCGATAAAGCAATTGAACAATTGGCAAAAGGTGGCGTTGGAACCATTTTGGATTACTCTGTTGAAGGAGAAGATGAAGAAGAAGTGTTCGATGCAACCTGCCAGGAAATTATCCTCACCATACTCCGTGCCGATGGTGATAAAAATATTCCAATTACCGTTTTTAAAATCACCGGGATTGGTCGTTTTGCTTTATTAGAAAAGCTGGACGCAAAGAAAACTTTGTCTGCCAGCGAAATAGCAGAATTTGAAAAAGTGAAATTGCGCTGTGAAATGATTTGCAGAACCGCCTTTGAGAAAGCTGTGCCGGTAATGATCGATGCTGAAGAAACATGGATTCAAAATACAATTGATGAACTGGCTTTAGATATGATGCGTAAGTTTAATCAGGAGCGTATCATCGTTTACAATACTTACCAAATGTATCGCCATGATAAATTGGCCGATATGAAAGCAGATCACTTGATTGCCAAAGCTGCAGGCTTCGTGTTAGGTGTTAAAATGGTGCGTGGGGCTTACATGGAAAAGGAGCGGAAACGTGCTGCAGAAATGGGTTATCCATCTCCGATACAACCAGACAAAGAATCATCCGATCGGGATTATAATGAATCGCTCCGTTATTGTGTAGATCATATTGAAGAGATCGCCATTGTTTGCGGAACACATAATGAAGATAGCAGCCGCTTGTTGACTTACCTTTTAGATGAGAAAAAAATTGCGCATAACCACCCGCATGTTTATTTTGCGCAGCTGCTTGGAATGAGTGATAACTTAAGCTTCAACCTGGCCGACGCCGATTATAATGTAGCGAAATATGTTCCTTATGGCCCTATTAAGGCAGTAATGCCATATTTATTTAGAAGAGCACAGGAGAATACTTCAGTTGCAGGGCAAACTGGCCGTGAGTTGGGCTTGATAGAAAGAGAATTAAAAAGAAGAAAACTGTAGGTCAGTTTTCAGTTTTCAGTTAACAGTTTTCAGTTGACAGTTAACAGTTTTCAATTAACAGTTGGTAGTTTTCAGTTTTGGGTATTTATTGTACTGAAAACTGCCAACTGAAAATTCCTTAATCATTCTTCACTACAAAAGACTGCTTTCCGTTCAGCAATTCATAAAAAAGAATAAAATCGCTGGCTAAACTGTAAAGTGGGTATCGAAAAGTTGCTGGCTGGTTCTTTTCGAAAAAGAAATGACCAACCCATGCAAAACCATAACCAAAAACAGGCATCAACAGGAAAAACTTCCATTGATGGAATAAAAACCCTGTAAAAAATGTCAATGCGACCAAGCCCGTTCCAATAAAGTGCAGCACCCGGGAAGTAGTATTGGTGTGTTCTGACAAATAGAAAGGATAAAATTCTTTCAAGGATTTGAATTTTTTATCTGCCATTGCTAAATAATTCCGTTAGCCTTTAAGAAAGATTCCAGTTGCGCAGGCTTTTCAGTCATAAGTAAGGTGTTTAAACCCACTTTTTTTGCACCCTCAATGTGTTGGGGACTATCATCAATAAATAATGTTTCGGCAGGATCGAGGTTGTTTTCTTTTAATACCTGTTCGAAAATATTGGTGTTCGGCTTACGCAATTTCATGTGTTGAGAAAAATAAGCCTTCTCGAAAAACTCATCATAATTGTTTAATTCGAAAGTAGTTTTCAGGTAGTTGATAATCCAGTCGTAGTGGATTTCATTGTTATTACTCAACAAAAACGTTCGGTATTTCTCCTTAACTTTCAGCAAAGTATCGTGATTTTCCTGTATAGTTCCAATCAATAAACTGTTCCAGGCAGCATCGATTTCTGCATCCGTGAGCTCTGGCTTATTAGCGGCTTGCCTAATTCCAGATCTGAATTCTGCCGGAGAAATGGCACCAGTTTCAAAATCATCAAAAAGTTGATTATGGCCTTTATGTGCGAAAAAATTCTCAATTTCTGTAATGCCAAGCTTTTGGAATGATGCCTGGGCGACTTTGAAATCTATCTCGAAAATTACATTTCCATAGTCGAAAATGATGTTTTTAATGTTTTGCATGCTCTGAATTTGCTGCAAATATCATTATTTAATTCTAAGAGATCATCATTTTTATGCAGAATCCATATCGTTAAAAAGTAATATAAGATTCAGATTGGAAAGGCTGCTATTCGATAATATTTTCGTTTCTAATCTAAATTGTGAATGACTCAGTTAGAAATGACTCGTTTTGATATAGCTTATTGTTTGCGTCGCTTGTTCTCTTAGACTTTAATTTTTTTATTAAACTATTTCGAATCATCTAGTGTTCTACGGAGAAATTAAATCAACAAATGGATGGGGTAAATCTATTTTATTGATGAAGAGGTCTACTCCATTTAATCTTCGTTTCATTTCTTGACTAAATTTATTCATTAACTCGCTAAAAACTGATTCATGATAGGTGTAATTACGGCTTATAATAAACAAAGAGGATTTGGCCTGATCTCTCAGGAAATGGTCATCAGCAGTATCTATTTTGATATTATAGATTGCCATGCTAAAGGATTATACATTGGAAGTGCTGTAGAATTTGATGTCGCAATTACGAAAAAAGGAATCGTTGCAAAGAATATCATCAATATGTCTAAGTTAAGCAGAAATAGGAAAACCCAATCAAACGCTCAACCAATTTAAGTAGCCTGTATCTGTTTTGTAATTATATGAAATTAAGATCTGACTATCCGATTTGTTTTCATTTTTCCGATCCTACTTTCTGATGGATTGTATCTCCGCTAATGAATTTAATCTTTTAGGAACATCATTAAACGCCGACTAATGATCAGGTAACGCGTTTATTTCATTTCGAGAAAAAGTCGTTCGACGAATACAATTTTATTTTTTTTTGCTGGAATAATTTTTGTTTAGCTAAGTTTACTCGCTATTGTAGAAATGGTTGTCTTTTTTATTAGATATATGCAGTGTCTTCTAGGTGCCTAATTAGTTAGATCACTTTATTCGATCACTTAAATTATCTAATAATAAGCTTACTCCTTTCAGTTTTACTTATAGTAGCCGTAGCTAAAGGCAACTTTGGTTGAAATAGATAAATTTTACTCGAATTGAAACTAAAGGATTAGGCAATTGTTCAGGATGTTTGCCAAACAAAAATGTAACCTATAAGGCGTGTGTCAATCTAACTGGAAGAAAGGTCGTCTATAAAAAAATGATAAAGCTCGAAGTTATAAAAGGTATTTTTAAGAGAGAAACTGCATTAGCCGCGGCTTACCCCATGAGGATGTTAATAATTAAGGAAGCGGAAGGTTTCCTTTGTATGAACTCCGGGGATTATGAACTTAAAGACGGACGAATATTTTTTATTCCGGAGGAAGGCTTGGTAAGGCTCGAAGGCGAAATCATTAATGGTTACTGGTTAAACTTCACCAACTTACTTTATTCGGAATTTCTGCTACAACATTTAGAACCACTGGCTAAAAACCTCTTTCTCAACCTTTCCTTTCGGGATCTTGATAATGAAGGGCTTAAGAAAGCTTTTAAGTTACTGGAGCAAATAAAAAAAGAAATCGAAGCCAAGCAAGACAGAAGATATTTGTCGCAACATTTATCACTGTTTCTAGGTTTTACAGCAGGTTTTGAAGGTTATTTGGCGGCATCTACACTAGATGATTTACAGAAGACCTTGCGATTTAGGGCAATTCTCGAAAATTTTTATAAAAGGGAGAAATCCATTCAGTTTTATGCTGACGGGATGGGAATGAGCCCAAGAAAATTAAATGCTTTTTTAGATCGTGTGTTGGGTAAAAGCCTTTTTGTATTGATTAAAGACCGGGTGATGAGGGAAGCGGAGGAACTATTACTGAATAGTGATTACACCGTAGATGAGATTGCAGGCATGTTAGGATTTCAGCATGCTTCAAACTTCAGTACTACCTTTAAGCGTTATAAAGGAATTTCAGTATCGCAATTTAGTAATTCAATTTAATATGAAAATTGATGCGGCTGTTAAAGGAACGCACATCGCGTAGACTTTGTCCCTTCTCAATAACAGGTTTCCGAATCTCACCACATCATTTGCTTGGCGCCTGACGCGTAAGACTTTGCTGACTGTTATCTACTACCAGTCGCATCAAGTTTTCGGCTGCTAAATTAGAAAACTTTAAATGGAATTTATAGTAGATTCTTAATAACTAAGTAAAATAGAAGATTATTTTTATCGCTTTTATAATAAGTTGTAACGAATGCCTATTATTTAATAGCCCACAACACTATAAAAATATAGATTTGAGTGTCTAATTGCGTATTTTTATCAGGTGTCTACTACGACTGAAGCTCAAGTTTTTGACATTATACTGCGTTGTAATATTTTAGATAGCGATTCATCAAAAAATGGCACAATTCATGAAAATGAATGTCGCCAGAAGTTTAATTTATATGAATAACATTATGAAAAAGATTATTTGTTACCTGTTGCTGTTCATTTCTACAGGAGTTTTTGCACAGGAGAAAGAGTCTCCCCGACAAACTTATCCCGGTCTATTCGAAGAAGTTCAGCTTGCAAAGATCTATGCCGATGGAAAATCTTTTGCCGATGCTGTTCCGAAAATCAAACCGTCAGAAATTATGCAGGCTTACCTGAAGGAAAAAGCCAGCAAAGAATTTAATTTGAAGGCCTTTACCGATGCGCATTTCAGTTTACCGGAGAGTCATACCGCTTCTTATCAATCAGACATTAAGGCTGGAATTGAAAAGCACCTGGATACCTTATGGACTGTTCTTCAACGAAATCCAGACACTGTATCCGCCACGCAAACATCATTACTTCCATTGCCAAACCCTTACATTGTTCCGGGCGGCCGTTTCAGAGAGGTATATTATTGGGATTCCTATTTTACGATGCTTGGTTTAAAGGAAGCTAAAAAGACTAAAGTAATGAAAGACATGGTCGATAATTTTGCCTACTTAATCAACACCTATGGGTTTATTCCGAATGGAAACCGAAGTTATTATCTAACGCGATCTCAACCGCCGTTTTTTGCGGCAATGGTACAATTGCTTGCAAAGGATAATCCGCATGTAAAACTGAGTGAATATAAAGACGTACTGGAGAAAGAATATAATTTCTGGATGAAAGGATCATCGCAGCTTGCTCCGGGAAAAGCCGTTAGCCATGTGGTGAAATTAACCGACGGAACCATTTTAAACCGATATTACGATGCTGGCGATCAACCCAGAGAAGAATCTTATCGAGAAGATTATGAAGCCGCGAAATTAACCAAACAAAATCCAGCAGTATTTCTTCGAAATGTACGTTCTGCAGCAGAATCTGGCTGGGATTTTAGTAGCCGATGGTTTGCCGACGGTAAAAGTTTTAGTCAGATTATTACCACCGATCTGTTACCTGTTGATTTAAATACTTTGATGTATAATCTAGAAACTACCATTTCGTTAGCGAACCAAGAAGCTGGTGACCTGAAAAAAGCGGCTTTATTTTCGTCCAAGGCAAATAAACGCAAAATGGCCATCACTAAGTATTTCTGGAATGCAAAACAGAACTTCTTTACAGATTATAACTGGAAGACGAAAAGTTTCTCAAGTCAATTAACCCTTGCTGCTTCGTTTCCACTTTATTTTAAACTGGCAACGGCTGCACAAGCCAAACTTGTGTCGCAGCGTTTGCAGAACGATTTCTTAAAATCTGGCGGATTGATTACTACTTTAACAACAACGAAACAACAGTGGGATGCACCAAATGCATGGGCGCCTTTGCAATGGGTGAGTATAGCAGGTTTAAATCATTATGGTTATCATCAACTGGCAGACACAATATCAAACAGGTGGGTAAACCTAAATATTTCCGTTTTTAAGGAAACAGGAAAGTTGATGGAGAAATATAACGTGGTCGAAAGCAATAGCAAAGGTGGAGGAGGTGGCGAATATCCACTTCAAGATGGTTTCGGCTGGACTAACGGTGTGTTACTGAAGTTGCTCAAGAAATAGAATTTAAGTCCATTTATGATCAGGAAAACCAATACGAAAAGAAATTTAGCGGTGTCATTTTTTTTAATCCTTGGTTTGATCAGTTATGGTCAGGCTCAGGAGAAGTTGACCAAAAATTTAAGTAATTCAGAAGTGAGGGTTTTGATTGATTCGCTTAAGCAAAATCTAATCAGGTTTTACATATTTCCTGATCAAGCGAAAAATATGAGCAAATACCTGGATGCTCAATTCAAAAATGGCGCTTATAAACGTTTTAGTAATCCTGCCAAGTTATCGCAAAAGTTAACCAGCGATATCAATACTGTTTACTATGATTCGCATTTAAAAGTCAATTTCGAACCTGGTTTAATCGCACCGAAAATGATGAGCCCTGCAGATATTGCTCAAGCCAGGAAAGAGGCTTTAGTGGTAGAAAAAGATGATAATTTCAATCTTCAGAAAGCAGAAATTCTTCCTGGCAATATTGGCTATTTTCTTTTCAATGGTTTTACCGGAAATGTAGCCGAAGCAAAACCCTTTCTCAACGGTGCATTGACTTTTTTATCGGGTACAAAGGCATTGATAATTGATCTGCGCACTAATGGCGGCGGAAACTCAAATAATCGATTGGAAAACTACTTTTTTAAAGATAAGACACATCTATTTGATCAGGTAAATACCATTAATAAAGATACCATCGCTGTTTATGCTGATCCAAAAATAACGAATGGACCGAGTCTGCTAATGCCGGTCTACATACTCACAAGTAAAGCAACGTTTTCTGCTGCGGAAGCGTTTTCCAGCACAATGCAAAGTTTTAGACGGGCAACAATTATTGGCGATACAACTGGTGGAGGTTCACACATGACAGGCTTTTTTGATTTGAACGGTGGCTTTATTGCAAGAATCCCTTTTGCTAAACCTGTTTCTACTCCAATATTTAAAGATTGGGAGGGTACTGGTGTAATACCAGATGTTCCCGTTAAAGCTGCAGAAGCGCTACATAAAGCGCAAGAAGTTATTTATCGAAACCTAATGACCAATGCCAAAAATGATCAGGAGAAAAGGAGAATTAGCTGGGCTTTAAATACAATAATTGCAGAACAAAAGCCTAAGAATTTAAATTCTGCTTTATATGCGCAATACGTTGGAACATATTCTGGTGGCCTCGAATTTTACATGGAAAACGATCAGCTGGTGTGCAGAAATAAGGAGCGTGGGGTTAAGGATGCTTTTAAGCTAAAACCTGTTTCTGATCGTGTTTTTTTACTTGATGAAAGTGTTCAGATAGAGTTTATTGAGGACGTTAATGGTCGTTACTCGAGCTTGCTTATGCTGTGGAAAAGTGGAGATGTGACTAAGAAGATGAAAGAATAAGCTAATTAAGTTCAAAATCAATAGCTAAGATCGCTTGCAATAAATATAACAGTTGAAAATATTAACAACTGTTATATTTATAAAAGTAATTCTGCTTACCTGGATGAGTGTAAATTGATATTATTCCATTTATAATATTTAACTCTAATTTTTCTGTGTCACGGTAAAAGTTTTTCCTTCTAATCCAACTCCTGTAACCTTTACAGATTTCCAGCCCTTTGGGAGTACGCTTGGCAATTGCACAATGCCTTTACTGGTAATATCTAAGCCGCCGAAGCCCATCAAAACACTTTGTAAAACTCCACCAGCGCCTGTAGCAAAGTACGGATTAGTTCCACCCTTTGTTTCTGCTATTACCCTAAAAGGTGGGTTCAAATTTGGCTGATATGATTCCTTAAAATATTTATAAGCTTGCGCTGCATTACCTGTTCTGGCGTAAAGTAACGCGAAGATGGCATGTGTCATGGCTGGTGTACCTTCATCAGGGATCCTGGTTTCATAATAAGCCAGATCTTTTTCAATCTGGTTTTTATCTGTAATGGTTTTTAGCGGATAAGCCAGCAGGTTTACATCGGCTTGCTTAATCCCTTCGCCTTTATACGTTTCATGTTCTTTAGTTACGCCGTCAGGAAACTTCAAAACCGGAATATTTTTTTCTACAAGTTCCCAATCTTTATTTTGCGGCAAACCCAGAACAGCAGCTGCAGCATTAGCATTTTTTAAGTTAAGTTTGGCAGCAGCGTTGGTAAATGCGTTGTTGTTCACATTTTCTGCCCATTCATCTGCCGCAACTACATTTTTAATGTCAAATTGGTTTGTTCCGTTACGCTCCACGCGGCTTGCCCAAAAATCGGCAGTTTCCGAAAGAATTGGCCAGCCTTTTTCCTTCAGCCAGGTTTTATCTTGTGTTACACTGTAATAATTCCAGGCGGCAAGCGCAACGTCTGCAGAAATGTGGTGTTCAAAAGGTCCGCTTAAAGCCCAAACCGGTGTTTCCTCTACACCAGTGTCAGCGCTTTCCCAAGGGTACATTGCACCTTTATAGCCATGAGAAAATGCATTTCGTTTTGCAGCTTCGAGGCGTTCAAACCGGTATTCGATCAGCGATTTCGCCATATCGGGATGGAGCACCAAAAGTGCTGGAAACATCCAGATATCGGTATCCCAAAACACATGTCCGTTATATCCTAAGCCAGACAAGCCCATTGGCGAAAGCGAATAGGAGGTGCCTGGACGGGTAAATGAAGTGAGGTGATAAAGCATGCTGTGAATATCCTGTTGGGCTTGTGCATCGCCTTCAATAATAATGTCAGCTTTCCAGATGTCATCCCAGGCCTTGTTATGGAATTTGATCAAACGGTCTCTTCCTTCTAGTTTCGCAAAAATGCTCATCCGTTCAGCCTCATTTAAAGGATCGGCATGCTGCGCAGAACTGATCGTGCTGCCCACCACAGAATAGGTATAAGTTTCTCCGGCTTTGAGTATTCTATTAAATTTCATGAGGTGGCTATTGTTATCCCACATTTCGTGGATAATTTTAGGTTCACTGCCATGTTGTTCGGTAAACATAAAACTGTTCGAAGCGCAAAGCTGTAACTTTCCCGTAGGGCTTTTAGCGGTCGAGGTAAGCAGGCTCAGTGTTACATGCGGCCTGTCTATTTCGTTGAAATAATTTTGTACATCACGCAGGGCATCCGGAGTTTCCATCAGGCTCGCCGCTGTAAGTCTTAAATCCTCGTTAGCGGTAATGGTTACATCCATTAGTACCGTGAAAGGCAATTGCCGCAAAGCATAATACGTATATTTAATATTCGCTTTCTTTCCGAACTGTAACCGGGTGCTGAAAGTAGCATGTTGCATATCCAGCTCTTGTTCCATATGCTGCGTATTTTTTGCATCCAGCCGTTTGCCATCTACCTCGATGTACATGTTCAGTAAGTTAAATCCATTTAAAAAGTTGCTTACCCGGCCTCGGCCATAGGTGTCGTAAGCACCAGCCAACACTACATTTTTAACTTTGAAGGGTTCGGGTGAGGATACCACACCGATAATTCCATTGGCTACTGTTACCCCGTAGTAATTTCCAGGATCAATATTTTCGGCTTTAAGTTTCCAGGGATCTTGTGCTGCGGCGTATAATGTTACCAATAGCAGCATTAATAGTATCGATGTTATTCTGGTCATGAAATTAGAAACTAATACAATTTAACTAAATAAATAAAGGCTGAACTTCAAAGCTGATCTACTGGTCAGAATTTGAGTGTTCAGCCTTTAACTCATATGGATATGCGCTTAAAAACCAGGATTCTGAATCAGATTTGGATTTCCAAGCTGATTATCAGGAATAGGGAACAACAAGTACTTAGATTCGCTTGCTGGTTTTTCCTGCCATGCAGCAAGGAATTTTCCGAAGCGGATCAGATCTTGTCTTCTAAAACTTTCCCAATATAATTCGCGTCCGCGTTCTTCCAAAAGGTTATCTAAATTTAAACTGGCAAAAGCTGATGCGCCTCTTACCGTTCTGATTGAGTTAACAATAGTTAAGGCCGCACCAGCTTGTGAGGTTCTCAACAAAGCTTCTGCTTTCATTAACAAAACGTCGGCATATCTGTAATAAACCCAATCGTTATCTGGTCTTCTCGTTCCGGAGTTCGGATAATCAATAGGATATTTGATTACCCTGATTCCTGCTACTTCTAAGTGATTAGGATCTCTTTCGATGATACTTACCTCTGGCGTAAATGCCAATGCATTTCCTTTTCTATCTTTCAAGGCCGCACCCGTCTGGTCGAATTGCTGACCCACTAAAAAGCCAACCCGGATCCCAGAAACATTGGTTTGACCAGTATAGGCTCCGCCTCTGCGTTTGTCGGTTGCTTCGAACTTGTTATAGAAGTTTGATAAGGTAGAAAAGCCATTAAAACCATTTGGGTTTTGGTTGTAATGCAAAGTACATTTCCACTGCCCATCTAAATCACTTCCCGCAACGCCTCCAAGATTTTGTGAGGTGAAGATGTTTTCTTTCGAAAGCAAATCATTTGTTGGTGCAAAATTGTCAAAATAATTAGTGTTAAGGGTGTATCCGCCAGTTGCAATTTCATCTGCCAGCGAGATGACCTTCGCCATATCTGCGGGATCAAAAGTTGGTGCAGTACGGTTCAAAAATGCACCCTTATTCAGGTAAACTTTCATTAATAAAGTCCTTGCGGCATTTTTATTAGCCTGATATGCCGGACCATCAGGCAACGTTGGAATGATGGCTGTTAGTTCAGCAATTAGATAGGCAATCTGTTCAGATGCGTTTCTCACTTTCGATGGCTTGGTAACGCCTTCTCCAGGCTCACGATAAGGCACCTGGCCCCAGCCATCTAAAATAGAAAACTGAGAAAACGCCCGGATAAAACGGGCAGTTGCCGCCTGAACAGGAGTAGGGTTGAAGCCCAGCACATTTGTGCTAACATAACTGATACTATTTAAATCTCTGAAAACATCAGAAATCCTGGCATCATCAGAAGCCCATTTATGTAAATGCAGAGCACGCCATGCGCCATTATCATCCCAATCGCCTGCACGTGTGGGTACAATGGCTTCATCAGAAGTAACTTCCTGCAAAGCAGACCAGTTCCAGGGTGCCTGGTAAGGACCACGCATAGCGGTATAACTTGAGGTGATTAGGCCCGGAACATCATTAGCATCTAATGAACCTGAACTTACCTGACCATTTAAGTTTTCATCTAGTTTGGTACAGCCTGATAGCGCTAAAGTAGCGGCTACGAAGCTGAAAATATATTTATTTTTCATGTGATTATCGTTGAAAGATTAAAGAGAGAAGTTAACACCGAAGTTGAAAGTTCTTGCCGTTGGATAAGCGGTATAATCAATCCCTGCAGAGGGTACACCATTAATACTTTTGTTCACATTTACCTCCGGATCGAAGCCGGTATAGTTGGTGATTACAAAAAGATTCTGGCCATTTACAAAGATATTTAATGATTTAATCGCCTTGCCAATATTACCCAAATTGTAATTGATGGTAGCATTGGCCAGCTTTACGTAATCTCCTTTTTCTATGTATCTTGATGACGCTGCAATTGGATTAGCCAATGATTCCTGAATACCAGAATTAACCAGTGCTGAAGAGATGTTTCTCGTGCCTAAGTTGGAAATGGCCAGTACTGAATTGGCGGTATTGTTGTAAATGCTCTGACCGAAAGAGCCGTTTAAATTTGCGGTGAACGAGAATTTTTTATACCTCAGGTTGGTTGTTAGACCAAGAATCACTTTCGGATTAGGATTTCCAAGATAATATCTGGTAAAGCCATCATCAGTATAAGTAGAGAATCCATTGGCATCTAAGCCGTTATACTGTCTGGTTACCATGGCAAACAGCGGAAGTCCGTTTTGGATTACTTCTAAATTCACACCGCTTAATCCCTGACCACTTAAAGCACCTGTTCTGACTAATCCTGTTAAATTACTCACATTGTTTTTGATGAAGGTTACGTTACCACCCAAAGACCATGAAAGATTGTCTTTTTCGATGATGATTCCATTTAAACTCAACTCCAAACCTTTATTTTGTACTTCACCATCTAAGTTATACCAAGTTATTACACCATTTGGTGCCGCAGGAGAGATGGCATTTTGAGGGAATAATAAGTCGGTAGTCACCTTGTTAAAATAGTCGATAGATCCGGTAAGTCTGCTACCTAAGAAACCAAAATCGATCCCCACGTTGGTTTGCTTATCTTCCTGCCATTTTAAGTCTGGATTGGCATTGTTGATACGTACCAAACCTTCTACAGCCCTGATGACGAAACGCTGTTGCGACGAGCCTGAAGGGAAATCCTGATTACCGGTTTTACCATAACCTGCTCTTATTTTTAATGAGTTGATCCATTGTACATCGCTTAAGAAACTTTCCCTTTTAATATCCCAGGCGGCTGCGAAGGATGGGAAATAGCCATATTTATTGTTTTCTCCAAATTTGGTAGAACCATCTGCCCTGAAGGTCGCAGTTAAGATATACTTACTGTCGTAATTAAATATTGCCCTTCCAAAATAAGATTGTAACTCAGTGGTAGGATCATTATTGGTTACAAGTGTACGGTTGGCTGGTAAAGTTGCTTCGAAAGCATCAGTATAATCAACTGCAATATCGCCAAAACCGGTTGCTGTATTTACCGCGCTTTTGTTTACAAAACTTGAATATTCATAACCCACAACCGCATTCAAATTCAGTTTAGAAACAATTTCTTTATTAAAATTTAAGGTGTTGGTAAACTGTTGCGTAATCAATTCTGTGTTGGAGTAACTGGCATAGCCACCAAGAAAATCTCCAGATGGTTGAATCCCCTGAAGGTTCAGTGTACTTCTGGTAGACGCTCTTCTAATCCCTGTACTGTAATTTACACTGGCCAACATTCTGTATTCTAACCAAGGGGTTATTTTATAGTAAGGCGAAACGCTTCCAAGCACGGTAGTTACTTTCGCTTTATCGTTGTTAGCTGCCAATGCCGCTAAAGGGTTAATTGTAGTTGAGCCATAATCAATGAACAAACTTCCGTTCGGGTTGTAGAAAGACTGGGTTGGGTTCCAAGCTAAAGCCTGGCTAATTAAACTTCCGGTAAAACCAGCATCAGTAGTAATTGGGGCAATGCTTTCCAGATACTGGTTGCTGATCATGTTTACGTCTAAACCCAGCTTTTTACTTTCCAGGAATTTGAAGTTGCCATTAAAACCCGCACTGTATTTTTTGAAATCAGATCCTTTGATAATTCCTTGTTGGTTCTGGTAACCTAAAGAAGCACGGAAAGTGTTGCCATTTGTACCGCCGCTAATACCAACTGAATAATTTTGATTGTAAGCGGTGCGCAATACTTCATCCAATGCATTAACACTGGTGCCGAAATTACCAGCAGTTAAACCGTATTTCTGAAGTGCTGCTCTGTATTCATCGCCAGATAAGACATCTACTCTTCTAGAAATGGTTCCAACACCTGCAGAGGCACTAACATCTATTTTAGGATCGCCTGATTTTCCACGTTTTGTAGTGATTAAAACCACCCCATAAGCTGCTCTTGAACCATAAATGGCTGTGGCTGATGCATCTTTTAAAATTTCCATCGATTCGATATCTGCCGGATTGATGAAATTGAGTGGGTTGCCATCTGGCGCAATGCCAATACCCGCACTGGCCGATGGTCTGGCCGAACGTCCGTCTAATGCCACTCCATCCACAACATACAGCGGTTGCCCTGAACCTGCAATGGCAGAGTTACCCCTGATTCTTACCGTAGAAGCACCCCCTGGCTGGCCGCTGTTATTGATCATTTGCACACCGGCAACTTTACCCTGAATCAATTGATCAGGTGCATTTAGCGGGCCTTTATTGAAATCTTTTGCAGAAACGGTAGTTGCCGCACCCGTTAAGTCGTTTTTCTTAACAGAAGCATAGCCTACCACCACCACTGCATCCAGATTATTAAGGGAAGCAAGGGTAACGTTTACCAAAGTCTGGTTGTTTACGCTAACCGTTTGCGATTCGAAGCCTACGAAACTTACGATTAATTTTGATGTAGCAGAAGGCACTGCGATCTGGTATTTTCCTTCTGCATCTGTTTGTGCTTTTACGTTTGTGCCGGCCACCTGAATGGTGGCACCAACTAATGGAAGTTTGTCATTGTCGTAGATAATTCCTTTCACCACAGTTTGGGCAAAGGCGGTAATGCTGAGCGAAATCATCAGAAAAATAATGGTCGTCAGTTTCCCTAGAAAATGCAATTTCTGTTTATTTGGGTAAACAGACCAATTGCTAAGTAAAGTAAGATTCATAGTTGTTTTAATTAATGGTTAGAAAAATTTTTATTGCAAATTGAGCGCTTAACGGTTAAGGTGGTGCGGGTTTAATTGGATTCATATTCGAGTTAAGTTAGTTTTCGTTATTTGTATAATGGCTCAGGTTTCTCGATTTTCTTTCTGGCGATCTCGAGCGCATAATCAATGCAATTTTTAAGCGGCTGCTCTTGCAGGTAATAGGCAATAAAGCCCGACCAAAATGCATCTCCAGCACCTGTTACGCCGTTTACGGCATCAACAGGGAGCGCTGGCTGGTGTTGCCATTGTCCGTTTTGTTCCTTGTACCACACACCATCTTTGCCACAGGTTAGGCAGATCAGTTTGATGTTTAACTGGTTAAGCCATTGTTTCGCTTCTTCAATATTTAAAGTTTTTGCCGTGAAACGTTCCAGATCGTCTACACTAATTTTGAGCAATGGATTGAAGCGACAGATTTGTTCAAAAACCGCTTTGCCATCATCGTCGCCCCAAATAGAAGGTGCAAAATTCCAGTCGATGGCAACTTGTTTCTTGAGTTGGTTAGCCTTTGCGAAGGCAGAAAGAATAGTTTGCCTAGCAGGTTGGAGGCTAAGTGAAAAAGCAGTGGTGTGCAAAAGATCAGCAGCTTCGATCAGTTGCTCCTCAATTTTAGTGATATAAGCATCTGCGCTGCGGTATGCAATAAAATCTGGCGTGTCTGTGTTTTTACCAACCAGTACAACGGTGGTTTGAAGTTTGGGTGCGCGAAGCACATATTGATCTGAAAGCCCTGCAGTTTGCAGTTCATCGGTTAAGAAAACGCCCAAATTATCATCGCCAACGGTGGCAACTAAATCAGCCTTTACACCCAGCCATTTCAGGTTGCAGCAAAAGTTAGCGGCACTTCCACCCTGGCTAATTTTAAAGGCCGCGGGAGCTGCCAAAGAAGGAATATTTTCTTCAGAGATGATATCGGCAAGTAATTCGCCGATTACGAGTGCCTTCTTTTGGGAAATGTTATTGATCTGTTCCATTTTTCTCGCTCGCTATGCAGTAAATAAGTTTTTAAATTTGGAATGAATCATGGCTTGTTCTGCAATGATGGCGCCCGCTGCGCTCCAGGTGCATTTTTCTACACCACAGGGCGTTTTATTTAAGCCATGTAAACACTCGTTAAAGCTATTTTCTTTTTCATTTGCCAGATGAATATTCCTGGTCAACTCAATTGCGAAATCAGTTTCATTACTGGTGTGTAAAGCTGCCGCCATCCAGCCGTTCCACACCGGCCACAAGCCACCATTATGAAAGTAGTTGGGCAGGTTTCTAAAGGAGTAGGCATAGTTGTTTTTCAGGTCGTTCATATCGGCATCATGTGCTTCGATTGTTGGTGCAAATGATGGAATCAGCGATTGATGACTCCCATAATTCACTTTAATATGTTTTATTAAAGTATCGTTTTGCTGCGCATTTCCGATTCCAAGCAACAACGAAAAGGCATTGGCCTGAAGGTCGAAATATTGATAAATCCTGGCGGGATTAAAGCCCATCAGCCAGAAATTGCCAGATGCTTCCTTTAACTGGTGCACCAGATTGGGCGCATAAGCATTTTGCTGTTCGGCTGTTTTCCAATAATTATTAATAATAGTGGTAGTAATATCTTGCGCTTTGATGGAATAACTGGTGTTTTTTGTCAGCCTGAACGCCAGCCTCAATGCCCAAACGCGAAGCAGTTGATCAAAAAGAATATAGCCATGTTGTATATATTCATCCGCCCAATCGCCACTTTGTGGAACATAGATCAGGTGTTTGCCGTTAAACTCCCATGCATCCATTACCGCTAGGCATTTCGCTACCTGTTGCTGATATTTTTCCCATAAGCTGTAATCTGCTGTCAATATGGTGTATGCACCAATGCCAATTACCGCCCATGATGGGTTATCGGCCCTGCCAGATGTACCACCATAACTGGCTGCACCATCTTGTGGTGAAACGTTTGAGGGCATAAAACCGTTAGCATGTTGCTTGTTAAAAAGTGTATCTATGGTTGCGTGAGCGGTCCTGATCAATTTCTGATCTCCACTTAGCAGCGCTGCAATGCTGGTGATCACGCCATCTCTGGTCCATACGCGTTTGTAATTGTCGTAATCTTGTACAGCAGCTACAAAACCAGCTGGTGTTGAGGCTTCGTGCAAAAGACTAAGCGCCTGTTGATATGATTCTTCGTTTACCATAAAATTAAACTTCTGTTTTCCTGCTTTTAATTAATAGTACAAAACCCCCTGCAATGGTAATAAGCACGCCAGCAAAAATGATCGCGTTTTCGGGATTGTGGCCTAACAGATATTTGTATACATATTTAAAAGTAATGGTTTCTAAAAGCATTGGCATGACGATGAACATGTTAAGAATCCCCATAAAAATGCCGGTTTTTTCTTTCGGGATACTACCCGCAAGCATGGCATAGGGCGTTCCCATCATGCTGGCCCAGGCTACGCCCAAACCGATAATTGGAATGAACAGCAGTGTAGCGTTGTGAATCATCGGTAGAAAAATCAGGCAGATACCACCAAAGACTAAACTCACCAGGTGAACCTTTTGCGCCGTTATTTTTCTTGCAAAAAAGGCGAGTGGAAAAGCCACTAAAAAGGTAACTACATTATAGCCGCCGTTTACCGTTCCGGTAAGTAGCTGGGCCGACGCGAAGCCTTCAGAAGTGGCATCGCTGGTATTGTAAATGGTTTTGGCGAGGCAAAGGGTAATAAACTGCCAGTAAATAAACATGGCGTACCAGTTAAAGAGATAAATCACTCCCAGCTTTTTCATGGTGAGGGGCATCGTTTTAAATGCCTCATTAATGTCTTTTAAAATGCTCCCAATTCCACCCGGTGTAGCTTTTATTTTGTTAATTTCTTCGGTCGTTAATGGCGTTTCTTTGGTAGTAAAGCAACTATACATAATAGAACCGATGGATACGGCGCCCCCAATAAAGAAAGCTGCGTAGGTGGTGTAAGGTATATTGTTGCCACTTCTGGAATGAATGCTGATTAAGCCTGTAGCGATAAGGATGCCAGGGGTAAGATTGGCGAGGGTAATGCCTAAACCTGTAAAGAAACTTTGGGTTAGAAAACCTAAAGCATGCTGTTGTGTAGGCAATTTATCGCTTACGAAAGCACGGTATGGTTCCATGGTGATGTTGTTTCCTGCATCTAAAATCCATAGGATACTGGCCGCCATCCAAAGTGAACTGCTATAGGGCATGGCAAATAAACAAATGCTGCAAATAATCGCGCCGATTAGAAAGTATGGTCGCCTTCTGCCAAACTTACTGGTCGTTTTATCGCTCATTGCACCAATAATTGGCTGAATGATGAGGCCCGTCATCGGTCCGGCTAAATTGAGCAAAGGCAATTGATCTGGCACGGCGCCGAGGTAAGTATAAATGGGCGTCATGTTGGTTTGCTGCAGCCCGAAACTATACTGGATTCCAAAAAAGCCAAGATTCATGGCGATAATAGAACCAAAGTTTAGTTTAATTGCAGTAGAAATTTTCTCTGCTTTTTCTGGTTGTGCAACGATCATGTTAAGGCTTCTTCATTTTGTAAACAACTATTGGTAAAGGTTTTATCTGGTTATTCTACCCATTTCACGTGGTAATACTGAACCCGATTTTAGCACTCAAGGACATTTTGAAGTTGGTAATAGTTTGATGCAGATTGATAGACCAATAAGTATTGGGATCGTTCCCGATGGGAGGTGACTGAAAGCGGTGTATACGTTTTAACTGTTGTTGAGCGGTTTTAATCTGGCTTTGCAGGCCAGCTGTTTTAATGCTGATTCGTTTTAAATGTTGGATTGGTTTTACACCAGCATCTGTAATGCTTCCAGAATGATTAATTACTTTATCATGGGCGGTTATTTTGCCGACGCCAAAAATAAATATGCAAATAAAAGTAATCAGATAACGAAATCTCATATATAGGTTTTACACTGCAATTGTATTGCTACAGGCGCAGTAATTATAAATTTGGTTAGTAACATACAGCAACGCTGGCGAGATCGCTTAAAGGGCGCAACGCTGCTTTTTTGTTAGTATGAAGATAGGTTTAATTCCAATTAAAATAGTGGAAATGCGCTAATTACTACCGCAAACGTTTGCGGTAACATTTCCGCAAATGTTTGTTGTGGAAAACTTATATTTGGGTAACCAAGTAAGAAATATGAGATTAAGCCCAACACTTAAAAAAATTGCCGAACAGTTAAATGTTAGTATTTCAACGGTTTCCAGGGCCTTGAAAGATCATCCTGATATTTCTGCAGAAACGAAACAGAAGGTAAATGAATTGGCAACATTGATAGAATACGATCCTAATCCTTATGCCGTAAATCTGCGTACCCACAACAATAAGGAGTTTGCTATTGTGGTACCAAGCTTATCTAATTTCTTTTATCATTCCTTTATCAGTTCTATTGAGGAAGATGCCAGGCAACAGGGTTATTCCGTGTTTATCTACCGTTCTTCAAATGATCCTCAGATAGAACTGGAAATTCTAAAAAGTTGCCGTTTAAAGAGGGTATCTGGCGTTTTTATTTCCATCACTACCGAAACGAAAGATATTTCGCCCTTTACCAAATTAGATGGATACGGCATTCCGGTCATCTTTTTTGATAAGGTGCCCGGCTCCGAATTGTGTAATAAAATTTGTGTTGGCGATGAGCATGCTGCTGCGCTCGCGGCGGCAGAAATTCTAAAGAAAGGTATTAAAAATGTATTGGGAATTTTTGGCGACCTAAATATGTCCATCACCCAGGCGCGCTTTCAAAAGTTTAAAGCCATACTGACAGAAGGAGTGGAGAAAATCAAACTGAACACCGTGCATGCCCTCAATTCTGATGAAGCTGAACAAGCGGTACTTCATGCTGTAGAAGATTTTAAAGGTGAATACTTCGCTATTTTTTGCATGAGTGATGAGATTCTGGCTGGTGTAATGAAGGCAGTGCAACGGAAGAATTTGCGGGTGTTACAGGATGTTGGGATTATCAGCATCAGCGATGGCATGATTCCGAAGCTTTTTTATCCGGAAATTACCTATGCAGAAACAAGTGGTTTCAAGCTCGGGAAACTGGCGCTGAACCGCATGATGCGCTGCATTGCCGGAAGTTCTTTTGCACAAACTATTGTGGATGAATCGCGATTGATTGAAGGCGGATCGATTTGACGGGGAAGGGGTGAGAAGGGGGGGTAGGGTAGGTTAGAGGGTTAGGATGGGTTAGAAAGGTTAGACGGCTTAAAGAGCAAAGAGCAAAGAGCAATGATCAAAGTGCAGATAGCAAAACGCAGATAGCAAAGTGCTAATTAAAATCAAATGAAACGCTAAGAAATGATTAATTCTTGTAGGCCTCCCAAAACGAAAAACGAAAAACGGTCAACGAAAAACGACCAACTAACCCTCAAAAAGGTACCCGCTATACGCCAGACCCTTCGCTACACTTTTAAAGTTATCGCCTGAATTTAATGGGATGTGTGGGAATTTGCTTTTAAACAGATTTTGTATGGCGGCCACCATCGAAGTTCCGCCGGTTAGGAACAGGCAATCGATGTCTTCAGGTTTAATTTGATGCGTTGCCATGAAGCTGGTGAGGTAAGCTTCAATTTTGTTTACGTCTTTTTCAATAATGCCATTATATTGATCAAGAGAGATTTTCTCGTCGATTTCAATACCCATATTCTGGTACTGAAATTCAGATTCCTGCTGATCTGAGAGTTCTATCTTTGTTTTCTCTATGGATCTAAAGACCGAATAGCCTAAATTGTTATCTACCAGTGTAATCAGGTTTTTAAATTTAGGATCGTTCCCCGAGTAATAGTAGTAGTCTTCAATTTCCTTCTGAATTTTCAGGCCATTAAAGAAATTCATTTTATCCCAGGTACAAATATTGGCAAACAATGATTTTGGGACGTTTAAAACCTTGCCAGGTGTGGCCTCATACATGGTATTTTTACCGAAATAAGGAGTTCCGCGATCCCACATCATGGCAGAATCCAGGCTGTCGCCACCAATATAAATCCCGCCAGAAGCAATCATGTCGTTTTTCCGGTCTTTGCTGCCCACCTTCTCTGGGTCTAGAATCAGGTAAGTAAAATCTGTGGTACCGCCACCTAAATCGGCAACGAGCACCCTTTCTTTGTTTTTAATGGTTTTCTCGTAAGCAAACGCAGCACCAATGGGTTCGAACTGAAAACGAACCGCTGTAAAGCCAGCCATTTCTGCGGCTTTTTTTAAGCGGGTTTGCGCCAGTGTATCTTTCGCAGTGTTGTCATCATCAAAGAAAACCGGCCTGCCAATTACTGCCCGATCACATTCTTCGCCAATGATAGCATCTGCCTTTGCTTTGAGATCTTTTAGGATAAGGGCAACCAAATCTGATGCGGTATAGCGTTTATTGTGGATTCTTGTTTCGGTAAAGGTTGTTCTGGATAGAATTTGTTTAATCGATTTAATGAAACGGCCCTTCATTCCATCATTTAAATAAGCATCGATGGCTTTATCGCCTACAATATGACTCGCGCCGTCTATGAAACTTTTTGTCTCGGTAAAATAAATTAACGAAGGAATTGAAATCGTCTCAACAATTTCTTTTTTCTGCTCATCGTAAATAGAAAGTGCAGAGTTGGTGGTTCCAAAATCGATTCCGTATAAAAAGTTACCCATGTATGTTGAAATTAAATTTTTAGCATGCCTTCCTCAACATTAAATCTAAACTGATCTATATCAAAAGCAGGTGCGAAGCCTTAAAATTGGCCCAGTTTTGTTTCACTGGTCAATTTGTGGCACTATGGCGTACAAATTTCCCACTTGTTCTTTAACCTGGTTATGATAATCTGTTGATCTTGAATGCGATGCTACTTCCCAGACAATGATTGTTGTTTTAAACCCTATTCAGGGAAGATTTCGGCAAATATCTATAATTTTAATGAAGCTATCTATCAAAAGTTTTCAACGGTTTTGCTTAGTCTTTTTGGTCCTGTATTTGGCTTTTGGTACTGGCTTTAGCCGATGAGGTCTTTCCTTAGTAAAAAATATTTTACTGTTAATCAGTGGTTTTAGGTGGCGAATAAACGCTTTTTATAAATGCTTATTGTTTTTTGTAAAAAATTTCTATCTTTGCGACCTCAATAATGATTCCGTAGCTCAGCTGGTAGAGCATTACACTTTTAATGTAGTGGTCCTGGGTTCGAATCCCAGCGGGATCACAAAAAGCTTCACAGAAATGTGAGGCTTTTTCGTTTTCTGATGCACTCCAGACAGCCGTTTTAAAAACGATAAAAATGGAAACGCTAACTAACAGGTAAAAAGCGAATACTTAACAAGCGGTCTTCCTTTCTTTGCTCATTTCCAAGTGATGATTTGCTCATGCTCTTACTTCGTTAAAAATGCCTTAAAATGCAACTATCATGGGCTAAGACTGGGATGGAACCCGGGTAGAACCGGAAGGTATTGTTAGTTCATCATTTGAAGTCTTGCGGTGAGCGTCTTGTGTCGCTAGGTTAGGTATATTGCTGGAAAAATTGTCATTTCGAGATAGCTTTTCAGCCAGCGAAGCATTCTTTTTTGTAGGAAAGATTACTTCGTCATTTCGATCCCGAGGATGACCTTCAGTGTTTGGTGGCAATAAATTTAATAATCGCAGTCAATTGACAAATATTTAAAAATATTAGGCATTAATTCCTGTTTTAATTAGATTTGTAAGATGTTAAAGGAATTAAACAAAAGAGTAGTGGTAGTGCATTGGAAAAGATTTGCCAGTACAGATATCGACGTGTTTTCAAGCCTCAAGGGATTTTGCGACAGCTACCCAGCCTATAACTATCATACATTGAACAACTATCTTTCGAAAAAGAAGATTCCGTTCGAAAACGATGAAATCAAAATTGAAAGACAGCCACTGATACAAAAGGTTAGAAGACCAGACCTTCCAAAGGTACTGTTCTGGGACTTTGATTTCGAAAAACTAGATTGGAGCAGGAGTTAAAAAACCGTTATCGAACGTGTGCTTGATAAAGGCAATACAATGGATTGGGAAGAGATGATCAGGTTTTATGGTAGAGAAAACGTAATTCGAGCCCTCAAAGAAGACATCACCTATCTTTCTGATATGACCATGGAGGCCGTTTGCAAATATTTTCAGTTGAGCAAAGAAAAACTCAGATGTTACACAAAGAAACAGTTACACCAGGGACACTGGATCTGATCCAGACACTGATGCAAGACCATCAGCTCAATTCCTTTTACCATTTCATATGCTTATTTCTATCGTTCTTTATATACAATCTTCACTCCATCTATTTCATCAACTTTTTTAAATGTCCTCAATTTTGAATCGAATGAGATTTCCAAAGTTTTTTCACTTAACCAGGTTAAGTTTATCGCATTTGAATCCAGTTTTGCAGAGTTATGGTCAGAATCTACGATAAAAACATTTCCTGACTCCGCCTCGGTTAATTCAAAATCTGCATTTTCCAGAATTACATGTAACGAATTATCAGTTGTTGCGTTCCCATCGTTCATAAACACCATGGCTTTTTTTGTTTTTTTATGATTATAAGCCTCTTTCAATAGCGTAAGAGAACTGTCTTCGAAAACCGTAGCACATGAAATAAAGCAGAATGCAAAAAACAGCATTATGAAATGTTTGGCTGATTTATACTTAAATAACATATAATTTCTGTTTATACAGGCTCTAACAAAGCATGATTAATCGAAAGCAATTTATGATTTAGTACTGATTTTTCGTCATTACTGTTTTAGGAACACGAAACCTCGCCATCTGGGTAAGTGCTGTTACCGGTTGGCTTTTTCAAGTTTGTCATTTACGATATATTTTATTTCTCCTGTCCCAATAACTGTCTCACCTTCTCTAAATTCAAACTCCAATCCTTCTGTCAGACAACCCGAAAAATAGTCTGGTGATAATATTTTAATTTTTGCGTTAACCGTGTCACCAGGAAAAACAGTTTCCTTTGTGCACTTCCCCAAATTCAGACCATTTAAAAGTATAATTCTAGACCGAGCGCAGCGAGGCTATTAGAAAAACTATTAATTTTAATTGGTAATATGAAAAGAACTAAGTTTACGGAATCCCAGATTG